>SAMEA3663026__coassemble_363_pt1 | contig 29419 bp, 25 predicted proteins | sample SAMEA3663026__metabat2_low_PE_017 | metagenome-assembled genome bin SAMEA3663026 (sample SAMEA3663026) | pig gut metagenome | biome: pig gut; feature: pig-associated habitat; material: faeces | place: France | collected 2012
GGCTTGCAGAGGCTTATTACAGGGATGACGATTTCTCGCAGGCGGCGGACATGTTCAAGAGCCTGTACAATGTTTCTGCCCTGGACGGCAAGAAGGAGGGCGGTCTCCTGCCTTATGACGTGGCCTATTGCTATTTCAAGTCCGGCGACTACAAGACGGCTTCCGATTGGTTCGACATTTATCTCAAGTCCGGAGACCGTTCGGAGAGATGTGACGCATATACCAGGAAAGGAGACTGCGCTTTCATTGCCAAGGATTATGCAGGCTCGGTGGAGTCTTATGAGGCTGCAATCAGGGAGGACAGGCGTCTGGACGACCTCTATCCATATTATCAGGCCGGTCTAGCCTATGCTCTTACAGAGAATGTGGATAAGGAGACGGCTCTGCTGTCCAAGGCTCTTTCCGCACGCCCTACGGCAAAGTTCTGGTGCGAGACCGTATATGAGCTCGGAAGGGCATATATGGCTTCGGGGGAAAACGAGAGCGCTTCCGGATGCTTCAGGAAGATAGTAGAGTCAGGCAGGGATTCCACATATCAGGCAAGGGCCCTGATAGGTCTCGGAATGATTTCCGCCAATGAGGCTCAGTACGACGAGGCTTTGGGGTATTACAAGCAGGTGGTAGGACGAATGCCGTCATCGGAACTGTCCAAGGATGCGCTAAGGGCCATCGAATCGATATACCAGACGAGGCAGCAGCCTGAGGAATATTATGCCTATGTCAGGACACTTTCAGGAGGGACGGCTGTTTCCGATGCGGACAAGGAAACTATGTTCTTCAATGCTGCGGAGCAGATTTTCCTTGCTGAGAATTACCAGAAGGCCATCGTGTCCCTTCAGGCATATATGAATGAATATCCTCAGGGCCAGGACATGAGCATGGCCGAATTCTATATGGCTGAGAGCTACAAGAATCTCGGCAAGAAGGAGCAGGCCTGCGACTGGTACAGGAAGGTCATCGAGCGCGGGGAGGGTTCGTTCGTGGAATTGTCTTCGCTCAACTTCGCGAATCTTTCCTACGGGATGGAGCGTTATGAAGATGCTTATGCCGGATACAGTTCGCTGCTCTCGATCGCCCGCATCGAGAACAACAGGCATACCGCAATGGTGGGCATGATGAATTCCGCCTATGCTTCCAAGGACTATTCCTCTGCCGTGAATGATGCGGCGAAGGTGATTGACGAGAAGCCCGGCAATGAAGATGACCGCCGGAGGGCGCGTTATGTGCAGGCCAAGTCGTATCTTGCCATGAGCGATCGTACGAAGGCTTTGCAGATAATGAAGACCCTTTCGTCTTCCACATCGACTCCGGAAGGAGCCGAGGCGTCTTATCTGCTGATCCAGGACAGTTATGACCAGGGACTTTTCGAAGATGTCGAGACCAAGGTATACAAATTCTCCGATTCCGGTACCGACCAGACATATTGGCTTGCAAAGGCATTTATCCTCCTGGGCGATTCCTTTGCCGAGAGAGGTGACCTGGTTCAGGCCAAGGCCACTTTCGAAAGCGTGAGGGACGGATATACTCCTTCCGGAAAGGATGACGATGTCATCGAGAATGTGAACATGAGGCTCAAGAAATTAGAAGAAAAAGGGGAATGAAGAACATGAAAATCATAAACAGAATACTTTTCACCGGCTGTATCTCCGTATTTGCGGTCTTCGGTGCGGCTGCGCAGAACTTGAATCCAACCGTGTCCGTGACAAGGGAATATGAGGGCAAGCTGCTCGAGGTCCACAAGCCATCTCTCGACATGAACGTCCCGGACTCTCTGACACAGTTCAATCTGGACTTTGACTATTCCGTGTTTGAGAACCCGTATCAGGGTTCATACGATTTCAAGCCTTACTCCCTCGACATGAGGCCGGCTCCGGAGCCTTATTCCGGACGTTCTCTCTATTTGAAGGCAGGGGCGGGATGGAGGCTTCGCCCATCGCTCGATTTCGTATGGGAACCGCGTTTCGAAAAACGCTTCAGGATGGCTGTCTATGCCTCCCATCATTCTTATGTCGGTAAATACCGTAACGAGCGCATTGACGGAAAAGGCACGCTGGATTTTGCTGACGGCAGCTATGACGGGTACGACATGGAAACCAAGGCCGGAATCAAGGGCAGGGCTGATTTCCGCAGGGGAGTGCTCTCGTTCAATGCAGGATATCACGGGCTACATGTGAAGGATTCCTTATCCGCTTCAGGATGGAATGCCGCTGACCTCGGACTTCGCGTCAGGTCAGTGAGGAATGACCCTTCCTATTTCTTCTACGATGCTTCCCTGGATTACAGATATGCGGTCCAGGGCCTCGGCAGTCCGGTGCTTCCGGAAGTGGCAGGGGACGCAACCTGCCTGAGAACGGGTGATCTGGATTTCAGGGGCTCGTTCGGTCCGGTATTCAGCCCGAGCCACAGATTCCTGATTGATCTGGCGGTCGGCGTTTCCTCATATTCGTCTCTTTTCTCCTCGACGAACGGAATTTTCTCTGTCACTCCGAAATATGTCATTACCAAGGGCATCCTCGACATGACCCTCGGAGCCGAACTGGCATTGAAAATCAATTCCGACGATGTGTTCAACGGGTTCGAGCTGAATTCCGGGAAAGGGCAGTTCGTTTATCCTGACGTGCATATCGGAATCAAGGCCGTGAAGGATTATCTGAATGTATATCTTTCCGCAACGGGTGGAATGGACAGGAATACCTATGCTTCCCTCAAGTCACGCAACCATTTCTTCAATCCTTATTTCGGACGTCAGCTTTCCCCGATGTCGGAGAATACTGTGGAACGCTTCAATCTGGCAGCCGGCTTGGAGGGCAATATAGCCGGACGTTTCCGCTACGATGTCCGTTTCGGTTATGCGAGTCTCAAGAATGCTCCGTTGGATGCAGTGATGTTCGATGCCTCCGGACTCGGATATGACATCTGCCTTCCAGCCATAGCTTACAGAAATTACGATCTGGTCTATTCTGATATTCTCCTGCAGTGGGAGTCGAAGGATGTGAGCGTGGATTCGAGGTTCCGCATCAATTCCACGAACCTCGGGGAAAATGAGATTGACTGTTTCGAACCTGCATTCTTCACAGGGGACATCAAGGCCATGTATAATTACAAGAAACGTATATGGGCAGGGGTTACCGCGGATTTCTCATCCCGAAGGAGGGGACTCGCAAATCTCTCCTATGTTGTTGACGACGGAACTGCTCCAGTCCTTTCAGTGCTTCATTTACCACTTTATGTGAATCTCGGAGCGGAGGTGGAATTTGCCCTTACTTCGAAGTTCTCCCTGTGGCTCAGGGGAGACAATCTCCTGGACATGAACGTGCAGCGTGCTCCTTACTATTATTCCGGAGGTATAGGGTTCACAGCAGGACTTTGCCTGAATCTATAGCCTTTCCCCGGCAATCAGATAGTTGACTCCCCGGTTCCCTGCGGTTCCGGGGTTTCCTTTTCCTGGGCAGTCTATTCTAATGCCGAAGATATGAATGCTTCCTCCTGACTTGCATCCGAGCTTTTTCCTGAGCCCTTCGCTGCTTACAGGAATGTTCCTTGCCGTCACTTCGCATTCCGGCCACATTTTCGAAACTGTCCTGGTACCTTGCTTGTTGAATTGGTGAAACCCTTTGATGCTGAATGTCTTGCCGAATGGGAGAAGCCTGCTGTCGGGCATTTTTTCAGAAAAATACAGATGTGTATTGATTCCGGCTTTCTTTAGCCCGAAGGAACAGATAGCATTGAACAGCCCTGCTTTGGCCAACGCCTTCCCCGGTTCGAACAGAAATTTCATATTTTGCAAGTCTTCCTCGCAAGCCATCAGTTCAGGCCCTGCGGAAGCTATCCGTCCGAGATCTTCCTGACTGAAATACATCGTCCTGCCTCCGTCGTAGACGGTGATGCTGTATCCATCCATTCTGTCTCCGGCCTTTGACGCGGCTATGAGCAGTTCCTTGCATTCTCCTCCAGAGGCTATACAATGCACTTCCCTTACTTCAGCTCCATGTTTCACCAGACGGCTTGCCGCCATGGAGATGTCTGCCATGGGGGAGAGTTTGAGAAGCAGGTTGTCCGTGCAGCTGAATATTTGCGGCATGATGCCGAGCACGTCCGGGCTGCATTCCTCGAGAAGAAATACTTTGCTTCCGTCAGCGGAGCGTCTTGCGGGATCCACGAAGACGATATCGGGGGAAAATACCCGCAGCCTGTCCCACAGCCGGGATTCTTCAGGGGATGCAGTGAATCCGGTCACTTCAATGTTGTTCCTGCCAAGGACATTGAAATTGTGTCTTGCGGCATCGGCTCTTTCAGGATTCATTTCATTGTATAGAACTTTCCCGAAAGATTCCGCGAATGCCGCACTGTCCACGCCGAGACCTCCGGTGAGGTCTGCAATCCTGCAATTGCCGGAATTTCCGGCGCCGGCTATCCTTGACGCTACAGATGCTTTGTATTCAGCAGTTTCTGACGAACTGCATTGCTCAGTGCTGAGCCTGTCCGGGTAGATTATTTCCGGATGGGAATACCATTCAGGCAGTCTTGGGCGGATTCTCCTCCTGCATTCGATGACTGTGGCAGCGCGCTCCATGTCGATGTCAGGCCATTTCGCCTTCCCGAGAAGAAGTTTCGCAATGTCGTCATTTTCGTGTGCGGTTATGAAATCCGTGAAAGTCATCAAAAGTTCTATTTTTTCTTCTTTCAAAAGTACAGATAATTCCTTATTTTTGCAAAGATGTTCAAAAAACACATAATTATGACAAAAGATTTCAAAGAAGTCGCTCAAAGCTGGCTTGAAGGGGATTTCGACCCCGAGACAAAAGGAAAAATCATAGAACTGCGCAACAATGATCCTGTCGGATTCGAAGATGCGTTCTACCGCAATCTCGAGTTCGGTACCGGAGGCCTGAGGGGCATCATGGGTGTCGGTACTAACCGTATGAACAAGTACACGGTCGGAATGGCTACCCAGGGACTTGCCAACTACATCAAGGCTCACGCTGCCGACTGTGTGGATGCTTACGGCGATCCGATCAACCCGGATGACGTGAGAGTCTGCATTTCATTCGACAGCAGGAACAACAGCAAGCTTTTCGCCAAGATTACTGCAGATGTCATGAGCGCAAACGGCATGCATGTCTTCCTTTTCGACAACATCAGGCCTACACCTGAACTCAGCTATGCCATCAGGCTCAAGAGGGCCATTGCCGGAGTCATGGTGACGGCTTCCCACAATCCTAAGGAATACAACGGATACAAGGTGTTCTGGTCGGACGGAGCGCAGATTACATCTCCGGTGGACAAGGATGTAGTAGCCGAGGTTGCCAAGATTACGGATCCTTCCCAGGTGCGTTTCAAGGCAGAGGAGGAATGCGGATCCATCGAGATGATGGGCAAGGACGTGGACGAGAAGTATCTTTCCGACATTCTCTCCCTCATGCTTACCCCGGAAGCCTGCGAGCGTCATCCTGAACTGAAATTCGTGTATACCCCGCTTCACGGATGCGGAGTGCGTCTCGTGCCTGAGTGCCTGCACCGTATCGGATTCAAGAATGTGTATCATGTCCCTGAGCAGGATGTCAGCGACGGAGATTTCCCTACAGTCCAGTCACCTAACCCTGAGGAGCCTGCAGCAATGAAGATGGCTCTCGAGGTGGCCGACAGGGAAGGCGCCGACGTTGTACTTGCAACAGACCCGGATGCTGACCGCATGGGTATCGCAGTGCGTGACAATGACGGCAAGATGCTTCAGTTGAACGGAAACCAGACCGGCTCCATCATCACATATTATATCCTCAGCCGCTGGAAGGAACTCGGCAAGCTCAATGAGGGTACATACGTGGTGAAGACCATCGTTACGACAGAGTTGATCCGGGAGATTGCCGAGAGCTTCGGAGTGAAGGTCTACAATGTCCTCACAGGCTTCAAGTACATCGCTGACATCGTGAGGAGAAATGAAAAGTGCGGTGAGTTCATCTGCGGAGGCGAGGAAAGCTACGGCTTCAATGTCGGACAGTTCGTCCGTGACAAGGATGCACAGATTGCCTGCGCAATGGTTGCAGAGTGTGCTGCATGGGCGAAGGACCAGGGCCTGACACTGTATCAGCTTCTCCAGAAGATATACAAAGAGTACGGTTACAGGAAGGAAGGACTTACTTCGCTCGTGCGCAAGGGCAAGAGCGGAGCAGAGGAAATCCAGAAGATCATGGCTGACATGCGCCAGACCCCTCCTGCAGACCTCATCGGCTCTCCTGTAGTGAAAGTCGTTGACTACCTGAAGACTGAGGAGACAGGCCTGCCTTCTTCCAATGTTCTTCAGTTCTTCGATGCCGAGGGTGATGTCGTTTCTGTTCGTCCTTCCGGTACTGAGCCGAAGATCAAGTTCTATTTCGGAGCCAAGGGAGATGACGCAGATGCCAAGATAGAGCGTCTCAAGGCACAGTTCGTCAAATAGAAAGGATTGAATATCAATAGAAAAGGGGCTATAGAAAAGCCCCTTTTTTGTTATCTCTAATTCTTACTGTTTGATCCGCTCTTGTTTCAGACGGCAGACGTACGGCGTTGGAAGGCGTGAGCTCCCGCGCTCACGGGAAGCGGGTGGGTGCCCGTTGGAGACAAGTTCCGCGTCAGCGGGACGCAGGAAACAATGGGAGGGTCCGGAGCGAACGAAGTGAGCGCAGTCCTTCCAACGCCGTACGTCTGCCGCTGGAAGGATTATGCTGCAAGTAAATTAGTAATCGTAGCTCTTGGCGTCCTTTGGAGAGACTTTGTTCATGTTGTCCAGGAGATCCTGGTTCGTCTTGAACTGGTCCATCAGCTGGATCATGAAGTTCATCGCCTCGGTCGGATTCATCTCCGCAAGCAACTTGCGCAGAATCCATATCCTCTGACCCTGCTCAGTAGTGTAGAGAAGGTCATCGCGCCTCGTGCTTGAAAGAATCACGTTCACGGCAGGGAAAATTCTCCTGTTTGCCAGAGTGCGGTCAAGCTGGAGCTCCATATTGCCGGTTCCCTTGAACTCCTCGAAAATCACGTCGTCCATCTTCGACCCTGTATCCGTGAGTGCTGTTGCGAGAATGGTAAGGGATCCTCCTCCCTCAATGTTCCTCGCCGCGCCGAAGAACCTCTTTGGTTTCTGCAGTGCATTGGCGTCCACGCCTCCGGTCAAAACTTTTCCGGAAGCTGGCTGGACTGTGTTGTATGCCCTGGCGAGCCTGGTGATGGAATCGAGCAGAATCACGACATCGTGTCCGCACTCGACAAGTCTGCGGGCTTTTTCAAGCACCATATTGGCAACCTTTACATGTCTCTCTGCAGGCTCGTCGAAGGTGGATGCCACCACCTCTGCCTTCACGCTGCGACTCATGTCTGTCACCTCTTCTGGGCGCTCGTCAATGAGGAGAACAATCTCGTAAACTTCAGGGTGGTTGTCAGCGATAGCGTTCGCTATCGACTTGAGCAACATTGTCTTACCCGTCTTAGGCTGGGCAACGATAAGTCCTCTCTGGCCCTTGCCTATAGGGGTGAACATATCCACGATACGGCAGGATAGGTCGTACTCGTGACCGTGTCCTAGAAGATTGAACTTCTCATCAGGGAAAAGCGGTGTGAGGAAATCGAACGGAACCCTGTCCCTGATATATTCAGGGGAACGTCCGTTGATGAAGTCAATCTTCACGAGAGGGAAATACTTGTCCCCGTCCTTCGGAGGCCTGATCTCTCCGGTGACGGTATCACCGTTCTTGAGAGCGTTGTTCTTGATCTGTCCCTGGGATACATAGATGTCATCAGGGGAATTCAGGTAATTGTAGTCGGACGAACGGAGGAAACCATATCCGTCAGGCATGATTTCCAGAACTCCGGTAGCCTGCACCGTGCCTTCGAACTCGATTTTCGGCTTCGGAGCCGGTCGGTTGTTCTGGGCGGCGTCCTGCTGCGCTCTCTGGTCCTGTCCCTGCTGCGCCTGATTCTGCTGTCCTCCCTTCGGTTTCTTTATGCGCGGTGGAAGAGGCGGCAATACAATTTTGTGGCGGTCGGTATACTGTATCTCTTCTTTATTCTGCTCTTTATTCTGCTGTTTGTCCTGCACTGCAGGCTTCTCCTGCACAGGCTGCTCCTGGGAAACAGGCTGGCTGTTCTGGGGCTGACCTTCTTTCTGGACATTCCTGGCCGCTTCCTTTTCCGGCTGGGGATTTGCAGCCTTCTCCTTTTCCTTGCCAGTCCCGGCCTGAGGTTTCTCTGCCCCGTTCTGGATTTTGGTCTTGCGTCCACGTTTCGGTTTATCTTCCTGAACCGGGGACGCTTTATCCGTGGATTCCTGCTGAGCCTGTCCCGCAGGCTTCTTCGTCTTCTTTACTTTCTTATTGGCTGTTTCCGGAGCTGCTTCCTTGTTTTCCGGAGCTGCTTTTTCCTCCTGGACAACGGCCTTTTCCGCAGTTTCTTCCTTGCGTGGTCTTCCGCGACGTTTCTTGGGGGTTTCCGTATCCGGGATTTTGGATGCTATCTTGGCTTCCTCATCAAGAATGGCAAAGCTCAAATCCATTAGATCCAAGTCTTTGTATTTCTTGATTTTCAGCTCGTTTCCCAGCGCTCTGAGCTGCTCTTCGGACATCGAAGACAACTCTACAAGAGTATGAGGCATATACAATTAAATAAATATGTACTTGAAAGTACAGGTAATAACTAATCTGATGATTTGTATTTGACCGATGATGGTCAACGATATGAACATATTAAAGTTCTGTACAAGTCGCGCAAATATACAATAATAATTTGAATCCGCAAAATTATCCGTCCTACCTGTCCCAGTAGCTCGTGCTCTTCTTGAATTTCAGCAGGTCGGAGAGAGCTGCCGCATTCGCTGCAATTCGGAAACTCCACGACTGCCATGTTCCCGTAGGAACCCATGACACGGCAATGTTGAAACAGTGCAGGTCGTACTGTGCGCTGAACTGTGTGGTGGTCATCTTCATCGCCATCAGGTCGAAACCCGTGGTCATGTTGATATTCAGCTTCGGTGTCAGTTTCACGGTTCCGCTCAATCCGACTGTCTGCGTGTATTTGTTGTTCGTTATCCTCCGGTCGTTTGTGAACTGGTAGGACTTGCTGTAGGAGAACGAATAATTGATGTTCAATGACCAAGGCACGTTCGGATTGGTATAGTAGAGCCAACCTCCAGGAATGTATTCTCCGGTTAGCGGATGGTAATAAATCCTGCGGTAATAATCTGCGCCTCCCTGGGTGCTGCCGCCTCCTTCGCCTCCCGGGGTCTTGGAACCGTCGTTGCCGTTAATTGTTCCCTTGCCTGAAATCGAGTATGAAAGTGAAGCGCTGGCAGCAGTGAGCCGGGCAATCTTCCACCACTCGTTCACGCTGCAGTTGAACTTGTTTATTCTGGTTCCCTTCTCGTCCACTGCGTACGGGTCGAAATTGACATTGCCGTTGATGCCAAGCTTTCCGAACACGGAAGTTGACATGGTTATTCCGATGTTGTTCATCTTGAACTGCTCGGCGAGGAAATTGTATCCGGTGCTGAGGTTCAGCTGGTCAATGAGCTTGACTTTCTTGATTCCCTTTCCGGTAGTGTCACGCATGTCCCTGACCTTGGCTTCCAGATTATTGCCGATGGAAATGCTCATCGTCGCCGACTTGCCCTTTCCCGGAGGGGAGTAGAGCTGTCCGCTGTAGACATTGTATTCGTATGACTTCTCCACTCCGAGGGTGTCCGTGTAATTCAATGTCCTCCATCCGTTCATGCCGGTTCCCTTTTCAGGACTGAACGAGAACGATATGGAAGGTGACACCACGTGACGGATTGCCTGGATCTTGTGCGCGCTGCCGAAATTGAACATACCGTACAGGCGGGTGCTCATGGAAAGGCTTCCGGAATATGTCTGGGTGATTCCGAATGCGCTGAACTGCCCGCCGTCCTGAGCCTCCACCTTGTTGGTTTCAGGATTGAACACATAATCCGTCTTGCGGAAGAACCAGTTCTGGCCATAGCTGATGCTCGGGGTGAAATTCAGGTACTTGGCAAGCGTGAAGTTCGGAAGCCCGATCTGGAAATTGTGTGTCATTCCGTTCTGGAACTTGTCCAGGAAGCCCTCTTTCATGAACTCGGAAGACTTGAAATTAATCTTGTTCTGGAGTGTTGTGCTGTAGCCGAGGGAGAATTTCTCGTAGAATTTCTCTTTGCCGACGCGGTATTTCTGCTTGAACGGATAGAACCTGGTCACCGAGAAGGTGAGGTTAGGCAGTGTGAAAGCGTATGAACTGTCCCTGGAGTTCTGGCTGTGCAGGGCGTTTATGGACAGGTTGAACTTGCCGTTCCAGTTCTTGCTGTAGGAAATGGATGAAGATGTCTGGTTCTGCAGGGCCTCGCTGACGGACTGGGAGTTGTATTTGCTGTTGGACGGGCTGGAGAAACTTACTGATGCACTGAAGGTGGTTCCCGGATGGGCCTTGGAATCCTGCTGGTGCGACCATTTCAGGCCGAAGTTCCTGGTCTGGAAGAAGTCGGTGCTTCCCCTCTCTCCCGTCTGGTCGTTGGACATGTTGAACGAGAAGTTTCCGGTGGCCTTGTAATTGACCTTGTATCTGGAGTTTACGTTCACTGCCCATGAACCGAGAGTGTAAATGTCACCTGTGAGCGACAGGTCCAGATAGTCCCCGAATACGAAATACATTCCCATGTCCCTGAGGTAGAATCCTCTGGAATTCTCCTCACCGAACGTAGGCATGAGCATTCCCGTGGCCCTGTCGGGACGCTTGGGCACAAATCCGAAAGGCAGGGCAATAGGCAGCGGCACATCCTCAATCACAGGATATGCCGGTCCGAACACTGTCTTTTGCGAGGGCTTCGTAACGACCTTTGCTGCCGTAAGATGCAGATAATAATGCGGATGCTCCAGATCGCAGACAGTATACTGTCCCTTCGTGATGTTGATGGACTTGTCAGGCATCATCTTGATATTCTTGCCGTGCAGGAGTCCTTCCTCCTGCTGGGTTATCATGTTCGTGATCCTGGCTTTCTGGGAATTGAAATTGTACCGGAGTTCCTCCATCGTATATGTCGAACCGCCGTCTTTCATCACCGGCTGGCCCTTGACTTCACCTGTGAGTGTGTCCAATGTGCCTCTGGCATATACCGTACCCGTGTTTACGTCGTATTCCATATAGTCGGCGGAGAGCTCCATGTTGCCATATTTTACAGTAACGTCCCCGTAATAATATGCCATCTTCTGACCGTTTGAGAATACCTCGATCAGGGAGTCCTTGCCCCCGGAGAATACAGGCCTGTCGAGGGAACTCTTCTTCTGCAGCGCGGCGGAATCTATCTTGAAGAGCGAATCCACTATTCTCATGGAGTCGAGAACAGCGCGCATCGAGTCCGTAATCGGAGGGACGCTGTCACGGTTGTAAGCGACTGCCTGGCTGAACGTTGGCTTGGGAGGACGCTTCTGCTTCCTGCCATCCTGGGAGATGACAGGGAATGATATTGTTACCAATATGGCAAGCAGGATGGCTGCGAGAACCCTCCTGCCGTCAAACAGCCTCTTAATATGCACAGAACTTATCAATTCTCCGATTCTATAGTTTTAATCGCAAATTTTTTTAAATTTGCAAAATACAAATATAAGACCATTTTGAAAAATACGCAAAAACATATTCGAGTGCTTTGCTTTTTCGCATCGCTTGCGGCAGCCCTTTGCCCGTTGACATCCTCTGCTTCCGGGGACGGGAATCTCGGATTGAGGACAATCTGCATCGATGCCGGGCATGGCGGGAAGGACCCGGGCTGTGTAAGTTCCGACAAGAAGACATTTGAAAGCCACATAAATCTCGACATTGCCAAGCGGCTCGCGGCTCTTATCAATGAAGGATACCCGGAGGTCAAAGTCATATTGACCAGGAATTCGGACAAATTCGTTACTGTCGCCGGCAGGCCTGATATTGCGAACCGTGCAAATGCGGACCTTTTCCTGTCAATTCACGTGAATAGCGTCCCCGGTGCCCCTTCAGCGAATGGCTTTTCGGTGCATGTCCTAGGCCAGTCTTCCAGGAAGAATACAGACTTGTATGCATACAACATGGAAGTGTGCAAGCGGGAGAATTCCGTGATCATGCTCGAGGACGACTTTTCCACTACATATCAGAGTTTCAACCCGTCGGATCCGGAGTCGTTCATTTTCTTCAATCTGATGCAGAACTCTCATCTCGAGCAGAGCCTCCTTTTTGCTGAAGATATCAACAAGGCGATGACAGGAGGCCCGGTAAGGTCCAGCAGGGGAGTATCACAGGATCCTTTCCTCGTGCTCTGGAAGACATCCATGCCTGCCGCCCTTGTCGAGGTGGGATTCATGTCCAATGCAAAGGATCTCGCCGTAATCAGGTCCGAGAGCGGACGTGCTTCTATTGCGAAGGAACTGTACGAGGCATTCTCCACATTCAAGAAAAGATATGACGCCAGTGTCGGAGCGGGCGTGCGCAACGACCAAGGACAGGCAGCACCGAAACCCGCTGTCAATGCTCCTGCTGCCGGGAGCAATCCTGACAAATCGTCACAAGTCCGTTATGGAATCCAGGTTCTTGTCACTTCGAAGACGATGAAGGAGAGCGACCCTTTCTTCAGGGGATACAAGCCAGTTTCCGTGAAGGTCGGGAATCTGAACAAATATATTATAGGAGTTTCGACGAAGAAAGATGAGGCCAGGGCAACATTCGCCCGGGAGAGGAAAAATTTTTCTGGCTCTTTTCTTGTAGAAATTGACGGTGATGTGGTGAAACCCCTGAAATGACGGGCATGTCCAGCCGGGTTTCACGTATTTAAATTTTTGAAAGTATGAAACGCGAGACAAAAATCGGAATATTCGCCGTTGCAGTCCTCACATCCACTTTTTTCGTGGTGAACTATCTCAGGGGCGCCGACGTGTTTGGGAAAGATATCAGGATTATTTCCCATTACAGCAATGTCGAGGGCCTAGTCCCTTCGAATCCGGTTTACATGAAAGGGTACAAGGCCGGTTCGGTCTCTTCCGTGGAATACAATCCGGAGACTGACATGTTCGATGTGGTATGTGCCGTGAAGAAAAAGATGAGGATACCGGCAGATACGAAAATGACCATTTACAGTGTTGACATCATGGGTGGAAAGGGAATCCGCCTTGACCTCGGTACGTCTGACGTACTTGTTCGTGACGGAGCTGAACTGATGGCTTGCACGGAACCCGACATGATCAGCTCGCTGACCGGGATGATAGGACCGCTCGTGGCAAACGTTTCGGCAACTTTGGATACGCTCAAGGTGACAGGCTCTGAGTTGAACCGGATTCTTTCCGGGATAGACGACAGCTCCCTGTCTTCGACGCTTGCACATGCGGACAAAACAATGGCCAATCTTGAAAAACTGACTTCAGGGCTTGCCGCAAGGTCGCCGGAGATAGACAGCCTCCTCGTGAATTTCAAGAATGTGTCTACAAAGCTTGTCACCATAAGCGGCTCGGCGGACCTGGCCATGGACGGCCTGTCGAGGGTTGTCAGCGAATTGACGGAGGCGGACCTCAAGGGTCTGGTCGAGTCCCTGCGCAATGTTGCGGACGGCCTGGCTGATCCGGAAGGGACGGTGGGACGGATGCTTTCTGACGGGGAAATTTATGATGCCCTTCAAAGCTTGATAAAAGATATTGACAGTCTCGTGAAAAATATCGAGGCGGATCCTAAAAAGTATTTGAAGATAAAAGCGTCCATTTTCTAATCCCGTGAATTGTTCATAACCATAGCGTTTCCAACGCTTAAGCATAAATTTGTTACTTTTGAATTTTTAAAAATAGAAATCATCGGTTTAGCGCATACAACCTTGTTTTAAACTATGTAATTTATTGAAATTCAGAATTTTACTAATTTTACGTTTTGGCTCTTTCAAAACGAAACCTACGTAAAAATAATTTGAATATGCAATAGCATTTTCATTTTTTTATAAAATATTTTTCCCCCATATTTGCAAAGCGTCGGAAGACAGGGCGTCCCTAGATTCCGGTGCTTTTTTTGGCTATAGGATTTTTATTAGGATATGCAGCAAGAGGGAAAGCACATAGAGGTGTGGAATGAGTGCCTGGCAGTGATAGAGAGAGTCAATCAGTGGTTCAAGCCGCTGATTCCTGTCGCATACCAGAACTCCACCATCACCATCGAGGTCCCTTCTGACTTCTATAGAAAATATATAGAGGATGTATATCTCGATGTGCTGAAGCGTACTCTCAAGAGAGTCATCGGACCGGAGGCAAAGCTGGTCTACAGGGTCAGTCCTGTGAGAGTCCAGCCTCCGATGACATATCCGGCTGCCAATTCTGCCGTACCGTCCAACAAGCCGATATCAGTCAATACATATCCTTCTGCCGGAAGTCCGGGTCCGTTCGTTTATCCGGGACTCCGCAGGGTGACCGTGAATCCGCGCCTGAATCCGGTTTACTGCTTCGGCAACCTCGTGAAGGGCGAGTGCAACAAGATGGGAATCACCGCTGGGGAGAGCATTTCCACATCACCTGGCAACACTCCGTTCAACCCTCTCTTCCTTTTCGGAGGACCGGGTCTCGGCAAGACTCATCTCGCGCAGGCCATCGGCATTTCCATCAAGGAGAAATATCCTGACCTCGTGGTGCTTTATGTCACCGGAAACGAGTTCAAGACCCAGTATATGGATGCCGTCAACATCAAGAACAAGCTTACGGACTTCCTTGCCTTCTATATGAGGATAGATGTCCTCATAGTGGACGATATCCAGGACCTCATCGGCCCGGGTTCCCAGAATGCCTTCTTCAACGTGTTCAACCATCTTCACGAGAACGGAAAGCAGCTGATTTTCACATCGGACCGTGCTCCGGCCGATCTCAGGAACTTCGAGGAGAGACTTCTCTCCCGTCTGAAATGGGGCCTTTCCGTGGAACTCCAGCGCCCGTCTTATGCCACAAGGCTCGAGATGCTGAAGGCCCGCAGTTTCAGGGAGGGTGTAATCATCGGTGACGATGTGCTCGAGTACCTGGCTTCCAGGATCAAGTCCAATTTCCGTGAGCTGGAAGGTGCCCTGATATCCCTCATTGCGCACGCCACACTCATCCATAAGGAGGTGACCGTGTCTCTTGCCGAGAAGGTGACGGGCAAGATCGTTGGGGAGGAGAAGAACGAGATTACCATCGGCAAGGTCCAGAAAACCGTCTGCGATTATTTCAACATCAGCCGCGAGGCGCTCGTTTCCAAATCCCGCAAGCGCCAGATTGTCCAGGCCCGCCAGATAGCGATGTATATGAGCCGCAGCCTTCTCGGATGCTCGCTTTCCACGATTGGCTCGGAACTTGGAGGGAAAGACCATGCGACAGTCCTGCATGCCTGCTCCACCGTATCGGACCTGATGGCGACTGACAAGTCATTCAAACAGTATGTCTCCGATATTGAGAGGCTGCTTGTACCTGCCGGAAAATAAATTACGGTAAATATGGATTCAAATTCAGTACTTGAAATCTTCCGCGAAATCACCAAGATTCCGCGTGAGTCCGGTCATGAGGAAAAGATGACCGCCTATCTCCAGAAATTTGCAGCTGACCACAATCTTGCATGCCGCACTGACGAGACCGGCAATGTGGTCATAACCAGGGAAGCATCAGCCGGCAGGGAGAATGTGCCTGCAATCGTTCTCCAGAGCCATCAGGACATGGTCTGCGAGAAGAACGGAGGATGCGACCATGATTTTGCAAAGGATCCGATAAATTATGTCATCGAAGACGGGTGGATGATTGCGAAGGATACCACTCTCGGTGCAGATGACGGAATCGGAATTGCCGCATCATTGGCTTTGCTCGCGAGCGACGTGCCGTCCGGCAAGCTAGAATGCCTTTTCACCATTTCCGAGGAGACGGGCATGGACGGAGCAAAGGCTCTCGAGTCAGGAATGTTCACGGCGAAGACCCTCATCAACCTCGATTCCGAGGACGAAGGCCAGCTTTTCGTCGGATGCGCGGGAGGAATCGACACCACGGCTATATTCAAATATGGCACGGAGAAACCTGCTGACGGCTCTGCGTTCCTGAAATTCAGGGTGTTCAATGCCCTTGGAGGCCACAGCGGGGACGATATCAACAAGGAGAGGGCCAACACGGTACAGATACTCGCAAGGTTCCTTTATTCTGAACTCCCGACCGGATACCAGCTCGCATGGATGAAGGGCGGCAACAAGCGCAACGCCATTGCCCGTGAGGCTGAAGCAGTCATCGCGGTGCCGTCAGGAGCTGCGGAAGGAATCAGGGCACGTTTCGCTTCGTTTGCGGATGAAGTCAAGGCTGAATTCCACAGGACCGATCCGGATGTTTCTTTCGAAGTGATTGAAAACGAGCCTGTTGCCGAATGCGTCGAGGCTGACGTTGCACGCCGTTTCGTACTTTCCCTCATGGCGGTACATCACGGAGTCCTCGCAATGAGCCAGGATATCGACGGCCTCGTGGAGACATCCAGCAATCTCGCTGCCGTATTCATGAACAAGCCGGGTGAGATAATGGTGACGACCAGCCAGAGAAGTTCCGTGGAGTCAGAGAAGGCATTCATGGCGCAGAAGGTGGAATCCGCTTTCCTGCTTGCCGGGGCCGAGATTTCCCATTCGGACCCTTATCCGGGATGGACTCCTGACATGAATTCGCATATTCTCGCGGAAACTGTAGCCTCCTACAGAAGGCTTTTCGGTGTAGAGCCTGAGGTGAAGGCCATTCATGCAGGTCTTGAGTGCGGGCTTTTCCTGACCAAGTTCCCTGACCTCGACATGATTTCCTTCGGTCCTACCCTCAGGGGTGTCCATGCGCCCGGGGAGAAACTCGACCTCGAATCCAACGAGAAATTCGTCAAATTGCTTGTGGACGTCGTAACTAATTTCAAATGATACAGATAGCCCCTTCCATGCTGTCCGCCGACTTTCTGCATCTCGCTGAAGATGTGGAAATGGTGAACCGTCATGCGGACATTTTCCATCTCGACATCATGGACGGAATCCAGGTTCCGAATCTTTCATACGGATTTCCGGTCGTGGAAGCCATTGCGTCCATTGCCAAGAAACCTCTCGACGTGCATCTGATGATTGTGCGTCCGGAGAAATACGTGGAGAGGTTTGCGGCTGCAGGTGCATCGATGATTAGTTTCCATCTCGAGGCAGCGGAAAACAGCGGGACCGATCCTTCAGAAATCATTTCCTTGATACATTCCTGCGGAGTCAAGGCCGGCATTGCCATCAACCCTGATGTACCTGTAGAGAAACTTTACCCATATCTCGAACAGCTAGATTTCGTATTGATCATGTCAGTATTCGCCGGTTTCGGCGGGCAGAAATTCATCGAGGATACCTATGCCAGGCTGAAAACGCTGAAATCCGAGATCGACAGGCGCGGACTGACGTGCAGAATAGAAGTTGACGGGGGAGTTTCGCCTGCCAATGCAGGAGAACTCGTACGTGCCGGTGCTGGAATTCTGGTAGCAGGCAGTTCAGTATTCAAGGCCGGGAACCCGGGTGAGGCTATTGCCTCGATGCGCGGATGAGTTTCAGATGATATAGCCTATCTCCTTGAAGGAGAAATCCTTCAGATGACTGTCAGGCATTTCCACCAGGAGTCTTCCTCCGGCGGAGATGCCTTTTATCGTTCCCATGAATGACTCTCCGGTCAAGAGATTCCTGTATTCGTGCCTCGTTCCCTTTCTGTAGAGAACTCCGAGGTATTCCTCTGAGGCTTTCTTCCTGCCATCTCCGGTAAATAGCATTGGCATCAGGCTGTTGAATATTTCCATGAAATCCTGCAGTGCAACTTCCGGAGAAGGGGCTTCGCCTCCTGAAAGTACCACTGATGTAGGGTTCACCAGTTCGGGAGGAAAATTCCTCTGCTTCAGGTTCAATCCTATACCTATCACGGAGCGCGATATCATGTCACCTTCCAGGCCGTTTTCTATCAGCATCCCGCATATCTTCCTGTCTCTCACATAGATATCATTCGGCCATTTTATCATTGAGCTGACTCCGAGAATCTTCAGGTATCTGTGTACTGCCAATGCCGAAATGACGCTTATCGAGAACTGCTCCTTTGCCGGCAGTACTCCTGCACCGTCCTCTCCTAATCTAAGGGCTATGGAAAAAGTTAGGTTCTGACCGGCTTCGCTCGACCAAGTGTTGCCTCTCTGCCCCCGTCCGGCAGTCTGGTATCTCGCGGCGAAAACTGCCATTTTGTCAATCTCCTGGAACCTCCTTTTCGCCTCAGTATTAGTGGAATCGATGGTGTCGAACCAGGTTATGCCCATTTCTGCTCTCATTGGATTGATTTTTGTTTTTATTGCATGGTTAAAATTCCTATATTTGTATTTTGTAACAAAATTATAAAAACATAATCGAAATGGAAAATAATGTTCTGAAGGTCATTACCGACGCCATGCTCGAGAAGAAAGGAAAAGACGTGGTGTCCCTGGACCTCAAGCCGATAGGTACAGCAATATCAGATTATTTCGTCGTATGCAACGCGGATTCCACCACGGCGGTGGCAGCCATTGCGGACAATGTCCTCGTCAGGATGCAGGAGAAATGCGGGCTCAAGGTCCTCAGGATGCAGGGCCTCGAGAATGATTTCTGGATCATCCTTGACTACGGTGACGTGGTGGTGCACATCTTCCTGACCGAATACAGGGCCTTCTACAGGTTGGAGGACCTCTGGGCGGATGCTCCCCGTACCGAATATACCGACGAGCCTGCTGCACCTGCAGCCGAACCTGCAAGAATCAAGACCAAGGCATCTTCAAAGGTTCGTGCTTCAGCTGCGAGGGTTGCAAAACGCACGAAGAAAGTTCCTGATGAATTGTAATTTCAGAATTAAATGGCAAACAACAATAACAATAAAGGCAAACCGAAGATAGTCACCGTGAACGTCGGGCTGTCCTGGCTTTACATGCTGATAATAGCCGGTATAATCTGGATGTTGTTCAGCAACAGCGGAGGAAAGCCCCAGAAGATAGAGTGGACGGAAGTGGAGACCATGATCCGTGAAGGTGACGTGAAAGACATCGTCTTTACACGCAACGACTTCAAGGGCGATGTCGTGGTGAGACCGGACCGTCTTGCCAAGTACTCTTCAAAGTTCGCCGGCAAGGTCCCTGCATCATCTCCTCATTTCTGGTTCTATGTTTCCACCAAATTCGACCCGGAGACAGAGTTCGGAAAACTGAATGCCGAACTACCGGAAGACTCCAGGTTCAAGGTGATAATAGAGAACAATGACAAGGTCTGGAGCCAGATATTGAACTGGTTCCTTTTCCCTGTCCTGCTGATACTTATGTGGGTGTTCATGTTCCGCGGATTCAACCGCAACATGGGTGCCGGAGGACCGGGAGGCCAGGGCGGAATCTTCAATGTCGGCAAATCCACCGGAAAGCTCGCGGACAAGAATATGGTCAAGGTGACTTTCAAGGATGTCGCCGGCCTGTACGGAGCGAAGGAGGAGGTAATGGAGATTGTGGACTTCCTGAAGAATCCTGCAAAATACACGGCACTCGGCGGAAAAATCCCTAAGGGAGCCCTCCTCGTGGGCCCTCCGGGAACCGGCAAGACATTGCTGGCCAAGGCCGTGGCAGGAGAGGCCAATGTTCCGTTCTTCTCCATCTCGGGTTCTGATTTTGTGGAGATGTTCGTGGGAGTAGGCGCATCGAGAGTACGTGACCTGTTCAGGCAGGCCAAGGAGAAGGCTCCGTGCATCGTGTTCATAGACGAAATTGACGCGGTGGGAAGAGCCAGAGGAAAGAATGTAGGATTTTCCTCGAATGACGAAAGGGAAAATACTCTGAACCAGCTCCTTACGGAGATGGATGGATTTGATACCAATTCCGGAGTCATCATTCTGGCGGCTACCAACAGGGCTGATATCCTCGACAAGGCGTTGCTCCGTGCAGGACGTTTCGACCGTCAGATACATGTGGAACTTCCTGAACTCAAGGAGAGGACCGAGATATTCCAGGTCCATCTCAAGGGGCTCAAGCTCGAGCCTGATTTCGATGTGGAGTTCATGGCCAAGCATACTCCCGGATTCTCCGGGGCGGACATCGCCAATGTCTGCAACGAGGCTGCTCTCACTGCTGCCAGGAAGAACAAGCCCCAGATTGACCGCCAGGACTTCCTTGATGCCGTTGACAGGATAATCGGAGGTCTTGAGAGGAAATCCTCCATCATCACTCCTGAGGAGAAGCGTTCGATAGCCCATCACGAGGCTGGACATGCTGCCGTAAGCTGGCTGCTGCCTCATGCCAATCCTCTCTTCAAGGTTACCCTGATACCGAGGGGACAGGCTCTCGGGGCCGCCTGGTATCTGCCTGAGGAGCGCAAACTCTGGACGAAGGCGCAGATGGTGGATGAGATGTGTTCGCTTATTGGAGGACGTGTAGCCGAGGAAATCGTGAACGGAGAGCCTTCTACAGGGGCCCAGAACGATCTCGAAAGGCTTACCCAGATGGCTTACAGCATGGTCAAGTATTATGGAATGAGCGAGAAGGTAGGACAGCTCTCATTCTATGATTCGACAGGATCCAGGGGATATGACCTGACCAAACCTTACAGCGAGAAGACTGCCGAGATTATTGACGAGGAGGTAAAATCCCTTGTTTCGATGATACATGACCGGACCCTCGGGATACTCAACTCCCACAAGGAAGGATTTCTCCGGATGGCTGCCCTGTTGCTTGAGAAAGAAGTCATCTTCGCTGAAGATGTCGAGAAGATACTCGGACCTAAAGTCAAACCTGAAGCGGAGGTTCAGGCTCAGGAGGCCTGAATCTCCCGTGTACTAACAACTTGAACCAAATGAACAATACAATCAAAAGGAGCATCTCAGGTGTCGCTTTCGTCGCCATCATGCTTGCCGGACTTATCGTGAACAAATTCCTGTTCGCCGCCCTGATTATGTTTATAATGGGTGTGATGATGCACGAGTTCTACACGATTACCATGAAAGAACGATACAAGTTCTCAAGGATACTGGCCATTGTCGCAGGCGAAACCCTGTTTGTCCTGCTTTTCCTGACGATGGCCTATGACGTGCAGGCCAAATATGTCTCCATTGCTATTCTTCCTGTCATCATCGTGATGGTCAATTCATTGTATGTCAGGAACAAGGATGAGTTCGGAAAATTCTCCGACATATATACAGGGCTCCTTTATATTGCGGTCCCGCTTTCGTTGTCGAACCTTATCGTGTTCTTCAACAACGAGTTCAACGGACATTTCCTGCTATATTTCTTCATCCTGATCTGGGCCTCCGACATTGGAGGTTTCGTGTTCGGATGCTCGCTCGGCAAGAAGTTTCCGAAGAAGTTATACCCTGAGATTTCCCCGAAGAAGACTTGGGTGGGATTCTGGGGCGGAATGCTCTGCTCGGTGATTGCCGCAATAATATTGAAATTCACCATGGGCAACATTGAAATATCCCTCGGCCACGCGATTGCACTTTCAGTGATAATGGATGTGGCAGGGGTTTACGGTGACCTGTTCGAATCACAGTGGAAGAGGTATTATCTCGTAAAGGATTCAGGAGACATCATTCCGGGCCATGGAGGCCTGCTGGACAGGTTTGACAGCACTATCTTCTCCATCCCTGTCGGGGCTCTTTATCTGATTCTGATGAATATTTTCTAAGTAATTCACAATAATTTCCTATCTTTGAAATTTGAAATCTGGAAACTGCGTTTTTTTTATGAAAATCGACAAAAACTCATACGGAACTATCGCGATTGCCTGGCTTGTGTGTGCGGTGATAGTCTATATAAGCTTTAGGTTCATCAATCTCCGGGCTGTCGCCTGGACGATTTCAGCAGTGTTGACAGGTTTCGCATTCTTCGTTTTCTGGTTCCACCGTGTACCTGAGAGGCATATACCTGCCGGGGACAGGATAGTCACTTCCGGAGCAGACGGAAGGGTGGTGATAATCAGAAAGGCCTACGAAAAGGAATATCTTAAGCGGGAGTGTATCCAGGTATCCGTGTATATGGATTTCTTCAACGTACATGCCAATTTCTGGCCGGTGAGCGGCAAGGTGACATATTATAAATATCATCCCGGAAAATATCTGCTCGCTTTCCTTCCGAAGGCTGCCGATGAGAATGAACACTCTTCCACCGCTATCGACACCGGGCACGGTGAGATTTTTTTCAAGCAGATTGCCGGCACTTTCGCCCGCCGTATAGTATGTTATTCAGAACTCGGCTCCGAGGAGGAGAGAGGCCGTCAGTGCGGTATCATCAAATTCGGTTCGAGATTTGACCTCTTCCTTCCTCTTGATGCTGAGGTCAAGGTCCATCTCGGACAGGAGATCAAGGCGGCGGAGACAGTGGTGGCTGAACTCAAATAAACCTGACTGAATTGATGGAAGCTTTCATAATATTAATCCTGATTCTTATCAACGGCTTGTTCTCGATGTCTGAGATAGCGATGATCTCTGCGAGAAAATCCAAGCTTACTTCTGACGCCGAGAAGGGCGACAAAGCTGCAGGTGCGGCATTGAAACTGTCTTCGGACCCTGACAAGTTCTTGTCGGCCGTACAGATGGGTGTAACTCTCGTAGGCATTCTCACCGGTATTTTTTCGGGGGATACCCTGGCGCGCAATTTTGCAGCCGTTTTCCAGGAGTGGGGAATGAATCCGGCTACTGCCGGCGCTCTCTCCAAGGCGATAATCGTATTCGTCGTGATGTTCCTGACCATCCTTTTCGGCGAGCTGGTCCCGAAGCGAATTGCAATGTCCAATCCGGAGCGCGTGGCCAAGGCTTTGTCCGGGCTGATGCGTTTCGTCTCATGGATTGCCTCCCCGATAGTATGGCTGCTTGCAAAGAGCACGGCATTCTGTACCAGGGTGTTGAGAATCAAGGAACATGAGAGCAAGGTGACTGAGGATGAAATCAAGTCAATGATAGAAGAAGGCATGGATGAAGGCGAGGTGTCGCCGGTGGAGCAGGATATAGTGGAGAGGGTTTTCACTCTCGGAGACCTGACTGTCAGCACTATCATGACATTGAGGGACGATATCGTCTGGTTGGATCTGGAAATGTCCGAAGCTGACATTATCAAGACTATCGAGAATACTATATTCGAGCAATATCCTGTGGTGGATGGCGACATAGACCATGTGGCCGGAGTCCTGTCAATAAAGGATTATCTTGCAGCCCTCAGGAGCGGCGGCAAGTTCGACCTTCGCAAGATGATGAAGGAACCGCATTACGTCCATGAGAACATGAGCGTATATGCAGTACTCGAATATATGAAGTCCGAGAGGATACACAGGGCTCTGGTATGCGATGAGTTCGGAGGCCTGTCAGGTATCATTTCCCTGAAGGATATTTTCGATGCTCTCGTGGGCAATATGAATGCCCAGGAGCACATGAAGGAGCCGGACATCGTGCCTCGCAAGGACGGGGACGGATGGTTTGTGGACGGACAGTGCTCCATGTACGATTTCCTGACCCATTTCGGTCTCGATGAGAATATAGAGGAATACAATTTCTCCACGGTAGGAGGCCTGCTTCTCGAGAACCTGGAGCATGTTCCAAAGTCAGGTGAAGGCATCGAGTGGGAAGGCTTCTCGTTCGAGGTGGCCGACATGGACGGGGCAAGAATCGACAAGGTTATTGTCAAGAAACTCGCCGACAAGGCTGAAGATGCATAAATTCCTAAAAAGTTCTCAAAAAATGTAGAAAAAGTTTGGAGTGTAAAGAAAAATGCCTATCTTTGTAATCCCAAACGAAAAGAATGGTGCCATAGCTCAGTTGGTAGAGCAAAGGACTGAAAATCCTTGTGTCCCTAGTTCGATTCTCGGTGGCACCACACAGAATCCCTTTCAGCAATGCTGCGAGGGATTTTGTTATTATATCCCCTTGATTATCGTCTCAAAATTATTACATTTGTCAAAGCATAATAACTTAAGTTTCGCAGAGCGAAACAACTGCTTTTGAGGACGGAAGGCCGATGGTAGGTCGGGAGCGTTCAGCAAAAGCCCAGTTGCCTTTTGCAGCGAGCAGGTTCCCGGGGTCGGGAGCGATTAGCAAAAGTCCAGTGGCCTTTTGCAGCGAGCAGCCCGAAGGGACGGTAGGGATTTAGGAAAAGGGTAGCGTATATAAAATGCGCGCGGGCGTTTTGCTCGCACAGAACAATAAATCCTCTGAAAAGCAGCAATTTGCGACTTGCGAAACTTGAATATAATAATTGATGGAATGAAAGGAATTGTATTGGCCGGAGGCAGCGGAACCAGGCTCTATCCCATTACCAAGGGAGTGAGCAAGCAACTTCTGCCTGTTTTCGACAAACCTATGATATATTATCCCGTATCCGTGCTCATGCTCTCAGGAATCAGGGATATACTGATCATCTCGACCCCATTCGATCTCCCCGGATTCAAGCGTCTTTTAGGAGACGGGAGCGATTACGGAGTACATTTCAGCTATGCCGAGCAGCCTTCGCCGGACGGACTTGCGCAGGCGTTTACCATCGGCGCTGATTTCGTAGGTGACGATGCTGTCTGCCTTGTTCTCGGAGACAATATTTTCCACGGTTCAGGCTTCACGAGCATGCTGAAGGAAGCGGTTCGGGCTGCAGAGGAAGATGCGATGGCCACAGTCTTCGGCTATTGGGTCAGCGATCCTCAGAGATACGGTGTCGCAGAGTTCGATGAAGAGGGACGTTGTCTCAGCATTGAGGAGAAACCGGCGGAACCCAAGTCCAATTATGCCGTGGTCGGGCTTTATTTCTATCCTAACAAGGTAGTGGATGTAGCGAGGACCATCAGGCCGTCTGCGCGTGGGGAATATGAGATAACCACTGTCAATCAGCGTTTTCTCTCGGACGGAGAATTGCTTGTCCAGACGCTCGGACGCGGATTCGCATGGCTTGATACCGGGACACATGATTCCCTCAGCGAGGCATCCACATACATTGAGGTGCTCGAGAAGAGACAGGGCCTCAAGATAGCCTGTCTTGAGGGAATTGCATATGAAAAAGGATGGATCAGCGCGGACAAACTGCGTGAACTGGCGCAGCCGATGATAAAGAACCAGTATGGCCAATATCTGATGAAGATGGCGGAAGAGCCTCTCGACTGGCCGCTTCGCCCTGTAGCCGGAGAATAGAGATATCATATGGATACGATCAGGACGGAAATAGACGGAGTAGTCATCGTGGAGCCAAGGGTATTCACGGATGCACGCGGTTATTTCTTCGAGTCATTCTCCGCGAGGGATTTTTCGGAGAAGGTGATGGACATACGGTTCGTGCAGGACAACGAGAGCCGTTCCTCATACGGGGTCATCAGGGGACTGCATTTCCAGAAACCTCCTTTTGCCCAGAGTAAATTGGTGCGCGTGGTCGAGGGAGCCGTGCTGGACGTGGCAGTGGACATAAGGAAGGGTTCCCCGACGTTCGGCCGTCATGTCGCGGTAGAATTGACAGGGGAGAATCACAGGCAGCTGTTCATTCCGAGAGGATTCGCCCATGGATTCGCCGTATTGTCCGAAACGGCCGTATTCCAATATAAATGCGACAATTTCTATGCTCCGCAGAGCGAGGGGGCGATAGCCTGTGACGACCCGGATCTCGGCATTGACTGGAGGATTCCAGAGGGGAGGGAAGTGTTGTCGGCAAAGGACAAGGTGCATCCGCGGCTCAGGGATGCGGAATGGCTTTTCGATTATTCGGAAGAGCTGTATTGAGAAAATGAATTGAAATGCAATGAATATGGAACGTAAGTTCAGGAGGACAATTATCGTCACCGGAGGGGCCGGATTCATCGGTTCCCATGTCGTGCGCCTGCTTGTCAGGAAATATCCGGAATACCGGATAATCAATCTAGACAAACTCACGTATGCCGGCAATCCCGCTAATCTGAAGGACATGGAGGATTGTCCGAATTATAGTTTCGTGAAGATGGACATCTGCGATTTCGAAGGTGTGTGCGCTCTCATGCACAGTGAAAAAGTGGACGGAATCATCCATCTCGCCGCTGAATCTCACGTTGACCGTTCCATCAAGGACCCGTTCACTTTCGCGAGGACAAACGTGATGGGAACCCTGTCGCTCCTGCAGGCTGCAAGGCAATGCTGGGAGCAGTCCGGGTGGATGAAGCATGATGCCGCAGAGCCGGTACAATGCCGATTCTATCACATATCCACCGATGAAGTTTATGGTGCCCTGGAAATGACTCATCCTGAAGGAATTCCCGCCCCGTTTTCCACCAGGGCCTCGAGCTCGGGGCACGAAGCCTATGGCTCGGAGTTCTTCACTGAAGAGACCAGATATATGCCCCATTCTCCATATTCTGCCTCGAAGGCCTCGTCCGACCATTTCGTGAGGGCTTTCCATGACACCTACGGTATGCCGGTCATCGTGACCAATTGCTCGAACAATTATGGCCCATATCAGTTTCCGGAGAAACTTATTCCTCTGTTTATCAATAATATACGTAACCGCAAGCCGCTGCCAGTATATGGAACCGGCCAGAATGTCCGGGACTGGCTTTATGTAGAGGACCATGCGAGGGCGATCGACCTGATATTCCACGAGGGGAAGTCCGGTGCTACATACAATATCGGAGGGTTCAACGAGTGGAAGAACATTGACCTCATCAATGTCCTGATCAATACCGTGGACCGTATGCTCGGACGTCCGGAAGGCGCTGACATGCATTTGATTACCTATGTCACCGACAGGCCGGGACACGATGCGAGATATGCCATAGATTCCACAAGGCTCCAGCGCGAGCTCGGCTGGGAACCGTCACTCCAGTTCGAGGAGGGCATCGAAAAGACCGTCAGCTGGTATCTCTCCCATCAGGACTGGTTGGACAATATCACAAGCGGTGCATATCGGAAATAGCCCTGCCGCTCATTGATATCAGTCCCAGGCCGATGGCGCATCCGGCTATCAGCAGGGCAGGCAGATATTTCCATTCATGGATTATGGCTGCTGCCTTTTCAATCAGTGAAGAACTCAATCTGATTTCAGGAGCCGGGCAGAAGAGCACGAATATGGTCGCAATGCTGCCGAGAATTATACCGGCGACAAGAGCGGCCGCTAAAGCTTTCCGTCCACGCTTCCGTTCCGAGTCAACGCATTCCTTGATTCCTTCCACTTTTTCGAGCTGTGCGTTCGCAGTAATCAGGAACTGACCTTCCTCAGGCAGTTCAGGTTTGTTGTCGCGAAGATATTGTTCAATGTCCATCATAGCCTTATGAGTTCTTTGAGATGATTGCGCCCAGTTGAGAGATAGTACTTCACTGTGCCCGTGGGAATATCCATTATGGAAGCTATTTCCTTGATTTTCAAGTCTTCGAAATAATGGAGGACAATCGCAGTGCGTTCTTTTTCCGGAATTTCAAGCAGTGCCCTTTGCAGATCTTCATGCCTGAATGCACTCTCGGCTCCGTTGTCGGCTGCCAGATGAAGGGCCTCTGCAGAATCCAGTCCGGCAGTTTGCATGTGGGCCTTCCTGAGATTGTCGATGAAGCAGTGGTAGGCAATCCGGAAAAGCCATGCCTTGAAATTTCCCGAGAACCGGCCTGACATCACGAATGCCCTCATCAATGCTTCCTGCGCAATGTCGTCTGCAAGAGCAGTATCCCCGCACAGAGATGCCAGGAACCGCCTCAGTTGCCCCTGACATTTCCTCGTTTCCGATATGAACCGTTCCCGGGTCATTTCCTACCGGCCTTCTTCTAGACGTTTTTCTTCTGCCGCTATCTCCTTGTCCATCAGTTTTTTCCCGACAAAGCAGGAGATGAAGAGGGCAATTCCTACGGACAGAAGTATACCTGCCGCCAGGAGGAATAACAGTTCATTGTCATTCATGTTCTGGTCACCCGGCCATTGCGGAATCAGGGCGAGGAGCAGGAAGGCAATTCCCATGAGGGAAGTCACGCATGCCCCGGTCAGTTTTTCCAGAAGCCGTTCCTTGATTGTCTTCCTGGATTTCTTCGTCTCGAACATCCCGGGGTCAATCTGGGCCCCTTTCTCAATCGCCTTGAGCATTATCTCCGCCTTGCGGTTAGTCTCGTTCTGCCTGACACGGCTGGTAATCCATACTATCAGTATCGGAAGAATAACGTAGACGCTGATAGGAATCAACACGTCGATAAAATCTGCAATAAGTTTGTAAACCATAGTAGTACCAATAATATATGTTAAACAATCCCCGTTCCCCGGGCCGGTCACATATATAACGCAAATATAGTCTGTAAGGTTGGAAAAATTATCTTATCTTTGCATGTTCAAACAATCAAACTGCTCAAAACTATGAAGAATAAAGGTCTGATTCTTGTCCTGGCCGCCGTTTCAACTGTTTTCTCCACGGAGGTTTCAGCCAGGGACAATGATACCACATTCATGCATTTCACAGGTTCAGCAACAAGATAGGCTTGCCGCAGACCGTGATCAGATGTTCTTCCCTTTCACGCGGTGCAGTGATTGACGGATTGTGCAACGGGCGCAGCTATATCACCGGCAGCAGCGACATTACTCTTGATTTCAAGGTTATTGGTGACGGAAAGATAGCGGAAATTGGGGACGATATCTTTGCGAAGCGTCCTGTGGTAAGCTTTACGGCCTCAACCAGCTGGGTGCTCAAGATGTACAATGTGAACGGTACTTTCTATCATGCCTATATCCAGGCCGGAGAAAATGTGGAAGTGACCGTTGACAACAGGTGCGGATGGATAAGGGCTGAATTGTATGACCTCGAGAACAGGATGCAGGCCCTCACGAATCCTATATTCATCTATCCGTTCCCGGAAGATACCACCCTTGTCACTCCCTGATACGGGAGTCTATAATTATTGTAACAGGTCCGTCGTTCACAAGCGCCACCTTCATGTCGGCGCCGAACACACCTTTGCCCACGGGCTTTCCGAGAGCAGCGGAAAGTTTGTCGCAATATGATGTGTACAAAGGGATTGCAAGTTCGTGTCCGGCTGCGCGTATGTAAGACGGCCTGTTGCCTTTGCGGGTGGATGCCGTCAGCGTGAACTGGGATATTGCCAGCACGTCTCCTCCGACGTCCTTGACGCTGAGGTTCATCACGCCTTCCGCATCGTCGAAGATTCTCATCCCGGCTGTCTTTCCCACGAGCCAGTCCACATCAGCTTCAGTATCTCCCTGTTCGACTCCGACGAGCACGAGCAGGCCTTTGCCAATTGCGGATACGCAGGAACCGTCTATGGTGACGGAAGCCTCTGAGCATCTCTGTATTACAAGTCTCATATATTTATATCATTCAACTTTCGTAAGCCGCAAATTGCTGCTTTTTAGAGGATTTATTGCTCTGTGCGAGCAAAAGGCCCGCGCGCATATTTTGTGTACGCTACCCTTTTCCTAAATCCCTACCGTCCCTTCGGGCTGCTCGCTGCAAAAG
>SAMEA3663026__coassemble_389_pt1 | contig 26853 bp, 14 predicted proteins | sample SAMEA3663026__metabat2_low_PE_017 | metagenome-assembled genome bin SAMEA3663026 (sample SAMEA3663026) | pig gut metagenome | biome: pig gut; feature: pig-associated habitat; material: faeces | place: France | collected 2012
AATTCAGTGATGGAATCACCTTTGTTCCCGGACTGGACTCCGCTGCCCGTCTCGTCACCGATTTCGTCTCCGTCATCCCCTGTCTCGTTTCCGGCCGAGAGCATCCCGTTCTTCTCCATATATGTAAGAAGCCTGCCGTAGTCCACTCCTATGTTTCTCAGGTATGCCTGGCCGTAACTTCCTGTTGTCCTGCACAATGCGAGGAGAAGATGCTGGGTCCTGGCCTCCGGGCATTTCAGCCTCGTGGCTTCCATTATGGTGATGCTCAATACATTCTGCGCACCTCGCGAGAAAGTTATGTGCTCCATTTCGGAGTAGGGGATATTTTCGTTGGTGAAGATTCTGCTGTCGATGAAACGCTTCATTGACTCAAGCTCAGTACCGAGGCCCTTCAGGGCTTCGCATGCGGGATTCTCATTGTGCCTGATGATTCCGAGGAACAGATGATCCGGGCCGATGCCGTAGCTGCCGGTCCTCATCGCCTCTTCCCTGGCGTAATTGATGATATTGTTAAGTTCTTCCGATACTCTTATTTCCATATTGTCCCTCCGATGGAACCGGCACGTGATTGTGTGCCGGACCTCTGTCTGCAAATATAGGCAAAACGAACGGAATAATGTTTATTTTCATGTTCCGCAAGTCGATTTACTCCCCGATATTTTGTCGGCTGACAAAAAATTCCTAAATTTGTATGCTTATGACCAGGTGTTTCATGGGCATTATTATTGAATAAATAACTTAAGTTTCGCAGAGCGAAACAACTGCTTTAGAGGCCTTCAGGCCGAGGGTAAGTCCCTTTCCCGGGGAAAGGGATTTAGGAAAAGGGTAGCGTATACAAAAAATGCGCGTGGGCATTTTGCTCGCACAGAGCAATAAATCCTCTGAAAAGCAGCAATTTGCGGCTTGCGAAACTTGAATAAATAAGATGGAAAATATGGAAGAAAACAAGAACGGAATGGAGCAGGAGGAGCAGACAGGACCTAAGGGGATTATCGAGGAGGTGAATATAGACCAGGAGATGCGCTCCGCCTATATCGACTATTCCATGTCCGTGATAGTGTCCAGGGCCCTGCCGGATGCCCGTGACGGACTGAAACCGGTCCAGAGGAGGGTGCTTTTCGGGATGGATGGACTCGGGCTCGACTATTCGGGACAGACCAAGAAATCCGCCAGGATCGTCGGTGAGGTGCTCGGTAAGTTCCACCCTCACGGAGACTCAAGCGTATATGACGCCATGGCGCGACTCGCGCAGAACTGGAACCAGAGATACCCTCTCGTATACGGACAGGGAAACTTCGGATCCATGGACGGTGACCCGGTCGCTGCGATGCGATATACCGAGGCCAAACTCGAGAAGATTGCCAACGATGTCCTCGGCGACATGGACAAGGATACTGTGGATTTCCAGCTGAACTTCGACGACTCCATTCTCGAGCCGACAGTGCTGCCTACCAAGGCTCCGCTGCTGCTCCTGAACGGATCGGCCGGCATTGCGGTCGGAATGGCCACCAACATGGCCCCGCACAATCTCGGAGAATGCTGTGACGCCATCTGTGCTTATATCGACAATCCTGATATCGACACTGACGGCCTGATGCAATATATCAAAGGTCCTGATTTCCCGACCGGAGGCATTATCCAGGGCATCCAGGGCATCAGGGACGCATACGAGACCGGACGCGGAAGGGTGATTGTCCGTGCCAAGACCGAAATCGAGGTTGACAACAACGGACGTGAGACCATCGTCGTGACCGAGATTCCTTACATGGTGAACAAGAAGGAGATGCTCGAGAAAATCGGCCAGATGGTCGATGACAAGAAAATCGAGGGCATCACCTATATGAATGACGAGACTTCCCGCGAGGGCGTCAGGGTAATCTTCAGGGTGAAGCAGGGCTCCAATTCGAACGTGGTGCTGAACACTTTGTTCAAATACACCCCGCTCCAGTCGAGCTTCGCTATCAACAACGTGGCCCTCGTAAAAGGACGTCCACGCACATTGAGCCTCAAGGAAATCATCAAGGTATTCGTGGACTTCCGCCACGACGTGGTGGTCAGGAGGACCCGCTTCGAGCTGGACAAGGCCAAGAAAAGGGCCCATATCCTCGAAGGTCTCATCAGGGCTATTGACGTGATAGACAGGATTATAGCAATAGTAAGATCCTCCAAGAGCGTGGAAGAGGCCAAGAACGGACTCATCGAGGAATTCGGGTTCTCGGATCTTCAGGCCCAGGCAATCGTCGAGATGAAAATCCGCCAGCTCACCGGACTCGAAAGGGAGAAACTCCAGGCCGAATACGACGACCTCGAGAAATTCATCGCCTACTGCAATGACGTGCTCGCCAATGTTTCCATGCAGATGGACATCATCAAGAGCGAGACAATGGACCTCAAGGCCAGATACGGCGACCCTCGCAGATCCGAAATCGTGCCGACTGCGGACGAGTTCAATCCGGAAGATTTCTATGCTGACGACGACGTTGTCATCACAATATCTCATTTCGGCTATATCAAGCGCACTCCTCTCACCGAATACCGAACGCAGAACAGGGGCGGTGTCGGCATGAAGGGAAGCGCCACCCGTGACGAGGATTTCATTGAGCATTTGTATGTTGCCAATATGCACAGCACCATGCTTTTCTTTACGGAAAGCGGAAGGTGTTTCTGGCTGAAGGTTTACGAAGTGCCGGAGGGTTCGCGTTCGTCCAAGGGCCGCGCCATCCAGAATGTCCTCAGCATACCTGACGACAAGATCAAGGCCATCATCAATGTGCCGACGCTCAATGACCAGGAATACATAAACAGTCATTATATCATCCTCGCGACGAAGCAGGGAATCATCAAGAAGACCTCTCTCGAGGCTTATTCGAGACCTCGTACCAAAGGCGTGAATGCCGTTAACGTGCGTGAGGGAGACGAATTGCTCGAGGCGATATTGACCGACGGACGTTCACAGGTGCTCATTGCAAGCCGCAACGGAAGGTGCGTAAGGTTCGACGAATCGGATGCGAGACCTCTCGGAAGGACTGCGACCGGAGTTCGTGGCATCAATCTTGATGAAGACGACACGGCTATCGGAATGGTATGCTATGAGCCTGAAAGCGAGGATGCTGCAGCACACACACTCCTTGTGATTGGCGAAAAGGGTCTCGGCAAGCGTACCGATTTCGAGGAATACCGCAAGACGAGCCGTGGCAGCAAGGGTGTGAGGACCATGAACATCACCGACAAGACCGGTTCTGTCGTGGCCATGAAGAATGTCACTGAGGACAATGACCTCCTGATCATCACCCAGAGCGGAATCATCATCAGGATGGCTGTGTCCGACATCAAGCAGGCAGGTCGCAACACACAGGGAGTCAAGTTGATAAACATCAGGGACAACGACTCCATAGCATCGGTTTCCGTGGTCGCCAAGAGCGAAGACCCTGAGGTTCGCGATGCGGAAGGAGCCTCGGATGCCGGAGAGCAGGAAGGAACCCCTGAAACCCCGCAGAATGAAGAATAATTAATCAATAATCATAATTGTCATGAAACGAATTCTCATCGCATTGGCATTGTTCGCCTCGGTGCAGGCAAGCAACGCACAGGTAAAGCCTGAAGACGCCAAAAAAGCTATCGACGCTGCAGTAGCCGCTTCCCAGAACGAGAAGAAGGCTGAAAAAGTAGCCACATGGCTCACTCTCGGGCAGGCATATATCAAGGCTTATGACGCTCCTGCAGGCAATCTCTGGCAGGGCGCTTCAAAGCAGGAACTTACCCTTATCATGGGCAACCTGAAGCCTTCCGCAACAGAGGCCGTCACCATCCAGGGCGAGCCTATGACCAAGGAGGTCTATGCTGACAAGAACCTCTATTTCAACCAGAACGGCCAGCTCTCCATCATCGATGTTACCAAACCGGTTGATGCTGACGCTCTTATCAAGGCTGTAGAGGCCTACAAGAAGGCTTATGCCGTTGACGTGAAGAAAACCAAGACCAAGGATATTTCCGCAGCGCTCGAGTCCATCGGCCAGAAGTATATCTCCGAGGCTTACAACAAGTACTCTTTCGGTGACGTTGCCGCAGCCAGCAAGCTTTTTGAGAAAGCAGCTGAGGTTGAGGCTATTGCTCCGCTTTCCAAACTCGATACCACCGCTTATTACAATGCCGGTTTCACCGCATGGGCAGCGAAGGATTATGACAGGGCAAAGCCTCTCTTCGAGAAATGCTATAACGTAGGTTACTACTATGAAGGCGGCGAGGTATTCGCAAAACTCGCTGACGTTGACACTCTCAATACGAAGAAATATCTTGAGGAAGGTTTCGAGAAATTCCCTCAGAGCCAGAGCATTCTCATCGGCCTCATCAATTATTACCTGAAGAGCAACGAGAGCACTGACAGGCTTTTCGAACTTCTTGACAAGGCAAAGGCAAACGAGCCTAACAATGCTTCCCTCTATTATGTCGAGGGCAATATCCGCTCCCAGCTCGGTGACTGCGAGAAGGCTGTTGTAGCTTACGAGAAATGCGCCGAGATCAATCCTGATTATGAGTACGGTTACATCGGAGAAGGCACAATGTTCTACAACAAGGCCATTGAGGTCCAGACCAAGGCCCAGGAAGAGCTTGATGATGCGAAGTATATGGAACTTGTGAAGGAATTCGAGACCGCTCTCAAGTCTTGCATTGCTCCGTTTGAGAAGGCTTTCAACATCACCAAGGACGAGGCTGTGAAGGTCGGTGTATCCGAGTATCTGAAGAATGCATATTATCGCTTCCGTGACGAAAGCGCTGATTTCATGGCCGGATACGAGAAATATTCCAAGATTTCAGCAGAGGGCAGGGCTCAGTAGGGGACTGCGAAATAGCTGATGACAAATCAGAGGGTGACCCGATTGATGGGCCATCCTCTGATTTTTTATTCAAATTTCTTGCATATTCAAATATATTGCCTACCTTTGTATCGTCAACCGATATAATGATAGACGATATATGAACAGTTCAGCATCAGCATTGACGGAATCTATATACTACATCCTTCTTGCATTGCAGGAACCGATGCACGGCTACGGCATCATGCAGAGGACATCGGCATTGAGCAAAGGCCGGCTGATTCTTTCTGCCGGAACATTGTATGGGGCCATTTCAAATCTGCTTGAAAAAGGATGGATAGCCCCTGAAGGAGAAAGTCCGGACCCGGACGGCAGAAGGAAGATGTACAGAATCACCGATGCCGGGCAGGAGGTGCTGAAGGCGGAATTGGAACGCCTTGAGGAACTTGTTTCGAATGGAAGACAATTTATTAAAGGATAGTGCAATGAAAACGAAGAAGAATGTGTTCAACTGGTTCATCGACTTCGACAAGGAAGAAAGATGGCTGAACGAGATGTCCCGGCAGGGATGGTGCCTGTGGCATACCAACGGATACTTGTACAGGTTCAAGAAGTCGGAACCGGGCGAGTTCATATTCCAGATTGATTTTGACGAGGACTATATCAACAAAGGCAATGAGGACTATGTCAACTTCAGGTCATCCTGCGGAGACATTTTCGTGCACGAATGGGACAGCAAGATTTATTGGAAAAGAAAAGCGGCTGACGGCCCATTCGAAAACAACGAGAACGTTACCGCAAAACTGCGCCTCGCGAACAAAGCCTTTGCCCTCCAGTTCAACAACCTCAAGGGATTGATATATGTTGGTTTCTTCGGGCTCGTGCTCCGGCCTGTGGTCAAGCTGCTGCCGGAATCCGGATTAGAAGAGCTTTTGACCGAGCTCTGCAGGGATCTCCCGATTACATTCCTCATCGTGATAGCGTTGGTCCAGTTTCCGATGCTTGCGAAACTCCGCAGGAAAATGGATGAGCTTATCAAGAAGACATTCTGAACAGAGACTGTCTCGAAGGACGCACTATGAGTAAAGGCAAATCCTCTTTACTGATACAGGAAACGCTTGATGCTGCCTTTCGGAGTCTTGGCAAAAGGCTCGTAATGCAATTCGTACGATGACACGAGGGAGTAGGCCGGGACAATCTTGTTGAGCGACTCGAGGTTCGAATCCATTATGCTGACAAGGCTTTCCGCGTCTGTTCCGGCATCGCCAAGGGCGTTCTGGTCAGGCACTATTATCGCTACCAGCTTCTCTTTCCTGCTGACTATCAATGACTCCGAGACGAACGGCATATTGTTCAATATGACCTCGATTTCTTCCGGATAGATATTCTGCCCGTTGGAAGAGAGAATCATGCTCTTGCTCCTGCCCACGAGGAAAAGGGTGCCGTCCTTGTCCAAGGTGCCGAGGTCTCCGGTCCTGAACCATCCGTCCTGCGTGAACACGGCAGCCGTAGCCTCTTCATTCTTGTAATATCCCGGGAAGACGCAGTCTCCCTTCACCAAAACTTCTCCTGCTATCTTGGATGGATTCACCGAATTGATTTTCAACTCGATATGCTCGCTGACATATTCCCCGACAGACTTCAGTTTATAGGCTCCAGGACGACCCAATGAGATTGTCGGGGCACATTCCGTCATTCCATAGGCTGTCACGAACGGTGTCCTGAGCTTTACAGCAAGAAGTTGCTCCACCTGGTCCGGAATAGCGGCCCCGCCCGTGACGAAAACCTCGAGGGAGCCTCCCATGGCGGACATGAAAATGGTCCTAAGGGCGTCACAATAATCCGGGTTGGACTGCCATGCGGCGAGCTTAGCCTTTCCGGAACGGCTGTTCACGAATTCCCCTATGGAATCCTCTATCATCTTGACCAGGACGAGAGGGACCGAGAAGAAAAGTTTCGGGCGGTGCTCCCTGAGGGCATGCTTGAGGTTGGTCGGGACAGGCGGCACGTACAGCACGACAAGGTGCATTCCGCAGCACAGCGGAGTAATCATGTCGAATGTGAGCCCGAAAATATGGGCATAAGGGAGGACACTGACGAAACTGTCTCCCTGCCTGTAGGGAAAATGCGACGGGAGCATGTCCACGTTGGCGCTGAAGTTCCTGACAGTGAGCATTACACCTTTCGGGAATCCGGTCGAGCCGGAGGTGTACATTATCCCGCAGAGGTCTTCCATGGAACGCTCCGGATAGTTCACATCCTCCGGTTTCAATCCGTCAGGATGTGCCTGGGCGAACCGGGCTTCACGGGTCTCATAGACGTCTGAGAATCCGTTCCTCGAAGCGAGCAGTTCACCGCTCCTGAGGTCCACTGCACCGAGTAGTCCCGGCATCCCGTCGAAGTCCATGTCCTTGAAAATGGATTTCTCAGTGAACAGGATTCGGCTGTCAGAATGGTTCACGAGGGCCTGTATGTCATGCGGCATATAGCCGTTCAGCAATTCCACGGCGACATATCCTCCGGAGACGGCAGCCATGAATGTCTGGGCCCATTTGGCCGAACTCCTGGCATTTATGGCAATCTTGTCTCCCGATTTCAGCCCGGCAGCCCGGAAATAAATATGTATCTTCTCTATCTCCTCCGCCAGTTCCCCATAAGTCATGACCGGTTCGCGGTAATCCTGTAGTGCAGGCATCTCCCAGCAATTCCTTACCGTCCTCCCGAATGTCTTTATAAAGTACTCCATGCTTGTCGTCGTTTTATATTCATATAGGACGACAAATTTAATCTTTTCTGCGCTTTATAAGCAAATATTCCTATAAATAGCACCTAAATGACAATAAATAGGGCTCGAACGATTAGATGTTCCATCCCCGGGCAAATCATCGCGCGAAGAAACTTATATGGATGGATTCAGTAGTTCTCAAGAAAAATTCGGCACAATGTCCCAAAATTAAGTATTTTTGCGGAAATCAATTCTGGATATTAATCCGCAAATGACGATGGATAAAACTGAAACAATAACAGTCAGGCGGTTCGCTGAACTCAGGCTTGAAGAACTCTATGGAATTCTTAGGGTCCGGGCGGAGGTATTCGTGACGGGGCAGAAATGCCTGTATGTGGATCCTGACGGAAAGGATCTTGAGTCAGTGCAAGTGTTTGCATCCGTAGGGGACAGAATCGTCGGATGCCTCAGAATATATCGGAAGGAAGCAGGAGCGCTACAGATTGGAAGAGTAGCCGTGATTGAGAGTTTCCGCGGTACCGGCGTAGGATTCCGGATGATGCTTCAGGCGATAAGCTTTGTCAGTGAGCACCTTACGGAAGAAAAGATATATCTTGAGGCGCAGACCTACGCGATTGGTTTTTACGAGAAACTCGGCTTTACGGTGATTTCGGACGAATTCCTTGACGAGGGAATCCCTCACAAAGGAATGGAACTGTTGATTGACAGGAACCCGGATACCCGGAGGGTGCATGATCCGGAAACAATGAAGAAGGGGAAATATGACATTGCATATAAGCAGATTGAATCTCTTTTGGAAGGAGAGAATGACTGCATTGCAAATATGTCCAACATCGCCTCTGTCCTTCACTGCACATTCGGTTTCTGGTGGACGGGCTTCTACATTGTCAAAGGTGACAAGCTGGTACTCGGACCGTTTCAGGGACCGGTTGCCTGCAGCCGGATTTCGTTCGGCAGGGGAGTGTGCGGTACGGCCTGGCAACGCAAGGGAACCATCATTGTCCCTGATGTCGAGAAATTTCCAGGCCATATTGCATGCAGCAGTCTGTCCCGCAGCGAAATAGTCGTCCCGATATTCCGTGATGAAGAGGTGATTGCAGTTCTGGACATTGACAGCAGGGACCTGGGGGCGTTTGACGAAATTGACCGCGATGGCCTCGAGACAATAACTAAATTGATTCTTTGAAGAGGTGTCTCTTCCGCCCGAGATTGAAACGCTGCGTGTCAGGGAGGCCTTTGCGGCCGCAGCCCTCACGCATCAGGTCCTTGAGACGGTCGAGATGCCCGATATAGACCTGCCTCGGAGTGCATTCCTCGTCGTGACAAATCGAAGCGGCCATGCCAACGACCTCGCCGAGCATTGAAGTCGTCCTCATGACACGTACGGTGCCGAGAGCCACATGAGTCACGCTGATATCCCTGCCCGCCATGAACAGATTCTGTATGTTTCTCGAATACAGGCATCGGTAAGGCACAGGGTAGATGTCGATGGGCTCCTGGACGCAGACGGCCTTGAATTCCTCTCCCGGGAAAAATGCCGAGTTCTTCGGGTCAGGATAATGCAGGTCAATCGACCAGGATGTCGCTGCGGTAGCGTCGTCATAAGGCACGTTACCGAGTATGTCGTTCTGGCTCAGCACAATGTCTCCCAAAAGACGCCGAGATTCCCGCTTGCCTGCGATGTAGGCCACCCAGGCCAGTCTTGCCGTAGCGAACTCCTCTTTCACCGATGAAAAATTCTTCAGCCATGACCAGTTCGAATACACAACGAGCAGACCATGGTCACGGACTCTTTCGGCCTCTGCTATCTGGTCCCGGTTCATGCCGGTCTCCCAGGTCCATTCCCCTTTGCGAACCTTCTGCGCGCTGCTGTCAGTGAACACCTTGCCGTATTCGAATACCGGAAAACCGGATTCCTCCCCGCAGTCCTCCGAGTACCATTGTACAGAAGCACCCATCACCTGGCTGTCTGCTACATCCACTGCTCCCGGCTCGCCGGTCTGTTCCCTGGATTCGCGGCCTGTCATGAAATCCGCCCCTGCAAGTGCCCCCACATTGCCGTCCCCGGTGCAGTCGGCGAAAAGAGGAGCCTTGAACCGAAGCTGCTCCCCCGTCCTGATATTCTTGGCAGTCAATGACTTAATGCGTTTTCCATCCATGTCGGCCCTGATTATCCTGAACTCCCTGAAAAGCGTTATCCCCGGCTCTGAGGCTATGAGACTGTCCTTTTTCCAGTCTTCATAATTGCCGGCAGGCATTGCATTGCCCTTCTTCGTATGTCCGAATTCCTTCACGATGTTCCCGAGCTCCGGATATGGTCCGCAATTGATCACGCCGCCGAGATGTACCCGGATTTCCGAACTGTTGTTGCCTCCGAGAACCGGCCTGTCGTGAACGAGGGCGACTTTCAGGCCGAGTCTTGCCGCGCTGACAGCTGCGCATATACCCGCAGTACCGCCTCCGGCTACCACGAAATCGAAATCACCTGCGTTCCTCGTCCGCCTGCATTCCCTTAACAGTTTTTTCCTCAGAATTCCGCAGGAGCATGCTGTATCAGGCAGGCTGTCAGGGATTTCCTTGCAGAAGAGAATCGCGTCGCAACGTCCGTCGAAACCGCTTCCGTCGACAAGAGCCAGCCTGATATCCCGGTGATTGACCTCTATTTCCCCGGCATGCTGCCATTCCCATTCCGTTCCGGTGTTTCCGAGCGCAGTCCCGAGTTCATTCCCGTCCACGGATATCCTGAAACAACCGGGCCCCTCTCCGTAGTGCCACGGAGAGGTCCAGTTGTATGTTCTTGCGTAAACCTGCCATTTCCCCTTCGACGGAAGTCTGACACTTGTGACAGCATCCTCCACGGGCACTCCCATTCCGTGCGCAATGAGGTATGGTGAGCCCATCTGGTCCATAAACTGCTGGTCAATCTTCCAGCCGCCTGTTTCCGCGAACGATTCCGCTTCCACAAGAACCTGTTTCCGGCATCCGCATATAGCTGCCGCGAGAAGAATGAAAATGACAAACTTTCTCATCAATGACAATTTTTACGAAATATAACTAATCTTTCACACATCTGACAGACTGTCCGGCACTTTTCTTCGCGGCACCGCGTCCGGATCCGTCATTGTTGTGCTGGAGCATCCTGCGGAATGGAGATGGATTGAATCTCGTTGGGGTTGATGCCGTCGAGCTGGCCGGAGATTCCGTCTATCAGAACGAGTGGGCGGAATTGTTTCAATTGGCCAAGATGTAGCTACATGTGGTGAATATAAGTCTTGTTCTTGCAAAAAAGCGAACTTTGTTCTAAATTTGTTGACTTTTTGGAATAAAATAAAACGAATATGCAGTATTTCATCAAGACATTCGAGAACACTGTCAAGAGATGCTGGGACAAGCCGGCACTTGACGAATTCCGTTCATCCAGCATCACTTACGGCCAGCTTGCGGCCGATATCGAGAATATCCAGCTTTCGTTGAAGGCAGCCGGGCTCAAAGCGGGGGACAAGATTGCCATCAATGCCAGAAGCTCTGCCAACTGGGCCAAGATTTTCATGGCTTCCGTGTCAGGTGGATATGTTGCAGTCGAGCTTTTCAACGGCTTCACCGCCCATGACACCCAGGCTCTCGTGAATCATTCCGACAGCCGTATACTCTTCACGGAGAAGCTGATTTTCAAGGATATGGACTTCGAACAGATGCCTCAGCTCCTCGGTGTGATTGACCTTAAGAGCGGAGAGTTGCTCGCCTCGAGAGAAGGTTTTGAGGATGTCTATGCTGCCCGTGACATAAGGTTTGCCCAGGCGCATCCGGACGGCATGAAACCGGAAGACGTGAATTATCCGGAGCGTTCCATGGACGAGCTCTGCGGCATAATGTACACCTCGGGTTCCACCGGATTCCCGAAGGGCGTGATGCTGACAGTCAGGAACTTCAGTGCCAACGTTGACCTCATCCCTTCACATTTCCCATACCGGGAAGGGGAGAATTACGTGAGCGTCCTGCCTTATGCACATATTTTCGGACTGACCTACGACATGGTAACTCCTCTCTGCACCGGAATGCATCTCGTCGTGCTTTATGTACCGCCGGTTCCGGCTAATCTCAAGCCTGCCCTCCGCGAATTCCGCCCGAAGGTATTCTTCGCCGTCCCCCTGATTCTCAGGAAGATGATAGACGAATCGATAGGAGAATTCATAAACAGCAAGACCGGCAAGGCCAAGCTTGCCGCATACGAGAGCAATTCTGATTTCTGCGAGGCACTCAGGACCATCTTCATCTCGGCCATGGGAGGCAATATCGAAGTTTTCGTCACCGGAGGCGCTGCAATTCCGGACCAGATAGAACAGCTTCTTGCCGTCAAGCTTGCAACTCCCTTCGTTACCGGCTACGGCATGACGGAATGTGCCCCTACGATTTCTCTCGGCCGTGTCGGCGCATACAAGCTGAAATCAGTCGGAGAGGTTGTCACAGAGCACATTGAGGTGAAGATAGATTCCAAATATCCGACCAAGATTGCGGGAGAAGTGCTCGTGAAGGGCGACTGCGTATTCACCGGATATTACAAGAACCAGGAGGCGACTGATGCCGTATTTACCGAGGACGGATGGTTCCGTACCGGTGATCTCGGAACGATGGACAAGGAGGGTACTCTTTTCCTCGTCGGCCGCAGCAAGAGCATGATTCTTTCTTCCAACGGTCAGAACATCTATCCGGAGGAAATAGAGGTCATCCTGAACAATATGCCTTTCGTGGCAGAATCCCTGATTGCCAGCAGGAAGGAGAAACTTGTGGCTCTCATCGTGCCTGACCAGAATGCGCTCGCGGATGCCGGAACCGATTCGGAAAGCCTGACCAAGATAATGGATTCCAATCTCGAATCCTTGAACAAGATTGTGCCGGCTTATTCGATGGTGTCTTCCTATGAGATTCAGTATGAGCCGTTTGCCAAGACCCCGAAGGGGAGCATCAAGCGCTTCCTTTACGTGTAGGGAATATTTTTGAATTCCTGTACTTGCATTTGTCGGAATTTTCTGTAACTTTGTAATCCCGTTTCTCTCCAAGGGGCGGGATGATGCGGAAATAGCTCAGTTGGTAGAGCGTCGGCTTCCCAAGCCGAAGGTCGCGGGTTCGAACCCCGTTTTCCGCTCCGCGTTGAACATATAATCGTTCAGAATTCTTCAGCCTCTCCAGTCATCTGGAGGGGTTTGTTTTTTGTTGGAAACAGAAAGTTGGGATAAATGGCCTGAAAGCAGGGATAACGGAGATGTAACGGAATATTAATCCGATTGACTTAAAAATATTTTGTATAAAACAATTTTTATATTACCTTTGTTTCGAAATGTAAACATATTGAAAGAATAATACTGAATGTTCTTTCGTTTTTGCTTTCAAAGTGAAATAAATGGTATGCACGATGGCAAAATTTGAAATTGCGTCGCGGGTGAATATTAAGTTCCTATAATGTTTTTTATACGAAACGGCCAGATTAGTGTATAAGAATTAAAATATGAAACGTTTTATTATTGCGATTTCCGTTTCTCTTTTTCTCGCTTCCGGATTGATTTCCTGCAGCGGGAATGAGGAATCCGGAAACGATGGCGGTAAATTCGATGTCCAGTTCAATGTCCCTTCTTCAGTAACATTGGAAAAAGATGCCAGTACCATGGACTTCAAGGTGCTTTTCAAGAAGGCTCCCCTGAAGACCGACATCGTCGTATTCGACGACCCGGCCGGAGTGTCCCATGACTGTGCCATACTCAATGTCAGCGAGAGCGAGTTCACGGTCGCCCTGTACGACGGGATGTATTCCGGACTATACGGAGTGAATGTCAAGAGGGGCAAGCAGGTGAAGAAGATGGGCGAGATGAACGTAACCGTGGATAGCGGGTCCCCGGTCAAGCCTGAGAACGGCAGCACGGTTTACGGAGTTGTCTCCTGCGGAGGAAAACCGCTCAAGGACGTGGTGGTTTCTGACGGGGTGGAAGTCACGAGCACCAATGCAGACGGAATTTACCAGCTCAAGTCAGCGAAGAAATACGGCTATGTCTTCATTTCCATCCCTTCCGGATATGAAGTTTCGAATGACGGTATTCTTCCGAGGAACTACATCAAGCTGGCCAAGGAGGCTAAAGTTGCGGAAAGGGTTGATTTCCAGGTGTTCGAGGCGGGTGACCAGACCAATCACACCATCCTTGTATTCGGAGACATGCATCTCGCCAACAGGAACAATGACAAGAAGCAGTTCTACGAGTTCATAGATGATGTCAATGCCTATACCGATGCCCACAAGCCAGACAAGGTCTATGCTGTGACCCTCGGTGACATGACCTGGGATTATTATTGGTACTCAAATACATACCAGTTCAGCCAGTATCTCTATGATGCCAGCGGCCTGAAGAACCTTACCGTTTATCACACCATCGGCAACCACGACCACGACATGAATTCTGTCGGCGATTTCGATACTATTAAACAGTATATGGACCTTGTCGCACCTGACTATTATTCTTTCAACATCGGCAAGGTGCACTATGTCGTTCTGGATGATATCGAGTGTACAAACAACGGAGGTGGACGCGATTACCGCACTTACAATTGCAAGGTGACCGACGAGCAGCTCGACTGGCTGAAGAAAGACCTCTCCTATGTGAGCAAATCGACTCCGGTAGTCCTGACGATGCATGCCACCACGACCAACATGAATGCAGCAGAAAGGCAGAAGCTGGTGAATGCGGTTTCCGGATTTGACCAGGTGCATTTCCTGACAGGACATACCCACAAGGTTGGCAATACATTGTCCGGCAATTACTTCGATCACAATTCAGGAGCTGTCTGCGCCGCATGGTGGTGGTCAGGTTATTATTACCCGGGAATCCATATCGGCCAGGACGGTGCCTGCGGCGGATACCAGATATTCAACATTGCGGGAGACGATTTCAAATGGCAGTACAAGCCTACGGGCAAGTCCTCCGATATACAATTCCGCACATACGACAGGAACACCATCGAACTTTCTGCGGAGAAATATATGCCTTCTGCGGGCCAGACTTACAAGGATGCTTTCAATGCCCTTGCAAAAGACTGGGTATCACCAAGTTCTGCTAATGAGGTATATATCAATGTCTGGAACTACGACCCGCAGTGGAAGATCGAGGTAACAGAGAATGGGAAAACCCTTTCCACTGAACGCGTGAGCGTGGTGGACCCTCTCTATATCCTCACTTATTCCACGAAGGCAATGGAGAAAAACACGAAGCCGACTTTCAACCCGGGGACTACTTCCCATGTCTGGAAAGTGACGGCTTCTGCTGCCAATACTCCACTTGAAATCAAGGTGACGGATCGTTTCGGCAATGTCTATACGGAGACAATGTCCCGTCCGAAGGCTTTCAATGCCGATACCTACAGATAGGCTATCAACAACAAACCACATATATAGCAACCTTAGTTATTATTTACAAACCTTACATTACTTATGAGAGTATTAAAAACATTTGCTGTCTCTCTGGTCCTTCTGCTCGGCATAGGTCTCAATGCCTCGGCACAGAACCGTGAGGTGTCGGGTAAAGTCCTCGACGCGAACCAGCAACCTCTTGTCGGTGCGGCAGTCATGCTCCCTGGCACGACTACAGGCGCCGTGACTGTGGACGATGGTAGTTTCTCTATCATGTTGCCCGCAGGTGATGTCACAGTGGAAGTGTCCTCACTCGGCTATTTGACGAGGACGGTCACTGTCCCTGCCAGCAAATCAGTCATTACTGTCATCCTCGAGGAAGACAACATGACTCTTACCGAGACAGTCGTGGTAGGTTACGGTACCCAGAAGAAGGTCAACCTGACCGGTGCAATCACATCGATTGACTCCAAGGCCCTCGAGAACCGTACCGCCCATTCAGTATCCACGATGCTCCAGGGTTCAGTTCCGGGACTCAACATCAGCACCTCTTCAGGTAACCCTGGTTCCACAGGTTCGCTGAATATCCGAGGATATACATCCATCAACGGTGCATCCCCTCTCGTACTCATCGACGGTGCCGTGGGTGACATTGACCGCGTCAATCCGAGTGATATCGAGTCAATCTCGGTCATCAAGGACGCAGCTGCGGCAGCCGTTTACGGAGCACGTGCGGCATTCGGTGTGATTCTCGTTACCACCAAGAGCGGCAAGGAGGCTGACGGCAAGGCTACTGTACGTTACAGCGGCCGTATCGGATGGGAGGAACCTACCACCTCCACCGACTATGAGACCCGCGGTTACTGGTCAGTCTATACCATCAACAAGTTCCGTATGGCATCGGAGAACAACCTCTATGTCAAGTACGACGACTACGACATGCAGCAGCTCCTCCTCCGTGTGAATGACAAGACCGAGCATCCTGACAGGCCATGGGTTGTGGAGAGAGTAGTGAACGGTCTCAACCAGTGGCGTTACTACGGCAACAACGACTGGTGGCACATGCTCTACAAGGACCAGCATCCTGTACAGCAGCACAATATCTCCCTCTCCGGTGGAAGCAAGGCTATCCGCTATTTCGTGTCAGGAGGATATGACCGCCAGACCGGTATCATGAAGCAGAATCCTGATGTCTTCAGGAAATACAATCTCCGCTCGAAGATTGACTTCAACGTGAACAAGTGGATCAAGTTCAGCAACAACACCGCATTCTATAGTTCTAATTACACATTCGTCGGAGTCGATGACGTCCAGAACGCCATCACCTACAGTTCTGCACATGCCCTTCCTATCTTCCCGATGAAGAACCCTGACGGAAGCTGGATTTACAAGCTGAAGGATTTCTTCAACAGTGACTATGCAGTCGGCAACGGCCGTCATATCGCATACGGCGAATCCAACAATAAGAATGTCAACCAGAAGACTGATTTCGCCAACACTTCCGAGCTCACCCTCACTCCAGTGAAGGGACTCGACATCGTAGGTAACTTCACCTATCGTTTCCACCAGAACAGGATCACCAACAGGAAAACCAACTTCACATATAGGAGATATCCTGGCGCTCCTCTCGAGAAATACGATACAGGTGCCGGCCTGGACGAGCTCTCCGAGACATTCCAGACTTACAACTACTATTCTGCAAACGTATTCGCGACCTACAAGCATACCTGGAACGACAGTCACAACTTCCAGATCATGGCCGGAGGAAACTACGAGAACCAGCATCAGAAGAATGTCGGGGCTACCGGAAACTACCTCCTTGCGGAGAACATGGCAGACCTCGCTCTCGTGGGAACCAACGCAGACGGAGCAGCCGTGATGAAAGTCACCGGAGGTCAGTCAGAATATGCCCTCCTCGGCTTCTTCGGACGTATCAACTACGACTACAAGGGCAAATACCTGTTCGAACTTTCCGGACGTTATGACGGAACTTCCCGTTTCGCGGAAGGTCACAGATGGGGTATGTTCCCTTCAGGATCCCTCGGATGGCGTATCAGTGAGGAGCCTTTCTTCGCTCCTGCAAAGGATGTGGTGAACAACCTCAAACTCAGATTTTCATACGGTACCCTCGGAAACCAGAACGTGGCCAACGACATCGCATACCGTACCATCACCCTGCACAACTTTGCAGCCTATAACTTCGGTGAGGGAACAACAGTGTCCAAGTATGCCAGCATTTCGGCTCCTAACTCGGCCGACCTGACATGGGAGAGATCCGAGCAGTACAACCTCGGTCTCGACATGGATATGCTCAACAGCAGGCTCCAGTTTACCGGTGAGGTTTATATCCGTGACACCAAGGACATGCTTACCGACGGATATGCACTTCCTGCACTCTACGGTGCCGATGCACCTAAGCAGAACACCGCTGACCTCCGCACCAAGGGTCTTGAGCTCTCGCTCGCATGGAAAGACCAGTTCCAGGTTGCTGGAAGGCCTTTCGGCTACGGCATCAAGGGTATGATGAGTGTATATGACTCTGAGATTACCAAGTATGAGAATGATACCTATACATTCGCCAAGTCCTACTACAAGGGAATGAAGCTCGGCGAAATCTGGGGATTCGTTGCCGATGACCTCTTCCAGAGCGATGAGGAAGCTGCTGAATATGCTTCCAGGGTGGATCTCTCCTATGTGAACGGAAAGATTCCGGGAGGTATCTGGAAAGGTGGTGACCTGAAATACGAGGACATCAACGACGACGGAATCATCAGCCTCGGAGACAATAGCGTGAAGAATCCGGGTGACCGCAAGATCATCGGTAACTCTCTTGCACGGCTCCAGTACGGATTCACCCTGAATCTCGATTACTTCGGATTCGACATTTCCGCATTCTTCCAGGGAACCGGTAACCACTACTGGTATCCGAGCGGCCGTTCATTCGCATTCTGGGGACCATTCTCACAGCCTATGACATCCTATATGAACAAGGATTTCCTCGATGACTGCTGGGATTACAACAATACTGACGCATACTTCCCGCGTGCAGTTGCATACTATGCATACGACGGCGGCGGACAGCTCAACAAGGTCAACACCCGATACCTGCAGAACATCCGCTACCTGAGATTCAAGAACCTCTCCGTAGGTTATACATTCCCTAAGAAGCTCACCCAGAAGATCGGCATCGAGGCCATCCGCCTCTCATTCACCGGCGAGAACCTCGCTTACTGGTCTCCTCTCAAGAAGCACACTACGCACATTGACCCTGAAGGAGCGTTCAACAGGTCATCCAATGACTACAACAGGGCATTCTACCCTTGGCAGAAGTCTTATATGTTCGGTCTGGATGTAACATTCTAAAATTGTAAAGGATTATGAGAAAGTATATATTCATTCTGGCAGCGGCAGCCCTGACACTCAGTTCCTGCGATGGCATTTTCGACAAGGCGCCGGCATCCAAGCTCAGCCCTGAAACGTTCTTCAGGACTGAGACCGACCTGCAGCTGTTCACAAACCCTCTGTACAACAACCTGCTCCCAAAGACCCCTTATAACGAGCAGAGTGACCAGTACACTACCTACACCCCGTCAGATCTCGTGAAGGGCGGTACCAACAGGTATGTACCGAACTCCGATGGCGGATGGAAATGGACAGACCTGCGCAGGATCAACACCTGCCTCGACTATATTCCTAAGCAGTGCGAGGATGCAGCTGTAGCTGCCGAGTACACCGCACTCTGCAAATTCTTCCGCGTATATCTCTACTTCGACAAGGTGAAGAGATTCGGAGACGTTCCTTGGCTTGACCACGAGCCGGGTTCCAGTGACCCTGTGCTCTATGCTGCGAGAGATTCCCGCGAGGTGGTGATGACCCATCTCATCGAGGACATCGATGTTGCAATCGAAGGACTTCCTGAGTCATACGGTTCCAAGAATTACCGTGCGACCAAGTGGGCCGCTCTCGCTCTCAAGGCCCGTTTCTGCCTCTATGAGGGAACCTACAGGAAATATCACGACATCTCCTATCCGGAGCATGACTACAAGTATTATCTTAGGCTTGCTGTTGAGGCTGCCGAGGAAATCATGGAGAAGGGCCCGTTCAAGCTCTATTCCACCGGCAATCCGGACCTCGACTATGCTGTCCTCTTCTCCAAGTATGACGCATTCACATGCGAGGACATTCTCGCCATCAACTTTGATTACGGCCTTTCACTCATGCACAATGCTACTGCAGTTGCAATCGAGGCCGGCCGAAGCGTCAGCCTGACCAAGAAGTTCGTGAACTGCTACCTCATGAAGGACGGTTCAAGGTTCACTGACAGGGAAGGATGGGAGACAATGCAGTTCGCTGAGGAAGTGGTTGACCGTGACCCTCGTCTCGGACAGACCATCAGGATTCCGGGCTATGCACGTATCACCGAATCCGGAGGCTCTTACAGCTATGCTGACACCAAGCAGGGACTCGACCCTCTCTGTACCCCTACAGGATACCAGATGGCCAAGTTCGTGATGGCTGACAACAACCTTGCGTACGACAAACTCGACAAGTCATACAATGACCTTTGTGTCTTCCGTCTCGGAGAGGTTTATCTGAACTATGCTGAGGCCAAGGCCGAGCTCGGTGAGTTTGACCAGGCAGCCGCAGACAAGTCCATCAACCTGCTCCGCGACCGCGTCGGCATGCCTCATCTCAATGTGGCTGTGGCAAATGCCAATCCTGACCCGTATCTCCTCACCGATGACTTCTATCCTGATCTCGCAGGTGCGGACAATGCAGGTGTGCTTCTCGAAGTACGTCGTGAAAGGGCTATCGAGCTCGCGCAGGAAGGATTCCGCTACGGCGACCTCATGAGATGGAAGCATGGAGAACTCCTTGCCCGCCCTTACTATGGTGTGTACATCCCTGGACCTGGCCTGTATGACATCGACGGTGACGGAAAGGCAGACTATGACTTCTATACCGAGAAATCCTTCGGATCAGCCCCTGTTTCAGGCAAGCTCGAGTCCAAGTTCTTCCTCAGTGAGAAAGATCATGGTTATCTGTTCCCTCACCATGAAGTAACGTTTAACTTCGATCCAGTAAGGGATTATCTCTATCCTATTCCGATTGATGACCGCAACCTCAATCCGAATCTTACCCAGAATCCTGGATGGACTCATTAATAGATAAAACCGAATCATATTATGAAACTGTATAAATATTTAATGCTCCCGGTTCTTGCGGCGTTGACCTTCACCGCCTGCGAGGAAGAAGAAAACGGTCCTTCCAAGGCCATTATCCCGGGTTCTTCGGAGATAGTCCTTCCGGCTGCGGCCACGTCGCAGAACGTGACTATCTATGCTGACGGGACATGGATTGCCGATGTTACCGATACCTGGCTTTCCATCGATCCTACGAGCGGTACCGGAACTATGGACGTCGTCCTCACGGCTGACGCCAATGTGACCGACCTTGCCCGCGAGGCAAAGATCATCGTGAAAGGTGCTTCCACCCTCAACGACATCGAGATTACCGTGACTCAGAAGATGGACAGGTTCAGAGAAACTTCAGCCTGCTCCGTGACTGAAGCTGTTGCCTTGAAAGAGGGGAACCTCGCCAAACTTTCAGAGTGCCAGGTTATGGCGACCACGAAGGGTGGTTTTGTTGTAAGTGATGGAAAATCAAATATCTTTGTTCAGGGAACAGCATCTGTCAAGGCCGGTGACAAACTTACCTTGACGGGAGATGTCGTGGCTTTCAACGGATTGACTGCCATCAAACTTGAGGATGCCTTTGTCGCATCTTCATCCGAGGTGTCCTATTCGTCCGCGAAGGAAGTTGATCTGTCAGAGGCATATGCGCCTGGCAAGGTCGAGCTGCTCTCGGCAACATTGTCTTACAATTCCGGAGGAGACCTTTCCATAGACGGGAAGAAGGTCGCAGCTGTCTACAATCCTACATCTGAGCAGAACGAGATGGCATTCCACAAGGTCAAGATCACCGGATACTATCTCGGAACAATAAAGGACGTTCCTGCTATTCTCCCTGTGATCATCGAAGATATTGAGATGGAGGCCATACCTTACTTGCAGTTCGAGATCGAGACGGCAGAATTCAAGAATGCCAACCCTAACTTCGGCACAAACCATAAGTTCAATGCAAAAGTCGGCGGCGGTTATATCGAGTATGTTCCGGATGACCTGGCAAGCTCTGACCCGGATGGCGTATGGAAGATGGACCTTAGCGGAAATGACCCTCGTTGTACCGGACCTTGGCCGGGAGACTATTGGGATATCGTTGGTGCTTCTCCTGTAAAGGCAAATTCAGAATTCAAAATCCAGTTCGGATCCCGTGTTTCTGCCACCGGACACAAATACTGGATGCTGGAATATCTCGACGGTACTGTATGGAAGCCGGTCGGACAGACGAAGGAGTCCACTGACATGCCTGACGGTGAGAATGTCGAATATACTCATGCGATGAACAAGGACGGCGGTACCAATATCATTGTGGACGAAACCTTTAGCATAACCAAGAACATGGACAATCTTCATGTCCGCTTCCGTTGCGTCACCAACTGGCAGGCTAACGGGAAGGGCCCTCTTGCCAAGAGGAATACCGGTTCTGCACGTCTTGCCATCTCCAGTGACGGCAGCAAGGGTGATGCTAGCGTCGTGGCTCCTCAGCCGAGCATCCTGATTACAAAGATGGGTGACGGTGCGGCTACGGTAGACCCGGAACCTGAGTATGCCAACATAGAGCTTTCCACGAACCTTATCACATTCGAGGGAACTCCTGATGCTCCTAAGTCCTTGAAGGTTACTTCTGACCGTGATTTTACCCTCAAATCTACCGTCAGCTGGCTCTCCCTGAGCGAGGAAGACGGTGTTGCTGACAATCAGACAGAGATTCTCGTGACATGTGAACCAAGCGAGCTCACTACGCTACGTCAGGGCAAGATTATCATCAAGTCAGGTGATTCCCAGGCTGAAGTAAATGTAGTGCAGTCTGCTGCAGGCCAGATACTCGAGCCTTTCATCAGCATTGTCGGGGGCAACTCCGTAACGGTACTTGGAGAAGGCGATGAGTTCTCTGTAAACGTACAGTCCAATACAACCTATGAAGTAGAATGTGTGGATGAATGGCTCAGCCAGATTGAGGCTCCTCAGACCAAGGCTCTCGTAGAAGTGCAGCCATACTCCTTCAAGGCCGCTGTCAACATGACGGGTGTCGCAAGGACCGGACATGTACGCTTCTTCAACAAGGATCTCGGAATCGAGGCTATCGTAAATGTAAATCAGGAGAACTTCGAACCAAGGATTACCGTCCTCGGCGGCGCTGTAAAGATCAGCGGAAATGGCGCAACGGTGTCATACAGTATTGACTCCAACATTTCATTTGAAGCTTCTTCATCCGAGTCGTGGATTTCACTTCCTGCTTCAAGCGGGGTATCCGGAACGTATTCGATACCTGTAGTCTTCGAGGCAAATACCGGAAGCGATGTCAGGACAGGAACAGTTACATTGGCAAATGCTGAATATGGCTATACCAAGACTATCGACGTGGCTCAGTATGCAGCAGGAATTATCTTCGAGGATGATTTCAGCTGGATGCAGGCTCTGGTATCCGAGTATCAGGCAGCGGGAACAAAGATTGGCATGAGCGTTGAGACCAATGATATGAAAGCCCCGGCACCGAACTGTTATACCGCTACTCCGAAATTGCTGGCAGAACTCATCAGCCAGGGCTATATCGACATTCATCCTGAGTGGAAGGTTATCTATCCTCAGGAGTGCTACTGGAAATTCTGCAAGACCAGCGACAAGGCTGCTTCTACCAATGGCAAGTATAATGTTACCGGTTTCATACTTCCTGAACTGACAGGGTTGGGAACAGCCCTCACAGTCAACTTCAAGTGGGCTTGCCACAGAAGAGTTGTAAGTGGAGTTGATGAGACTGATCCTGTCAAGCTTGTTGTAGAAGTGGTCAAAGATATCAAGGCTGACGGAAAGACAGCAGCTACTTATACGGTAGTTTATACCAGTGACCCTATCGAGACTGCACAGCCTCTTGGCCAGATGGAATGGCAGTATGCCAGCGTAGTCATTCCGGATGTTCCGGAAGGTTGCCGTATCCTCATACATCCTGAGAATATGAAGCCTGAAAATAACACAGTCAATCGCTGGTATCTCGATGATATCAAGATAACCAAATAATAATTGACATATTCCTTCTTGAAGGATGGCCTGCAGAGATGCTGTGGCCATCCTTCTTTTTTAATGTCTGTCGCCCGATTCCAAAATTCTTAGTAACTTTACGCCTGAAGACAGAACTTTTATGCCATGAAGTTGCAGACACCGGTGGAAGTAGGGAAAAGCGCTGTGCGCATCTCGTTCAATGACAGGATATTGCTCCTCGGGAGTTGTTTTTCCGATGAAATAGGCGGGAAAATGCACGATTACGGATTCGATGTGCGAGTCAATCCGTTCGGCCCTCTGTACAATCCCGTATCCGTCTGCAATTCCATCAGCAGGTTGGCCTCGGCCGTGCCGTTCTCCGAAGATGAATGTGTCCGGATGGGAGCCGGATCGGAACTTATATGCTCATTCAGCCATCATACGGTGGCTGCGCGCCCCACGGTGGAGGAATTCCTTGCTGATGCCAATTCAGGGCTTCAGACGGCCTCAAAATTCTTCCTGGAGGCAGATACTGTCATCATCACACTCGGTACATCATGGGTATTCAGGCGCACCGATACGGGAGAGATTGTTTCGAACTGCCTCAAGCGCAACGCCTCCGAGTTCACGAGGGAGAGGCTGCCCCTGAAGCAGGTAATTGCATTGCTTGAATCGATGGTCTCCAGATATTCCTCTCCTTCTATCCTCGACAGAGGTATCAGGCCGAAGCGCTTCATATTCACTGTCAGTCCCATAAGGCATCTGAAAGACGGGGCTCACGGCAATCAGGTCAGCAAGAGCACCCTCCTGCTCGCAGTGGATTCGGTATGCCAGTCCCACCCTGATATCTGCCAGTATTTCCCAGCCTACGAGATTGTCATGGATGAATTGCGCGACTATCGTTTCTATGCAGAAGACATGTTGCACCCTTCAGCCCAGACGGTCAACTATATCTGGGAGCGTTTCTGTGACTTTGCCCTCCCGGATGAAGAAAGACCTGTGCTGGAACGCAACAGAAAAGATTTTCTGCGGTCCCGGCACAGGCCGATGTTTTCAGGTTCAGGAATTTAGGAGTTTAGTTGTTCGCCTCGATTCCCTTCTGCAGGAACTCCACGAAGCCAGCTACGTCGAGATTGTATCCGCGTACCGGCACGAGTTGTTTCCCCTCAGGCGAAAGAATAGTGTAATTCGGCTGCGCGTTCACACCGAACGTCTTGCGCACGTAATATGAATTCACCCTTCCAAGGTCTTTCAGGACTTTCCCGTTCTCGGCCGTAATCCATTTGTCCTCAGGGAGTTTTGTCTTGTCGTCAGTATAGAGGGCCACTATCTCGAACTCGTTCCTGAGAAGTTCAAGGACCTCAGGAGCGCTCCATACCCGCTGCTCCATCTCCCGGCAGTTCACGCATCCGTGACCGGTGATGTCCACGAACACAGGCTTTCCGCTTTTCCTTGCAGCTTCGAGACCGTCTTCCACGGAGAAATATCCGGCCAGGCCGAGCGGCAGTTCCAGTCCGTATTCATTGTGGCCTGCATTGTGGCTGCTGACAGCCTCTGCCGAAGGCATGTTCCCGTCAGCCTTGCTCCACACCACGAAATCCTGAGTCTCGATCGGCGGGAGATAGCCGGACAGTGCCTTGAGAGGAGCCCCGAACATTCCCGGGATGAGATATACCACGAAAGTGAAGTCAACAATTACCAATATGAGGCGGAATACGCCGATGTGCTCCACCTTGCTGTCAGCCTCGAACCTGATCTTGCCGAGCAGGTAAAGTCCCAGCAGGGTGAACACCACAATCCATATTGCCAGATAAATCTCCCTGTCGAGAAGCCCCCAGTGGTAGGTCTGGTCAGCTACGCTCAGGAACTTGAATCCGAGGGCGACCTCTATGAATCCGAGCACCACCTTCACCGAGTTCAGCCAGCTTCCGCTCTTGAGTTTCTTGAGCAGGGAAGGGAACATCGCGAATATCGTGAAAGGCAGGGCGAATGCCACCGAGAATGCGAACATGGTCACCATAGGAGCCCAGAACTCTCCCTGTGTGGACTTTATCAGCACGGAACCTACGATAGGCCCTGTGCATGAGAACGATACTAGCACCAATGTCAGGGCCATGAAGAAGATGCCTCCAAGTCCTCCCTTGTCGGAATTGCGGTCACTCTTGTTGACCAATGATGACGGCAGGGTGATCTCGAACGCTCCGAAGAACGATGCCGCGAATATCATGAATACTATGAAGAAAATGATGTTCGGCAGCCAATGAGTTGCCAGCCAGTTGAATATGTCGGCCGTGACAGCGTCACCACCCACTATCCAGGTGATGCCTATGATGGCTGAAATCGGGACAGTATAGAGGAGCACGATGAAGAGTCCGTACATGAATGCCTTGAACCTTCCGGCAGCTGGCGATGAGGAGCCTTTCATGAAGAAGGATATGGTCATCGGGACCATCGGGAATACGCAAGGCGTCAGGAGCATCGCGAATCCCCAGAGGATTGCCTCGAGTATGAGTCCCCAGATGGAGCCGCCGTCTTTCTCCTCTTCCGCTGCAGCTATTGTCGTATCCTCTTCCGGAGCTGCGGCGCCCGGTACGAGTTCAGTGGAGAATTCGTAATATTCCGGCGAAGCGCAGGCCTGGTCCGTGCAGCTCATCCAGCAAATCTCGCCCCTGAGCACGTCAGCCGCATTGGCCTTGACTTTCTGGGCAATGACAATGTTGTTGTAGAATACCTTGTTGCCGTCGTGGTCCTCAGGCTGCTCTTTCTCGTAGAGTCCTCCTTGAAGTACGAGGTTGGAGGATTCGGAGAATGTGATTTCGGTAGGGCATACCTCGTCGCTGATGCTGTAGGTGTGCCAACCGTCTGCGATTCTGCCGCTGAACACAATCTCGAAGATGCCGTTTCCTGTGTCAGTGGCGGATACAGTCCATTCAACAGTTTTTTCCGGGGCCTGTCCCCATACAGACAACGCACCCCATGCAAGGAGTGCGATGACTGCCATAGTTTTCCTTATGATCCGATTCATTATGAATTAGATAATATGAATTAGATAAATTATTATTTCGCGTACGCCACGGAACGGGTTTCCCTGATGACGGTGATCTTCACCTGACCCGGGTATGTCATCTCGTTCTGGATTTTCAGTGCAATGTCGGATGAGAGTTTTGCCGCCTGCTCGTCGCTGACCTCCTCTGCTCCCACGATTACTCTCAACTCACGGCCTGCCTGGATTGCATAACTCTTGGTGACACCAGGATATGCAGCGGCAAGGTCTTCCATCCCCTTGAGACGCTTGATATAGGACTCTATGACCTCTCTTCTCGCACCAGGACGTGCTCCTGAGATTGCGTCTCCGACCATCACGATAGGGGAGAGCAGGGATGTCATCTCGGTCTCCTCGTGATGCGCTCCTACTGCGTTGCATATTTCCGGCTTCTCCTTGTACTGCTCGGCCAGTTTCATTCCGAGGAGTGCGTGAGGAAGTTCAGGATCGTCTTCAGAAACCTTTCCGATATCGTGGAGGAGTCCGGCCCTCTTGGCTGTCTTAGGATTCAGGCCGAGCTCGGAAGCCATTATCGCACAGATGTTTGCAACCTCGCGGGAGTGCTGGAGCAGGTTCTGTCCGTAAGAAGAACGGTATTTCATGCGGCCTATCAGCTTGACGAGCTCGATGTTCATTCCGTGTATGCCGAGGTCAATGCAGGTCCTCTTTCCGGTCTCGAGAATCTCGTCCTCAAGCTGCTT
>SAMEA3663026__coassemble_397_pt1 | contig 26334 bp, 24 predicted proteins | sample SAMEA3663026__metabat2_low_PE_017 | metagenome-assembled genome bin SAMEA3663026 (sample SAMEA3663026) | pig gut metagenome | biome: pig gut; feature: pig-associated habitat; material: faeces | place: France | collected 2012
CCGTTCGCCGGTGGCAAGCCGCTGACTCCGGAGACGGGGAACAAGCGCATCAAGCCGGGTGCACTTGTGAGCGTGAAGGAAGACGGATCTGTTTCCGCCATCTGCATTGACGGAAAGGAACGGGTGGTGAAACTTGAAAAATGATGTGTAAATAAAACTACATAATATGGAATTTCATTCAGTAAACAAAATGCTGGAAAAGAGTTTCCGGGAAAACTGGGATCGTCCGGCATTGTCGAATTACAAGGGGCAGGACCTCGCCTACAGGGATGTTGCGAGACGTATTGCCAAACTGCATATCGCATTCGAACAGTGCGGGCTTGCCAAGGGTGACAAGGTTGCCATCTGTTCGAAGAACCAGGCCAACTGGGGAGTCTGCTTCCTTGCAGCCCTTACCTACGGAGCTGTTCCGGTTCCTATTCTTCATGAGTTCAAGCCTGACAATATCCATCACCTCGTGAACCATTCGGAGGCCAAGGTCCTCTTCGTGGATGATGTCATCTGGGAGAATCTCTCGGAGAGCGAGATGCCGGGCCTCTATGTGGTCGTACAGATCAACAACCTGAGCTTCCTCTATTCCAGGACGCCTGAAATGGCTGAGGTCAGGGCTCATCTCAACGAGAGTTTCGGACGCAAGTATCCGAACAATTTCGGTCCGGATGACCTCGACTATTATGAGGACAGCGCTGATGAGCTTGCGATTATCAATTATACTTCAGGTACTTCAGGATTCTCCAAGGGTGTCATGATTCCTTATCGTGCCATCTATTCCAATATGGAGTTCGCCCATGTGCAGGCTTTGCCTGAGCTCGGAAACGAATCCGACATCGTGTCAATGCTTCCTTCTGCCCACATGTACGGACTCATGTTCGAATTCCTCTTCGAGATGTCCGTAGGTGCCCACGTGCATTTCCTCACGAGGGTTCCGAGCCCGAAGATCATCATGCAGGCATTCGCCGACATCAAGCCTCACGTGATAATTGCCGTACCTCTCATCATCGAGAAGGTCTACAAGTCCAAGCTCAAGCCGGTCATCGACCGCAACAAGATGATAATGAGCCTTCCTATCCTCGACAAGGTCATCCAGAGGAAGATTCTCAAGGAACTCGTGGCTGCATTCGGCGGAAAATTCTATGAGGTCATCATCGGAGGCGCCGCCTTCAATCCGGAGGTAGAGGCATTCTTCCGCAAGATAGGTTTCCCTCTCACAGTCGGCTATGGAATGACGGAGTGCGCTCCGATTATCACATACGCAGACTGGAAGGAGATTCCTCTTACTTCTTGCGGACGTGCCGTCATGAACATGAAGATACGTGTGGATTCTGACGATCCGGAGCACATTCCGGGCGAAATCCAGGTATCAGGGCCTAACGTATTCCTCGGATACTACAAGAACGAGGAGGCAACGGCAGAGGTGACCACCGATGACGGATGGTTCCGTACGGGAGACATGGGTATTATCGACAAGGACGGGTATCTCTATATCAAGGGACGTTCCAAGTGCATGATTCTCGGACCTTCAGGCCAGAACATCTATCCTGAAGAGCTTGAGGCAGTGGTCAACAATCTCACCTATGTGGTGGATTCCCTCGTCATCGAGGACCACGGCTCGCTTGTTTCCCTGATATTCCCTGACTATCATCAGGCGGAGCTTGACGGACTTTCCAGGGATCAGCTCGAGGCCAAGTTCATTGCCAATCTCCCTGAAATCAACAAGCAGCTTCCTAACTATGCCAAGATTTCCAAGATAGAGTTCATGCCGGAGGATTTCGAAAGGACCCCGAAGAGAAGCATCAAGAGGTATCTTTATCAGAGAAATTAATTATCTTTGCAGCATTATGCAGAAATTTGACCGCAGCTATCTGAGGATGGCCGAAATATGGGCCGAGAACTCCTATTGCAAGAGGAGGAAGGTGGGAGCGCTGATCGTCAAGGACAATATGATCATATCCGACGGATACAACGGGACTCCGTCCGGTTTTGAGAACATTTGCGAGGACGAGAACGGTGTCACGAAACCTTATGTGCTTCATGCCGAGGCGAATGCGATTACCAAGGTCGCCAAGTCAGGGAACAGCAGCGAGGGTGCTACATTGTTTGTCACCGCATCGCCTTGCATAGAGTGCTCGAAACTCATTATCCAGGCCGGAATCAAGAGGGTGGTTTATAAGGATGCATACAGGCTTCAGGACGGACCTGACTTGCTCAGGAAAGCTGGAATCGAAGTCGAACAGGTTGATTGCTAAATGAATTAACAGATGACAGACAAAGATAAGACCAGTTCACTGGCAGCTGTGCTCGGTATCCTTCTCGGGGTGCTGGGCACTTGCCTTGTATATACCATCGGAAACAGGCATGCCCGTATCGACGGGACTTATGCGCAGTGGCGCAAACTGAATCTCATTCTGGAACAGGTCCAGAAGAACTATGTGGATACCGTGGATGTGAAGAAGGTCACGGATGCGGCTGTCGAGGCCTCGCTTGCTGCCCTCGACCCCCATTCCGTATATCTTCCGCCGGTGGAACTCGAACAGTCCGAGACAGAGCTTGCGGGCAATTTCGACGGCATCGGCATACAGTTCAATGTCCCGAATGATACGGCCATTGTCCTCGAGGTGATTCCTGGCGGTCCTTCCGAGAAGGTAGGACTCCAGCCGGGTGACAGGATACTGAAAGTGGACAGCTGCAACATTGCCGGAGTCAAATTCCCACAGGACAGCATGGTGCGTCGCATGAAAGGCAAGGCCGGCACGGAGGTCCGCATACTCGTCAAGAGGGACAATGAGACAATTCCGTTCGACATCACCCGCGGCAAGATTCCGGTGCATTGCGTGGACGCGTCTTTCATGATCAACGACACGACCGGCTACATACGTCTTGCCAAATTCTCCCGTACCACATATCTCGAGGTCAATGAAGCTGCAAAGTCCCTCCTCGATGAAGGGATGAAGCATCTGATATTCGACCTCAGGGACAATTCCGGAGGTTATTTCGACCAGGCTTTGCTCCTGTCCGACATGTTCCTCAAGAAAGGTGACCTGATAGTATATCTGCAGGGCCTTCACAGGAAACGTGAGGACTACAAGGCGGACGGCAAGGGAATCCTGCAGGACGTGGCCCTGTCCGTCCTCATAAACGAGAATTCAGCCTCATCGAGCGAGATTTTCGCCGGTGCCATCCAGGACAACGACAGGGGAAGCATAGTAGGAAGACGTTCCTACGGGAAAGGCCTTGTCCAGGAGCCGATTTACTTTACGGACAATTCCGGTATACGCCTCACCGTGGCACGTTTCTACACTCCTTCCGGAAGATGTATCCAGAAGCCTTACGCCAAGGATTACCAGTACGATATCTACAAACGTTACGCTGACGGGGAGATGTTCGAGAAGGACAGCATGAAGGTGGACAGGAACGAGGTTTACAAGACCGTCGGAGGCCGCACCGTATATGGCGGAGGCGGTATCATCCCGGACGTTTTCGTGCCTATGGACACGACCAAGGCGACCTCATTCTTCATCAAGTGCAACAAGAAGGCTACCCAGATGCGTTTCTCGTCCGCCATGTTTGACAAGTACAGGCAGCAACTTTCTTCGATAGATTCATATCCGGAACTCGAGCGCTTCCTCGACAATATGGATATAAAGGGCAAATTCCTGAGGTTCGCATCGGATATTGACGGAATAGTCCCTGCGGCAGGGGAGTGGGAAGAATCCGCGCCGTACCTCATGCCTCAGCTGAGAGCCCTGGTCGGTCGCTATTCCAAGCTGGGTGACAATGCTTTCTACAGGATGTATCTCGAAATTGACGATGTCGTGAAGGCGGCAATGTGACAGTCTTGATGCCGCTTTGCCCGTCACTGGGCGATGAACTGATATATGATGTCCCCGGTCTGTTTGGCCGGGGCATCCTGTTTTACGGAGAACCTGGACATCCTCGCGGCTCGGATTGCGAAATCCCTCAGGCATTTGTCATCGGATGACGTCTCTTCCTGGATTCTGGCATCTATCACACGTCCTGATTTGTCCACGGTAATGAGAACCGTGACCATGCCTCCGCCGTAGCATCTGTATGCCGGAATAGGCAGATGGCTGGCCTTTCTGCCGTCAAGGTGCCAGGAAAGGACTGACGGACCGCTATAGGTTTTCTCGCTTGCCTTGTCTTTCTTGACTTGCTTTGCCGGCTCCTCCACATAATCGTCCGGACTTTCCGCCTTCTGCCCCGTTTTCAGGTCCTTGGCGAGTTTTTCGGCATCCTTGTAGAGCTGGTCAGCATCGGTGTTCCTGTCGTCCTTTAAGGCTGACTTGTTGCGGGAAGAAGTGACATTCTTGAACTCGATTCCGGAATTCCCGGCTATCATCTCGTCCACCCGTTTGGCAATGCTCTCGTCGAATGTCTTCTTCTCTTCCTGCTTCCGGATTTCCTCCTGTTTCGAGAAGTCTATGACGAACGAGTTCTCCCTTTGAAGAGAGAACCCGATCTGTGCTATGAGCAGGATTATCACCACCACGAGGTGGAAAATTATTGTAATGTACAATCCTGCCTTATCTTCCCGATTCAGCATTCTTCGCGTTCAATGATTTTTCTATAGTTGCGGATATTACGTCTATCGCCACCTTGTTGTGGCCTCCCTGGGGGATGATGATGTCGGCGTATCTCTTGCTTGGCTCTATGAACTGCAGGTACATCGGTTTCACGGTCTTCGTATATCTCTCGATGACCTTCTCCACCGTCTTGCCCCTCTCGATGATGTCCCTTGCCATCACTCTCATCAGCCTGTCGTCATCGTCCGCGTCCACGAAAATCTTGATGTCCATCTGCTCGCGGAGCTCCTTGCAGGTGAAGACCAGGATACCCTCGATGATGATAACCTCTGCAGGCTCCACGGTCACGGTTTCCGTCGCTGACCTGGTGCAGGTGAGATATGAGTACACAGGCTGTTCAATGCTCGTGCCTTCCTTCAGGTCCCTGAGCTGTCTGCACAGGAGACGGAAATCAATCGAGTCAGGATGGTCGAAATTTATCTGCTGCCTCTCTTCGAGCGGAAGATGGCCTGAATCCTTGTAATAGGAGTCCTGTGGAATGACTACGACTCTTTCCTTGAGCTGCTCTGTGATTGCTCTGACAACGGTGGTTTTCCCGGAGCCTGAACCACCTGCTATTCCTATGACCAACATTGTATCGGGAGGTATTAGTTAATGTGTTACAGTCTAAAAATCCGCGTTTCTCGGAGTCCTCGGGAACGGGATCACGTCCCTGATGTTGCTCATTCCGGTCACGAAGAGAAGCAGTCTCTCGAAACCGAGTCCGAATCCGCTGTGAGGCACGCTTCCGAACCTTCTGGTATCAATGTACCATTCGAGGTTCTTCCTGCTCATGCCGAGCTCGTTTATCCTGTTCTCAAGCTTCTCGAGTGACCATTCGCGCTCTGAACCACCTATGATCTCACCGATCTTCGGGAAGAGCACGTCCATTGCCCTGACAGTCTTTCCGTTCTCGTCCTGCTTCATGTAGAAAGCCTTGATTTCCTTTGGATATCCTGTGAGGATGACAGGCTTCTTGAAATGTTTCTCCACGAGATACCTTTCGTGTTCGCTCTGGAGGTCCACTCCCCAGTAAACAGGGTATTCGAACTTGGTGCCTTCCTTGACGGCCTCTTCGAGGATTCTGATACCCTCGGTATATTCGAGCCTTACGAAATCCGTCCCGATGACGCCCTGCAGGCGCTCGAGCAGGTCATTGTCGTATTTGTCGTTCAGGAACTTGATATCGTCGTAGCAGTTGTCGAGGGCGTATTTCACCAGATATTTGATGAATTCCTCGGCGAGGTCCATATTGTCCTTGATGTCATAGAAAGCCATTTCCGGCTCTATCATCCAGAACTCCGCGAGATGTCTCGGTGTATTGGAGTTTTCGGCGCGGAATGTAGGTCCGAATGTGTAGATTTCACCTACTGCAGTGGCTCCAAGCTCGCCTTCGAGCTGTCCGCTTACAGTGAGGCTGGTCTGCTTGCCGAAGAAATCCTCGTTATAGTCGATTTCGCCTTTCTTGTTCCTCGGCAGCGGTTTGTCAAGGTCAAGAGTCGTCACCTGGAACATCTGTCCTGCACCTTCGCAGTCAGACTCGGTGATGAGCGGAGTATGCAGATACACGAATCCTTTCTGCTGGAAGAACGTATGGATGGCATAGGCCATTGCGTTCCTTACCCTGAGGACTGCTCCGAACGTGTTGGTCCTGAGTCTCATGTGTGCGACTGTCCTGAGATATTCGAGGGAGGTGTCCTTCTTCTGGAGAGGATATCTCATCGGGTCACATTCACCGTACAGTTCGATTTCCTTTGCCTTGATCTCGACACGCTGGCCGCTGCCGATTGACTCCACGAGTTCACCTCTCACGCAGAGGCTGGCTCCGGTGGTAATCTTCTTGATAAGTTCCTCGTCGAAAGATTCAGTCTCAGCGACAACCTGTATGTTGTTGATGGTGGAACCGTCATTGAGCGCGATGAATTTCACCTGTTTGTTTCCTCTCTTGGTCCTCACCCATCCTTTGGCGATGACCTCCTTGCCCGGCTCCTCTTTGAGCAGGTCTTTTATCTTTGTCCTGACAATCGTCTCCATTGTAATATTTGTTTTATCGTACAAATATAATATAAAATCCGCATAACTGCACAAAAAAAGGACGGCTCATGTCAAACAGACAATTAAACCATCCTTTTTCAAGTATGTGAAGCGGTGATTACTCTGTCGCTCTTCTTGACTGATACATGATTTTCAGTGCAGAACAACGTCTGAGCTCCTGCTTGATGTCAGTGATGATACCCATTCGTACATCCTGGTCAGCCTTGATGACAGTAGTCATGAACTGACGGTCACCCTCGGACATTGCGTCACGCTCTGCGGCGATGAAGTCACGGATGTCGCTGACTGTCTTGAAAGAGTCGTTCAGCTGGATACGTGATTCAGTACCGTATTTGCTCTGAAGCTTCTTCACTGGAGGGCCGACATTGATGTATGAGGCAAGATCCTTTCTTTCGAGTTTGATGACTTCCGAAGCCTCTGGAAGTTTCACCATGACCATATCCTCAGTGCTGCGCAGCTGGGTGGTCACCATAAAGAAGAACAAAAGCATGAAGACGATATCGGAGAGGGAACCTGAGCTGATTCCAGGCATTTCTTTTTTACCGCCTCTTGAAAATTTTGGCATATTCTATTCCTCCTTAATTATTTATTTGAAACGTTCTTCGGCTCAGCCTCGGATATGTTCTGAGGTATGCAATCCTTCACAATCTTCTGCTGCTCCTCGGTAAGGCTTTCAAACCCTTTTCCATATGTTCCTTTGGAGAAATCCTCACGGAGCTCATTGATGGCTTTTACAAGCTCATTCTGAACTGCGATGTAGGCCCTGTAGCTGGTACCACGGTCATTCTGGAGTGAAATCACACCTTTTGAAACCGGATATTTGCCATAGCCCTCGATGTCTTTCACCTCTTTCTCAGGAAGTGAAGGATCATCTGACGGATTAGTAAGGAACTGCTTGATCTTGTCTTTGAGCTGGCTGACATCCATTAGTTCATTACCTGCGAAAAGTCTGTCCTGAGAGTTGATCTTTACGATAATGATATTACGCTTGTTGACTTTCTGGTCCTCGACTTTCTGGTTCTTGTCAGGCATCGGCGGAAGACGGCGCTGGAGACCTGTCTGTGAACCCATGGTTGTTGTCATGAGGAAGTAGCACAGAAGCAGGAACGCGATGTCTGCCGTAGAGCTGCTGTTAATTGCTGGTGTCTTTTTACTAGCCATATCCCAAATCTTTATTTAGTACGGATTGCTCCCCAGATTTCTCCGAAGATAATGGCAATGATTGCCAGGGCACCTGTGAAGTAGGTGAGGTTCAAAACCGTATCAGTTTGTTTAAGCTCGGCAACGGCCGGCTGCTCTGCCAGACCTACTGCCGGAGATGCAGGCGCGAGAACATATGCGATGCCGCAGATGACTGCTACCACTGCGAGTCCGATCAAGAGCTTGACAAGGCTCTTCGGATTGTTGACTGCGGCAACAACAAGACCGATGACGATGACACAGAAAAGTGCCAGTCCGATCATGACGTATGCCCAGTAGATCAATGCCTCAACAGTAGCGTCAGGCTGGCCAGGAGCGGTTGGATAACCGGCCGCAAAACCCCAGACGAGCAGGCCAACGCTGATGAGGATGAGAGCTACCATCAGCCATGTGAATATTTTATTGAGATTTTTCATTGTATGGTTTCCTTGTTATAGACTACTTTGCCTGGTATTTTGTAAGTACATCAATCAGGGAGATTGAAGAATCCTCCATGTCAATGGTGAGGGAGTCAATCTTTGCGAGGATGTAGTTGTAGAATACCTGAAGGATCATAGCTACGATGAGACCGCCGACAGTGGTGATGAGGGCGACTTTCATACCTCCAGCGACAACGTTAGGGGAGATGTCACCGGCAGCCTGGATAGCGTCGAATGCCTCGATCATACCGATAACGGTTCCAAGGAATCCGAGAGACGGAGCGATGGCGATGAAGAGGGAAATCCATGAGAGACCGTTCTCCATGAGGCTCATCTGTACGGAACCGTAAGAAACGATGGTTTTCTCAACTACGTCAACACCCTGGTCGTAGCGGAGGAGGCCCTGATAGAATATGCTTGCCACAGGACCGCGTGTGTTGCGGCATACTTCCTTTGCCTTCTCTACACCACCTTCAGCAAGAGCAGCCTCGATAGCCTCAAGAAGCTTCTTGGTGTTGGTCTTGGAGAATGTCAGATAGAGAATTCTCTCGATTGAAAGAGCAAGACCGATGATAAGGCAGATGATGATCAGGGACATGAAGCCTGCACCACCTTCGATGAACTTGGTCTTGAGAGCCTGGTGAAGTGGAACTTCAGGAGCTGCTGCTGTGAGAGCCGCGAGGTCGTTGGCAGGAGCGACTGCCTCAGTGGCAGCTGCGCTGGATGCTGTTTCGTCCTGAGCGGAAGCATAATTTGCAGAAACGGCCATAATGCCGGCTACTGCCAAAAACATGAAAAACTTTTTCATAATTGTTTTTGTGTGTTTGAAATAATTAATGTATTAATGTTTAATAATTTCTCATCAGGGGCCCGGCTACTGCGCACAGTATCCGAAAACCGTTGCAATTTAGCAAATAATTTTCATTTGGCAATAATTATTTGGATATTTCTCCTTTAAGATTCTTCACCATCATTTCCCTGACCCAGCCGTTGTCCCCGCTTTTTCCCATCAGATAGAACAGTTTCGCGAGGGCACTTTCGGTCGTACTGTCGTATCCGTCAATCACTCCGGCCTTCTCGAGCATTTTTCCGTTGGCGTAAATGTCCATATTGACCGTGCCGGCAAGGCATTGAGTGACATTGACAATGATCTTGTCCATCCCGGCGGCCTCGTCCAGTATATCGAGGAACCATTTCTTCATCGGGGCATTGCCGGAACCGTACGTTTCCAATATGACGGCCCTCGTGTCTTCCCCGCAGAGGATGTTCCTCACGACCCGCGGCGTGATTCCAGGGTGGATCTTCAGTATGGACACCCTTGTGTCAAGCGATGTGTTGATTGTGAGGCTTTGGTACCAGTCGTTCGGCTTGCGGATGAACTCGCGGTTGTACCTGATGTTGATCCCTGCCTCGGCTAGAGGTGGGAAATTAGGTGAACCGAATGCCCTGAACTCTTCGGAGTTGATTTTCGTGGACCTGTTTCCCCTCATTAGAATGGAGTCGAAGCATACGCATACCTCAGGAACTTCCGCATGGCCTTCATTGTCCTTGGCCGATGCTATCTCCACTGCGGAGATGAGATTCTCCTTCCCGTCGGTCCTCGGTACACCTATCGGGAGCTGGCTTCCTGTGAATACCACTGGTTTCGTCAGTCCGTCGAGCATGAAACTGAGGGCTGATGCCGAGTAGGACATCGTGTCCGTGCCGTGCAGGACGATGAATCCGTCGTATTCTTCGTATTTTTCCTTGATCAGGTTCGCCAGGGCCTGCCAGAGAGACGGTTCCACGTCTGAGGAATCAATCGGGGGATTGAATGCATGACTGTCGATCTTGCATGCGAATTTCCCTATCTCCGGCACCTCCTCAAGTATCTGGCTGAAATCGAAAGGCTTGAGTGTCAGGTCGTTCACGTCCTGTTTCATGCCGATTGTCCCGCCTGTGTAGATGAGCAGGATTGCGGATTTCCTGGTTGTGTTCACTTTATTCATGCTGCAGAAAACGAAATGTCGATTGAAAAGAAATTTTACCTTATGCCGAACAGTTTCATTGCGTTGCGGGTGGTGGCCACGGCCACTTCATCCACATCGGTGCCTTTCAGTTCAGCCACCTTCGCCGCTATGACCGGGATGTAGGAACTCTCGTTGCGCTTCCCCCTGAACGGGACCGGGGTGAGGTAAGGCGAATCGGTCTCGAGGACTATCCTGTCGAGAGGAATTTTCTTCACGGCCTCAGCCAGTCCTGCGTTCTTGAAAGTCACTACTCCACCCACTCCGATGTACCAGTCACCGTACCGGCTCATCCGGCTGAAAGTCTCGGCACTTCCGCTGAAGGCATGGAGATTGCCCCGTAGCCCCAGGCTCCGGCATTCTTCCATTACCTTGAAAAAGTCCTCCGTGGCTTCCCTCAGATGGATGTTTACAGGCAGGCCGAGTTCGGCTGCGAGCTCCAGCTGAGCCTTGAACGCCCTTTTCTGAAGCTCCGCGGTCTCGGCTGAATAATGATAGTCAAGCCCTATCTCCCCGATGGCTACGGTACCCTCCTCGCGGGCGGCTTCCCGGACAAGCTCAAGTTCCTTCTCCCAGCCTTCGTCCACGGATCCCGGATATAGTCCTGCCATATTCCTGAAGATTTCCGGATATCGGCCGTAAAGCTCTTTCATGGCCCCGCGCTCGCTGCTGTCCACGTCCGGCTGTATGATCAGCCCGACCCCGGCGTCAATGGCCCGTCTGACCGCATCTCCGGCATCTTCCGAAAACGCCTTGTCGTAAAGGTGAGAATGTGTGTCGATATATCTGAATTCGGTCATCAGTCCGGATTTTTGCAATGATTCTGCAAAATTACATAAAATTCGGATTAATCGAACATCTTCTCAGCAGGTCTGTAGCAATTATGCCGTCACTTTCCAATATTCCGGCCATCGCAGCCGTCTCGCGGAAATCCATCCCGGTCAGCTGGCAGAGGCGTTCCAGGGTAATGTCCCTGTTGTGGTAAATGAGGTCTGCCAATGAGGAAAGCCCGGCCGCAAGATCCGCACCTTCCCTGTCCTTATATATATTATAAACCCTCGATTTGAGGCTTCCCCGTCCGGATGATGATGCAGGACTGAGCCCTATGGAGTCCAGCAGGCTGTTGATTCCCGTGACCGCTTCGGCAGCTTTCCTGGCAATGAGCTCGTTGCACCCTTCCGAAAACGGGTCGTCAATCCTTCCCGGGAGGGCATATACATCCCTGTTGTATGAAGCTGCGAGGCTGCAGGTCAGCATTCCTCCGCCTTTTTTCCGGGATTCTATCAGTATTACCGATTCCGACAGCCCGGCTATTATCCTGTTCCTTCTCAGGAAATTGATGGCCCGCGGCACGGTGCCGGGCGGATAATCCGTGACCAGGGCGCTTCCCGGCGAACCGCATATGCGTTCTGCATACCATCCGTGCCTGAACGGATAGACAGAGTCAATGCCGGTGGCCATTACTGCTATGGTGGGGAGCCCGGCATCCAGTGCGGCAATGTGGGCTGTGATGTCAGTCCCCATCGCCAGGCCGCTGATTATGACCGGTTTCCTGTCAGCCGATCCCATTCCTGACACTATTTTAGTACACCATTCCTTGCCGTAGGAGGTGATGTCCCGGGTTCCCACGACTCCGACTGCAGGGCGGGACGTGAACACCTCTTCCGGCAGGGACACACTTTTCACATACAGGACTGCAGGAGGATCTTCGCATTCCTTGAGCAGCTCGGGATATCTTTCATCCTCGATGCAGAGCACATGCACTCCTTCTCCTGACAGTTTCTCCAGCCCTTCAGACTCGCGCCCGATGACATCTCTGTCCATTGAGGCCAGATATCCGGATTCTTCCCCGAGAATCCTTCCGAGTTCTTTCCTGTCCGCGGAGAATAAAGCTCCCGGACTTCCGTAATGCCTGACCAGGGCGAACCCCGTTTTCGGAGCGAATCCGAAAATCCTGTTCAGTGCGCACCACGGTGCCAGCTCTTCTGTTTTGTCAAATCTCATATCCGTCTCTTTTGTGCCCGCAAGATAGGCAATCCGGATACGAAACAATACAAAAGGTGGCCGTTTCCGGTCCGGACGGTCACCTTTATATAATTCTTTAATTATTTAAAAAACCTCTTCAGGCACATATTCGAGCCACCTTCAGGCACTGCCGGAAGCGGCAGGGCCATGCATGGCAGGCAAGCGCCCTGTCAGATTATCAGCAGTGCGTCTCCGTAAGGTCCGAACTTGTATCCTTCCTTCAATGCGGTCTCGTAGGCGTTCTTCACCTTTTCGTAACCTCCGAATGCAGCCACGGCCATGAGCATCGTCGAGCCTGGGAGGTGGAAGTTGGACACAATAGCGTCCGGAATGGCGAAACGGTAAGGCGGGAAAATGAACTTGTTCGTCCATCCGTCATAGGCCTGGACCTCGTCGTTGGTGGTGACATAGGTCTCGAGACCCCTCATTACGGTCACTCCGACCGCGAGGACCTTGTGCCCGTTCCTCTTGGTATTGTTGATGATACGTGCAGCCTCTTCAGGCACGATGAGCCTCTCGGAATCCATCTTGTGCTTGGACAGGTCCTCGACATCCACCTTGCGGAAATACCCGATACCCATGTGCTCGGTGATGAAAGCCTTGTTGATATCCTTGAGTATCATCATGTTGAACAGCTCGCGGCTGAAATGAAGTCCTGCGGCCGGAGCGGAAACTGCACCTTCGTTGGCGGCGTAGATGGTCTGGAAATTCACCTTGTCCTCCGGGACAGTCCTTTCCCTGACCCATTTCGGGATAGGAACCTCGCCGAGACTGAACAGGGTCCGCTTGAAATCGTCATAGGCCCCGTCGTAAAGGAACCTCAGGGTACGTCCACGGGAAGTAGTGTTGTCGATTACTTCGGCCACGAGGCTGTCGTCACCGAAATAGAGCTTGTTGCCGATACGTATCTTCCTTGCCGGCTCCACTATCACGTCCCACAGGCGCTGTTCCCGGTTCAGCTCGCGAAGCAGGAATACTTCGATGTCAGCTCCGGTCTTCTCCTTCTTGCCGAGGAGCCTTGCCGGAAATACCTTGGTGTCATTGAGCACGAAGGTGTCTCCTTTGCCGAAATAGTCAACTATGTCCTTGAAAATCTTATGCTCGATCTCGCCGGAGTCCTTGTGCAGGACCATCATCCTGCTTTCGTCCCTCCATTTGCCTGTAGGCTCGTGAGCGATGTCGTTCTTCAGCGAAATCTGGAACTGAAACTGTGATAATTTCATTTTTATATACCCTTTTAGTGAAAGTCAAACACATATATATACGGAAAAAATCACGATTTGTTTCATCCTCCTGCCGGAAATCACGCCTTTGCTTCCGAGAATACTTCCTTGATGGATGGATATGTGTTCTTAAGGAAAGGTGGCAGGCTCGATTTCGCCACCCATGCGGCCTTGGTGATGTCCTCTTCGGTCTGCGGAAGCAGGTCCACTGGAGCCATGTAAGTCATGTTGAACCACCAGGTATGCTTCAGATGCCAAATACCGTCTCTCCTGTAACAGTGGTCCGTCACGCAGATGAGGCTCCCGATGGAAAGATCGTCCACACCCGTTTCCTCCCTGACCTCCCTGACTGCTGTCGTTCTGATGTCCTCACCGTTTTCCTGATGCCCCTTGGGCAGGTCCCATAGCCCGTTCCTCCTGATCATCAGGAAGTCGCCTCTCCTGTTGGAGACCAGTCCACCGGCCGCGTTGACCTCCTTGAACTGGCTGCAGACGAAGGCGTAAGTGCTTTCCACGTCCCCGGAAGGAATATGTATTCTTTCGATTGTATCTGACAATTCGAACATTTCCAGGACCGCACCGATGTCGGACCTGCTGCCGAGATGAAGCACCACGGCATTAGGGTCGGAAAGGGCCGCATCCTCCTTGCCGCAGATGACTAACATCCTCCTGTCGAAATATATCCTGTGCATTGATGTTTTGAATATTGGTACTAAAGTAAGGATATTTCTCAATATCTCATAAAAAAACATTAAATTTGTGATGCTGAAAACAGTATTCTGACAATTTTAATATTTGGAGACATGACAGTAGACAAGACTCTGGCGAAATCCCTGATGGATATCAAAGCCGTCCTGCTCAGGCCGCAGGATCCGTTCACCTGGGCATCCGGGTGGCATTCCCCGATATATTGTGACAACAGGCGTATCCTCTCGCATCCGGAACTGCGCTCATCAGTGGCAGGCTGGCTCGCGGAAAAGGCCATGGAACTCTATCCTGAGGCGGAGATTGTGGCAGGAGTCGCTACGGGTGCCATTGCCCACGGCGTACTTGCAGCGGACAGGATGCAGCGCCCGTTCGTATATGTGCGCCCGAAGCCGAAGGACCATGGAACCGGCTCCCAGATTGAGGGAGAACTTCCGAAAGGTAAGAAAGTGGTCGTCATAGAGGACCTCATATCCACCGGAATGAGCAGCCTCGCCGCAGTCAAGGCTCTCCGTGAAGCAGGGGCAGACGTGCTCGGCATGGTGGCCATATTCACTTACGGATTCGATCTCGCATCGCAGCGCTTTGCCGAGGAGGGTGTAAGACTTGACACTCTCTCGAACTACGGAGCTCTCGTCAGCGTGGCCTCCGAGACAGGGTACATCACGGCAGAAGACGAAGAACTGCTCCACAAGTGGAGGGAGTCACCTGACACCTGGGGAAAATAATACTGGAAATATATGGAAATCAAGAGCAAACACAGGTCTGTGCGCAGGGCGCCTTATATGTTGTACCTGCCTTTTGCCGATATGCGCAATTTCGTGAACATGCTGCCTGAAGACAAGAAGGCCGGCATCACGGCGGACTATGATTCCCTCCGGGCTGTCGTACAGGGCTTCAACGTAGGCATCAGGGTTGCCGACAGGGTACCTTATTCGAGGATAAGCTACAAGGATGACGGCGCGCCTTTCAATTTCAATGTAAATATCTGCTTCGATGCAGACGGGGGAAATCCGGACAGCACCGACTTCCATATCGACGTGGATGCCGACCTCAATTTCATGATGAAAATGCTGCTCGGCTCCAAACTGCAGGATGCCGTGGACAAGATAGTGGACTCGGTAGCGGATCTCGCCGAGGGCAGGATGCCGGAGGGAATCGACCCTTCGATGTTCCCCGAGGGCTTTGACAAATCCGGTTTCACTGGCAGGTAAATGGAGCTCAATCCGGTTTTCATACAGTTTCTCGAAGATGCGGTCGGGGCTTCATGTGCCGGGGCCGCGGTGGAGGCATTGTCACTTCCGGCTTCTGTTTCCGTCAGGGCCAACCCTTTCAAGATGCAGGCAGGGGAGCTTGCCGGGCATTTCGGGAACGTTGACGGGTCTGTGCCATGGTGTCCGGACGGGATGTTTCTCGGGGAGAGGCCCCAGTTCACTCTGGATCCTTTGCTGCATGCCGGGGCGTATTACGTGCAGGATTCCTCAGCCATGTTCCCGGGCCATGTCTTCCGGCAGGCCCTTCATGAAATAATGGACCGGCGTGCTGGGACAGACGTTATAAGAGTCCTGGACCTGTGTGCCGCCCCCGGTGGCAAGACGACTGACCTCGCGGCTTCGCTAAGGACTGTTTGCGGAGACCGTTTCATATTGGTAGCCAATGAGATAATGAAGCAGCGAGCCGCCGTTCTTTCCGACAATGCAGGCATCTGGGGAGACCCATCCGTCATTGTCACTTCGGCAGACCCTTCTGCTTTCGCTTCTCTTGGGGGATTCTTCGACATTATCCTTGCGGATGTGCCATGCTCGGGTGAGGGAATGTTCCGTAAGGATCAGGAAGCCGTTGCACAATGGTCTGCGGACAATGTCATGATGTGCCAGGCCAGGCAGAGGAGGATTATCGCGGACGTATGGCCTTCATTGGCTGAAGACGGTTTGCTGGTTTATTCAACCTGCACCTTCAACAGGTACGAGAACGATGAAAATGTGGCCTGGATTGCCGCTAATCTCGGGGCTGATATACTGGAAGCTGATGCACCGTACGATGGACTGCTCAGGACCGGACACGGGGTTGCGCTGGTACCCGGAATGGCAAGGGGAGAGGGCCAGTATTGCGCCCTGCTCCGGAAGACATCGGACTCTGGAAATGTGACAGGAGGGATGAGGAAATCCTTCGGCAAGAATGATCCACGCAGCTGGAAACGGGCTGGCAGGGAGATATCGGCAAGGCTTTCGGACATGTTCTGCTGCAGGATGGAATTCCTTGAGAAAGAAGGCAGGATAGTGGCTGTTCCGGAGGCTTCAGTCCAGTATCTTCCGGCATTGGAATGCCTTCACCCTCTGATGAGGGGTGTGGCTGCAGGCCAGCTCAAAGGACGGGATTTCGTGCCTGACGCCGATCTCGCCCTCAGCATTGCACTGAAAAAAGCCTCTTTCCCAGAGGCAGGACTGGATTTGAGGAAAGCATTGGCATTCCTTCACAGGGATCCGTTGGTGCTGGATAATGCTGAAAAAGGCTATGTTGCAGTAACTTACGAGGGACTTCCGCTCGGATTCGTGAAAAATCTCGGAAACCGCTGCAACAGCCTGCATCCTCAGCACAGGAGAATCCGGATGGATTTTTGACAATTTGAAAAGTCTGATTATATGAATTTTATTATCACGTTACTAATCTCGGCGGCAGTTGCTGCCTTCACTGCCCAGGTATCGCCGCAGGAACAGGAAGCCAAGGAATTCAAGGCCCGTTATGACATGATGGTCAACAGGGTAGGCCCTGACGGCGTCGGCATCGAAACCCTCCTCGACAAATGGGAGGCGGCATATCCGGACGATGTGGACATGCTTCTCGGCCGGTTCTCCTATTGCTTCTCCAAGGCGCAGACCAATGAGATAGTGGTCAAGGACCAGGACAGATATCTGGGTTCCAAGCCTTTCCTTGCATTGAAGGACAGCACCGGGAAGGATGTGCACTATTTCCAGGAGACAATGTACGATGACGAGTTGTTCGGAAAGGCCAAGAAGGCCCTCGACAAGGCGGTGCAGATAGCTCCGGACAGGCTTGACATGCGTTTTCTCAGGGTTGCCGCACTGGTAGGTTACGAGAAGGAAAGTCCGGACATGGCCCTGTCCGAACTCAAGTCCCTGATTGACTACAACGGCACAAAGCATCCGAAGTGGACATATCCGGGAGAGGAGAAAGTGGACAATGAATTCTTCACCGCTGCGGTGCAGGAATATTGCTATCTCTTCTTCAAATATGCCACGCCTGCGTCATTCGAGGCGTTCAAGTCCCTGTCCGAGAAAATGCTGGTCTATGAACCTTCCAACGTGCTCTTCCTCGACAATCTCGGATCATACTATCTCGTAGCCGCCAAGGACAACAAGACGGCTCTCAAGTACTATTCCAAAGTATTGAAAATCAAGCAGGACGACATGACGGCCATCAAGAACGTCATCATCCTTGCGCGCAATTCGAAGGACGAGAAACTTGAGAAGAAATATCTCCCCCTGATGCTGAAATACAGTACTGAAGAGGCAGACAAGCTGGCGGCCCAGGCCAGACTCGATTTCCTGAACGGCAAGAAATAAATTCTCAGTGAATACGGCCGCCGAGCATCTTGCCGACGGCTTTGTCAGTGAACCTCATGCACAGTCCGGTGAACAGGGCGGAGACGACCGTGCCTTCCCGGATTACATTTTCGGCGCCGTCCCCGAGAGGATTCCCGAAGCAGAACCATGAAATCGCTGCTGCAATGATGACCAGTGTGATGTCGAAGCCGATCTTGGTGTTGCGGAATTTCGCGCCGAGAAAGTCCGCGACGGCTGCCGTGGTCATTTCACCTGCTAGCATCCATGCCTTGCCCATCACTTCCAGGCTTACCCCGAATGCAGTCACGACTATTGCAGATGCCATCAGTACCAACCTCATGGCGTAGCTTTCCGGAGAAATCCAGTCCAGCGCCCAGATGGACAGGTCAGTGAGGAATCCGAACACGAGAGCCGCAGGAATCTGCATCAGGCTCTCCATCTTGAACCGCTTTCGCAGAAGGGCTATCTGCAGCATGATGAAGATGAAGTGCATCATTATGGTGTATTGCCCCACGGTCCCTACATGTATGCCGGCCACGTCGAAGCCTCCTATGAGAGAGGCCACGTAAGGCGGGCAGGATATCGGTGACGTTCCGAGGTCGGACTTGATGGACAGCGCGACACCTACCGACACGAGGAAAAGTCCTGAAGTGCCTGTCAGGTAGCGTGAAAGAATTGATTTTATATTGTTTTCCATTGTATCATTACCATCTTTCTCGTGAAAGAGGGCGTCAAATATCGTCAAAAAATATTAACTTCGCAATTCCGTCCGGAAAATTGAAAATATTTGATAAAATGAAACATCTCACTAAAATCTCAATCATCATGACAGCGGCAATGATGGCTTCTGCCTGCTCTTCTTCCAAGCAGGAAAAGGTTCCTGCCCTGAATCTTTCCTGGCTCGATACCACCGTGGCTCCGGGACAGGATTTCTACAGGTATGCTACCGGAGGATGGCAGGACGCCAATCCGCTCAAACCGGAGTATGCCCGTTACGGCTCTTTCGACAAACTTCGTGAGAACAACGAGAAACGTCTCAACAACCTTTTCTCGGAAATGTCGTCCATGAACGCGAAGAAAGGTACAGTGGAGCAGAAGATTTCCGACATCTACAAGATGGGTCTCGACTCCCTCCGGCTCAATTCAGAGGGGGCTGCTCCCCTGAAACAGTACGTGGACCGCGTCTATGCCGTATCTGACAAGGAATCCCTCGTGAAACTCATCGCGGAACTCCACAACTATGGCGAGAATCCTTTCTTCGGGACTTTCGTCATGGCTGACCTCCTCGACAGCGACACCCAGATTCTCTATCTCGGCCAGGGCGGTCTCGGAATAGGGGATAGGGACTATTACACTGAGGCAGAGAATGCACAGATCAAGGAAGGCTACCGCAATTTCCTTTCAAAGGCCCTTGCCCTCGCCGGAGTCCCTGATCCTGAGAAGTCTGCCGCCAATGCACTTCTCGTGGAGGATACCCTTGCCATCCATTCATGGACCAGCGTACAGGAGAGGGACATGGAGAAACTCTGCAATCCTATGTCCACCGCAGAGCTCGAGTCCAGGTATCCGGGCTTCTCCTTCAGCACATATTTCAGTGCCCGCGGCATTGCCGACCAGGAGAAACTCAATGTAGACGAGCCGTCATTCTTCGAGGGCTTCAGCCGGTATTTCGCACAGGCTGGTCTCGACGAACTCAAGGACTATGTTGCAGGACAGCTCGTCCAGGGCGCATGCGGGTCCCTCAGCGATGATTTCTACAATGCCTATTTCGATTTCTTCAGCAGGCAGATGTCCGGTGTGACAGAGCAGAAACCGCGCTGGAAACGTGCCATGAACGTGCCTAACAGCATCCTCAGCGAGGCCGTGGGCAAGATGTACGTGGAGAAATATTTCCCTGAATCTTCCAAGCAGAAGATGATAGTCCTCGTGGCCAATCTCCAGAAGGCTCTCGGACAGCATATCGACTCTCTTGACTGGATGAGTGCCGAGACCAAGGTAAGGGCTCACGATAAGCTTGACAATTTCACCGTCAAGGTAGGCTATCCTGACACCTGGAAAGACTATTCTTCACTCGAGGTGGACCCATCCAAGTCATATTACGAGAATCTCCGCGAGGCGAGCAGGTGGTATGTGGCAGACAATATGTCCAAGATCGGCCAGCCGACCGACAAGGCCGAGTGGGGAATGTCTCCCCAGACTGTGAATGCATATTACAATCCTACCACCAACGAGATTTGCTTCCCGGCTGCCATCCTCCAGCCTCCTTTCTTCAATCCGGATGCTGACGACGCAGTGAACTACGGTGGCATCGGAGTTGTCATCGGACACGAGATGTCCCACGGTTTCGACGACCAGGGAAGACTGTTCGACAAGGACGGCAACATGTCCAACTGGTGGACCGAGGAGGATTCCGAGAAATTCAAGGAGAAATCGGAAGTGCTTGTGGCCCAGTTCGATGAGGTGGAGATTATGCCTGGTCTCAAATGCAACGGCAGGCTTACTCTCGGAGAGAATATAGGTGACCACGGCGGACTCAGCATTGCCTATTCTGCGATGCAGGACGCCATAGCCGGCAAACGTCAGGGCCTCATTGACGGATTCACTCCGGAGCAGAGATTCTATCTCTCATACGCGGCCATCTGGGCACAGAACATCCGCGACGAGGAGAAGGCCAGGCTGACCAAGCTTGACGTGCATTCTCTCGCCGTTAACAGGGTCAATGTATCACTCCGCAATTTCCAGTCCTTCTTCGATGCCTTCGGAATCGGTGAAGGTGACAAGATGTACAGGCCGGAAAGCGAAAGAGTTCACATCTGGTAGTGGGTGCCCCGGCATTCATATCACGCAAACTGAAATTTCAGGGAAGGATAGCGGTGTACACCATCGCTATCGCTTCCTTCATTATTATTATCGCGGTAGCGGTTTCCTCAGGCTTCCGTCATGAACTGAGGGCGGGGATAGCCGGCATCTCCGGTGACGTGCAGCTGACATCCCCTTATATGGATTATATAGGCGAGGACAATCCGATTCCGCGTAATCCTGGATTTCTCTCTTCGATAGATTCCATGGACTGTATCCGCTCAGTAACCCCTGCGGTCTACAGGGCCGGGATAGTGAAATCCGGGGACAATATCCATGGCGTCATATTCAAGGGTGTGCCGGGCGGGGGAGACAGCCTCTATGTATCTGTCCCTAAGCGCCTCGGCCAGATGCTGGGCCTGTCGGAAGGGGATCCGCTCCTGACTTATTTCATCAGTTCCAGGGTCAAGGCCAGGAAGTTCCGTATCAGGGAATTCTACGACGACGTGCTCGGCTCCGATGACAATCTCGTGGTCTATGCCGGCATCGGGGACATGCAGAGGGTGAACGGATGGAATGAAGATGAGGTTTCCGCACTGGAGATTGTACTGAAAGACAGATGGCAGGGGACTGCCGCATTGGCAGAGGTATGTGAGGAAATCGGGGCGCGCATACTGTTCAATACCCCTGAGGACGAAGATACCGTCATTGCCACTTCTGCAGCAAGGCGTTTCCCCCAGATTTTCACATGGCTGGACCTCATTGACTTCAATGTGCTTTTCGTCCTGGTGCTGATGGTGATAGTCGCCGGGTTCAATATGATTTCCGCGCTTCTGATAATGCTGTTCCGCAACATCCGGATGATAGGAATCCTCAAGTCCGTCGGGATGTCCGACAGGGACATATCATCGGTGTTCCTCAGGACCTCGTCATCCGTCGTGATCAAGGGCATGGCAGCCGGCAATGCTGCTGCGTTCCTGTTCTGCATCCTTCAGGGTACAACCCATTTCCTGCACCTCAATCCCGAAAATTATTTCGTGTCCTGGGTGCCTGTGCATGTCAATCTTCTTCAGGTACTTGCGGCTGATGCAGTGTCGTATCTGCTGATAATGGTGCTTCTGCTGCTGCCGTGTCTGTTTGTGTCACACGTCGACCCGGCAAAGACTGTCCGTGCACAATAGTGTAGAAGGCATTGTACAGGCTCATGACGCTTGAAACATAGTTGATTGTTTCATATCCTTTGAATTTGCCGAGTTTCACGGTCTCCGACTCCAGAATGCTGTCCTCCCTCATGTCAGGGATAACGGCCACGATGTCGTCCCATGTCCTGTGGGGCGCCCCGATGGATGCGGCGTATGAGATGCAGTCCCTTATCCGGCCTTCCCCTGCGTTGTAGGCTGCCAGGGTGAACTTTATCAGCTCCTCCTGGCTGTCTGCATTGTCCCTGAATAACTTCTGGAGCCTTGCAATGAGCTTGACTGCCGTGCTGAGGTTTTCTTCCGGGTCCAGCAGGTCCTCAGCCTCGAAATGGCTTGCAGTCCTCGGCATCAGCTGCATCAGTCCTACGGCACCTCTCGGGGAACGGACTTCAATCCTGAACTTGGATTCCTGCCATACAAGTGCCGTGAGCATCAGCCTGTCCCAGCCGATGGCTGCCGCATATTTCCCTATGAGTTCGTCATACGGGCTCAGGCTGTAGAATCTCCATCCGGTAGATGCCCTGCGGTATGGCTCGTATGAAGGAGAGAACCGCTTCAGGTCAGAGGTGTGTTCCCCGGTCGTGAAATAGTGTGAAAGCCAGGTGTTTATAGTCCGGATTTCCTCAGTCCTCCCTGCACTTGTCACCCAGGATGAACTGTCTGCGGCTGGTATCGAAGACAGGAACTCTTCCGAAACCAATGCCGAATCGGCGTAATGCATCACTACGATGTCCACTGTCCCGTCTTTCAGGGAGTCGAGGTACTCCCTTCCTCCGAGGAAAATCTCGGGTTTCTTCCCTATCTGGCCGATGAATTTGCGGAGAAGCTCGTAATTGTAGCCTACCGGATAATGCATTACCGGGGAGCTTCCGTCGATGGCAATCGCGCATCTCACCGTCCCCCTGTCGAACGGAGAAGGATTCAGGACTGTCCGCTGGAGCATGGGCACTATCAATATGACCGCCACTGATGGCAGTACATATTTCATCACGATCCTGCGTTTCCTGTGCCTTTTCATATATGTTGCGTATCAGAATCCGTTGGAACTGCTCGAACGTCCTCCTCCGCTGAAACCTCCGAGGTTGCTCATTCCGCCTCCCATGCTTCCGCCTGAGGATCCTCCACCTATTTTTCCGGCAGAACCGCTCACGCTCTTGTTGCGTGCCGGCTGCATGTAGAACGGCCAGAAGACACCCAGCTTGAGAGCTCTCTGAGGCCTGATATAGCCGTGTGCGCTGAAATAGTCAGCCTTGTCCATCGGCCATCCCATTCCGGCATTGACGAACTTGACGAATATGCAGGCACGTTTCCACTGCACGTTCACGAATGCATCTATATAAGGGCAGTTGCCGTATTTCTCCACCTTCTGGTTATAGAACATGCCGAGGGCCGGGCTATATCCAGGGGCGTACCATTTGGTGTTGTATGTGACATTGGCTCCGAGCTGGAGCTGCATCACGTTTTTCACCACGTTGAATTGCCAGTACCATCTCGAGTTCACGGCCAGCATCGGAACCGGTATGACATCCTCGTTGGAGGATAACTGGAACAGTATCTGGTTGTCAAGGTGTATGCCTGCTATCTTGAAGTTCTTGTTCAGGGCCACCTTGAGTACGCTGACGGCGCTCTTTTCCTGCTGGGGGAGGGCCATTTCATTGTAATATACGTGGTTCTTCATCAATGTCCAGGCCGCATTCAGTTCCAGCTGCCAGTGAGGAACGGAGAATGACCCGGTCACCTCCGTCTTGGAAATCTTCTCGAAGTCATTGTCCCACACATAGTGGTTCGAATAATAATGCTGCTGGTAATACTCCGGTTCGTCGAGACTCGTCTCAAAATGTGCGGAGAATGTCATCGGGCTTTTCCTGTGGCGCCTGAACGGATACATTCTGAATGAGGCATTCGCGCTGATACCCACATCATTGACCTCTTTCCCGAGGAATGTGTAATAGCCTTCTGCATCCCAGGTGAAGTATTTTTTGTATTGTCCGCTTGCACCTCCGTAGATGTAGGCCGAGTTCCAGACGGTATTGCCTTTCTTGTTCATCAGATATCCGTCCCTCGGGAACATGTAATAGTTCAGCAGGCGGTCTCCCAATCCGACGTTGAGCGCAGACACAATCGCATCGCTTGACCACGGCTGCAGTTTGATGAACACTTTGTTCTCGAACTTCATCACGCGCAGGGAGTCGTGGGTGGTTGTCGGGTTGAGGTAGAAATTGTTGTTGTACAGTTTCCTCGCGTTCGAGTCAGCCGGGTCTATCCTGTCTTCATAAATTTTCCTGTAAGTGGAATATTCAGAGCTGTGCCCGATGAAAGCAGTGGTGATGTCGGTGTTCAGGGTGTCTTTCCTGGCAGCCTCGGCCCTTTCCGCAGCTTTGGCGGCAAGGTACTCGTCGATTTCCATTATCGCGGTGCTGTCCCCGGTTGCCACGACGCTGTCCCTCATGGCGTTCTCCCTCTTGATGACTTTCTTTTCCCTGATGTTGTTTATGAAATTGAACGGAATCCTGTAGGTCTGGTCGAGGAAGAGTGTGTTCTTCTTGATCAATGTCGAGGCATCCTTGAGCTTGACGTCAATCTCCCTCGAGCCCACAGTGGTATCCCTGATCCAGAAATTGTCCACGACGCCTCCGTTTTCGCCCTTGGACATCTTGTTGTAGATATAGCCGGCATGCATGAGGTAGCGTTTCCCCATGTAGTTGGAGCTTATGACGCATGTCCTGTTGTCCACATCCTCGTTCTCGAGCATTCCGTTTGCCCCGTACCTGTCGTATTCCAGTGCGAAGTTCCAGGACGGGAGGATGTTCTGGGTGGTCATGATATGCAGCTCGTTTTCGGCTCTTTCGGCATTGGCGAAGAGGGTTCCCCAATAGGCGAGTTCCGTGTACGGGGTCTTGGTGTTGTACATCGGCAGGGTATACGGGCTGTATGTGTAGCACTCGTAAGGCGTGTAGAAGGACACTCCCTCGCCGCTTGTCCTCTTCGTGAAGTCATACGGCTCCACTGCGGAGCCCGAGATTCCTAAATAGCTGACGTTCACGTTGTTTCGCATGAACGGGTAATCGTTGAAATAATAATTGTAGGAGGTGTCGAGGTCGTGCAGCCTTACATCGTTGAAATATTTGTCCTTGTTCCAGGTGAGTACGCGCCTGTAGAACATGGAGTCAGGTACAGCGAAGGTTTCCAGGATTCTCGGAGTGTTCTCCCGGACGCTGTCCTTGTATGCCTGGATGCTGTCCTTCACGTTGAGGAGACTGTCCACCATGTGCTGCCTGGCCTTCATTTTCTGTTCGAAGTCATATTTCTTGCGTGCTGCCTTGTCAAGTGAGGCGTACCATTCATTGAATTTCCTGATGGCGGTCTCTATGGAGTCGAGCCTGTAGAGGGAGTCGAGTTTCGGCCAGTCCACGGAGTCTCCCGCATTCCTGAGTGAATCCCTGACCAGGACGTGGGTCAATGAATCCTTGATGGCTACATAGTATTTGTATCTGAACGGGTCAGTAAGTCTCAGGGAGTCCGGTACCTTCATTGTGTCCCTTGCTGTTATCCGGACTATTGTAGTGTCTTCTTCCTGGCTTCCGGGTGTGAGTGTGTCCACGACGTCCCGTTCTCCGTAGAGGTCGCGGAATTTGGTGAATATCTTCTTGTTCTCGTATATTACCGTGTCGCAGGAGGCTGTCATTTCCGGTTCAGGGGACACCTCGCGTCTGGCGAGGTCCATTCCGAAAGTCTGCACGGCCGCCATTCCGACCAGCACGGCCGGAAACCAAATCCTGGACAATATTGATTTCGCTCTTCTCATCTATCAGCTGTAATTCAAGTTTCGCTCCTTTCCAAAGGGTGGAACTTATGTAACTTACAAAAATAATTATTTTTTTCGAGGACTCAAGGGATGGGAAGGTTTATTTGTCTTCGGGAGCGAATCTAGCAGGGTGTCGGCGGTGCTCCTGTGGGGGCCGAACCCGTGCCACCCTCGGCACCGTAAGAGGGGGAACCATGAGCGCAGCGAATGGTGGGGTCGAGCTCCGCGAGACGGTTCGGCCCCCCACAGGAGCATCCCCGCCGGCCGGCTGCTCAAAGGAAGCTGCGCAGTTCAGCCCAAAGGCTGTTCCGCTTGCTTTTGGATCGGCTTCGTGCAAACCATCGCGCGAGTAGTAAAATAGTAACTCGTTGATAATCAATGATAGAGTTTTTTGAAAATTGTCAGATGACATCAAATTGGCGCCATCGCGCGAGTAAAATGCAGTTGTGGGGCGTAAAACGGTGATTTGCTCGCGCGATGAATTGCTGGAAAGTGAAGATCTTTGCCTGACGGATGGCAACGCAGCCGGCAAATACGCCAGCCGACTGCTCAAAGCAAGCTGCGCAGCTCAGCCCAAAGGCTGCTCCGCTTGCTTTGTGCCTCCAACGCTCAAATAATGCAAATCAACCGGGATTTTACGTTGAGCCGATTTTACGTTGAGCCAAATCAACCGCAGCCTTGCCAACCCGGATAGTCAGTATAAAAAACCAACGGATTGAAATTCAATCCGTTGG
>SAMEA3663026__coassemble_398_pt1 | contig 26333 bp, 21 predicted proteins | sample SAMEA3663026__metabat2_low_PE_017 | metagenome-assembled genome bin SAMEA3663026 (sample SAMEA3663026) | pig gut metagenome | biome: pig gut; feature: pig-associated habitat; material: faeces | place: France | collected 2012
AGCCGAGAGCCACGTGGGAAACGCTGATATCCCTTCCGGCCATGAACATGTTCGGAACGTCCTTCGAGTAGAAACATCTGTAAGGGATCGGATACGGGTCAATAGGCACGAGCACTCCGTAGGACATCCATTCCGCACCCGGATATTTCCGGGAGTTCTCCTCCATAGGATAATGCTGGTCGATGCGCCATGTCGTCGTGCATGTGCCGTCCTCGTGAGGAATCGGACGGGTGAGGTCCTGCTCCCTGAGGATGAAGTCGCCCACTATGCGGCGGCTCTCACGTTTTCCGGAAACGTGGCTGACCCAGGTGAGATGGGTGCATTCCCAGTCCTCTTTCTTCGAATAACGGTTCTTGCAATATGAAAACGTGCTGTAAGCCACATACATTCCATAGTCCCTGATCTTCTCGGCATCAGCCACCTGGTCATCGTTCATCCCGACCTCCCAATACCAGTTGGCACGGTGTACAGGCTCCACGGTGGTCTCGTCCAGCTTGAGTCCCCAGTCAAGGGAATCCGGGAAAGAACAAGGCGTGTTCCAGTCCTCGCAATACCATTCTATGCTGACTCCCATGGTATATCCGTCGGCCTTTTCCGGAGCAAGGGATTCCCCGAAACGGCTCCTGGATTCACGGCCCATCATTGTCTCTGACCCGGCCAGGACTCCGAGATGAGCGTCACCGGTGCAGTCGGCGAAATATTTTCCGGCAATCCTGATGCGGTTCTGCCTGGTAGCCTCCACGGCGCCCACTGACGCGATTTTGTCCCCTTCCTTGGTCACGGAATCGATGGTGTAGCCGGCGAACAACGTGATGTTCTTCTCGGCCAATATGACATCCATCTTCTTCCAGTCCTGATAATGGTGTGCCCCCCTCGCGTTTCCGATACGGTCCGGACCTATTTCATTGAGGATATAGCCGAGTGACGGATATGGGTCAATGTTGATCTGGCCGCCGAGGCCCACGCGCACTTCCGAAGAATTGTTTCCTCCGAGGATATAACGGTCCTGCACCAATGCTACCTTGAGGCCGAGACGGGCGGCAGCTATGCTTGCGCAGAGTCCTGACATTCCGGCTCCTGCAACCACGAGGTCGAATTCTCCCTTGTCCTCCTCGGGCTCCGGTCCGAGCAGGCTGGCTCTCAGAGCCTTGTAATCCTCCAAAGAATCTCCCGGAACTTCATCCGAGGTAGTGAAAATCAAAGCGTCAGCCCTTCCGTCGAGTCCGGTCAGGTCGTGAAGGGCCACGCTGTGATGTCCAGCCGACAGTTCATACTCCCCTCCTGCCTGCCAATGCCACTCGCTGTCGCCGGTTCCGAATGTCTCCCCGTCGGCAACACCGTCCACCTTGACCTGGAAGATGCCCGGAGTAGGTCCCTCCGACCAATAACGTGTCCAGTTCTTGGTCCTTACATAAAGACGGTATCTGCCTGCCTCAGGCACCTCGAATCCGGTGACGGCATCCTTTCCGAGAGGATTTCCGATGCCGTGGGCCAGCAGATAGCTGGAACCCATCTGAAGCACGAACTGCTGTTCCACAGTCCAGTCACCAAGTTCCTGGAATCTTGTGGCCAGGAGCATTACAGAATTTTGTTTGTTCATAGCAACCATTAGTTTATTATTTTGCATTTTCGTTTCATTTCCTGTCCAGATCATACGTCTGGCGGTAAGGCACATTAGTCCTGCCGGCTCCGGCATCGAACTCCACACCGAGAAGGTCAAATGACTTCTGCAGAATCTTGCCCGGGAGAAGACCGTGTTCACGGCAAACGGCGGCGGCAAGCCCGGCAGCCTCCCCTGTCATCGCCAGGAAACGCGGAGTAACGGACTGCTTCCACACCTCCGATGAAATGCTGACGGAGCCGCCTGCCATGAGCAGATTGTCGGCATCCCGTGCATACAGGCACCTGAAAGGAACCGATACATTCCTGCCCAGTGCCACGCAGGCGTCACTGAAGGCATTTCCGCCTGAAAGGTCCTTCTGCCTCAGCACCACATCTCCCGGAATCCTCCCGGCATCCGTGATTCCCGGCACCAGTCCCACCCAGTCCAATGCCATATTATATATACTTCCCCTGATGGAGGACTTGTTCTTCATATATGACCATACCGAGTAGAGAGTGTACAATCCCCTGTCCCGCAAAGCTTCGAGAGTTTCCGGAGCCTCTGCCTGGAAGACGGTCCTGCCGCAGTCCCATTTTCCTCCTAAAGACTTCACGACGGCCGTCTCCCCGACATCCACCCAACAGTCCCATTCCGGGAATGTCTCCACTATCCTCGATGTCCTGACGTTCCACTGAAGCGTACCCGAAATTCCTGTACCGTCTCCCGTGCCGCTCTTGAGAAGGCCGATTCCTGAAAGTGTCCCGAGAAGTCCGGTGTCCGTGCAATCTATGAAAATATCTCCCGGCACCACTATGGATGAATAATCCTCCACCGACACGGCCTCTACGGAATTGAGTCTCCTCAGGCCCGACTTGAGTACCTTCCTGACCGCATAACCAAGGAACAGGGTTATATTCCTTTCGGCAAGGACAGCTTCCATCTTCTCCTCGTCACCGTATCTCGAGGCCGGTCCTGCATCGCCCCCTTCCGCAGGTGCGAACTCGTTGAGCAGATAACCGAGCGACGGGAACGGCCCGAGATTCTGTTTTCCATATAGTCCAAGCCTGACTTCAGAGGAATTGTCACCTCCGAGCACTTTCCTACCGCTTATGAGAGCCACTTTCATACCGCGCCTCGCAGCTGCAATCGCCGCACATTCTGCTGCCAGGCCTTCTCCTGCAACGACGACATCGAACCTCGCGGTCTCCCCGGCAGGGGAATCCGAACCTGAAAGCCTGTTGCGCAATGCCCACACGGTATCGATGCTGTCATCCGGGAAATAATCCGTCAATGTCAGCAGCACGCTGTCGAATCTGGCATCCAGGCCGGTAATATCATGGACGGCAAGATTGTGGTTCCCCTCGGACAGATAGATATGGCCTCCGTCATACCATTTCCAGCCTTTGCCCGTATCCCCGAATATGCTGCCGCACGACCGTCCGTCAATGACTATCCTGAACTGTCCCGGTCCCGGAGCATCACTCATCTCCCCGGTCCAGTTCCTCGAGCGCACTGCAATATGATATTTTCCGCTGGCCGGAGCATGGAATACAGTGGATGCGTCCTCCACAGGCACTGAAAGGCCGTGCGCGACGAGATAGGATGAGCCGCATTCGCTGATGAACTGGGTCTCCTTCGTCCATCCTCCTGTATTTCCGAACATGACACCGCTGAGAAGCACCGAATCTTCCTGGGAAATGCCGGAAACGCCAGGTCCCTGGCTGCATTGCGATACCCGGCCCGCTTTCGGCCTGGAAGAGTCTCCATATATCATTTCCGGCTCGAGCACTATGGTTTTGTTGGCCTCGCCCCTCTCCAGCATGTCCTTGAGAAGCAAAACAGACTTGCGTCCCATATCCTCGCATGACTGGCGTATGTATGTAATAGTAGGATTGAAGAACTGATATATATCACTTTCATCGAAACATACCACCGCAAGCTGGTCAGGGACAGAGACCCTAAGTTCAGTAAGCGCCTTTATGCAATGACGCGTCAATGTATTGGTGGCTATGAACATGGCTTCGGTCCCTCTCGCTATAGCATCTTCGATGGCCCTGAAACAGAAATCCCCGGCATTGCCGTACTCAGCCCTGTGCACCCGGACATATCCCTGCAGGCCGGCGTTTTCCATTGCCTTCGTGTAGCCGATTTCCCTGCCGACTATGGTGGTGGTATCCTGGAAATAGGATATCATCTCGATTTTCCTGTAGCCCCCTGAAACCAGATGTTCCACAGCCATGCGACCGACTTTGATATTGTCAAGTGATACTTTGCCACAACCCGCCCATTCGAAATATCTGTCCATCATGACTACAGGGATACCGGTATCAATACAGGACTGGACCAGTTTCCCGGAGCCTGGGCACGGAGTCATTATAATGCCTGCTATGCCGTTCTGCTGATAAGTTTTGAGAACATTTCCGAAAGTCTCGAGTTTCTCGTCCGAGCTGGAAGTCACCACGAGATAGCCGTCCTTCATGGCCTCATCCTCAATATAGCGGATGGCTCCGGAAAAATAATGGTTGGCAACGTCTGTAACGATAACACCGATGGTGTTCCATTTGCCGGTACGCAGGCTCGCAGCGGCACGGTTCGGCCTGTAACCCAATCGTTTGGCTTCATTAAGCACCCGCTCGGCAGTCTCTTCTCCGATGGAACATACGAGACGTCCGGAACTGTCCCGTTTCGCGTTCAGGACAATGGATACGGTAGCAGTGGACACGCCGAGGTTGGCGGCAATCTGTTTGATGGTTACTTTCGACATGGTTAACAAAATTAATGACGATATCGCAACATTCTGCAATATCGTCAAAAAATCTGGAATTTCACTGGAAAATTTAGTTTTCGGGGCAAAAGTCAGTTAATCGTTTAACCATTAAGCGGAATTACGATGCATGCTCAGAACAATCCGAGAGGTATATTGATTCCGAGACAGATGAGCACTATGCCTCCTATGACGGCCGCCGGCCTGCCGGACCTGCTGCCTATGAAACTGCCGCCCTTGATTCCGAGCACCACCGAGAATGCCGTTATGACGAACACGGCAACTACCGGGACCCACATCCCGGAAAGTCCGCGTCCCGCCATTGACATCGATATTCCCACAGCCAAAGCATCAATGCTGTCCGCGATTCCGGCAATCACTATGTTTCTCAAACCGCTCAGGTTCCTTGGATCCTCATCCGAAAAGGCTTCCTTGATCATCGAGCCGCCGACGAACACCAGGAGCAGCATTCCCACGTAGCTCACTATCTTGATGATATATCTGGCGATAAAATCCCCGAATGCCCATCCCACGAACAGGAGCGATGTCTGTATCACTGCGAAAATCAATGCGATACGCATTACTTCCTTCCATTTCACCCCGGACATGGACACGCTTGCGCAGAGCGCCACCGCGAAACAGTCAGCACACAGGGATGCAGCGAGGAGAATGTCTTTAACAATATCCATATTGTCATCTTGGTTTGAAAATCTGACGGTTGACGATTGAGCGTCCCAGGGTCAGCTGGTCAGCATACTCCAGGTCATCCCCGAAACCGAGTCCACGGGCAAGCGAGGAGATCCTGATTCCGAATCCGGAAATCTGCCTGTAAATGTAGAATGAGGTGGTCTCCCCTTCCACATCCCCGCTCAGGGCGAAAATGACTTCGGAGTTTTCCGGGCTGTCAGCCGCAAGCGCCTCTGCCCTGGACTTCAGCGCAGCAATGGTAAGATCGGACGGTCCTACTCCGTCTATAGGTGAAATCTTGCCGCCGAGCACATGATAGACTCCGTGGTACTGTCCTGTAGCCTCTATGCTCATGACATCCCTGACATTTTCCACGACACATATCGTCCTGTGGTCCCTCGTCCTGTCCCGGCAGATGGAGCATTCCTCGGAATCTGAAATCATCATGCAGGTACGGCAATATCTGGCATCCTCCCTCAGTTTCCGTATGGAATCGGAAAAATGGCGGACGTTCTCCACAGGCTGCTTGAGAAGATGCAGGGCAAGCCTGAGAGCGCTCTTTTCACCCACTCCCGGCAATGAACTTATGGCATCTACAGCATTTTCCAGCAATTCGGAAGGATATTTCTCACTCCGCATCCTTATCCCCTCCGATATATGCATCAACGGCCTTGCGGACTGATCCGTATTTGAGCAGAAGCCTTCTGGCAAGGTCGTAATCCGTGATTCCGGTCTCGCCCATTATCATCCTCGAACCGCGGTCAACGAGCTTCTTGTTGGTCAGCTGCATGTCCACCATCTTGTTACCCTTCACGTGTCCGAGACGGATCATGGCCGCGGTGGAAATCATGTTCAGGACAAGTTTCTGGGCAGTGCCTGACTTCATCCTCGTGCTGCCTGTCACGAACTCAGGTCCCACGACCACCTCGACTGGAATCTCGGAGGCGGCAGCAAGGTCTGAACCTTCGTTGCAAGTGATGCAGCCTGTCAGCAGGCCGTTTTCCCGGGCTTTCCTGACAGCTCCGATAACGTATGGGGTGCGGCCTGACGCAGCCACGCCCACAACCGTGTCGTTCTCGTCCGGTCCGAACGGCAATATGTCATTCCATCCCTGATCAGGATTGTCCTCTGCGGCCTCTACGGCATTCCTTATGGCCTTGTCACCGCCCGCTATGAGGCCGATGAATTTGTCATGTACTCCGTAGGTAGGAGGTATCTCGGATGCGTCCACCACTCCGAGCCTGCCGCTTGTGCCGGCCCCGAGATAGAATACGCGTCCGCCCCGCTTCATACGTTCCACGATGCCGTCCACAAGGCGGCTTATCTGCGGAATTTCCCGGGCCACGGCTATCGGGACCTGCCTGTCCTCGTTGTTTATTCCGGTCAGTATTTCCTCCACAGTCATGTCCTGCAGATTCTGATAGTTGGAAGATTGTTCAGTAGTATTCATTTCCTATTCAATATTCCTGTGATATTTTACAAGGCCGTCAATAGGAGAGGCCATGATTTCGGATATCTCAATGCCGGATTCGGCCGCATTGCGGAGAAGTATGTCCTTGAGTGCGAAGGCATATCCGCCGACTACTCCCACCTTGCGGTTCTTCAGGTCGTACTGTGACAGGCATCGGGTGAAGAGATCCCGGAAATTGGAGTCCACCAGATTTCTCACATAATCGCTCCTGTCGTACCAGCCCGTGATGAAAGGGGCGAACGAGCCGAGATATCTCGCAGGCACGGCTCCCTTGTAAACGTTCTGGACGACAGTGAGATAATCCACCTGATACGCAGACGCGAATTCCGCGGCAATCTCCTCCGGCACGAGACCTTTCAGGAAATCCGCCATGAACCTGCGCCCCAGGCTCGCCGCACCGCCTTCGTCCCCGAGGATGAATCCCCCGGAGCGGACGTTCTTCACGATTTTCTCTCCGTCGTATTCGCAGGTGTTCGAACCGGTACCGAGAATCACAGCGATACCAGGTTCGCGTCCGCACACGGCACGGGCAGCATCCAGAAGATCCGAGGCATATTCTATCCCGGCATCCGGAAATGCCTGCCTGAACACGGCATCCAGCCTTTTGGCGCTGTCGGGAACCTTGTCACCGGTGGTGATAAGTCCGGCAGCATAGAAATGGATTTCCGTTACATGCTCCCCGGCGGGATTGAGCCCCGGGACTGCTTCCCGGAGCACATTCTCTATGAATGCGGCATCAGCCGTCGCCACATTCATGCCGGGTGTCTTCATGGCATATATTCTGCCGTCATCGGATATGGAGCGCCAGTCGGTCTTGGTGGCTCCGCTCTCTGCAATGATTATCATGTATTGTCCTGCTATTTTTCAGGTATATTCTCGAGAACGGCCTTCACGAACTCCCATGTCTTGGCCACGGTGTCGATTTTCACCCTCTCGTCCGGAGAATGCGGATGTACGATGGTAGGTCCGAACGAAACCATGTCCCATGCCGGATATTTCGCACCGAGAAGAGCGCATTCAAGTCCTGCATGGATTGCCATGACCTTCATCTCGGCCCCGAACTTCTCCTTGTAGACATCCCTTATGGTCCCGATGATAGGAGTTTCCGGCTTCGGTGTCCATCCGGAATAGCCTCCCTGTGTCGAGAAGGCAGCTCCGGCCAGCTCGAATACGGAACGCATCTTCACGGCGAGATTTTCCTTGGAGGTGTCCACCGAGCTTCTCATGAGGCAGCGTACCGTGAGGTGTCCGTCCTCAGTCCTGACTACGGCCATATTGTTGGAAGTCTCCACAAGTCCCTCCACAGATGCGCTCATCCTCTCCACTCCGTCCGGACAGGCGATGATGGCCTTGACGGCACGAAGCATGACCTCGTCCTCTATATATGCCGCAGCACCTTCCTCCTTCACGAAGAAGCAGGCTGCTCCCGGATCAGTCTCCGCATATTCAGCCTTTACAACTGCGAACGAAGCCTCGACTGCAGCCTTGACCTCCTCCGCAGAAGCGTCAGGAACGAGCATAGACACTTCAGCCTCGAAAGGAATTGCGTTCCTCAGGCTTCCGCCGGTGAATCCGGTGACCTTCACCCCGTATTTTTCCATCAGGGGAAGAAGGATGCGTGCAGCCACCTTGTTGGCATTGGCCCTGTACAATATTATATCCATTCCGGAATGGCCTCCGGAGAAACCTTTCACCGTAAGTTTCCATCCCTCATAGCCTTCAGGGGCAGCAACAGTATTGTATGAGAAATCGGCCGTGCCGTCAAGACCGCCTGCGCATCCGATATAAAGCTCCCCTTCGGTCTCGGAGTCGAGATTCAGAAGGATGTCTCCCTGGAGGACGCCCGGCTTCAGGCAGTCCGCTCCCGTCATTCCTGTTTCCTCGTCATAGGTCACCAGGACTTCCACAGGTCCGTGCTTCAACGTATTGTCTTCCAGAACGGAGAGGCCGATGCACACACCGATTCCGTTGTCAGCCCCGAGAGTCGTACCCTTGGCTCCTACCCATTCACCAAGTACCTCTGTCTCAATAGGATCCGTCAGGAAATCATGGACCGTGTCAGCAGTCTTCTGGGGCACCATGTCCATGTGGCCCTGGAAAATGACTCCCCTGCGGTTCTCGTATCCAGGAGTTGCAGGCTTGCGGAAAATGATATTGCCGGTATCGTCCCTGAAAACTTCGATTCCGCGGGCTTTGCCCCAGTCGAGAAGATACTGTTGTACTTTTTCCTCATGCTTCGAAGGACGCGGAATGCGTGTGAGGCCGTAGAAGTTCTCCCACACGATTTTCGGTTCAAGATCTTTGATTGTCATAATATTGCGTATTTAGATATTGTCGGTTATTTCACTATGAAAGGGAATGTGCTCTCCACGCCGAGCTGGTACACCGGCATGCGGCTCTGGAGGAGGACATTGACCCCGTCACTAAGTTTCACTTCGCATGTGGCCGGAATCCTGTAATGTGCGACATTGCCCTTGGCCGGAGATGACTTCCCGGCAGGAACCGATACCGGCTGCACCGCAAACTCGAGAAGATAAGGCTTGCCTGACATGTCTTCCGCAGGCACTAGTCCCTTCGTGTCCGAAAGCCTGAATGCCACATACATCTGGGATTCGTTGCCGACGGAAGGTACCACCTCGTAATTCATCTTCTGCTCGGAATATTCGCTGTACCCGATGAACATTTCCATATATTCTTTCTCGAGGCGGGCTATCTCCTCGATTGCCGAATTCAGGGCCTCGCCGCTGAACGTCGCATCAGTGTCCCCGGTGATAATCTGCACCCTCTTCTTCCTGAGGTTGAAAATCATGTCAGCAGCCTCCCTGGCCCTCGCGTCAGGGGATTTCTGGACCACCATTTCCTGCTGGACGGCCACCTTGTTGTAGGATGACTCGTTCTTCACGTTGCGGTACAGGGTGGTGGACTCGGATGTGAGATTGGAGGACACTCCCTTCTCGGCGAAATCAGCCCCTCTTGCGGAAGGGAATCTCCATTCCGTACCTTCGGAAGCTCCCGCTGAAATGGATACCAGGCCCTGGGAAGTCAGGGAAAGAAATGCCGGCATCCCCGCTCCCGGGGCAATCGAATAACGGCATTCCTGGTCAGCCTCGACGAGAGGTGTCATCCTGACCGATTTCACGGTAAAGGTCACGGCATCTTTCTGGCGTGCCTCGATTCCGAGATATTTTCCTGCATATTTGGCATAAGGGCCGGCATAGAATGCCTCGCGCTCAGCCACTACTTCGAGCCTGACAGATGTCCTCGGAAGGGAATATACGAGGCTGCCTTCCGGATCCATGCCGGATGTCTGTGCAGAAGCCATGCAAGGAATGCACATGATGGCAGCCAGAACTGGGAATAATTTCATTTTGTCCATATCAGTCACAGTTTATGTTTATTTTTTCCATCTTTTGTGGGACCAGAGATAGTTCCATGGCTGAGCCTCGATGTCCCGGGCAAGATATGCGTAGAACCCGTTCATGAGTTCTTCCACCGAAGATTGCGACGCATCCCGGCACAATTCCTCGAAACGTATGTCATAGCCTCCTTCCGGCCTCTCGGTCATGCCCATGTAGCATACCGACAATTTCAGTTTCCTTGCGAGCGAAGCCCCGCCGGTCATGGTCTTGGTAGGCTGGTGCATGAAATTGTCCACGGTATGGTATGAGGCGTATTTGTAAGGAGCCTGGTCGGTCGGGAAAATGTAGATGCGTTTCTCGTGACGGTGGTCAATGACAAAACGCATTATGTCCCGTGACTCTACACAGCAGCTGTCCATGTCCACTTTCACCGGCGCACAGCGGTTCTCGCGCATCACCTTGTCCCATACAGGACTGTTGAGAGCCTTGTATATCACGGTAATGTCCTTCTCCCCGAACGGGACAGGAAGTTTCTGTCCGATGACCGGATAATGCATGAAACCCCCGATAATTTCCCAGTTGCCGAGATGCGACGTCATAATCATCACCCCGGGAGATTCTTCGTACATGGCGGAAAGGAGATCCATGTTCACGATTCTGCATATACCCGAATTCAACAAACGGCTTTCTTTCACTGAACCGGCGAACCATACGGTCTCTGCCAGTATCCTTCCGAAATGGGCATAGAATCCGTCGGCGATGCCGGCAAGTTCCTTGTATTTTTTTTCAGGAAACGAACGGGACAGGTTGACCATCACGACATCACGCCTGTAGCGCATCGGAACCCGGAGTATCCAGGAGATGCACTTTCCCCAGAAGTAATGCAGTTTCAACGGCTGCAGAGCCAGCAGCCGGAGCGCTCCCTTTATGATTTCAGCTCCAATCAGCATAAAAAATATTATATCACCTGAACCACAAATATACATTTTTTCCGGGGGAAACCGAGTTTTTTTGTATATATTTGTATTCAGAAGAAGATACAAACCCTTAACAGACTAAAATATGTTCAAAAACCAGCCTAAAGGTCTATTCGCCTTAGCCCTCGCCAATACGGGAGAACGATTCGGCTACTACACAATGCTTGCCATCTTCCTCCTGTTCATCCAGGCCAAATTCGGATTCAGCGCCGCTGCTGCGACGCAGATTTATTCAATCTTCCTCGCAGGAGTTTATTTCATGCCTTTGTTCGGCGGAATGCTCGCAGACAAAATCGGTTACGGCAGATGCGTCACCATCGGTATCGCGGTGATGTTCTTCGGATACCTCTGCCTGTCGATTCCTACCGCTCCTGACACGTTCGGCAAGATCCTGATGTTCGGTGCATTGGCGCTCATCGCCCTCGGAACCGGACTCTTCAAGGGCAATCTCCAGGTGATGGTCGGAAATCTCTACGACGATCCGAAATATGCAGACAAGAGGGATTCCGCATTCAGCCTTTTCTACATGGCCATCAACATCGGCGCCATGTTCGCACCTTCCATGGCAAAGGCGGTCACCAACTTCGGACTCAGCAAGTCAGGACTCGTGTACAATGCCGAGATTCCGGCTCTTGCTCACCAGATAATGGACAATAATCTCGTGAACGCAGACAAGCTCGCTTCCCTCGCTGGGACAATGCCGGGTGCTGCGGGCATGGACGTGGCCACTTTCAGCCAGTTCTACATCGAGAAACTCTCCAGCGCATACAACTACGGTTTCGCAGTAGCCTGCATCTCCCTGATTGTTTCAGTTCTCATCTATTTCGGATGCCGCAACTGGTTCAAGCATGCTGACGTGAATGCAAAGCAGGCCAAAGCCGCCAACAAGGAAGAAGTCGAGCTCACTCCTGCACAGACCAAGAGCCGCATCACAGCCCTCATGCTCGTGTTCGCAGTCGTTATTTTCTTCTGGATGGCATTCCACCAGAACGGAGCCACAATGACATTGTTCGCACGTGACTATACCGCAAGTTCAGTAACCGGCCTCAACAGGATGGGCTTCAATATCGGATGCCTCTTCCTCATTGCCGTTTCCGTCTACACCCTGTTCGGAATTTTCCAGAGCGAAAGCAACAGGGGCAGGATTCTCTGCGGGATCTGCACCCTGGTTCTCTGGGGCGGAGCATTCGCCATCTATTCCGGAATGGACACCGTAGTGAACATCCTTCCTTCAGACTTCCAGCAGTTCAATCCGTTCTTCGTGGTAGCCCTAACTCCGGTTTCCCTCGCGATATTCGGTGCATTGGCCAAGAAAGGCAAAGAGCCTTCAGCTCCGAGGAAGATTGGTCTCGGAATGGTAGTGGCCGCTGTAGGATTCACGATTCTCACCATCGCTTCGATCGGCCTCGCTTCACCTAAGGAGCTCGGCGGAACCGTAAGCCCTGACCTCGTATCACCTGACTGGCTGATTTCCACATATTTCATATTGACATTCGCGGAGCTTCTCCTCTCCCCTATGGGAATTTCCTTCGTGTCGAAGGTTGCTCCTCCTAAGTACAAGGGAGCCATGATGGGATGCTGGTTCGCAGCGACCGCCATCGGAAACTACCTCGTGTCAATACCGGGAGCCATATGGAACAAGGTTCCTCTCTGGGGTGTATGGACACTTCTCATCGCACTGTGTCTCATATCTGCAACCTTCATCTTCTCCATCATGAAGAAGCTGGAGTCAGCTACAGAAGGATAGTAAGCGGATGGACAACAATACTTCAGCCATTCTCAAGGAATGGGCGGAGAAATACAATGACGAGCAATATTTCCGGGAGGACCCGATAATCTTCCCGAAAAGATTTGCGGAAATGATGCGCAGCGGAAAGTGCGGGCTCAAGGACATTGAGATCGCGGCGGTTTTCGCTGCGCACTTTGCCTGGGGACGCAGGGCAATGATAGTAAGGGACTGCGGCAGGTTGTTCGACCACATGGACTGGAAGCCTTACGACTACGTGATGAAGCGAGAATGGAGGGACGATGACGCAAGCATACACAGGACCGTCAAGTGGAGCGAGACCGCGGCGATTTGCCGGAGGCTGAAAGACCTGTATTCCGGGTCAGACAGCATGGAAAGCCTTGCGGTACTGGACATCCGGACCAGGATTTTCGGACAGAAGGAGGACCTCAAGGCCCCGAACAAGAAGATAAACATGATGCGCAGGTGGCTGGTCAGGAATGACGGCCGGGTGGACCTCGGAGTCTGGAAGAACACTTCCCCGTCCGGACTGCTCATACCTCTGGACGTTCATGTATATGACGTCGCAGTCATACTCGGGCTTACCGGAAGGAAGCAGAAGGACATAACCACGGTGAAGGAAATCACCGGTGCGTTCGCCGACATCTTCCCGGGAGACCCTTGCAAGGGAGATTTCGCCCTGTTCGGTTACGGGGTGACACATCCGGAAAAGAAATAATTTGACCATACAATGCCGAAACTCTACATCATATCAGGATGCAACGGCGCCGGGAAGACTACGGCGTCCTACGCGCTGCTTCCCGAGATGCTGGGATGCAGCCAGTTCGTGAATTCCGACGAATTCGCCAAGAGCCTGTCACCCTTCAGCCCGGATTCGGCATCGATCCAGGCCAGCAAACTCATGCTGCTGAAGATAAACTATCTGTTCAGGAGACTGGAGGATTTCGCCATCGAGACCACATTGGCCACCAGAAGCCTGAAGAAGATGGTGAAATACGCGCAGAGCAACGGCTATGAAGTGACTGTCCTGTATTTCTGGCTGAATTCCCCGGACCTGGCCGTGGAGCGGGTCAAGGCAAGGGTTGCCGCCGGAGGGCACAATATTCCGGAGGCTACAATCAGGAGGAGATATGTGGTCGGCCTGCATTATTTCTTCGAGGACTATGTCCCTCTCGCTGACAGATGGATCCTCGCGGACAATTCCGAAATTCCGTTCAAGGTGGTGGCGGAAGGCAGGAAAGACGGGCTAATCATCAAGGACAGCGAGAAATATGACCGCATAAAGGAAGTGGCGTATTCGATCACCACTTAGGAAACAAAGAGAAATGATACTTGACAAGACTCATTATCAGGAGCTGTTCCAGGTCACTGACAAGGATATGGCGGATTTGGCCGTGACGGCACTCTCGCACGGAGGGGATTACTGTGACCTGTTTTTCGAGAACACGATTGACCAGGTGCACCAGCTCATGGACGGGAAGGTCTCGTCCGGAGGGCTGAACGTGGACTACGGCGTTGGCATAAGGGTGCTCTGTGGGGAGAAGACAGGTTATGCCTACTCGGAGAGTACATTGAAGAAAGACATGACGGCTGCGGCCGAGGCGGCTTCCGCAATAGCCCAGGGGCTTGGCTGCGGGGCTGTTGCACCGAGGGATACCAGGAGCATTGGAGCTACATACACTCATCAGGATTCAAACGGGGGAAGACTTGTGAGGAGGCTCTTCCAGGGCAGGCCCAATCCGGCTGCGGACAGATACCCGATAGTTTCCGACTGGAGGAACCTAAGCCCTTCAGTTGCTGTGGATTGGCTTTACAGGCTTGAGGACGCCATCAAGCGCAAGGACGGACGGATCATCAGCATCAGCTGCGTATTGTCCGACCAGACGAGCGACCTGATGATGTACAATTCATTCGGGGAACTCAAATACGAGACCCGGCCAATGACAACTCTCCAGGCGATGGTGACAGCCGTCGACAAAGGGAAAAAGATAGGCAGGAACGCGTCCAGAAGTTTCCGCAAAGGTGCGGAAATGCTCACGGAAGAACTTTTGGAGGAGATTGCTGCATCTATTGCCGACGGGATGGATGCAGCATTCGAGGCGGAGCGGCCGAAAGGAGGACAGATGCAGGTGGTAATGGGAGCAGGAGCTTCGGGCATATTGCTCCACGAGGCGATGGGGCACGCATTCGAGGCGGATTTCAACAGGAAGGGCCAGTCCATTTTCTCGGACAAGATGGGCCAGAAGATATGCGCCGACGGGATCAACATAGTGGACGACGCCACGATCAGGGGCAACCGCGGTTCCCTGAATTTCGACGATGAAGGAGTCCCGGGACAGAGGACGATGATGGTCGAGAACGGGGTGCTTACATCCTACCTTCATGACAGGATAAGCGCGAAATTCTACGGAGTGTCCCCTACGGGAAACGGGAGGAGGGACACTTTCAGGTCATCTCCGATACCACGCATGAGGGCTACATACATGGAGAGCGGCAACGCGTCACCGGAAGGAATCATCGCTTCAGTGAAGAAAGGAATCTATGTCAATGAGTTCAGCAACGGCCAGGTGAAAATCGGGGAAGGAGACTTCACGTTCTTCGTCAAGAACGGATTTCTCATCGAGAACGGGCATCTTACACGCCCGATAAATGACGTGAATGTCATCGGCAACGGTCCCCAGGCGCTGAAGGATATCGTGGCGGTCGGGAATGACTGCATTATAGACGACAGCGCATGGACATGCGGCAAAGGACAGTCGGTGCCGGTATGCTGCGGGATGCCGACCGTGCTGGTCAATAATCTGCTGGTAGGAGGAGAATGATGATGGACAATCAGAATGGAATAGAGAAACTGGCTTTCGCCATATCCGCGGAAGAGATTGCAATGGCGGAAAGGAGCCTGGAATCAGCATTGAAGGCCGGGGCTTCGGGTGTGCAGGTATCATTGGACAAGGCGAGGACTGACATATATGCATTGCTGAACGGGGAGATTGACAATATCCGCCAGACCGGAGACAGGGCCCTGACTTTCAGGATTTTCGCTGACGGCAAATACGGTGTATTCTCGACCAACCGCCTGGATGACAGGAGCATTGGCCATTTCATGAAACAGGCTGTGGAGAATGTCAGGCTGATGGCCGAAGACCCATATCGCAGGCTGCCTTACGAATCGGAGACTGCGAAAAATGCAGTAAGAGGCGATGAAATGGAACTGTGCTGGTATGACTATGATTCCGTGACGGCCGAAGACAAAATGAGGATGGTCAGGGAGGCTTCCATATATGGCAAAGAAGGCTCATCCGGGGAAGGCTGGAAACTCATATCCGAGGAAGCCGAATACAACAATACCCTTACCGATACCTTGCTCATAGACTCCAACGGCCTGTGGTGCAGACAATTGGAGACTTCGTTCGAGGTTTGCAGCCAGGTATCCGTGGAAGATGCCGGAGGCAATATCTACAGCGGGCTCTGGTGGGATTATGCCATAAGTCCCGAGGGCATACGCGGCTCCGGGGCCGGACTGAAGGCTGTGCGCGAGGCAGTGTCGCAGATTAATCCGGTCAGGAAGGAAGGAGGATGCTACAGGATGGTCGTGGACAACAGGGTCAGCGGACGGCTCGTGCAGCCGGTCCTCAACGCTCTCGGAGGGCGGGCGATTTTCCAGAAGTCATCATTCCTTACGGACGCCCTCGGCAAAAAGATATTCGGAGACGGATTCACTCTCGTGGACAGGCCTGGTGTCAAGGGAATGAGCGGGTCTATTCTGTTCGATTCGGAAGGCAGGGCATGCATTGACAGGGATATTGTCTCGGAAGGAGTGGTGAAGGAGTATTTCATCAGCACTTATATGTCCGGGAAGCTCGGCATGGAGCCGACATCGGAAAGTGCAATGAGGCCGGTGCTGCTGCCTTATGTAAAAGATTCAGAGAAACTTACATCCGCATTGAGGGAAGGGCTTGACCCGGAAAGGATGGGACGGGACAGGATTCTCGGACTCTGCGGAGACGGCATCCTGGTGACTGAATTCAACGGCGGGAACTGCAACGGGGCCACCGGGGATTTCTCCTACGGCGTCGGAGGATATGAATTCCGGAACGGAATCATCACGGGTCCGGTGGAAAGCATGGTCATCACCGGGAACATGGTCTCGCTGTGGAACTCCCTCATCGCGGCCGGAGACGACCCGAGGAACGGGCTGAGCCGCCAGATACCTACCATCGCTTTCGAAAATGTAGTATTCAGCGCATAATATATTATATTTGCGGGACACAAAGGATAAACAGAAACACAGAAAATCATGACAATAGGAAAAAACAAAGTTGCGGCTCTCAGGTACGAGCTGGAAGTGGACGGGGAGATAGTGGACAAATCGCTCGAGACGAAGCCACTCGATTATATTCACGGAACGGGCATGCTTCTCGAGAAGTTCGAGGAGAATCTGGAAGGACTCGGTGCCGGGGAGAGATTCGAATTCACCCTGTCTCCTGAGGAAGGATACGGGGAGGCTGACCCGAAGAAACAGTTCGACATCCCGATGGAGGCATTCATGACCGATGGGAAGGTCCAGGAGGACCTGCTGAAAGTCGGGAACAGGATTCCGATGCTGAATTCCTCAGGGATGGTATGCATGGGCATTGTAAGGGCAGTGAAGGAAGATGCGGTGACGATGGATTTCAACCATTCCCTTGCCGGGAAGACCCTGCATTTCAGAGGCGAGATCATTTCCGTCAGGGACGCCACAGAGAAGGAACTTACGGAAGGTCTGCACGGCGAATATCTGCCTCACGAATGTCATTGTCACGGAGGATGCCACGGGGGCTGTCACGGTGAAGGAGAATGTGAGCACGGAGAGGGAGAATGCGGACATGGCGAAGGCTGCTGCGGAGGCCACGGAGACGGTTGCGGAAACGGGGAATGCGGATGCGGCGGAAGCCATTGAGAGGATTCGGACAATGAAGGTAGCCGTTGTAATATTGAACTGGAACACAGTGGATTATCTCAGGAATTATCTTCCCGGGCTGATATCCTCCGTGAAAGGTCATGACGCGGCTGTGATTGTTGCGGACAACGGTTCTACGGACGGTTCCGTCGAAATGCTCGAAAAAGAGTTCCCTGAGGTGGAACGTATAGTGTTCGACCATAATCTGGGATTCACCGGAGGCTACAACAAGGCCTTGGGCATGGTGGATGCGGAGTATTTCGTTCTCGCGAACAGCGATATTGAATTTTCCGAAGGCTGGCTCGGGCCGATGTTGGAGACGATGGAAAAATATCCCCGGACAGGGGCCTGCGCTCCGAAACTGCACTCGATGTCCGACCGGGAGATGTTCGAATACGCCGGAGCAGCAGGAGGACTGATAGACAGATTCGGATTCCCGTTCTGCCTCGGACGAATGCTAGGAACCGTGGAAAAGGACGGAGGGCAATACGACCACGACAACGCAATCCTTTGGGTGTCAGGGGCATGCATGATGGTAAGGAGCTCTGCCTTCAGGGAAATGGGAGGTCTTGATGAGAGATTCTTCGCACACATGGAAGAGATAGACCTTTGCTGGAGGATGCAGACGGCCGGATATGAGGTGCGCACAGCATACAAATCCGTTGTGTGGCATGTGGGCGGAGGAACCCTGCCGGCAAAATCTCCGTGGAAACTGAAACTGAACTACAGGAACAACCTCCTGATGCTCCAGAACAATCTTCCATCTACGGAAGCGCTGCTGATGACAAAGGAGAAGGATGTCGGGAAAATGTCTGGCGCGGAGATCGGGAGAATCTGCCGGGAAGCGTGCCGGAAAGCCGGGAGGAAAATTTTCGTGAGAATGCTGATAGACGGGCTTGCTGCGACGGCATACCTGCTGAAACTCGACTGGGCATCGTTCAGGGCTGTCCTGAATGCACACAAGGAGTTCCGCAAGCTCGGCATTGCCCCGGACCCCGGGAAGGTGGCTGCACGCCTCAAGGCACATCCTCATGCTTTGATCGGAGGCCTGTACAGGGGCAGCATCCTGTGGCAGGCCCTGCGTCACGGGAAAAAGGCAATTTCCCGGACAGACAATACAGACCAGTATTTTTGGAATTAACAAGCAATATTTTATTATGACGATCATCATTGAAGGCGCAGGGGAAGTAGGGTCCCATCTTGCGAAGATGCTGAGCAATGAAGCCAACGACATCACGGTCATCGACTGCGATGCAGAACGCCTTTCGAGGCTGGGTATGACGGCGGACATTGTCACGATTACCGGCAATCTCTCGTCCATCAAGGTACTGAAGGAAGCCGGTGTAGGAAGCGCCGACCTGTTCATTGCCGTGAATCCGGCCGAATCCCAGGATGTGAACATCGTCAGTGCCCTTCTCGCCAAGAAGCTGGGCTGCAAGAAGGTATGCGCCCGGATCAATGACGAGGAATATCTCTCCTACGACAACAAATACCTTTTCACCGAAATGGGCATTGACCTGATGTTCTATCCGGAAAAGATTGCCGCAGGTGAAATCACAGGTCTGCTACGCCATACAACTTCCACTGAATCAATGGATTTCGCTCGCGGAAGGCTGCAGCTTGCCGTATTCAAACTGGAGGACGACTCCCCTGTCATTGACATGAAGATTTCCGAGTTCGCGGCGGTCATGGCACCGGCCCTGCAGTTCAGGGTGGTGGCGATTTCGCGCGGCAACGAGACTATCATGCCCCAGTTCGACACGAAATTCAAATATCACGACATAGTCTTCATCATTACGACGAGGGAAGGAATCGGTCCCATGATGGATTTCCTCGGCAAGAGCAACATCGAGATCAACAATGTTATGATTCTCGGGGCAGGGCCTATCGGGGAGATGGTGGCGAACGCAATATGCAAGGACGTGGAGACCGTGAAGGTGCTGGACCAGGACAAGCGGAGATGCGTGGAACTCAGCGAGAAAACGGACAGCAACGTATTGGTTATCAACGGGGACGGGCGCGACTCCGATTTCCTCCTGGAGGAAGGCATCAAGGATTTCGACGCTTTCGTGGCGGTGACCGGCAATGACGAGGCGAACATCCTGGCATGTGTCGTCGCGAAGAAGTTCGGAGTGGAGAAGACAATAGCCGAGGTGGAGAATATCGAGTATATAAGATTAGCCGAGGAGATGGGAGTGGATGCAGTCATCAACAAGAAGCTCATCACGGCCGGGAAGATTTTCAAGATGACTCTCAGCAACAAGGTACGTTTCATCAAATACATGAGCGGAACCGATGCGGAGATTCTCGAATATATAGTGGCACCGGAAAGCGCCATAACGCATAAGACATTGAAAGATACAGACTTCCCTCACGACGCCATAATCGGTGGCATCATCAGGGGCAACGAGTCGTTCATCGCGGTGGGAGACACGAAGATCGAGGCATACGACCGTGTAGTGGTATTCTCCCTGCCGAATGCAGTGAAAGACGTAGACCGTCTGTTCAGATAGACCGGAAGAGAATGGCAAGCTATCTTCAAATAGAGAACATAAGCAAGAGCTATGGCCCGAAAGTACTTTTCGAGCATATCGGGTTCAATATCAACGAAGGGGACAAGATTGCCCTGATTGCGCCAAACGGCACAGGAAAGACGACATTGCTGAGGATATTGGCCGGGAATGACAAGTCCGATTCAGGAGGCAAGATCACTTTCCTCAAGAATATCAGGATTGCATTCCTGGAGCAGGAATATGCTTTCGAGCCGGAGAAGACTGTGTTCCGGCAGATAATGGATTCGAGCCGGATGTACACGGAAGGTCTCGACGAGGACGGACTGTTCAGTTATGAGCTGAGAGTGAACAAGTTCATCTCCAATTTCGGGCTGTCCAGGGATTCGCTCATGAAGAATCTGTCAGGCGGAGAAGTGAAGCGGGTTGCCCTGGCACGGATGCTGGCATCGGAGGCGGACTTCTTCATCATGGACGAGCCGACCAACCATCTTGACATCGACGCCATTGAGTATCTGGAGAATTACCTGGGACATTCCAGAAGCACGCTGCTGATGGTGACCCACGACAGATATTTCCTCGACAGGGTCTGCAACATTGTCATGGAGCTCGACCACGGGGCCGTATATACCTATAGGGGGAATTACCGGAATTATCTCGAAAAGAGGCAGGAGAGAATCGACAATTACAATGCGGAGACCGCCAAGGTCAACAATATCCTGCGCCGGGAGCTCGAATGGATACACAGTTCGCCGTGTGCGAGGACCGGCAAGGCAAGATACAGGATAAATGCATTCCACGAGCTCAAGGAAAGGGCCTCCCAGGTCCTCGAGTACGGAAAGGTCTCAATGGATTCCTTGGGACAGGGATCCCGCCTCGGCAGCAAAATCATCGACTGCAAGAACCTCAGTTTCAGATACGGCCAGGATGTCTATCTGGACGGATTCACATACAATTTCCAGAGGTTCGAGAGAGTCGGCATTGTCGGCAAGAATGGATGCGGGAAATCCACGTTCCTTAACATCCTGACGGGCAGCATACCCGAAGACGGGGAGCTGACGGGAATCATTGAAAGGGGCGAGTCCCTGAAAATAGGTTATTACCGTCAGGGCGGCATGAGCTTCAACGAGGATCAGACCGTACTTGAAACTGTCGGGGACACACATCTCCTGAACCAGTTCCTGTTCAGTCATGACATGTTCAATACCAGGGTATCGAGGCTGTCCGGAGGGGAACGGCGCAGGCTGTACCTGATGACAATCCTGAGCCGGAACCCGAACCTGCTGATAATGGATGAGCCTACCAACGACCTGGACATCGTCACCCTGGACGTACTGGAGGAGTATCTCAAGGAATTCAAGGGCTCACTTATCATCGTGTCACACGACAGGCATTTCCTCGACCGCATAGTGGACCATCTGTTCATTTTCTGCGGAAACGGAGTCGTGAAGGATTTCATCGGCTCCTATTCGGAATATCACGAATACCTCCGGGACTACGAGGCGGAAATGAAGGCTAAGGAGAATTCCAAGCCACAGAGCTCCAGGGCAAATGAACAAAGGCAAGCTTCCCCGAAAAAGAAGAAGCTTACCTATAAGGAGCAAAAGGAACTTGAACAGCTCGAAAAAGACCTTGAGGCCCTGGGAGCGGAGAAACTGGAACTGGAGTCTGCAATGTCTGCAGGTACCCTGCCTTACGACAAGCTGCAGGCCGCGTCCGCACGTTTCGGGGAAATATCATCCCTCATTGACGAGAAGGAACTCCGCTGGCTCGAGCTGCAGGACTGACATTATTCGGTCACCGCTTTTTCGCTGTTCCATGTGAGTGCGCAGAGGAGCACAGCAAGGGCGCTAGCCACTGCAAGCATCATGAAAGTCACCTGCCATCCGGCATGCTGTGCAACGCTTCCCATCAGAAGTTTCGAGAGGATTGCATCTCCGAAGAGATATCCGAAAAGCCCCACGAAACCGGCTGCTGTTCCGGCAGCATTCTTCGGCACGAGATTGAGCGCCTGAATTCCGATCATTGCAACAGGACCGTAGATACAGAATCCCACGATGATGAGAGCGAAGAAGATAAGGCCCTTGGCCAATGATGCATAGGCCGGAGTCCCCACTTCTGCGAACAGACCTGCCACATTGCCTGCCTGCCAATAGAGCAGGGTGCCTACAAGCACGATAGCCATGAAAATGACATTCGGAGGAGTGCATCTTCCCTTGAAGAACTTCGTGGAAATCCATCCGCAGATAATCGTTCCGAAAATACCGGCATAGTTGTGAAGCGAGAACGCAAGATTGCTCTGCTCAGGGCTCATCAGGCCGCTTTCCTGCAGATAAATCGGGGCCCAGTCACCCACACCGTAACGTACCATGTACACGAATGCATTGGCGAAAGCAATGACCCACAGGAGCTTGTTCTTGAAAATATAGTCCACGAACAAAGTCTTGAAAGGGATTTTCTCGGTATCCTTTACCTTGGATTTCACTCCGGAATAGTCGTTGCGGTACTCGTTGATGGAAGGAAGGCCGCATGACTGAGGCGTGTCACGGATGAGCCACCAGCATATCGCTGCGATTACGAGTGCCACGACAGCAGGAAGTATGAAGGCACCTCTCCAGGACTGTGCAGCAGGAACTCCGCAGAAAACCAAGAGAGTCATTCCGGCAGTTGCGAGAAGTCCGAGGGAGCCGCTTCCGAATGTATGCGAAGTGTTCCAGACTGACATCTTGAAACTTCTCTCGTTCTGGCTGAACCAGTGCGCCATTATACGTCCGCATGGAGGCCAGCCCATTCCGGAAAGCCATCCCACGATGAGCATCAGGACGAACACTATCGCAATGTTGAGACCGGGATTTGCCGGGCTGTAAGGGATGATACCCGTCAGAATCATAGTCAATGCTGACAGCAAGAGTCCGAATACCAGGAACTTGCGGGCATCCGAACGGTCCGAGATGCTACCCATGATGAATTTGCTGAACGCATAGGCGATCGATACCGCGGACATTGCTATACCGATTCCGGCCTTGTCAAGAAGTCCGTTCTCGATCATGCCCGGAGCGGCGAGCGAAAGGTTCTTGCGGACGAGATAGTATCCTGCATATCCGAGGAATGCCCCGAGGAAAACTTTCCAGCGCATGGAGTTGTACACTTTCGGAATCTTTTCGGACGGAAGCTGAGGCTTCGGTGCAGGTGGATCAAAAAATCTGGCCATGATTACAATTTTTATGTTTACGTTTCAATATCGTCATGTGGTATCGTTTCGAAAGCGACCGGCTTTACATTTCGAAAGCAAAGTTAGCATTTATTTTGGGTAAAATAAAATTATCATTGAAGTTTTTCTTCTTCAAGTGACGAATCGTAATGGTCTCCGACCGCCTTCTTGAACTCTTCCCGAAGCGTCTGCAGCACTTCCGGACAGGAACCGGCAATATTCTCGAGCTGGCCCCTGTCATTGGAAAGGTCGAAGAGACTCCATTCCGTAACATTGCCGAGCTCGTTTTTCGTCGAGTTCCTCAACGGGCCTCCATAAGGCGGAATGAGAGCATATTTTCCTGAAAGCCAGGCGAGTTTGCCCTTGGCCTCGAGCACCGAGGACTCCCTTGCCGGACCCTTTCTTCCCAAAAGAACGTCGAGATGTTCCTCGCTGTCAATATTGCCAGGCACTTCTCCCCCGACCAGCCTGCCGAGACTCGCAAACAAATCCAGCTGGGACACTATACGGTCTGAAACCCCGGAATGCACTACACCTTTCCAATAAACAATCATCGGGATATGGGTACCGCCGTCGTAGAGACTATACTTACCTCCTCTCGTGCCCGCTCTCGGGTCATGGTCTCCGAGCCGTTCCTCCGCATCGTCATAATAGCCGTCGTTGATGACCGGGCCGTTGTCACTCGTGAAAATTATCAATGTATTGTCTATAAGGCCTTTGCTCTCGAGATAACGGACCACCTCACCCACACACCAGTCAGCTTCTGCCACCGCGTCGCCTCTCGGTCCGAGGTCAGTGCTTCCGACGAAACGGCCGTGCGGGGCTCTCGGGACATGCGGCTCATGAAGGCCGTAATAGAGGAAGAACGGCCGGTCCGGAGCCTGCCTGTCAATGAAATCCTTCACTTCGGCGGAAAAGAAGTCAGCCATATCTTCGTCAATCCAGCGTGCAGCAGTTCCGCCCTTCATGTATCCTATGCGCGGTATACCGTTGACAATGGAACAGTTATGCCCATGATGCCAGGTCATTTTGAGCATCTCGGGATTGGTCAGGGCCGTCGGTTCCCCTTCGAAATTCTGATTGTAATCCACATATATTGGATCTTCCGGGTCAAGCCCGACTACATTTCCGTCACGGACATAGACCGTAGGGACTCTGTCATTGGTTGCAGCTATCAGGCATGTATAGTCGAATCCAACGGTGTTGGCGTCGGGAGATATGTGGCTGTTCCAGTCGATATTGCCGTCACCCATTCCGAGATGCCATTTGCCGATGGCTCCGGTGCTGTAGCCGGCAGCCTGCATCATCTTCGGCATGGTCGGGATATCCACAGGTATCAGGAGAGGGGCGTCTCCGGGCAGGATCTTGGCATCCGGATTGCGCCACGGATAGAGTCCCGTGAACATCGCGTAACGGCTCGGTGTGGAAGTCGCCGAGGTGGAATATGCACGTTCGAACCTGATGCCTCCCTGCGCAAGGGAATCAATGCCGGGAGTCCTGATGGCTGTTGCTCCATAAGCCCCGATATCTCCCATGCCGAGGTCGTCCGCCACTATGAGTAGGATGTTCGGCCTGGACGGTATCTCTCCCCCGTCCCCGCAGGAAGCCGCTGCGAGCATTGCCGGCGGCATCAACAAGGCAGGCAGTTTCAATGCCTTGATATTAAACTCATTACGCATTACTTAAAGATATTTCCCCAAAATATAGTCGTTCATATAGAATCCGCCGCCGATGTCGAAATCACCGCTGCGGTTTATCTTCATTCCCATTTTCAGATAGAAATCCAGGGCTTTGTTGTGGCGGTTGACATTCAGCTCGAAGATTTCCGCACCACGGCGTCGCATCTCCTCCTCGGCCGCGAGAAACAGGGCACGTCCATGGCCTTTTCCCTGACAGGCCGGCAGGATATATATCTTGTGCAGATGATATTGTCCGTCAGTCCCTTCAGGCCCGAACGAGACATATCCCGAAGCCACTCCGTCCAACTCCATCAGGAGCCATGTGACATCTCCGGCAATCTCCTTGCGAAGCACATCCTCCGAATACATCCACTCCATCATGTAGGCGATCTGCTCCTCCGTGATGATGTCCGAGTATGTGGCAGGGAATGCGACCCCGGCTATTTCACGGATAGCCGGTATGTCATTGACAGTTGCTTTCCTGATAATATCCATAATGATATTGGCGGCATTTATAATCGATACAAATTTAAGGATGTTTTATTATATTTGAGAGTTATTTAACCAATTAATTTCTGAAGATATGGAAACAACAGCAAAAGTTCTCGAGACAATGCGCAGCGCGGGCAAGCCCGTATCTGCCGGTGAAGTAGCCACCCTGTCAGGTCTTGACCGCAAGGAAGTGGACAAGGCATTTGCCCAGCTGAAGAAGGACGGCGCGATAGTATCCCCTGTACGCTGCAAATGGCAGCCTGCTGAGTAGCGGTCCGGCAGCGGAGACTCTTACAAACGGTTCGTGCAAACCGAGCGGGTAAATGTAGCTTGTGCCCGCGGTTTGCACGAAGTTTTTATGCGGCGCGTAGAGCGATACTGCTCTGCTGATGCCTCGGATGTTCTACAAATGCATATAAACCGGAATTTTCCGTTGATCCAAACCTTCGTCCGAATGACAATGACAATCGACTTCGAGCAAATCATCGCGCGAGCTGTAAAATCATAACTCATTGATAATCAATGTTAAAGTATTTTGAAAATTGTCAGATGACGACAAATTGGTGCCATCGAGCGAGTAAAATGCAGTTATGTGGCGTAAAACGGCGATTTGCTCGCGCGATGAATTGCAGGAAAGTGAAGATCTTTGCCTGACGGATGGCAACGCAGCCAGCAAATACGCCGGCTGGCTGCTCAAAGCAAGCTGCGCAGCTCAGGCTAAGGGCTGCTCCGCTTGCTTTGTGCCTCCAACGCTCAAATACTATTCGTGCAAATCTAAGGTTTGCGCGAAGACAATCGTCATCGTAAAAGATTGTTGTTTGGTTGCCGGAGGGCTCTGCCGGAGCATGGCCGGCCGCGGCCTTGTGAGCGGCTCCCGAAGGACGAAGTTCCGAA
>SAMEA3663026__coassemble_401_pt1 | contig 26291 bp, 21 predicted proteins | sample SAMEA3663026__metabat2_low_PE_017 | metagenome-assembled genome bin SAMEA3663026 (sample SAMEA3663026) | pig gut metagenome | biome: pig gut; feature: pig-associated habitat; material: faeces | place: France | collected 2012
TTCGTGACCATGTTCGCATCCGGGATGCTGCCTTTCTCCGTCCTGCTTGCCAACTCCATATCCCAGGACGGCCACGCATGCCTGCCTCTCCTGGCCGAGAACAAAAGAAGCTTCGTTTGGGCCAAGCTGCTCAAATCCGTCCTGGCACTCGCAGCCGGCTTCATTGCCATGGCCATCTGACAATTTCCTGCCATAGATATTTCAGATTATTTTTGTAAATTTGCATTCTTACAGACTGAATCTAATATATGGCGGAAATGAATTATACCGATGACAACATCAGGACCCTGGAATGGAACGTACACATCCGCCAGCGTCCGGGCATGTACATCGGAAGGTTAGGGAACGGCAACAACGAAAGTGACGGAATCTATGTGATGGTGAAGGAAATCGTGGACAACTCCATCGACGAATTCGCCATGGGCTTCGGCAAGCAAATCGCAATAGACATCATTGACAACAAGGTGACCGTCAGGGACTTCGGACGAGGTATCCCTCTGGATTCCGTGGTCAAGGCCACCAACAACCTCAATACCGGAGGCAAATTCGACGATGCCGCATTCAAGAAATCCGTCGGCCTGAACGGTGTCGGAGCCAAGGCCGTAAACGCATTGTCCTCCTCTTTCTATATCGAGTCTTTCAGGAACGGCGAGAGCTCATGGGCATCCTATGAACGGGGAGTTCTCATGGACTCGGGACGCAGAAGCGGAGTGAATGAAAAGAACGGAACCCTCGTGTCATTCACCCCGGACAGGCAGTTGTTCGGTGACTACGAATACAACATGGATTACGTCGAGACGATGATGAAGAACTACTCTTATCTCAAGAGAGGACTCACATTGGTATTCAACGGGACCCCGTACAAATCCGAGAACGGACTGCTCGACCTTGTCAACGAAAGACTGACCGAGGAGCCTTGCTATCCGCCTATCCACCTTGAAGGCGCAGACATCGAGATTGTCCTGACTCACGGCAACAGCTATGGAGAGAACGTAGCCTCATTCGTGAACGGACAGAACACAAGGGACGGGGGAACCCATCTGGCAGCCTACAGGGAGGCCGTTGCAAAGACCCTCAAGGATTTCTTCAAGAAAAATTACGAGCCGCAGGACTGCCGTCAGGGCATAGTGGGCGCCATCAGCATACAGATACAGGAGCCTAATTTCGAGAACCAGACCAAGACCCTTCTCGGCTCCACGTATATGTGGGAGAAACCGATGAAGGACGCTGACGGGAATGAGGTCAAAGGGCCGGACGGAGCCATCGTCATCGACCGGGGCCCGACCGTAAGGTCATTCATCAACGAATTCATTTCCAAGCATTTGGACAATTATCTCCGAATGCACATGGACATAGTGCCGAAGCTTGAGGAGAAAATCAAGGCCTCCCAGATGGAAAGGGAGGAAATCTCGGTAATCCAGAAGAAGACGAGGGAGAAGAACAAGAAGGCCAACGTCTACAACAAGAAACTCAGGGACTGCCGTTACCATTTCTGCGACAAGCTTCCTGCCGCGAAGGCAGACGAGAAGGAAAAGTCCAGCATTTTCATCACGGAGGGAGACTCCGCGAGCGGAACCATCACCAAGGTTCGCAACGCCAACAACCAGGCAGTGTTCAGCCTCCGCGGCAAGCCGATTAACTGCTACAAGGAAAGCCACAAGAAGGTTGCTGAGAACGAGGAACTGAACCTTCTGATATCCGCGCTCGGAGTGGAGGATGACCTCAAGAACCTGAGATACAACAACATAATCGTCGCCACCGATGCCGATGACGACGGAATGCACATCAGGATGCTGGTACTTACGTTCTTCATGAAATATTATCCTGAACTCATCAGAAGGGGGCATGTACACATATTGCAGACCCCGCTGTTCAGGGTAAGGAACAAGAAGGAGACCAGATATTGCTATACGGACGACGAGAAGGCCAAGGCCATAAAAGAACTCAAGACAGGAGTTGAAATCACCCGGTTCAAGGGACTCGGAGAGATTTCGGCGCACGAGTTCGTGGACTTCATCGGCGAGAACATGCGTCTCGACCCGGTGAAACTGTCCAAGGACGAGTCGATAGCGAGCATCATGGAATTCTACATGGGTGACAATACCATTGACAGACAGACATTTATCCGAGGCAACCTCCGCAGCGAGGAGGAGCTCGAGGACATCAACGTATAGAAAATATGAGCAATTGGAGCAAATTCTGCGGTTTCATGCTGAAAAAGATGGGATGGACCACAGTCGGAGGGCCCGCTCCGGACAAGAAATGCATTATCTTGGGAGTCCCGCACACTTCATTCTGGGATTTCATCGTTTCCTACCTGTTCTACACACAGTTTGACAGGACAGCGCACGTGATGATCAAGAAAGAGCTGTTCAATTGGCCTGTCGTAGGATGGCTCCTGCGCAAGGCGGGGGGAATCCCGGTGGACCGCAGCAATGCGAGCCGCATGGTGCTCAGCATCATCAAGGAAATGGAAAAGGAAGAGGTCTTCCACCTGGCAATCGCCCCTGAAGGGACGAGGAAGCCGGTAAAGAAATGGAAGACCGGCTACCACCTGATCGCCCGCGAGGTAGGATGCCCTGTATATATGGGCTATTTCGACTGGGGCAGGAAAAGGGTGAGCATCGGGGAAAAGGTAGAGCTCACCGACGACGCAAGGGCTGATACAGACAGGATCCAGGCGGAATACGAGAAGATGCATTTTGTGGGAAAGCATCCTGAAGGTTACATAACTCATTAGAAGACAAAGCTATGGGCAAAGGCATATATCGGAAGCTCACTACGAACAGGGAGAACTACATCACCACTCTCGCCAGATTGTTCGACTACGCCACCACCACGTTCGGGAAAAGGACAGCCCTGACATACGTGGACGGAGGCCAGAAATATACTTATACAGAATTGCGGAACAAGAGCATCGAGCTCGCGCATATTTTCGCCCGCTACGGGCTATGCGCCGGAGACCGTATAGCAATCCTGTCGCAGAACATGCCGAACTGGACGGTTTCACTGTTTTCGATTGTGGCATTCGGACGTATTGCCGTACCTATACTCCCGGATTCTTCGGAGAGCGAGGTGACCAACATCCTGAACCATTCAGAGTGCAAGGCCATTTTCATTTCCAAAAGGATGCTGCCGAAACTGAGCGATGAGGTCAAGCAGAATCTCACCCTGGTGTTCGATATCGAGACATTCGAGATCATCCACAAGGACGATTCGGCATTCACCTGCGAAGGATGGAGCAAGGAGCCGATGGCCGATGACCTGTCCATGATCATCTATACGTCCGGGACATCCGGAAAGGCGAAAGGAGTGATGCTCAGCCACAGGAACTTCTGCCAGAACCTGGTGGAGGCATGGCACGCCCAGAAGACGAACAAGAAGGACAGATGGCTTTCAATCCTCCCGATGTCACACACTTACGAGCTGAGTCTCGGTGTGCTGTATCCGGCCTATGTCGGAGCATGCGTATATTATATCAAGAAACTGCCTACGCCTACCATCCTGATTGACGCAATGAAGAAAGTCAGGCCGACAATCATGCTTTCCGTGCCACTTATCATCGAGAAGGTTTACAATGCGAGCGTCGTGCCTACCATAGCCAAGAGCCGGGTTCTTTCATGGATGAAGGAGAACACTCCAAAGACATTGTATTTCCTTGTCGGGAAAATGCTTTACAAGACTTTCGGAGGCAAGCTCAAGTTCTTCGGAATCGGCGGTTCCAAGCTTGATCCGGTGGTCGAGGACTTCCTCAAGAAAGCAGGATTCCCTTATGCCATCGGATACGGGCTTACCGAGACCGCCCCGCTGATATGCAATGCCTGCGTCGGCAAGACTGCTGTAGGTTCCATAGGAGTTCCAGCCTACAATGTACAGGTGAAGCTCCAGAATGTAAACCCGGAGACCGGAGAGGGCGAGATTGTGGCCAAGGGAGACAATGTCATGCTCGGCTATTACAAAGACCCCGAAAGAACGAGGTCAGTCCTTACCGACGACGGGTGGTTCCGGACCAACGACCTGGCCTGTGTTGATTCCAAGGGCCGGTACTATATCAAGGGCAGGCTGAACAACATGATACTCGGACCTTCCGGAGAGAACATATATCCGGAGGAAATCGAGCAGGTAATCAACCATTTCGGCGGCGTGAACGAATCCCTCGTGATGGAAAGGGACGGCAAGCTAGTTGCCCTGGTGAAGTTCGACGACAATGTCCTGAACTGGGACCAGGCCTACGAGGACAAGTTCTTCGAGAACCTCCAGGCCAAGAAGAAAGCCGTCCTGGACTATGTCAACAAGCACGTCGGCAAGTCCTCCAAGGTGAACAGTGTCGAAATCGTGAAGGACAATTTCGAAAAGACCGCCACGCAGAAAATCCGCAGGTTCAAATACAAAGACGCCCACGGAGACGACGTGGCAGCCGAACAGCAACAGGAACAGAAGGAAGATTAGAGATAATCCAATATCTCCTTGGAAATAAAGAAGTTTCCGGTTTCCTTGATGTATACCGAGACGCTTGCCAAAGGCAGTTTTTCTCCATCCCTTATGACGTATGAACGGTTGGCAGGGACGAGAAGACGGCCTTCCCCGATATTGAGCACGGCCTTGTCATCCTTGCCTTCCACGACATAGTCCCGGCCTTCGAGAAGCACATCGTGCCTTACAAAAATCCGCGAGGTGAGTTCCTTCAATGAAATCGGCAGACCGGCAACGGCAGCCATATAATCCGTCAGTTCCGTAGCCCTCAGGAGTCCGGTCGGGCACTGTCCGTTCGGATTGTACACGGCGAGGAAAAGGTCCTCGGCAGTATGTCCGCCGCTGACATAACCGATATGGGTATGAGATGCTATGATACGGTTGATCTCAGCCTGGAGATTGTATGAATAATTGATATTCATGTAATTGGTCTCCACATCATCCTTTGCGTTGACGAGACAGGAAAGCTCGGCAGGGGTAAGGTCCATGCCGGTGCACTCCTTGAACACATGAGGTATATCAGCTATGGCACATTCGCGCAGCCGGGTCTCCATGACTGCAGCGGAGACATTCAGGCCGCTTACATTCACGAAAATGGAATCCAGGCCCTTCTTCACATATTCGGTATAACGCCTGTCACCCATGCTTACTCCTGAGGTACCGTGGTCTGGAACGACAATCACAGTGGTATTGCCGTCCTTGCGGGCGAAATCCAATGCTGCAGCTACAGCCTTGTCGAAAGCATCGAATTCAGAAATCAGGCCTCCCACATCATTGCCGTGAGCAGCATAGTCGATCTTGCTTCCCTCAACCATGAGAAAAAATCCGTTTCTTTTCTTCGAGAGCAGTTTGAGAGCCTTGCGTGTCATTTCCTCGAGGGAAGGCTCGGCCGTGGTGTCCCTGTCGCAGTCATAGGCCATGTCACCCTTGGTGAAAAGCGCCCAGACTTTCTCTCCGTCATAAGCCCTGAACGCATCCATGTCCTTCTCTATGACGTCAATGGAATTGTCCGCGAGAATTTCCTTGACCTCGTCATCGAGATACCTGAGACCGCCGCCGAAAACAACATCCACACGGTTGGACGCAATCTGGCGGATAATGGTCCTGTTGTCATTACGAGATACGGAATGCGCCGTCGTACCTGCCGGTGTCGCATGGCTGGCCTTTACCGTCACGACAAGTCCGAGAGCCTTGTCCTTCAATATTTTGGCACCTTCCATGACCGTGGCAAGAGGCTGCCAGGTGCTGTCCGGATTGATGCTCACGATGTCCTGTCCGGGATGGGCTGCAGGATAGACGCAGATATTCGGACCCTGAACGAACTGTCCTGTCATATAGGCACTTATGGCCGCTGAAGACTCAGGAACCGGGGAATCCGAACACTGTTCCCTGACCATCCCGCAGAGGTACGGGTCAATGGCAAGAGAGGCATTTCCGTTCTGAGGATCAGTGTATTCCCTGTACCACCTGACCACGGACAGAAGACTCGTGGAATTGCCGTCCGGAATCATCAGTATGACATTTTTCACCGGCTTGACACCGTCATTGCAGCAGGATAACGAAAATACTGCGGATGCTGCAACCGCAGCGAATCTGAAAAGCATTCCTGTACCTTTCATAATCACAAATTAATCATTGGTGAAGGGCTCATTCTCGGGAGGGTCCGGAGATTCACCGTACCTTCCATAGCTCCGGCTTTCCGCAGAGCCCCGGATGCGGAACTGTAAGCAAGTTCCGGAGTATTGTTATGTTCGCTCAAATGGCAGAGGAAAAGATTGCGCAGCCCGGGATGGTATATCCTCCTGACAGCTTCCGCACATTCGTCATTGCTCAGATGACCGTGTCCCTTGCAAATGCGCATCTTGAGGTCGTGAGGATAAGGCCCGCCCATAAGCATGTCCATGTCGTAATTTGACTCCATGACCACGGTCTCAGCCCTGGAAGCGAAATATTCGGCCTCCTCAGTCATGCGTCCCATATCAGTCATTATCACGAAGTTATGTTCCCCGGCTCGGATTGCATAACCGACCGTTTGGGTAGCATCGTGCGGAACTTCGAAATATCTCACCGAGAATCCGAATATCTCGTTCCATTCCCCGTCCATGAGGTCCCGGCGGCATGATTCGAGATACGGGGATCCGAATGCGTGGCGGGCGAGCGACGAATGCAGTGTAGTCGTGGCATATACCGGCTTCGAAAGCTTTTTGCAATATGATGCCAGGCTCCTGATATGGTCCATGTGGTCATGAGTGACGAGGACCGCCCCGAATGAATCAAAGTCGAGTCCGTTTGCAGTAAGAGTCTGCTTCAGACGCCTGAGACTTACACCTGCATCGATGAGAATGCCGGAACGGACTCCAGCCTCGTCATTCATCCCGAGGTAATAGCAATTGCCGCAGCTTCCGCTGGAAAGACTCATGAACCGGACCATTACTGCATCTCCTCCTGCTCGCAATATTTCTTGATGACACCGTATGCATCAGCTACGCCGAGTTCTCCTGCATGGGATAGGTCTATGCAGCCTTTCTCCTTGTCTTTCAGATAGATAAGGACAAGTCCCCTGTTGAAATAGGCATCCCCCATGTAAGGATAGAGGGAAATCGCCTTCGAATAATTGTCTATCGCCTCGACGAATGAAGATGACAGGCAAAGGAGATTGCCTAGATTGAAATAGATATATGGAATGTCATCCACTATTTCGGCAGCCTTGCGCAAATCCTCCACGGCATCGGAATAGTCATAATTGCGGCTGACCTGATCCTTTACCCTGGCCCTTGTGGTACCCTTGTCATCCATCGTCAGGGTCTGAACATTGCTCTCGATGGAAGTGATGAAGTCAATCATGTCTGCACGGAGCACTCCCCTGTTCATGTAGCAGAAAGCCTTGTACAACTCGCCGTACTTGTCCTCCGCCTCGGTCTCGAGAGAATTGGTATAATGCATCATGGCCGAGTTGAACTGCCTTGAAGATATGTCTCCGAGAGCTTTCAGGAATTCCGTTCCCGAGCCGTCAGGAAGCGAGAAGATTCTGTCAGTCACCTTGTCCGGATCCGAAAGGCGCACAGTGTCGGACGAAGTGATCACAACCGGCACAGGGGACTTGTTGATGAACCTTTCCACCAATGCGTTCTCATATCTGTTCCGTAGGGCGTACTGGACATTGTCCCTCTCATTCGAGAGCACGAAACGGTACAGAGGCCTCAGGCGGATGTCTATGTCCCTGTGCTGCAGCATCTCGTTGTCGAAATCCTTCTTTGCGAATTCAGCATCGAGCGCTATCAGCGAACTGTATTTCTTCGTCGTATCCGCGAATGAGCCTTCCGCCTCGGAATTCTTCGCACGGTACTCGCTGACCTTCTTCCGGCCTGTCTCATAGTCCCGCTTCGACTCCTCCTTCATTCCGAGCATATTCTCGACATAGGACCTGTTCATATAGGCCTTGGCGAAATCCGGATACAGCTCGATTGCCCTGTCATAGTCTTCGAGAGCATCCTGCCAGCGTTCCATCTGAACGAAGAAGGACGCCCTGTTGTAGTAGGCGAGCACATTTCCCGGATTGATTCCGATGACCCTGTCCATGTCCTGGAGAGCCTCCTCGAAATTCCCGACCTGGGCATTGATAAGGCTTCTGTTATAGAGCGTCAGCGCATTGCCCGGCTCGTCCTCGAGTACCCTGTTAAGGTCGGCCATGGCGGCATTGTAATCGGTCTGCTCGTAGTACATTATCGCCCTGTTGAAATAGGCGAAAGTATTGGAAGTGTCAATGCTGATGGCCATGTTCATGTCCGCAATAGCCTCGTTCCATCGTCCCTGTGCTGCATACAGGCGGCCCCTGCGGATAAATCCCTCCGGCTCGAAACGGTCAAGGGAAATGGCTTTGTTGTAGTCCTCGTATGCACGGACTGTATCCTTGAGGAAGAGCCTGCTGGCTCCCCTGTTCAGATATGCTGAAGGGTCTTTCGGCTGCTTCCTTATATACCTGTCGAAATCAGACACCGCGTTCTCGAACTGCTGGGAGAGGAAATAAGTCACTCCCCTGCTGAAATACAAGCCCTCATATCCGGGCCTCAGTTCTATGGCACGCTGCAGGTCCGCAAGGGCTCTCTCATAGTCTCCGGAACGGCTCTCGGTGATGGCCTTGTAATGATATCCTGAAGTAAATACCGGATTGAGTCTCACAGAGTTGTTGAAATCCTTGAGAGCACCGCGAAGGTCACTGAGATTGTATTTGGCAATGCCCCTGTAGAAAAATGTCCAATGGTCAGTCGAGTCAATCCTGGACAGTACGTTGAAGTTTTCTATAGCCTGAGAATACTTGCCGTCGGCCAGGGCGTTCCTTCCGCGGAAGAAAAATACGTCCCTGTCATACTGGGCTTGGGCCACATACGGGCACAAGGTCAGAAAGACAAATAATATGGCGATTTTTACCACAAGTTTCATAATCTCGTCAAGAATTCCTAAATTTGAGGTTTGATTCAGAATTGCAAAGATAAGCAATAATTGTGCTTCAACTATAAAATGAAGGAAAAAATAATCAATATAATATTGTGCTTGGGAATGGCGGCGGGAGCGGCTGCACAATCGGAAAAATCAGTTACAGGGTTCGGGGTGATAAGCAGTTCACAGGCACATGATGTCGTGTGGGAGAACAAGTTATACAGACAGATAGAATTCCTTTCCGACTCCGTTTGCGACGGGCGGGCTACCGGAACAAGAGGCAGTACGGAAGCCGCTTTCTGGATAATCAGAAGGTTCAGGAAATGTGGCCTGATACCTCTCGGGAATAGCTATGCAACCCATTTCTACGAGCCTTTCGGACGCAATGTGATCGGGATGCTGCCCGGCAGGTCAGATGCCAGGAATGATTCATACGTCATTGTCTGCGCGCACTATGACGGTCTCGGCAGCCTCAACGGAGTATTGTATCCCGGCGCGGACAGCAATGCTTCCGGAGTCGTGGCAATGACCAGTATTGCAGAAATGCTCAGTTCTATGCGCTTCCTCGGCCAGGCATACGGAAAGAACGTCATTTTCGCTGCACTTGACGCGAAGAGCAGCAGCATGAAAGGCTCAAGGGAACTCTGGCGGAATATCTCGGAAGGCTGCCTGGCAGACCCTGTGAGCGGTGAGACAATTACCCCGGAGAAAATCTCGATGGTAGTGAACATCGACCAGATAGGGGGCACGATGAGCACCCTCAAGTCCGGAAGGAAAGATTTCATCATAATGCTCGGCAAAGAGCAGAAGCACGGGCACAGCGGAGACCTGCTGCAGTGCTGCAATTCCTGGTACGGAACACGGCTGGAGCTCGGATTCGACTATTTCGGCAGCAAGGATTTCAGCGAGGTGTTTTACCGCAGGGTATGCGACCAGAAGGTGTTTCTCGAAAACGGAATCCCGGCGGTATTGTTCACATCCGGAATCACGATGAACAACAACAAGCCTTACGACACGGTGGAGAGTCTCGACATGGAAGTCCTGAAACGCAGAATATGGCTGATGTTCCACTGGATTGACGAGATTTTGAAGAATTATGATTAGATTTGTAAGTAAACGGTAGAAAAATGAGAGAATTCTGGCACGTACTCAAGAAATACGTAACACCTTACCGGCATTACCTTGCCGGATCCGTTCTGCTGAACATGCTTTCGGCAATACTGAACATATTTTCTTTCTCCCTGATTATCCCGATGCTCCAGATATTGTTCAAGATGAACACCACTGTGTATGAATTCATGCCGTGGGACAGTGCGGAGGCAGGGTTCAAGGAGATTCTCATAAACAACGCATATTACGGGGTCACCGTCCTGATTCAGTCCCAGGGGGCGTCGATGACATTGCTGATACTCTGTATTGCCCTCGGAATCATGACATTCTTCAAGACCGGATGTTATTTCGGCTCCTCGGCCGTGATGATTCCTATCCGTACCGGAGTGGTCAGGGACATGAGAAGGGAACTGTACGACAAGATTCTCGCGCTTCCTCTCGGATTCTTCTCCCAGGAGCGCAAGGGTGACATCATCGCCCGCATGAGCGGAGACATCAACGAGGTGGAGACTTCGATAATGAGCACCCTCGACATGATCATCAAGGATCCGATACTCATCATCTTCTATTTCGGGGCCCTCCTGTTCACGAGCTGGGAACTCACACTGTTCACCATCCTCGTGGTCCCGGCCCTCGGCTGGGCGATGGGAGCCATAGGACGCCAGCTGAAAAGGAAATCCCTTGAGGCACAGAACCTTTGGAGCGACACCATGTCACAGGTGGAGGAAACCCTCGGTGGCTTGCGCGTCATAAAGGCATTCGTTGCCGAAGAAAAAATGCAGGGAAGGTTCGGGGACATTACCGAGGCTGTCAAGAAGAAGACAGGCAGGGTGGCCACAAGACAGGCCCTTGCTCATCCGATGAGCGAATTCCTCGGCACGATCCTGATAATGATAGTGCTCTGGTTCGGCGGAACATTGATTCTCAGCGAAAGGGCCACCTTCGATGCGCCTACTTTCCTGTTCTACATGGTAATGCTCTACAGCATCATCAACCCTCTGAAGGAATTCTCCAAGGCAAGCTACAGCATACCGAAAGGTATGGCATCAATGGAGAGGGTGGACAGGATCCTGAAGACAGAAAGCAATATCAAGGAGCCTGCATCTCCGGTGAACATCAAGGAGTTCAGCGACGAGATAAGATTCGAGAACGTGAGCTTCACTTACGATGGAGGCAGGAAGGTTCTGGATGACGTTTCCCTGTCCGTCAAGAAAGGAAAGACTATTGCAATCGTTGGAGAATCAGGTGCCGGAAAGACCACCTTGGTGGACCTGCTGCCAAGATTCTATGACGTTACGGAAGGCTCGGTCAAGATTGACGGAACAGATATCCGGGAGATGGGTATCAGGAATCTCAGAAGCCTGATGGGGAATGTGAACCAGGAGCCTATCTTGTTCAATGACACGATTTTCAACAACATAGCCTTCGGAGTGGAGAACGCGACGATGGAAGACGTGGTGGCAGCGGCCAAGATAGCGAATGCGCACGATTTTATCATGGCCAAGGAAGAAGGGTACAATACCAATATCGGCGACCGCGGAATGAAACTTTCAGGCGGACAGAGACAGCGACTGAGCATTGCAAGGGCAATTCTCAAGAACCCTCCGATTCTCATTCTGGATGAGGCAACGGCTTCTCTCGACACGGAATCCGAGAGACTGGTACAGGAGGCCCTCGACAGGCTGATGAGGTCCAGGACGACCATCGCCATCGCCCACAGGCTCTCCACCATCAAGAATTCCGACGAGATCATCGTGATGCATGAAGGCCACATCGTGGAAAGGGGCAGGCATGAGGAATTGTTGGCATTGAACGGATATTACAAACGGCTCACAGACATGCAGAGCCTATAAATTATTGACAGTCATGGAAAAGCAAATGAAAATCCGCAAGGTGGAAGGGCTCTCCGGGTGCCAGGGCTTGGAGGAGTTCGAAAGCCTGCTTTCAAACGGTACAAAAGGCGCAGTGGACTGCGTATGCTGGCCTGAAGAGTTCCCGCACAAACCTGACTGCCGTTTCAGCATCGGCTGGTGCGGCAAAGGCATCGGAATTCTGTTCAATGTCAAGGAGCCGGGAGTCCGGGCTGTAGCCCTCGAGGACAACGGACGTGTCTGGGAGGACAGTTGCTGCGAGTTTTTCATTTCAGACCCTTCGGACGGGACATATTACAATTTCGAGCTGAACTGCATCGGGACCCTGCTTGCCGCGAAACGCAGTTCCCGCACGGACTGCAAGCATTTCACGCTCGACCAGACATCCCTTGTCAGGAGATTCTCCACATTCCCGCACAAGCAGATCGAGACAGGAGACGAACTGCAGGAATGGAGCCTCGGAATGTTCATCCCGTTCAGCCTCATAGGTATTGACGGAGAGAATCTTCCTGCGGAACTTCGGCTGAACATTTACAAATGCGGGGACCTGACGGCACATCCGCATTACCTCAGCTGGTCCCCGGTACTTACGGAAAAACCTGATTTCCACAGGCCTGAGTATTTCGGACGCGCGGAACTCGCGGAAGATTGATGACAACAGCATACTGACAACACAAAACTGATGACTAAACCAATGAAAGCAGGTTCGAAAACATTGAGCATTGCCGCATTGCTCCTGACCGTGCAGTTGTCCGCGCAGAGCGGGCTTACAGACTCATACAGAAGCCTTTGCGACACGTTGAGCACTCTTGTGGAGGAGCGCACCACCGTGAAGAACAGCTTCAAACTGACATCCGTCAAGAACCGGAACGGCAGTCTGGATTTCTATTTCAATGCAGGCTTGGCGGACATCCCATGGCAGAAAGAAGACATCACCTGGCTGAAGAACACATTGAAGGAACTTGCCCCGGATGGCTGCAGGAATTACAAGATCGGTTCCATCTATTGTGACGGACTTCCTGTGACTCAGATTTTGTCCGAGCCTTCCGGCAATGACGGGGAGCCGCATCCGAACAGATGGAAAATAGCCGACCCCAAGCAGCAGAACAAGACCCCTCTCATCCGGGAAGAGGACGGGCAACGTTTCCATAAAGGCCTTTCAGACAGATACATAGCTCTATGGCAGAGCCATGGCAGATATTTCGAGCAGAAGACCCACAGATGGGAATGGCAGAGGGCCCCGCTTTACACCACGGTGGAGGACATGTACACCCAGAGTTATGTCCTGCCTTTCCTCATGCCTATGCTTGAGAATGCAGGAGCCTATGTCATGACCCCGCGCGAAAGGGACACCCAGACCAATGAATCCATCTGTGACAACGATCCGGGATTCTCGTTCGTGAGGAGCGGAAACCAGAGGCGTCTCGGGGAATATGAAGAGACAGGGAACTGGACCGATGCCGGCACGGGATTCGCCGATTTCAAGGAAATCTATTCAGGCAATGACAATCCTTTCACTTCCGGTACGGCCAGGAAGACGGCATGCACGAGGGAACGCCGCGGAAATGCATCGGTGACTTGGACTCCTGATATTGCCGAACGGGGCAGATACTCTGTCTATCTTTCCTGGAAGACATTGCCGAACAGCTCTGAATCAGCACATTACACCGTTCATCATCTCGGAGGTTCGAGCAGTTACATCGTGAACCAGAAGATGGGCGGAGGTACATGGATATATCTCGGGACATTCGAGTTCGCCCCGGAAAAAGGATGCTGCGTGACCCTCGACAACGGGACACCCGAAGGCAGGCAATACAAGCCGGGAACCGTCGTGACAGCCGATGCAGTACGTTTCGGAGGCGGAATGGGCAAAATTGCCAGAGGCGATGCCGAGACTCCGGAGATAGTTTCCGGACTTCCGAGTTTCACTGAGGGAGCCCTGTACTGGATGCAATGGGCCGGTGTGGATTCCACCATCATCAGGAAGCACGAGGACGACTATACGAACGATTACGCCGACAGGGGAGCATGGGTGTCAATGATGTCCGGCGGCTCCAGGGTCAATCCTTCGGAACCCGGCAAGGGCATTCCGGTGGACATGGCGCTGGCATTCCACACAGATGCAGGAATCACACCGAACGATTCCATTATCGGAACACTCGCTATCTACACCCTGAAATGCGAAGGGAGCCGCAAACTTCCAGACGGGGAGGACAGGATGACCGCGAGAGTGCTGGCAGACGACGTCCAGAGCCAGATAGTGTCGGACATCCGTGCTCAGTTCAACCCGGAGTGGAGAAGAAGGCAGCTATGGAACAGGTCCTACAGCGAATGCCGGACCGGAGGCGTGCCTGCCATGATCCTCGAACTGCTCTCGCACCAGAACTTCGCGGACATGAAATACGGTCTGGATCCTGACTTCAGATTCACTGTGAGCAGGGCGATATACAAGGGAATATTGAAATACCTGAGCAGCCGCTACGGATTCCATTATTCCGTTCAGCCCCTGCCAGTCAACTCATTCTCGGCTCTCACCACGGACGGACGGAAAGCGGTATTGAGCTGGAGACCTACCGTTGACACACTGGAGGCAACCGCCTCCCCTACCGGATATATTCTCTACACGAAAGTGGACGACGGCGGTTTCGACAACGGCCGCATAGTAAAACCTGCCCGCAAGGCGGACGACCGCCTGAGCATCGAGACAAACATCTGGAACGGCCATATATACAGTTACAAGGTAGTGGCTTTCAACGAGGGAGGACGTAGTTTCCCTTCCGAGACCCTCAGCGTCGGAGTGCCTGAAGGCGGGATACCTGAAGACGGCCCTGTCATCGTTGTTAACAATTTCTACAGGGTGGCACCTCCGGCATGGTTCGACACCCCTGCCTATGCCGGATTCGACGACAGGCTTGACGGAGGCGTGGCCTACATGCATGAAATAAACAGAATCGGGGAAATGTACCAGTGGCGCAGGGACATGAAGTGGTCGGACGATGACAATCCCGGATTCGGAGCTTCCTACACCGACCAGGCCGGCAAACTCATAGCAGGAAACACCTTCGACTATCCGGAAATCCACGGAAGGGCTCTCATGAAGGCCGGACATGCATTCTGCTCGGCAAGCGCCGAGGCATTCAGCTCGGACAGCATTGCCATGAGAAGGTTCAGGACGGCGGACATAATATGCGGAAAGCAGGTGACGACCCCGGCAGGATCGCTCGGCATGAGAAACGACAGGTTCAGGGTGTTCCCGGAGAATCTCCGAAAGGCCGTAAGGTCATATTGCCGGAACGGAGGCAATGTCCTGGTATCCGGTTCCAACATCGGTACAGACCTCTGGGACAGGGTTTATCCGGTGCAGCCTGACAGTACATATCAGGCTGAAGCACAGAAATTTGCAAAAGAAGTCCTGGGTTACAGGTGGCTCACCAACTATGCGGAACGCAGCGGCAAAGTCAACGCGGTTCACGTAAAGAATATGGACATGGGCCATTTCACCGGACCTATCGGATTCTGCCAGATTCCAAATGACAGGATATATTGCGTCGAGACTCCTGACGGTCTCCTCCCTGACTCGGACAAGGCGACGACATTCCTGAGATATGCCAACACCGGAATACCTGCAGGAATCTGCAACGAAGGCGACGGATACCGTTCGGTCAGCATAGGATTTCCGGTGGAGGTCATCAGGGACGAAAACGACAGGACAGCGCTAATGAAGGCGATAATGGACTATTTCAACAACGGAAAATGACACATCGGCATGACAGCAAGAGAATCTGAAATCATAGGTTTGATCCACAGGGAAGTGAAGCCTGCCCTCGGTTGTACGGAACCGGTGGCCGTGGCACTTGCGGTAGCCAAGGCTGCGGAACTGCTGGAAGGCAGGTGCCCTGACTGCGGGATACGCAAGGACAGTTCATTACATATAGAGGTGGAGGTGAGCGGCAACATTCTCAAGAACGGAATGGGGGTCGGCATCCCGGGGACAGGAATGATAGGACTCCGCATCGCAGCGGCATTGGGAGCTGCCTGCGGCAATGCCTCATACGGGCTAGAGGTACTGAAGGACCTTTCTGACGAAGCCGTGGCGGCTGCAAGGAAACTCGTGGATGAAGGACACGTATGGATTTCCATTGCCAAGACCTGCCACAAGCTTTACGTGAAGGCGACGGTGGAGGCATGCGGACATTCTGCCTGTGCCGTGATAGAGGACATGCATGACAGGATCGTGGAGACTTCAGTGGACGGAGCCACAGAATGTGCAAGGCACGGAAACCACGACACGGGAGCCCAGTCTGAAGACGAGCGCGACACCCTCGACTATCATCTGACTGTCAAGGAAATATGCGAATTTGCCGAAAATGTCGCATTCGAGGACATAAGATTCATTCTCGAGGACAGGACATTGAACCTCGCCCTAGCGGAGGAAGGTCTCCGGGGAGATTACGGGCTGAAAGTCGGGAAGACGATATTGTCCAACACGGAGGAAGTCTTCGGAAATGATTTCCTGACCTACGCGATGGCCATGACTGCGGCCGCCTCGGACGCGAGGATGGCAGGATGCACCCTGCCGGCCATGAGCAATTCCGGCAGCGGAAACCAGGGAATCACCGTCAGCATGCCCGTGATAGCCTTCGCCCTTAAGCACGGCACGAGTGACGAAGACCTCGCCAGAGCACTGATATTGAGCAACTTGATTGCCATTCACATAAAAGGATATCTCGGAAGGCTTTCCGCCCTGTGCGGTTGCGTGGTGGCCTCTACCGGATCGTCCTGCGGTCTCGTATGGCTGAAAGGCGGAAGATATCCTGAAATATGCGCAGCCATCAAGAACATGGTCGGAAACATCACCGGAATGGTATGCGACGGGGCCAAGGTGGGCTGCGCCATGAAGGTGGCCTCCGGAGTGTCCAGTTCCATCCAGTCCGCGGTGCTGGCCCTCAAGGGAATCTGCGTATGCGAGACGGACGGCATCATTGACAGGGACATTGAGAAGACCATAAGCAATCTCGGCAGTATCGGTTCCTCCGGAATGGAGATTGCGGACAACCTCATTCAGAAAATAATGGTATGCAAATAAAGGAGAATATGGATATTGATTTCGTGGTAACGTGGGTCGACATGAACGACCCTGAGTGGAAACAGAGTTTCGCCAAGGCCAAGGGACTGATCGACAATTCCAAGAACCAATATTCCGAAGCCAGGTTCAGGGATTACGGATTCCTCAAATACTGGTTCAGGGGCGTCGAGAAATTCGCCCCGTGGGTGAGAAACGTGTATTTCGTCACATGCGGGCAGAAACCGGAATGGCTCGACACGTCGAACCCCAAGCTGAAACTGATCTCGCACAAGGATTACATACCGGAGCGTTTCCTGCCTACCTTCAATTCCTCGATAATCGAATTGTACCTGCACCGTATTCCGGGGATTTCGGACAGATTCGTATATTTCAACGATGACTTCTACCTGACCTCCCCTACCCCTCCGACAAGATTTTTCGCAGAGAACGGGCTGCCGCAGGATATTGCCGCATTCCGTTTCAACAGCGGCATGAGCCTGTGGTCCAAACTGTTGGAAAACAATATCAGAATCATCAACGAGAGATTTGACAAAAAGGAAATACTCCGCAGGGACAGGGATAAATGGTTCAGTCCCGAGTACGGTTCCAAGTCTCGCCTGACAAGGCTGCTGTCGGCCTACGGCAAATTCATCACCCTCGTGGTGCCGCACAATGCCCAGCCTTACCTCAAGAGCTCTTTCGAGGAGGTATGGGACTATGCAGGGGACAAGCTTCTCGAAGTGTCAGCGCACCAGTTCAGGCACGAGTCAGACTATACTCAGGAACTGTTCAGGGCATGGCAGATATGCAGGTCATGGTTCGAGCCTTACAATACATACAAGGACACGAAGATGTTCCCGCTGATGGTCAAGCCGTGGCAGGCCGTGAAGGCCATCCGCGAACAAAAATACAAGCTGGTATGCATTAATGACAGCGTGCATATCCGCAATTACGAGAAAGTGATGACGGAGCTCCGCGACGCGTTCGAGAGCATCCTTCCGGAGAAATCATCATTCGAACTATAAGTAAATCAACATAAAACAGAATCATTATGGCAGACGAGAAGATCATCTTTTCGATGAACCGGGTGGGAAAGGTCCTCCCGTCAAGCAACAGAGTAATATTGAAGGACATCTGTCTCTCATTCTTTTACGGGGCCAAGATAGGCATCATCGGTCTGAACGGCTCCGGAAAATCCACGTTGATGAAAATAATCGCAGGAGTGGAGAAGAGCTACCAGGGAGAAGTGGTCTGGGCTCCGGGATATACTGTAGGCTATCTGGAGCAGGAGCCCCAGATGGACCCGGACAAGACAGTGATAGAGGTCGTGCAGGAAGGTGTGCAGGAAGTCATGGACCTGCTCAAGGAATACGAGGAGGTCAATCTCAAGTTCTGCGAACCGATGGACGACGACACCATGAACGCATTGATAGAGAGGCAGGGAGAGCTCACCGAGAAGATAGAGCATTGCGGAGGATGGGAGATTGACGCGAAGCTGGAGAGGGCCATGGACGCACTCCAGTGCCCGCCTTCCGATGCGAAGATTGCCACCCTCAGCGGAGGCGAGAGAAGAAGGGTTGCCCTGTGCCGACTGCTGCTCCGCCAGCCTGACGTCCTGCTCCTCGACGAGCCTACCAACCACCTTGATACAGAGAGTATCCAGTGGCTCGAGGCGCATTTGCAGCAATACAAGGGAACCGTCATTGCAGTCACCCACGACAGATATTTCCTCGATGACGTTGCCGGATGGATTCTTGAACTCGACAGGGGTGAAGGAATTCCGTGGAAAGGCAATTATTCCTCATGGCTCGACCAGAAGACCAGAAGGCTTGCAATGGAGGAGAAACAGGAGAGCAAACGCCGCAAGACTCTCGAGAGGGAGCTGGAATGGGTCAGGATGGCACCTAAAGCCCGTCACGCGAAATCAAAGGCAAGGCTCGGAGCATACGAGAAACTCGCAAGCCAGGACAGCAAGGAGAAGGAGGCCAATCTCGAAATATACATCCCGGACGGACCGAAGCTCGGCAACAAAGTCATTGAGTTCAAGGACGTTTCCAAGGGATACGGGGACAAGCTTCTCTTCGAGCATCTCTCGTTCATGCTTCCTCCTGCAGGCATTGTCGGCGTTATCGGACCTAACGGAGCCGGCAAAACCACACTCTTCCGCCTCATAATGGGCCACGAGCAGCCGGACAGCGGAGAAATCACCATCGGGGAGACCGTCAAGCTGGCATACGTGGACCAGCAGCACAAGAGCATCGACCCGGACAAGACCGTGTTCGAGACCATTTCGGACGGATTCGACTGGATCAAGCTCGGGAAGCGCGACGTGAATGCGAGGGCATACGTGTCGAGGTTCAATTTCACCGGCTCCGACCAGGAGAAGAAATGCGGAATCCTCTCGGGAGGTGAGCGCAACAGGCTCCACCTCGCGTTGACACTGAAGGACGAAGGCAATGTCCTGCTTCTCGACGAGCCTACCAACGACGTGGATGTCAATACGATACGTGCACTTGAGGAAGGTCTTGAGAATTTCGCCGGATGCGCGGTGGTAGTATCTCACGACCGATGGTTCCTCGACCGTATAGCCACGCATATCCTTGCATTCGAAGGTAACTCCTCCGTATATTTCTTCGAAGGAACCTACTCCGAATACGAAGCCAACAAGAAGATGCGCCTCGGCAATGAGGAGCCTAAGCGCTTCAAATACAAGAAACTTATGGAATAATCCGCCATTACCATGAACACTACTTTCAAATTGTTGACTGCGGCCGCCGCTCTTTCCGCCTGCGCATGCACGGGAAGGAAAGCGGAGAAGCCGAACATCGTGTTCCTGCTCTTCGACGACCTCGGATACGGGGATCTCGGATGTTACGGGCAGGAGAAGATCGAGACGCCCAACATTGACGCTCTCGCCGCACAGGGGCTCATTTTCACGGACATGTATTCCGCAGCCCCGCTATCGTCCCCTTCCAGATGCTGCCTCATGACCGGCAGGCACATGGGACACAGCCAGATACGCAACAACGAGGAGCACTATGTCCCGACCGACAATCTCGGATGGAACGGCGTGTTCCTTAATCCTGACGCACAGGGCCAGTTCCCTCTCGAGCCTGGCACTGAAACCATCGGGACAATGATGCAGAAGGCCGGATACAAGACGGCAATGGTGGGCAAATGGGGACTTGGATTCCCTGAAAGCGGCTCGGTCCCACGATGGGATTCGACTATTTCTACGGATTCAACTGCCAGGCACTCGCCCACTCCTATTATCCCGTGGAACTTTGGGAGAACGGGGAGCGCATCCGGACCGGCAATGACCTTGTAGTCCAGGGTTGCAGCCTGCCGGACAGCCTTGACAAATATGACGCGGCAAGCTATGAACAGTACGGAGGGAAACATTACAGCTGCGACCTGATGTACGACAAGATAGAGAAATTCGTGGAGGACAATGCTTCATCCCCGTTCTTCGTGATGTGGACCACGACCGTGCCTCACAGCGCAGTACAGGCCCCGATGGATGAAGTGATGTATTACGTGAACAAACTCGGGGACGAGGAGCCTTGCACCAATCCGGGCATGTATCTGCCCAACAGATATCCTCATGCCACATACGCTGCAATGGTCACCCACATCGACACCCAGGTGGGCCGACTTGTGGCAAAACTGAAGGAACTCGGGGTCTGGAAGAACACGATATTCATCGTCTCCTCCGACAACGGCCCTGCCAGCAACGGCAATTCCCCTATGGAATATTTCAACAGCGGCGGACCTTTCAGGTGCTGTGCCGGCTGGGGCAAATCCTCTCTCCGGGAAGGAGGCATAAGGATGCCGTTCATAGTCTGCCAGGGAGGTTCCACACAGGGACGGACCGTCAGCAGAATCTCCTGTTTCGCCGACCTGATGCCTACGCTGGCTGATATAGCAGGAGTGGAAGCTCCTGGAAATGACGGGGTTTCGTTCGCCCCGGTACTATACGGAAAGGATGCTGCAGACCACGAGGCCCTTTATTGGGAATTCCCTGGCGGCAAAGGCTGGGTGGCAGTCCGCATGGGAGACTGGAAAGGTATCGTACTGAATATCCGCAAAGGCAACACCAGGATGGAACTCTACAATCTGAAGGACGACCCTCAGGAGACGACCGACCTCTCAGCAGAGCATCCGGAGATTGTGGAGAAGATGTGGAAGGTGGTCCATGAAAGCCACGAGGACGCCAATCCTGAAGTGGAGAAATTTCAGATGGAGATACCGAAAGTATTTGATAATTGACAGAAAGATAGTATCTTTGCGCCCGCATTTCCAAAACAAAGCCACAAGGCTTTTGGTGCAATGGGGTCCTCCGGACGGAGGACTGAGTAACACATTTTAAACAAACAAACACAATGAAACATTTCGAATTGAACGGCAAGATCCGCACTGTCGGAAACAAGGCCACGATCAAAGCTCTCCGCAAAGAAGGTCTCGTACCATGCAACCTTTACGGACTCGGCATGGAGAACATCCTCTTCACAGTATCTGCAAAAGAGCTCAAGGGACTCACCCACGTTCCGGCTTCCTATATCGTAGACATCAACCTTGACAACGGCCAGAAATATACTGCAGTTCTCCACGAGCTCCAGTTCCACCCGATCGAGGACATCTGCCTCCACGTGGACTTCCTCGCTGTCAACGAGGAGAGCCCTATCGCCATCGACGTTCCTATCAACTTCGAAGGACATGCAGAAGGTGTACGTGCCGGTGGTAAGTTCGTAGGTCTCTGCCGCAAGGTACGCGTGAGCGCTCTCATGAAAGACCTTCCTGACAACCTCGTCATCAACATCGACGCTCTCCAGATCGGCAAGAGAATCGTTGCAGGCGACCTCAAATATGACAATATCACCGTCATCTCGCCTAAGACCACTATCCTCTGCACCGTGAAGGCAACCCGTCAGGCAAAGTCCAACTAATTTCTTAACGGGAAACTTACAGCATCATGAATTATCTGGTAGCTGGACTCGGCAACATAGGGCCGGAATATGCGGATACCAGACACAATGCAGGATTTATGGTATTGGATGCCTGGGCCCAGGCATCCAATGCTGTTTTTCAGACGAAACGGTACGGTGACATCGCCACGGTCTCATTCAAAGGCCGCAACATCACTCTTCTGAAACCGTCGACCTACATGAATCTCAGCGGAAATGCCGTGAGATACTGGGTCAATGCCCTGAAAATTCCTGTGGAGAACCTGCTTGTGATCTGCGATGACCTGAATATTCCGTTCGGGACAATGCGAATGCGCAAGAAAGGCAGCGACGGCGGACACAACGGGCTGAAGAACATCCAGGAGCTCCTCGGCACCCAGGAATACACCAGAATCCGGGTCGGAATCGGCAACGATTTCCGTAAAGGCGAGCAGGTGGATTTCGTCCTCGGGAAACTGTCCCGGGAAGAGCTTGAGCAAATGAAGGAGATCTGCAGCAAGGTGATCAAAGGAGCTGAAGCATTCGTGACCATAGGGGCAGACAGGGCTATGAATTCCTTCAACACTAAAGACCGGCAAGGCTGAATGCCAGGACAATAGGAATATTTTTGCAAAAATAATTTGCAAGTTTTGGTATAAATGCATAAATTGCAGGCTGTTATTCAGGATTAAGTGTTTAACAAATAAAACCAGAGGTTATGAAAGAACTCGTTGAGAAAATTAAAGCTGCCTACCCTGAGTTTGTGTCCAACGCCGAGCTTCAGGTTGAGAAAGGCAACAAAGCAGCAGGTCTCCGTGCACGCAAGGCTGCATTGGAACTTATCAAAGATCTGAAGGAATTCAGAAAAGTTTCAGTTGAGGCCGGCAAATAAGACAGCTTCACCTACAGAATCGTGGGAATATCTGAAAAAATGCAGATATTCTCATTTTTTTTGTTTTTCCATGCAACATTTCGGAAACAACCTGCATCTATGTAATAGGTTTAGGTTTTAGTACACGTCATAAGGGCGGGCGAAGGTCAGAATGTCGGGAGACATTGACTTATGCCCGTTCTTTCTTTTTTATTGTTCACTTCGCGTTATAATTGTTGGAATAGTCATTTTAAATGCGTAACTATGCATATTGTTTATTGACGACTGAAATTATAACAGACAGGATGACTTCCACCAGATATTTCTCATTGCTGCTCGTCACCGCGGCCCTGGCTTTATTCAGCCAGCCGGCATCGGCCAAAAAGGCGATTCCGTGCAGCATCACCCTTGCCCAGCCGGACGGGTCCACCTTGGAAGGGAAGCTGAAAGGGGATGAATTCTCACATTATGTGACTGATATCCAGGGACATGTCCTCAAGCAGAACAGCGACGGCTTCTGGTGCTACGGACTTTTCAGCCCGGACGGGACCGTCCACAGCAGCGGATTCATAGTGGGCAATGACGCTCCCGGACATATACTCTCGGCGTCATCATATGTCCCGTACCAGGCGCTTTCGATGAACTCCGTCAAGAAACGGAACACCTTGCCTCCCATTAAGCCGGTTACCAGAAACGGAGACGAGAGTCCGGTCAAGAAGCATTGTATCATACTCCTCGGCCAGTATCAGGACTTGAAGATGACATACACCCAGGAAGATTTCGCCAATCTTATCAATTCCGGGACTACGAGCGCCAGGCAATATTTCGAGGACCAGTTCCTCGGAGCCTACGAGTTCACATTCGAGGTCGGCCCCATAGTGACATTGTCCAACAAACAAGCCTATTACGGCAAGAACGACTCTTCAGGCAATGACGAGAAAGCGGCTGAAGCCGTAGCTGAAGCCTGCAGGTTGGCAAGCGCCCAGGGCGTGGATTTCTCCCTGTACGATGACGACGGGGACGGAAACGTGGACAATGTTTTCGTCTTCATGGCAGGAAAGGACGAGGCGGAATGCGGAGAGGAGAACTGCATCTGGTCCCACTCATGGTATCTCAGCGCCGCGAACATAAACCTCGTCATTGACGGCAAGAAGATAGACAGTTACGCGATTTCCTCCGAGCTGTCATATATATATGACTCCAGAAAATTCCTCTTCACAACCATCGGCACCTTCTGCCATGAGTACAGCCACACATTGGGACTTATGGACATGTATGACACGGATGCCGAAACAGGAGGAAAATCGGACGGTCTATGGGGGTCCACTGCCCTGATGGACAGCGGGAATTATAACGACAGCGGCCGCACTCCCCCGTATTACAATGCCATTGACAGGGACATGCTCGGCATCGGGAAAGCGGAGGAACTGATACCAGGCACCTATGAACTTGAGCCGGTCAATATGAACGGGAGGTTCTTCAGATATGAAACCGGGAACGAAGGGGAGTATTATCTCATCGAATGCAGGAAGAACTCCGGGTGGGACAAACACATTGGCGGAAGCGGACTTGCAATCTACCATATCGACAAGTCACATAACATGACCGGAATGTCCGAGGTATTCGGCAGGACCGTGACAGCATCCGAAAGATGGTGGTCGAACGAGGTGAATTGCCTAGCATCCCATCAGTGCGCGGACATGATTGAAGCATATCCGGATGCGGTAAGCGCATCTCAGGTTTTCTTCCCATACAGCCGCAACAACTCATTTTCTTCATTCTCGAATCCGTCTTTCAAGTTCTGGGACGGTACGGCGTCTCCTATCGCCTTGAGCGGCATAACCAGGAAAGGAGACAATATCGTGTTCACCGTGGGAACTTTAGGCTCCGTGCTGCCGGGCCCAGCTACGATAACGAGCCAGGAAGTTTTCCAGGACGGGGCGGCCATACAGTGGGAAATCTCGGACCCTTCCTATTCCGGAGAAGCGGTAGTGGAATGGGGACGCAGCGGGAAAGAGATGGAGAGATTGTCAATAAAGCCTTACCAACCAGGCAAATACGCATTGGCATTGTTCGGTCTGGCCGGTAGCACGGCTTACAATGTGCATATATGGTATGAATCTGACGGCATCAAGGGCAAGGAGGCCGCGGTCAATTTCACGACCAGGACAGTATATCGGGACAGCTACCCATATATGTATCTCAGGAATGTTGCGCGGAACGAGGACGGCTCATTCCCGGAAGGAACACTTCTTCCGCTGAGGATTTATAATCTGGCCGGCAAAGGCACCATTGAATGGGTCATGGACGGGAAAAGCGTCAGCGTGGACGGAAGCGGCTATTACGAGGTGAGAAAGTCCGGCGGGCTGAAGGCTGTCATCACTTACGATGACGGAAGTACTGATGTTGTCTATAAAATGATTACTGTAAGATGAAAATGAGCGGCAGAATAAGGACAATCATTGTGACGGCGATTATCTGTTCAGCTGTGTGCGGATGTGAGAAGCATTACGAGACAGACCCGGTATTCATTGCAAGCAATGACGTGGTCCTCAAGGTGAGAAATACTGACAAACTTGTTTATGTTCCGGAGTACTATCAGCTGGGATTCCGCAAGGACATGAAGCAATTCAGGGTACAGAACGACAATATGTCGGAATATTTCATTTTCACTTGTTCTTCACTTCCGGAAAAAGAAGGGCAGTCGATGAAATGCGCCATCAGATATGAGTCTGTATCAGAGTCTTTCGTACGAAGCGACCTATCATTCAGAGTGGAACGCACAGACAATGACGGGAGATTCTGGCTTTGGTGCAAGGACAAGGGAATCGGCGTCATGGTAAAAATCTTAAATTAGAATTTTTCAAAATTAATTTGGAAATTGTACTTCGATTGATTATCTTTACCGAAACAAAACTTAAATAGGAGAAAAAATATGAGAAGTATCACAACTTTCGACCTGCAGTACGCCCACAGATTCTACGGATTCCAGGGCGAGGCCCAGTACCTGCATGGGCATACAGGAACTGTAACCCTCGAAGTCGAGGACACAGTCAACGCCGGCGTCAACATGGTATATCCATGCAACGAAATTCAGAAAGTGGCATGGGATGTCCTGAAGAATTTCGACCACGCCCTTATCCTCAGGGAAGACGACCCGCTGCTTCCTGCTATTCTTGACGTATATGAAAAACAGGGCATCAAGAACGGACATCCTCAGAACAAGATGAAGGGAGAGGCTTTCCGTACATCTCTTGCATCGGCATATCCTGAATCCCGTCTCGTAGTGACCAAGGAGACCATGACCGTAGAGGGCATGATCAAGATCATCTACGAGCTTCTGAAGGACAAGCTGAACATCGCGAAGATCACATTCACGAGCGGCGTGAACGCTGCCAGCGCAGAATTCGACATCAACGGCACCATCGACCGCTGCCCTCTCTGCGGCATCGCCCTCGACGAGAACGGAGTCTGCCCTAAGTGCGGATACCGCAAGAAATAATCCGCGGGATAATACGGAG
>SAMEA3663026__coassemble_404_pt1 | contig 25886 bp, 16 predicted proteins | sample SAMEA3663026__metabat2_low_PE_017 | metagenome-assembled genome bin SAMEA3663026 (sample SAMEA3663026) | pig gut metagenome | biome: pig gut; feature: pig-associated habitat; material: faeces | place: France | collected 2012
AAGCGAAGCACAAAAAAACGGCGGAGTAAAAACCCCGCCGTTTTATTTGTGCGAGCGAAGGGACTCGAACCCATACGCACAAAGGCACCAGATCCTAAGTCTGGCTTGGCTACCAATTACAACACGCTCGCATAAACCTTCCGGAAAGCCCCAAACTTGAGCCCATCATCAATAACGGCCTTTGGAAGCTGCCGATATTTGTATCCGAAAGGAGTACAAAGGTAGTAATATTATTTGAAAATTCCTAAATTTGCTTCAATTTGAGGAATCAGGGCACGCCGTGAAACTATTGCAGTCCACACACAAAAAAAGGACATCGGCACAGCTGACGATTGATATGAATACCAATGAGTGGGAGCATGACAGAGGACAAATATTCAGGATGGAAAGCCGCGCTGGCTGCGGTCAGGGATGCGAATAATGACGCGGCATGGGCGATGTCGGAATTCATCAACGAATCCCCCTGCGCCATAACCCCTGCATTGCTCCGGGAAATGAATTCAGGTATGGAGCTCCCGGAAGAACTGCTCTATGCCGTCCTGATGGCAGGAATGGCCGGAATCCCTCCTGAAGACACGGACCTTACCACATATTTCATCGAATCGGTGAAATGCCTAGAGGCAGACCGATACAGGGAGGATTCCTACCTCCGGACAATCGTTTTCCCGGAAACCTCATCCGGAAACTGGCGTCTAACACACTATGCCTACAAACCATACGAGGCTTTCGTCAGGGATGACATCCGGCACGGAGAAGGCAACAGGGAAATCCCCCTGACAGGCTATTTCAAGGAACGTTTCGTATATCCAGCCGTGGAACAGGACGGGCGTGAATGGATGGCCGTCAAGCCGAGCGAGATAGAGACGATGCGCGAGGCGTTAAACATGATATCCGGAGACATTGCCGTATTCGGGCTCGGACTGGGATATTTCGCATTCATGGCCTCGCAGAACCCTGCAGTCAAGACGATAGACATCATAGAGAAAGACATTGATGCCATCAAGTTGTTCACCACGCACATCCTGCCACAATTCCCGAACAGGCACAAAATCAGGGAAATCATCCATACCGACGCATTCGAATACATGGAGAAGAAAATGCAGCATCGCAACTACGGTTTTGCATTCATCGACCTGTGGCACGACGCCTCGGACGGTCTCCCCATGTACCTGAAAACCAAGCGGATGGAACATCTCAACCCCGAAGTGAAATTCCTCTACTGGGTGGAGAGAACCCTGTTGTCGGCATACAGATGGAGACTTTTCGACAGGATACTGGAAGAATCGGAATCGGCGGAGGAAGCGCTGGAGAAAATGTCCGACAAGTCATTGGCCCGACGGGCGGCCGCCGGTGAAGGAATCCGCGAAAATGATATTGAGGCAGACGCATCCGGTTCACAAATCATTGATTAATATTTGAATAATCATTATTATATTTGCAATGACACCGCTCAAGCCTGCCATATGGAACCGGCCAATCCGGATTGCGGATTGAAGAGCGGAAATACGAAAATATATCAACTAAATGAATATGAAACACAAACTGTTCTTCACACTGACGGCTGTCCTGGCCATTCTGCCGGGATGTACCGGCGGCAAAGATGCCGATGGGCTGAAAATGAGCCGCGAAGAAGCCAAGGCAATGGACTTTCTATACGGGTCGATGAGCATAGCCGACATCGGCGACTATGACAGCACCTACTTCCTCGGCAACGTGAGGACGGCGCTCAAGGCAAGGAAGGAAATGGACTGGGGCAGACAGGTGCCGGAGCAGCTGTTCATGCATTTCGTACTTCCTCCGAGAGTCAACAACGAGAGGCTGGACGACTTCAGGACAATGTATTACGACACCCTCAAGGCTCGCGTGGCAGGATTGTCCATGAAGGACGCCGCCCTGGAAATCAACCACTGGTGCCACGAGAAAGTCACCTACACCCCTTCTGACGCAAGGACTTCGTCACCACTCGCCTCCATGCTCAATGCCGAAGGACGCTGCGGCGAGGAATCCACATTCACAGTCGCTGCAATGAGGACCGTGGGCATTCCGGCAAGACAGGTCTATACCCCGAGATGGGCCCACACCGACGACAACCATGCATGGGTTGAAGTATGGACAGACGGAAAATGGTCTTTCCTCGGAGCCTGCGAACCTGAAGCGGCACTCAACATGGCATGGTTCAACGAACCGGCCGCAAGGGCAATGCTCATGCACACCCTGGTATTCGGAGACTACCACGGAGACGAGGACATAATCAGGAGGACACATTCCTTCACTGAGATAAATGTCATCGGAAACTACGTGAAGACAAGAAACAACATTGTCAGGATCATTGACGGCAACGGCAATCCTGTCAGCGGCGCGGTCATCAATTTCTGCATATACAACTACGGTGAATTCTACCCTGCAGTAACCCTGAAAAGCGGAGAGGACGGCACGGCATCACTTCATACAGGTCTCGGAGACATGCTCGTATGGGCTTACAAGGACGGATGCTTCGGCAAAGCCCTCCTGAGCGGAAACGGGGACAATGCCGGGGCAGAGCCGGAGTGCAGGGCCGATATCGCATTGACTCTCACGGACTCCGACCTAATCGCCGAGGACATTGACATCAATCCTCCGGCTCCGGGAAAGATTCCTGCAGAAGCTGACGAGGCAGCCGTGGAAGCCAACAAGCTGAGGCTCGCCGTGGAGGATTCCATAAGACTCGCATACAAGGCCACATTCGCAGGAGACATCCCAGACGCGAAAGGCAACTGGCGGGAAATCAAGGCATTCCTCGAATATGCAGAATCCTGCGGCCAGCGCGGCAGAGCCATGGACATTCTGGACAATATAAGCCGGAAGGATGTCAGGGACACTGACAGGAAGGTGCTCAAGGATGCCCTCGATTCAGCCCCTGTGCTCGCGGAAGGATATGACGGGAGCCTCTATGCAGCATACGTACTCTGCCCGAGAATCGGCGGAGAATTCCTCCAGCCATATCATGATGCAATCCGTGCCGCGCTTGTTCCTGAAACAGGCCAGAGCCCTGAACCTGAGGCAGTCATAGGATGGTGCGAGAAGAACATCGCCAATGCCGACAGCCTCAATCCGAGACGCCTCCAGGCCACTCCTGCCGGGACATTGAAGACACGCAAGGCAGACTCCAGGTCCAAGGACATATTCACTGTGGCGGCCCTCAGGACTTTCGGCATTCCGGCGAGGATAGACATACTCACAGGAAAGGCCCAGTACGTTTCACGCGAATCCGGGGAATGGCTCGGCATCGGCAAGGGGACCGGAACCGGTATTGCACCGTCAAAGGGGTGGATAACAATTCGTTACACTCCGGGAGAAGGCACTCTTGACAATCCTGAATACTATCGTCATTTCACAATCAGCCGTCTTGACGGAGGTGCCAGGCGCGTACTCGAATTCGAGGGCGGAGACGCCACAGAGCTCGGAGCTGACGCTTCGGCAAAATATTTCAGCAGGCCGTTCCAGCTCGAGACCGGAGCATATCTCCTCACGACCGGAAGCAGGATGGCGAGCGGAAAGGTTCTGGCAAGGATGGTCTCGTTCATCGTGGACGAAGGAAAGACAACCGATGTCAGCATGATAATGCGGCAGGCACCGGAAGACGTGGGAGTCATCGGCTCCATGGATGCAGAGAAGACATACACCCCGCTTGAAAGTATAGGTGCAGCTGTCAGGGAAGGTGACCTGGACAAATCAATCCTCTCGACCACCGGAAGAGGCTATTTCCTGATCGTGGTGGCAGGTTCAGGTGACGAACCGACCAATCATGCCCTCAGGGACCTTGCAGGAATCAAGGACGTGCTCGCAGGATGGAACAGGCCGATATTGATACTCAGCTCTTCTGCAAGGGATGCCTCTACACTCAAGATGCCTGAAGGAGAAGGAGGACAATTCCTTGCGGACAATGCCCACTTCGGAATTGACAATGACAATGCCGTACGCACGATGATATGCGACGGCTGCCACAGCAAATCCTCCACCCTCCCGGTGGTGGCTCTCTGCGACAGCTTCGGCAGAATCGTGTATCTTTCAACGGGTTACAACACCTCACTCGGCATCCAGCTCAGGAACGTTATCGGAAAACTCTGAGTTACCTGCCCACCAGCAGGCTCACGATGTCCGAGCTGGTGCGCATGACAAGTCCGGGACCGGCAGACGGTTCATCGAACCCGAGTTCCGGAACATGATGAAGACATAGGTCAGGAACAGGCTTACGGGCAGTGGAATGAAATTCCGAAGCACCCGTAAGCCTTTCTATTTCAGCAATATTGGAAGGATTCACCCCGGAACCCGGCATTACGGTGATACGCCCGGCGGCCTGCCTGACAAGCCCGGCTATGAGAGGAGCGCCGTCGAGGGCTTTCGGTCTCTGTCCGGATGTAAGAAGATGATCGAATCCCATTGAAATAATCTGCTCCAGGGCCGTCTTCGGATCACGGCACACATCGAATGCCCGGTGGAAAGTAATGTTCATCCCGTCAGCCGCACTGACGAATGCACGGCAGGCTTCCATGTCTATGTCACCGTCCGGAGTGAGCGCCCCGACGACGACTCCCGACACACCTGACATGCGGCAGAACGAAATATCCTCCAGCATTGTCCTGATTTCCGAAGGAGAATAACAGAAACACACCTCTACGGAACGGATGAGGACATTCACGGCCAGCCCCTCATGGGTGCCGGCTTCCCTGACAGCCTCCCTGACAAGGCCGCATGACGGGGTCACTCCCCCGCCCCCGAGAGCAGAACATAATTCAATCCTGATGGCACCGCCCTTGCCGGCCTCATGCACGTCTTGAACTGAAGTGCAGCATACTTCTATCTTTCTCATATCATGAAAACGTTTCCAAAATTCCGGATTCTCATGCAAAAATACTCTTTTTTTGGACCTGACGCTTCATTTTTACATTGACTTTGCATATATTTACAAAGAAGTTCCGCATGTGCGGGAGAAAAAGTATTGAGACTATGAAGATGGGAAAGACTCCGGCATTGGACTCGGAGTACATCATTGACGGAGCAAAAATGGAATTCACGCCAAGGCAGCTGCTTGAGAGTGCCTCCGGCAAGGCATGCACGGCAGAAGCCGCAGGACAGATCGTGGACGAGAGCATTGACCCTTCACCCGCTGTCGGATTCTTCGACCTCGAGGCCATATCAGCAGTCAAGCACGCACTCGTGGCAGACAAGGACCGGCCGAGAAACATTCCTCTTGACTGTGCCGGCAGCATTTCGGTATCTGACGCCGCGAGATCGGTCGTGGATACGCTCTGGAAAGATGGACATTTCCGTATTGGAGACCTCGAGGCTCGTGTGGAATGGGTATGGAACGGAGAGCCGACAGGCAGTCTTGCGGCATTCTATTCCTCCGTGTCGGAAATTTGCAGCTATTTCGACATGCTGGGCATCAGGATTGACGGATACTCTATCTCCGGGAGTTCTTCCACAAACACAGTCCGTTTCAGGATGGGAGTTGCAGCCTCTGCCTCAGCAGCATCCGGTAATGGGCCTCTCGATATGGATGAAAACCAGGAACCAATATATGAAGTCCCTTTCAGGACACCTGACCCGCATATGCTCGAGACGCGCAAATGCCGGGAAACATTGGAGGGAAACAAAGGCAACTGGCTGATTTACATTCCTTTCGACACATGTAGCCACAGACTGGGAGGATCCCTTTTGTCGGAATTGTCCGGCATCCCGGGCGGAAAGGCTCCCGACATTCTTGACACGGATTATTTCATGGACTGCTATGAGGTGGTCAGGGAGTTCGTGGAAGACGGAATCATCCTGTCAGGCGTTACAGTGGGTGCAGGAGGCCTGATGGCCGCACTTGAGAGGATGGCTTCCGGCGGACACGGAATCGATGCGGACATAGAGAGCATCATGCAATCCTACAAGGAGAATGACACCGCGAAAATCCTGTTCTCGGAGATTCCCGGGGCAGTCATCGAGATACCTTCATCCGACTTCGACTACGTGGATGCCGAACTCCTGCTGCAGGACGTGGCCTATTACCCGATCGGGCATCCGGGTCCCGAAGGAGTCAGGGTGAACAGAGGAAGCAACAACAGCATTTCCGGTATCCTGCAGTCACTTATGGACGTGCAGGCAGCGGAAGGCGAAGACTGATAAAAACCACATTGCAATGACAGAGAAATATGCTAATGTCCCCGGCAAAGGCGGACAGGGGAAGCCGAAGATATTCGTTCTCGACACGAACATCATACTGCACGACTACAAGGCCATACGCAAATTCCAGGACAACGACATTGTCATCCCTATCGCCGTGATAGAGGAACTGGACAAATTCAAGAAAGGCGATGACGCCCTCAGCTATAATGCCCGGGGTTTCATGCGCACCATCGACAGGCTTACGGAGGGCAAGATGTTCGGCAAGAACGGAGTCCCGGTAGGAAAAGGCCTCGGCAACATCAAGATAGAGCCGAATCACCCTTTCCCGGACAATATGAAGGACCTTTTCCACGACGATATCCAGGACCACAGAATCCTGTCAACTGCAATATGGGTGAGGGACAACAATCCTGACCGCTTCACAGCATTGGTAACCAAGGACATCAATCTCAGGATGAAGGCCAAAGCCGCCGGGATGGTTGCCCAGGACTATCTGACCGACAGGGTCGAGGAAAACCGTGTGGAGGATTCGCAGAAAGCCGTTCAGGTCATCGACAATCTGTCACCGGAACTGCTCCAGGAGCTCCGATACGGGCAGAACAATTCCATTGACTGGAAGGCAGTAGGCAAGAAAGAGCCTATGGCTAACCAGCTTTACAAGTTCAAATGGCCGGGAGACTGCGGGGAGGTGGTATGCGGCAGATATGACACCGATGCGGACAGGATAGTGCTCGTAAAGAGCAGGGAGGCTTACGGCATCAAGCCGAGGAATGACGAGCAGAAGTTCGCCCTCGATGCCTGCCTAAACAGGAAAATCCAGCTCGTATCCCTGACAGGAGGCGCCGGTACGGGCAAGACACTGCTTGCCCTCGCTGCAGCATTGGAGCAGGAAAAAGACTATGACCAGATAATATTGTCAAGGCCGACAGTGATTCTTGGAAACCAGGACATCGGATATCTGCCGGGAGACCAGAAGAACAAGATGACCCCGTTCCTCCAGCCGCTGATGGACAATCTGAATGTCATCAAGTCCCTTTACAGGCCGAGCAGCAAGGAATACCAGAAACTCGAAGGTCTCGTGAACAACGAGAAACTGCTCATAACCCCTCTCGCATATATCCGCGGAAGGAGTCTCGGCAATGCATATTTCATCATTGACGAAGCCCAGAACCTGACTCCGCACGAGATAAAGACCATCATCACGAGGGCCGGAGAAGGCACGAAAATGGTGTTCACGGGAGACATTTTCCAGATTGACCAGCCTTATCTGGACCAGTGGTCGAACGGACTCACCCATCTGGGCGAAAAGATGGCCGGCCAGAGACTCTTCGAGCACGTATTCCTCCGCAAGGGAGAACGCAGCGAACTGTCTGAAATCGCGTCGAAGCTGCTCTGACCGGAACCGGTTATTCTACATCATTTTCCTTTACACAGCGGATGCCGAATGCAAATGCAGGGTTGGCAGCCGTTTCCACGGACCAGCCGATTCCTGCGAATGCGAACGACCATCTGGCAGGGAATGCGTCGGAGACGAAATACTGGGCCTGTCCGATATTGGCCAAAGAGCTGTCCCACAGGAAGGTATTGCCTCCAAAACCCCTCGACAGTTCTCCTGAATAGCCGATACGTCCGGCATTGCCGCAAGGGAACCAGGACTTCTGTCCGTTGTACGTATAGTTCCACCCGATCGGATTGTCCACGCTGCCGACCGGCTCCATATTGGCCATGAACTCCGCAGTGGTCCCCCAGTCGGAACCTGCAGGTATCCTGTAGCCGTAAGGACAAGGATCCAGATTGGTCTTGAAGCGCTCGCGGTTCTTCCAGTTGGTCACCTTGCCGTACCACAGGCCGAGATAATTCCAGTCCCAAGGGGCGCTGCACCAGAGGCCGTCCTTCTGGTTGTCAACTCCGGTGAAGAACGTAAGCGGATGCTTGTCAGCCTCTTCCTGGCTCGGCATCTGGGCTCCGGACAACGTCCACTCGAAATCATGTGCAGGATTGATGACGGTATATTTCCTCGCCTCGTTGAAGACCTCGGATGCACCCCATTCATCAGCATAGCCGCCGAAAATCGGGGAAATCCTCGCATACTGGTACATGATGACACTCCAGGTCTTCGTGCCTTCCTCCTGGGTCGAGCCGGTAGCGCCTATCACCCTGTCCATGAAATAGGAATCGGCCGTGATCTGGACATCGGCAGGCCGGTCAGTGCACCAGATGAGCCATGACCAGACCACTGTACCTGAAGCATCGAATCCGGAAATCACCGCATTGCCTTCGTTGCCGAGGGTGCGGAACCTGACCACTCCGTCAATCAGTTCCACTTCGGAAATGATGTTCTGTTCCTTGGCGAATGTCTCCTCGCTCGTAGCCCATATCCAGTCGGCCGAGGCAATCTCTATCGGGGTCCCGTCCACTTTTTTCGGCACGAAACCGTAATAGCCGCCATCAGTGATGATATAAGTATTGGCAGGATTGTCAAGTTCAGTCCACGGCTCGGCGTACACCTCGAAAGAGGCCTCATCGGACACATATCCGCGCGAGATGCTCACCGCAGCAGCCTTTATCGTATATGAAGAATTCCAGTCGAGTCCGGATACGCTGACCCGGGCCGTTCCGTTGACCGGGACCTCAGTACCATTGAAAAGAATATTCTCGGCCGGCAGGCCTTCCACCGCTTCATCGGACCTTGAAAGCAGATAGGCACAGGTAATGGCGTCAGACGATACTATGTCGAAGCTCATGGAGTTGGCCTGGACCTGTACGTTCTCGACCCTGACCTGAGGCATGACCTGAACCTGCTCCTCTTCGGCACAACCGGACAGGAGACATGCGGCAAAAACGGAAAGCGTCAGCATTGATTCTTTGTTGAGCATATGAATATATTCAAATAATTTCCTAACCAATATCAAAAACTATAACCTATTCCTGCAGAGAAGGAATTCTTCATCGGGCCCTTTGACCAGTTCCATGAGAGGTCCAGGGTGAAACCGCAGAAACGGATTCCGGCACCTGCCGAGACATATCCCGGTATTCCGGTTCCCTCGCCGCAGAAATGCCCTCCTGCACGGAGGAAATAATGACCGTCGTAACCATATTCGACACCTGCCCCGAAATTGAACACGGCAGGATTGAAATACATTCCCGCATCCACTGCGGCGACGAACGAATTCTTTCCGCAAGTCCAGTTGCCGTCCGCAGACAGGGCGATATTTGCTGGTAGCCCGAAAGAATCACCTTCATCAGATTTGACAGGGATTCCTATATTCCTTCCATGGAGGGATATACCCACATTTCCCGGAAGCTGGTACCTTACCTGTACATCGGCAAAACCTGTCCTGAGCACTTCCCTCTCCCCGTCAATCTCAGGATAAGGGGCGCTCTGTGCATAATTAAGTGTCACGCCGGCAGAGAGTCCCATTCCGCTTTTCCAGGAAAATCCGGCACCTGCCCTGAAATCGAACGGCTGGCAGTCTCCGATGACAGCACCGATACCGTCAGTCACATCATAACGTTTCCCGAACTCTCCGAGAAAGCCGAAAGTCACTGCGAAACGGTCATCTATCCTGTATACGGCACCTGCAGAAATCAGGTCTGAAGACGTTGCCGTCGGCTGGAAAAGTCCGTAAGAGGCAGCCACTGACAATGTCCCGGCACCGTCAACGGCTCCTGCCACCGAGCCGAAATGAGCATAGGCCCCGTTCCTTGAAGTCCCTCCCATCGCCATGGATACCGGGTCGGGATTCAGGTTCAGGAACTGCATCGCGGCCAGGGAGGATACCTCCTGGGCAGATGTGCTGAGAATAGTGGCAACCGGCAGGATCGCCGTGAGAAAATATCTGATTTTCATTGTGTTCTACTTTTTGGAAAATGATGATTTATATTCCCCGCCGGCTGATTTGAGCACGACTGTGTAATTCCCCGGAGCGGCACTGCGCATATCCATCCGCAGAGGTTCGTTGAGAGAGATGCTGACATCCCCTGCCGAATACACCTCAGACCCGGTAGCCGAGAGAATCCTGACAGAACCTTTGAACGGCTGCCCTGTCCTCACATTGACGAAGTCCACTACAGGATTCGGATATACGTCCACAGGCCTCGACGGATCACGCACAACGACCCCGAATTCTGCAGTCACGCTCTCGCCCCTCGAGTCGGACACCACGAGCCTTACGGCAGTGGAGCCTGTACGCAGTCCGCGGAAGATGATGTTCCCGTCCGAGAAACTTATCTCCAGGACTCTCCTGTCAGCTATGACAGGGGTCACGAAAAGCGGTTCCCCGTCAGGGTCCGAGAAATAATCCCCTGCCTTCAGCACCACTTCATCTCCCGGCCCGTTGACCGCCACGGAGGCAATCTCCCTGGTGATGACAGGAGGATTGTTCGGGAGCACCGTGAAACTGAACGTGGTCTGGCCCATCGCCCCGTATTCATCCATCGCCCTGATTATGCATGAGTTAAGTCCTTCTGGTGCGGATGCAGCGTGAATCGTCAGCACACCCTGCTGGGCCTGGTCATCGTATGAGAACGAGAGGCTTGACTGGTTTCCTTCGAGGAACAATGTCACGGAATGCCCGTCCGGATCCACTGCCCTGAACGTCACGTCCACGTCCTCCCAGGCCTTTACGGTAAGATTCTTCACATCACAGACTACTGAAGGGGCTGTATTGGAACCGGTAGTGACGAAATCCACCGGAGACAGGGATGACTCGTTCCTCGCAAAATCGGAAGCCGATACGGCGCAATAATATCCGGCATTGAATTCCAGGGCCCTGACTGTGAAACGGACCTTCCCCGGAGATACCTCCTCCAGTTCATTGACATCGAACTGAACCTTGATGGCCCTGCTCTTTGATGCAGCAGTGAACTGATTGCGGCTGTAATAGACGTTCATATATCTCGCCTTCGACGCACCTCCGTCATCGGAAGGCACGACGGCTTCATATACAATAGTATTGGACCTGGTCCTGACCGAGAACTCCGTGACAGGCTGGGGCGGTTCGAGATTGAGGGTGGACAATGCCAGCTCGGCATCCACCATCCCGACTCCGAGTTTCCCCTGCATGGAAGGATTGAACTGATATATGGAAGGGTCTGTTCCCCTTAACAGGCTCTCTTTCAGGTCATTGCAGGTATATCCTTCACCTCCGGCAGCAGAAAGCACCAGGGCGGCGATTCCTGACACATGAGGACAGGCCATCGAGGTTCCCTGGAATCCGCCGTACTTGGAATCAGGCAATGTCGAATAGACGCCTCCGTTGTTGTAGGTCTGGTCTCCTCCCGGAGCACACACATCCACCCAGTCTCCGTAGTTCGAATAATATGCCACAGCCCCGTAAGGGCCTATTGCAGCCACAGACACAACCTTCTCATAAGCAGCAGGATAGGCCATGTCAACCGCATCATTTCCGGCGGCGAATATCACCAGTCCGCCCTTCATCAGACCCTTCTGGCTCCCGTCCGGGGCAAGTCCCGCTACATTGATGAAATAATCGATTCCGGCCTTCACTGACGGAGGGAGGGTCACCACATGCTGGGACTCCTCATATCCCCAACTGTTCTGTGCAATCAGGGCCCCGTTCTCGGCAGCATACTGGAAAGCCTTCTGGATGTCAGCTCCCATATTCGGATAATTCGGGTCTATCACCTGGAGCGACATCATTTTCACACCAGGAACGTCCGGCATGCGTCCTCCGGCCACTCCGCAGACACCGATGCCGTTGTTGTTCACTGCAGCCACTGTTCCTGCTACATGGGTGCCATGGTCCACAGGATTGATCTTGGCATTGTCCGTCACGAAATTGAATCCGTTCACGTCGTCCACGAATCCGTTGCCGTCATCATCCCTGCCGTTGCCGGCAATCTCGCCCTGGTTGACCCAGATATTCGGCTGAAGATCAGGATGCATGCAGTCCACTCCGCTGTCGATGACTGCCACGATGACATTCTCGTTTCCGAAAATTCCGTATTTGTCCCATGCCCTCTGGAGACCCATGTCCATTCCGGAGCGGAAGCCGAACTGCCCGGTATTCCAATAATGCCATTGATACTGTGTATAATACGGGTCATTCATGCTGACGCTCTGTTCCTTGAGACGATAGACCGGCTCCGCACTCTCCACGAACGGGAGATCATTCGGAAGAGCCGCGGCAGACTTTGTCGCCGGAATTCCTGACTCAATCCTCGCCTCGAACCAGAGATGAAGTCCTGACTCTCTCTGGAGCCTCTCATACGGCCCGCCGATGTTGAAGCACGGACGCATCGAGAGGAATCCAGCCCCGGACATTTCAGCCGGAAGCGATTCCGCGGAAATGATTCCGTCCTCACCTTCTGCCCCGATGAGCTTTCCGGCCATGCTTTCTGACACCTTCAGCCTCACGACTCCCGGAATGCATGCACTTTCGGGAATGGAGACCGTCACGTCGTCGCCTGCAGGAGCCACCTCCACCGGAACCGCCATCTCGCAGGATGCGAGGAGCAGCGCACTGGACAATATTGACAATAATATGGTGTTGGTTCTCATTTTTCTTGCAATTGTTTGATTCATCATTTGTTCGCTTTAAGGATGACTTCCCCTTTATACAGTTCCTCGAAATAATTCGCATTATAATTAAATAGGCCGTACCATGGTATCGTGAGCTGGCTTGCATCCTCGCTGATGCTTATCTTGAACGAGGACGAGAGCTTGATCGTGCTTCCGTCGAAGCTGGATATGCCCGCAAACATGTAGGTGGAACTGTTAAGGGAGAAGAAATTGCCGGTGGATGTGAACTTAATCTCATGATTCTCGATATCGAGCTCCCCGAGGGCATAGTTCACAGTCTTGCTGTCAGAGGTATAACCGGGAGTCTTCATCGCCACGTATGGGTCGAAATTGTACAGGGCGACATATTTGAAATCGCTGCTGACGGAGACATAGACCTGATGTCCCACATATTCATAACCGGTACCTCCGGACACGTAAGTTCCTGTGTAAGAGTCTGCTATCTTGTAATACCAAGGCACGTCAGGCACTTCCACGGCTATCTTCCGTGAATATGACGAACCGTCCATCGTCGAAGCCACGGCCATTATCCAGTTAGTGGTGCCAGGAACCACCGGAACTTCCGCCTTGACGACTCCGTCAACAGGCTTGACCGCAGTGAATTCCGACTGGTAGAAATCCCGGTCGGTAGAAGTCATTACCCCGGCCTCCGGTCTTCTCATCATCCCGTCGAACCCTGAAAGAGTGAGTTCCACGACAGCCTTCCTGCTGAACTCGTTGATCTCCACTCCGTTTCCGAGCTCCACGGCAGGCATGGCCCCGGGAGAACTGAATCCGGCCTCCACTTCATCTTTCTCCTGCGCCCTCTCGCACGATACGAGAACGGCAGCGGAGAAAATCGCCATCATGATATATATTCTGTTGATTTTCATCTTCTTACCTCCTGTCATCATAATTCGTTCTGGTCCTCCGGAAGGATTGAAGGATTCTCCTGAAGTTCCCTCTCCGGAATCTGGAACACCCAATACTTGTGATGCGCCGGGACATCGACTATCTTGGTGAGGAACTCCAGATTGTGGTTAGTTCCTTCATAAGACCTGACGATGCCCTCGGAATTGCGTCTGCGGTCATAGTAGGACAGGCCCTCGCCCCAGAGCTCGATCCTGCGCTGAAGCAATATCTCGTCCAATGTCACGGTCTTGTTCCATGCCGGATCCCTGTAGGCCATGAGTTCTGTCATCAGGGACTGGGCTTCGGAATCCTTGCCGAGCCTGAGAGATGCTTCTGCCTCAATGAGATACATCTCGGCAGCCCTCATATAGACATAGTCCTGGAGCCACTGGTCGAGGAAACCGAACTTCCTCGCGGCATAAGGAAGGGTAGAGGCAATCGCCGCGGCATTGACCGAAGGAGAACCTCCGGACGGCCCGTTGAAAAGAGACTTCCGGTAGTCCGAAGCCGGTATCTGCTCATACAATTTCCTGTCAATCAGCTTTCCGAGCTGGTCAAGTCCGGCATATCCCGGGCAGTCGTTGCTCATCTGCGAGAAGAAGGAAGCGTATGTGGTCTGGGTCTCGGACGTATGGTTGAATCCCCACATCACCTCGGCATCCTCAATGTCCATGAACCCGGCATGGAGCCTCGCCTCGTCCATCAGTGTATATCCGCGCCGTGCATCGGAAGCCATGGACGCAGCCTTTTCCCACTGCTGGGTGAGAAGATAGTATCTGGCAGCTATGCCTTCTGCAGTCTGCTTGTCCAGCATTATCTTGGACGGCCTCTCATAACCTTCCAGAAGAGGAAGGGCGGCATTGATGTTCTCCTCGATATGCTCGCAGACAATCCTGAGAGTATTCCTGCCCTGGCGCTCCGAAACGGTGTCCGCGGACTTGGAATCCCTTGAAGCATAGACAATAGGGACGCCCTTGGCCTCGTAGTTGAAATTGCCGGCCCCGTCCATCGGGTCCTGGAAATACAGGATGAGATACATGTAAGCCATCGCCCTTATCGCATAGGCCTGTCCGAGATAACCTCTCGACGAGATATTCTGCGGATCAGTCCCGGGCTGGAAAAAGTCAATGACTGTATTCGCGTTGTTTATAAGAGTATAGAACGTGGACCAGATCTGGAACGGCCTCTTGTAGTTGAAGTTCCTGTAGTCGAATGCGTAGTCGTACATTCCCCAGCCCCTGGAGCCGTGGAGGACGACATCGCCGGCCATCCAGTCCCCCACCATCGTGCAGGAGATGAAGCCGAAGTCATCGTGCTCGTTGCCCGAGGTACCGCCGGCATTGTACTGCACCATGAAGGAATAAAGTCCTGAAATATAGGAGGACAGGTATTCCGGGTCGTTCTCCACCATCTGGGCGGCATTCTCCCCGGTGAGATAATCCGTGCTGTCCACGTCAAAATATTTTTCCGAACATGAGACGGCCATGAACGCCGCCGTCAGGACTGATATCAATCTCGTAACTTTCATAATCCTCATAGTCTAAAAAGTGATTGACACGCCTCCGGATACTGTCCTGAGGGCTGAATAGGTGAACCCGGTGCTTCCGCTGAACGACTGGCGCACATCCAGTCCGCGCCGCTTGGAATGATACCAGAGATTGTCACCGGTGACATATATCCTGAGATTCTGTATCCTTGCCTTTCCGAGAAGCTTTTCCGGGAAGGTATAGCCCACGGTGGCATTCCTGATGCTCAGGTAAGATGCCTTGGTAAGGAAACGGGTGGACATCTGGTTGGCTTCCTGGAATCCGTTCTGCAGACGTGGCACGTCGGTCTCGAGATTCTGCGGAGTCCAGCGCTTGAAAATATCCTTGTGCCAGTTGGTTCCGAGCGATCCGGCTCCCATGAGGGACGCGTAGTTCGAATCCATTGTCCATCCGCCGATCTGGTATGCGAAGGAGACGCTCATATCCACGCCGAAGAATTTCAATGCAGTGGAGAATCCGCCGTACAGGTCAGGAATCGCTGATTTTCCGGTCCTGCGCCTCGTTGCATCAGCCGTGGTGGAAACATATGAAACCGTCTCGGTGCCGTCTTCTGCCGTGGTGTACTTGGCATAGAGAGGCAGTCCGGTGACAGGATTCACTCCGGCCCACTCGTACAGGAAGAAGTCATAGAGGGAACCTCCCTTGGATCGGTAATACGGATAGGCCTCATAGCCATCCTGCGGCTTGTCCGAAGGCAGCTTGGTGAGGGCGTTCTTGTAATGGGTCCCGTTCAGGGAGACGTTCCACTGGAAATTGCTGGACTTGAAGACGTCGGCGGAGACCTCGAACTCGATTCCGGTGTTCTTCATGTCCATGTCATTGACCAGCTGCGTGGCAGGAGAACCCTGGCTCAGCGCAAGCGGCCTGTAATAAATCATGTCCTTGGTGACTTTGATGAAGAAATCCGCATTAACGCTAATCCGGTCGAGGAAACGGGTCTCGAATCCGGCATTGAAATTCCTGGACTTCTCCCAGGTCACGTCAGGGGCGGCGCGGAAGACCCTCTTCAGGGAAGGCTCGCCGTCCACTCTCTCGACGGAATAGAGGTCCTGATAGACCTTGACCACTCCGATATTGTCATTTCCCTGGGTTCCGTAGCTGGCTTTCAGCTTGAGATAGTCAATGGCTCGTGCTCCTGCGAGGAAACGCTCCTGCTTCATGTTCCAGGAAGCGCCTGCAGACCAGAAACTGCCCCACCTGCTGTCCGGGGAGAATCTGGAAGAGGCATCGCGCCTGTATGATGCGGAAACGAAATATCTGTTGTCATACGAATACTCAGCCCTGCCGAAAATTCCCTGCAGGAAATAGCCTGCTGAAGAGGAATTCAGATACTGGTAGAATGCTGCATTGGCAAAGTCCGAAACCGTCGGGTCGAGATAGTTCGTCATCTGCCCGGAAAGTCCGTAATTGGAGTCCTTCTTGATCTCATGTCCGAGGAGGATGTTCAGGGAATGGGCTCCCCAGACCGGGGACCAATTGAGCAACTGGTTGGTGTTCAATGCAGTATAACGGGAAGTAGACTGGGATCCCCTTCCGTTCACCGTGAGGGCGTCTCCTCCAGCCGGTGTCTGGAACACGTCGGACCTGGAATTGAAAAGGTCATAGGCGAGATTCACCGTGAACTTGAGATCCTTGAGTATCTGCACGTCGATATATCCGCGTGTCGTGAGATTGTCTGCAATATATTTGCTCTTGGAGGTCATGAGCTGGCCGTACGGGTTGGTGAGAGGTCCGAATGCACGGCTCTCTCCCCAGTCGTAGGCAGGGTCTCCGTTCGCTGCGTAGATTTTCTGCCCGGTCTCGAGGTCATACTGATATATCGGGTAGATTGGGGCAATCATCTGGCCGAAGAAGAAAAGATTGTTGTACGAGGAAGAACTGCTGCCTCCGTAAGTCTGCTGGACGGTATTGGAATAGGAGAAATTGATACCGGCCTTGAGCCATTTGTAGACAGTCTGGTCCACTTTCGCCCTGACGCTGATCCTGTCGAATCCGGACTTCGGGACATATCCCTCGTCATTCAGGTAGGATGCGGAAATATAGACCTGAGTCTTCTCGGAGCCGCCGGATATGCTGAGATTGTATTCCTGACGGATTCCGTTGCGGAACACGTCCTTGTTCCAGTCGTCGTTCCATTTACGTTCCGTGGCGGCAGGATTCAGCTTGCCGGTCAGAGGATTCACGAGTTCATCGTCGGCGACATCCCGATAAACATTGTATTTCAGCTGGCGGATCAGGGCTGCGGAAGCATAGGCATCGGCCTGTGGGCGTGAGAGAGGATCATCCGCACGGTAATATGCGGCATTTCTCAGAGCTTCCCACGTAAGTTCGTAATAATCACCCGGATCTGTCACCACATCATAGGATGGGACGCATCTGGAATTGACTCCCACCTTTCCGTCGAAAGACACCTTGACCCTCTCGGACGTTCCCCTCCTGGTGGTTATCATTATGACACCGTTCGAACCACGGGCTCCGTACATTGAGTTCGCAGCCGCGTCCTTGAGCACGGTAAGGGACTCTATATCATTGGCAGGTATGGAGTTGAGACTTCCTTCATAAGGCACTCCGTCCACCACGATGAGAGGGCTCTGCGATGCCGATACTGAACCGAGTCCGCGTATGATGATGCTCGCGCCGGAACCCGGGGTTCCTGAAGAGCTGGATGTCTGGAGACCTGACACGGCACCTTCGAGAGACTTGGATATGTCCGAGGTGCGCATCTTGGACAGTTTCTCGCCGCTTACCTGGGCGGCCGAGCCTGTGAAGGATGACTTCTTCTGTACGCCATAGGCGACGACGATGGTCTCGTCAATGCTCTCCGAATCAGGGTCGAGCCTGGCATTGAGCACATCCCCGTCCCCGACGGGAAGTTCGAGATCGGCATACCCGACCGAACTGAAGACCAGCACGGAACCCGGAGCAACGGATATCGAATAGTATCCGTCCGCATCGGAGGAGGCTCCGGTCATGGTACCCTTCACCATCACGGCGGCGAAAGGCACCTCCTCTCCGGTCCTGGCATCGGTCACCCTTCCGGTCACTGTCCTCGTCTGGGCCGTGGCCGCGATTCCGATGCAGGACAGAATCACGATGATTGCAGCAGTTATTCTTTTCATCTGTCTGACTGTATTTCTATTTGACATTACCCCTTACAATGACCTCATGAGGCCTGTTTGATGACGGGGTTGCGGATACCGGGAAAGCAGGGCCCGCGGAAGCGCGCACACTGAATCCGGACGGGGCCGATGCCGGGGACGAACCTGTCCTGGTCATCGTGAACGGCATCTGGGGATATGCGGAGGAGAATGTATAGAGTTCCCCTGTCGACTTGTTCCTCGCGTAATAGCCCATCGAGCCGATGGTTATCCTGCCTTCAGAAGTATTGACTGACTCCGGATTGACTATGGCATTGTCATTTCCTGTGCCGCTGAACGAAGCCACGGCGATATTGTAAGAGCTGCCGGCCCCTGCGATGAACACGTCATTGCCCGAGCTGCCGTAGAATCCGAGAGTGCAGGCAACGTCCGTCCCGCCGTCCCTCAGATATACGTCGGCAAGGTCACAGGATATGAACACGAGTTCTCCGGTGTTCTCGTCCAGCATTGCCACTGCAGGGCATTCTGACAAGTCGGCGGAAGCCTCCCATCCGCGGAGATGATAGAGATTGTCCCCCTTGTCGCGTGCATCCTCAATAGTGACGTCATAGTCGATTTTCCCGTCCCCGATGCGCCAGCTTCCGATCCAGGCCTTGTATGCGTCTGACATCGGAGGCGCAGCGACCTCGAACGGCTCTGAAGAGGCATATTTGCCCGTAGGAGCTCCGCTCATCTCAACTCCGACGGCATAGGCCGTGTAGATTCCTTCCTTGGTGAGATTGTAGCCCTCCCTTGCGGATGTCGTATAGCCGAAATCGGCCCATGTGTAATCTGTGCCGTATGCCTGGTTGTACTGGCGGATGTAATCGGTCATGAAAGCGGCGGCATCAGTCAGGAACACGTCGAACTGGTCCTTGTAATAGTCCATGCTCTCTTTCGATATGACCACTATGAAATACATCTCTTTGGAAGTGGATACGCAGGAAATCACCTGCTTGTAGGTCCCGGTATAATCCCCGTTGGTGATAGTGCCCGCGCCTTCGTAAGTGACGGTCCAGTCAGGATTCAGCACCGGATATACCGGACGCATCCTCGTGGTGAATTCCACCGTCGCCGGAGTGCCGTATGCAGCCCCGTCCCGGACTCCTGTGACGACGGCCCTGTACGTGGTGTTCTGGAAAAGTCCCGGGAATTCCTTGATGATGCTTCCGCTCTCGAGCGCCTGTCCGAGATCCGGCACTGAACGCAGTTCCTTCTCGCATAGCGACTCTGCGGACGAAGTCAGGTCCGTGGTGACGAAAGCATACCACTTGTCGGTATTGTCGCCCGTGGTGGAGATGTTGATGAAGACATTGTTGTCAGTAGGTGATCCCATCACGGATAACGTAAACTTCGGGATACCCTTGACCGTGCTGAAAGAACAACTGCCCGGAGTTCCGTATATGCTGCCGTCCGGGTTCATCCCGAATACGACATACCTGTAGGCGGTTCCGGACTCGAGTCCTTCCACATTGACGATTCTAGTGGAGCCTGACTTGAGGCTTCCTGACAGATTCCCGGTCCCGGACAGTTCCCTGGTTTTCCTGTTGACCAATGCATCGACCCCGGAATCAAGGTCCTTGGTGGCGAATCCGTAATAGGTATCCCTGTCCGAACCGTCATGAGTGACTGTCACAGTAGCCCCGTCCACGGTCTCTGCCCCCGGTTCGACATGGAAACGGACGTCAGGGAAATCAGGTGAATCCGCACTCTTGACGGCATCGCTGCAACCCGCAAGCATCAGAAAGGAGAGTATCACGCCTCCCCGCGTCAAGAAATCACAAAACGTAGTTTTCATTCACAAATAATGTTGAGTTCATTATAACAGGATGCAAATATAGAAATTTTATCGAAAATGAGTATTCCGATAATGAATTGCCGAGATTCTTTTAAAAAATGATTTAATTGATTAAATTTGCAATCTTAAAGTTGAAAAAGTTAACACAATTATTGCAATATGTTGGAAAAAAAGAAAAGAGTGTACCGTTTCGGAGGCAAACACGCCGAGGGAAACGGCACAATGCGTGAGCTCCTCGGAGGAAAAGGAGCCAATCTTGCCGAGATGAATCTTCTCGGAATGCCTGTTCCGGCAGGCTTCACAATCACAACCGAATGCTGCGCCGAATATTACGCCCTCGGCGGAGGCTACACCGACGATCTCAGGCAGGAAGTCAGGGATGCAATGGAGGCCACCGAGAAAATCATGGGCAAGAGATTCGGAGACCCTGAGGACCCTCTTCTCGTGAGCTGCCGTTCAGGTGCAAGAAGCTCCATGCCTGGTATGATGGACACTATCCTCAACATCGGTCTCTGCTCCGCAACTCTTCCGGGAATGATCAAGAAGACCGGCAATCCGCGTTTCGTATATGACGCATACCGCCGTCTCATCATGATGTATTCTGATGTCGTGATGGAGAAAGCAGAAGGCATCGAGCCTGAGGACGGACAGGGAATCCGCCAGCAGCTTGACCGCATGATGTGCGAGCTCAAGGAGCAGAAAGGCTACAAGTCCGACACCGAGATTACAGCCGATGAGCTCAAGGATCTCTGCGAACTGTTCAAGGCCAAGGTGAAGGAAGTTCTCGGAGTTGATTTCCCTGACACTGCTGAGGCACAGCTCTGGGGATCAATCGGAGGCGTGTTCAAGTCATGGAACGGCAAGCGCGCCATCACATACAGGAAAATCGAGAAGATTCCTGATGACTGGGGCACCGCAGTGAACGTGCAGTCCATGGTATTCGGAAACATGGGCAACACATCCGCCACAGGTGTGGCATTCTCCCGCAACCCGGCCAACGGAGACAACAAATTCTACGGCGAGTGGCTAATCAACGCACAGGGCGAGGACGTCGTTGCCGGCATCCGTACACCTAACCCTCTGAACGAGGCCACCAAGTCAGAGAAGAACAAGGACCTCGAGTCCCTCGAGAAGGCTATGCCTGAGGTTTACAAGGAACTCGATGAGATCCGTACCCACCTCGAGAATCATTTCCACGACATGCAGGATATCGAGTTCACCATCCAGGAAGGCAAGCTCTGGATGCTCCAGTGCCGTATCGGCAAGAGAACCGGTCTTGCAGCCCTCCAGATGGCCACTGACATGCTCGCAGAGGGCATGATCGACGAGAAGACGGCCGTTATGAGGGTATCCCCTGCACAGCTCGACGAGATTCTCCACCCTATCCTCGATCCGGAATCAGAGAAGAAGGCAAGCAAGATTGCACAGGGCCTTCCTGCATCACCGGGCGGAGCTGTAGGTACTCTCGTGTTCACACCTGAGGACGCCGTGGCAGCAGCCGCAGAAGGACGCAAGGTAATCCTCGTGAGGGAAGAGACCTCCCCTGAAGACATCGAGGGCATGAGGGCCGCAACAGGAATCCTCACAGTCCGCGGCGGCATGACATCCCATGCAGCTCTCGTTGCACGCGGCTGGGGCAAATGCTGCATCGTAGGATGCGATGCAATGAAGATTGACCTCGCAGGCAAGTCAGTGAAGTTCGCAGGATGCGATAAAGTATTCAAGGAAGGTGACTGGTTCAGCCTCAACGGCGCCAAGGGTCTGGTTTACAATGCCAGGATCGACACCATGGACGCTTCCGAGAATCCTCTCTTCGTACAGTTCATGGCTCTCGCCGACAAATTCCGCAAGCTCGGCATCAGGACCAACGCCGATACTCCGGAAGACGCAGCCAAGGCGCTCTCGTTCGGAGCCGAAGGAATCGGTCTTTTCCGTCTCGAGCACATGTTCTACGGCAAGAATTCCGAGACACCTCTCGCCAAACTCCGCAAGATGATTCTCTGCGACACTGACGAGGAAAGGAAAGCAGCTCTCACCGAACTCGAGCCGTTCATCAAGGCTTCTGTGAAGAGCACCCTCAGGATCATGGACGGCAAACCGGTAGTGTTCCGTCTTCTCGACCCGCCTCTCCACGAGTTCGTACCTCATACCGAGGAGAAGAAGGCAGAGCTTGCCAAGGAGCTCGGCGTAACACCGGCCGAGATCGAGAAGCGCGGCGAGTCACTCCACGAGGTGAACCCTATGATGGGACACCGCGGAGTACGTCTCCACGTGTCATTCCCGCTCATCGCCGAAGTAGAGTACAGGGCCATCTTCACTGCAGCCGCAGAGCTTCAGGGCGAAGGACTTCACCCTATGCCTGAAATCATGATTCCTGTCACTATTTCCGCAAGGGAGCTCAGCTTCCAGAAGGCCATCTGCGACAGGGTCAAGGCTGAAGTTGAAGGCAAGTTCAGCACAAGCATCGACTACCAGTTCGGAACAATGATAGAGATACCTCGTGCCGCCCTCACAGGCGACAGGATGGCAAGGACTGCAGAGTTCTTCTCATTCGGTACCAACGACCTCACCCAGATGACATTCGGATTCTCACGTGACGATGTCGGCACCTTCATGGGCGAGTATCTCGGAAACAAGCTTCTGGACGCAGATCCGTTCAAGACCATCGACACCAAGGGCGTCGGCAAACTGGTCGAGTACGGTGTCCAGGCAGGCCGTTCGAAGAGGCCGGAGCTGAAGTGCGGTGTCTGCGGAGAGCACGGAGGAGATCCTGATTCCATCAAGTTCTTCAACAGAATCGGTATCGACTACGTATCATGCTCACCGTTCCGCGTGCCAATCGCACGTCTTGCAGCGGCGCAGGCTGCGATTGCCCAGAGCAAGTAATCTGACGATATAGTTTTATGCCCCGCCTCGCAAGAAGCAAGGCGGGGTTTTTTACATCCGCATCATAGCGGCCGGGCTTATCTTGAGAATACGGCAGATAGAACCGGCTACCGACAGACTGGGCTCCGCCCGGCCGGTAGTGAAGTCATTCACCCTGGTAGTGCTGACACCCAGTTCCTTTGCCAAGTCTTTCTGGGTGAGATTCATCTCCTTGAGGCCATCCTTGATCAATTCCGCCACTGTAGGCTTCTCAATGGGATAATGAGACTCCTCATAGTCAATCACTATGTCAGACATCATGGCGAGTTCCACCGCTTTCGGGTCATCAGGCGACATATCCTCACTGACCTCCGGGAGAAGTTCTTCAACCCTTCTCAAAGCCAGTTGATATTGTGATTCCGTAATCTGTCTCATAATTCTGTCCTCAAATATTTGATGCATCAATCTTGTCATATTGCTTATGCGTTCCGACAAACCTGATGAAAACGTATCCCATTACAAACTTCACGACAACGACCAACCTGAACTTATTGCCGCCAATATTAAACACATAGTGCTGGTTTCCTACCGAATCCACAGAGTTGAAGTCCCGTTTCATTTCCGCAAATCCGCTCCAGTGCGCCTCTGACACAATATGATACCAACGCTCAAGCGGAACCTTCGCATCAGCATATTCCGCATTTTCGTAAAACTCCCTCAACTTCCTTTGCGATACGATTCTCATCATTCATTATTTTTCGCAAAAATAGATAAATATTCCGAATAACAAAAGAATATCCATAAATATTTCCGGTTTTCGGAATATTAGCCACATAGGGATTTCATCAAAGCCAACAATGCCTATGAGCGCCGTCACGCAGCAAACCCTACTGAAGCTTGCACGGTATTGGTTAAATTATGCGCAAAACGGCACCGGAGTCCAATTTTTCCGGTGCCGCAAACTATTTGCAGGAGTATTTTTCGAGTATTTCCGAATTACCTTATTCCGTATTTCCTGAGAATCTTGAGAATCGGTTTCTCGATGGACTGCTCCCAGAGGGAATAGCCGTAATTGTCAGGATGGATGCCGTCCACTGAGGTCTCGTGCAGGGCATCGGTCGCATTGGTGCTGATGAAATAGACATTCTTGTACTTCTTCACGGCTTCTTTCATCAGCTTGGCGGCCATCTCCTGCTTTGCACTCTCCTTGGCCTCTACATCCTGATTGAAATTGCGGCCCTCACGATAGATGGTCTGCTGGAAAATCAGCGGGATGTCAGGATGAGCGGACTGAATCTTCTCGATGAACGGGAAAAGGCGCTCCTCAATCATGGCGGCGTCAGGATTCGAGAATGAATCGAAGATCAGGGCATCGACATCGGCATCGCAGAGCACGTCGGCGAAATATGGCTGCATCTTGCAGTTTCCGCTGCAGCCGAGGCTGAGAATCTGGATTCCGGTCTTCCTCATGAACTGCATAGGATAGCTCATGCCTGCACGGCTCGTGCTGATTCCGTGAGTATAGCTGGAGCCGAAGATTCCTACACGATGACGGAAAGGGGAATCAGCAGGCTTCAGCGAAGCCCCTTCCTCCACACCGATTTTCACGGAATAGAGTTCGCAGTAAATAGGAAGATACAGGAGACATTCCTTTTCGGTATTGTCCATGTTCTTGATGAGGACGAGATTGTCACCTGCCTTCTCCGGTTTTGTGGCGCCTGAAGCGGCCCACAGCCAGTTGCCGTCCTTCCTGATATAGAGGTCATAGCCTCTGTAGGAAACCGGCATGGTGTTCACGGCATTGTAAACGAAAGAGCCGTACTGCGTCTTCACGGATATGGTGGACGAGTTGGTCCTGAAAAGGACGGCCAGTCCGGTAGGACATCTGACCTGATTGTTCTCGGAGGTGGTGAAGCCCTTGTATTTCACGGTGTCCACACGATGGTAAGGATTAGGCGTACCGTCGAGAATCTTGCCGATGAGATTGAGCTCCGAGGCTTCCGTGAAAACATATTTCACGTTCTTGGGTGTCTGGGCCGCCGCGTTGAAGGCGAGCAGCAATGCAGCCAATACAGCTGCGGTTTTCTTGTTCGGTTTCATATAAAAAGTCATTAGTATGTTCATTTTTTGTTCTTCGCTGCGAGCCGCGCATTGAGAGCCCGCTGGAAAGCCCTGGCATTCTTCAGGTGCTCCTGATAGGTCTCCGCGAAAAGATGGCTGCCGTTGAAGTCAGGGCTCGCACAGAAGAATAGATAGTCTCCTCCCGCAGGATTGAGGACAGCATTCATCGCGTCACGTCCCGGGGCATAGATAGGAGCAGGCGGAAGGCCCTCATGCCTGTAGGTATTGTACGGGGAATCCACAGTAAGGTGCTTCTTCAGAATACGGTTCAGCGTATAATTGTAGCAGAAAGCTATCGTAGGATCGGCCTGGAGTTTCATCCCGCGGTGGAGACGGTTCAGGTACACTCCTGCAATCTTCGGATACTCAGGAACATAATTGGACTCTCCGCGGACAATTGACGCCAATATCGCCACCTCCTGGGGAGTTAGTCCCCGGGCCTTGGCCTTCGCAATGTTCTCCGGAGTCCAGAATGCATCCAGCGCGGCCTTCTGCTTGTCAAGGACCGATTCCATGGAGTCAGTCCAATATACCTGGTAAGTATCAGGGATAATGAGGCCGAAGACATTCTCCGGGGTGAAGCCATAGCGCGACAGCAGGGCGGAATCATTCAATGCGTTCATGACCGTCAGCGAGTCCATGAGCATCTGCCGGCTTATCTTCGAGGCAATCTGGCTGCGGAGACGGATAGCACCGGAAAGCACGAGATTCACAGGGGTCTGCCATCCACCCTTGAGCATTCTCGCCGCATAAATACTTGTATTCGTGGCGGTTATAGTATAATGTCCGGGCTGCCCCCCCGCCCCGTCCTGCACCGCTGGCAACAAGCC
>SAMEA3663026__coassemble_406_pt1 | contig 25657 bp, 22 predicted proteins | sample SAMEA3663026__metabat2_low_PE_017 | metagenome-assembled genome bin SAMEA3663026 (sample SAMEA3663026) | pig gut metagenome | biome: pig gut; feature: pig-associated habitat; material: faeces | place: France | collected 2012
GAAAGGCTTGACAGCCTGTTCGCAGCCCGCAATGTGGTGGAAGGTGCTGAATCCTCTCCGGACATCTCCGGCCTCATAGGTCAATATGCACACGGCAACGAGCCGAGCCACCACATCATCTATTTCTACACGATGGCCGGACAGCCGTGGAAGACTGCAGACAAGGTGGACGAAGTCCTCAATACATTGTATTTCAATGACTGCAACGGACTCTCAGGCAATGAGGATGTCGGACAGATGTCCGCCTGGTACGTCCTTTCAAGCCTCGGATTCTATCAGGTGGAACCGGCCGGAGCAAGATTCTGGTTCGGAAAACCTGCTTTCAGCAGTGCGGCGATCAAAGTCGAGGGAGGTACATTCACCGTAAAGGCTGAAGGTCTCGGCGCAGACAACAGGTATATCCAGGGCGTCACCCTCAACGGGAAGGATCACCCATATCCTTACATCAGTTTCGAAGATCTCCGCAAGGGCGGCGAACTGGTGTTCACGATGGGACCGCAGCAGACCTGCTGGTATCAGCCAGAATAAATATTTTATAGATAATCGCTTAAACAAATCATAAATTATGACAGATTTCAAGAATGACTCAAGGATTGTCCTGACGCTTGACGCAGGCGGCACCAACATGGTGTTCGGAGCTATGCGCGGAGGTGAATTTATTGTGGACCCTATTACCCTGCCGTCCAATTCCAAGAACCTGGACCTTTGTCTCCAGACAATGGTTCTCGGATTCAGCACTGTAATTGACTCGCTGGAAGGAAGTCCTTCCGCCATCAGTTTCGCATTCCCGGGACCTGCCGACTACCCTAACGGCATCATCGGAGGATATCTTCCGAATTTCCCGTCATTCCGCGACGGAGTGGCACTCGGACCATTCCTCCAGGAGAAATTCGGCATTCCGGTCTATATCAACAACGACGGAGATCTCTATGCCTTCGGGGAAGCTCTCGGAGGCGCCCTGCCTGACCTGAACAGAAGACTCGCAGAGGCCGGAAGCGCAAAACGCTACCACAATCTCATCGGATACACGTTCGGAACAGGCTTCGGATATGGCGCAGTCATCGACGGGCAGCTCAACCGCGGAGACAATTCCTGCGTGGAGACATTCTGCCTGAGCAATCCCAAGCTTCCTGGATACATCATTGAGGACAGTGTTGCCATCCGTGCCGTGACAAGGGTTTACGGAGAGGCCTCCGGCAATCTGAACCACGGACTCACCCCTAAGGAAATAAGCGAGATATGCCAGGGAACACGCGAGGGCAACAGGGAAGCGGCGCTCAAGGCATTCAATGACCTCGGAGAGTCCGCCGGAGAGGCAATGGCCACAGCTGCAACCCTCATTGACGGCGTCATCTGCATCGGCGGCGGAATCATGAACAGCCACGAATATATCATGCCGGGAATCCTCCGCAGCATGCGGGGCACCATCAAGACCATGTCCGGCGATACCATCAGCCGAGTACAGCCTAAAGTCTACAATCTCGATGACCCTGAGGAGTTCGCATTGTTCGCCAGGGGAGACGCCCGCGAGCTGAAGGTATACGGCTCCGACAAGACCGTGACCTACGACCCGCAGAAACGTCTCGGCGTAATGCGCTCGAAAATCGGGGCCAGCAAGGCCATCTCCATAGGAGCATACACATTCGCGCTCAGTGAGTTGGACAAAATGAAGGAGGAATAGGATATGTACCCGTTGAAATTCAAGCCGATACTGAAGACAGTGGTTTGGGGCGGAGAGAAAATCGCCCCTTTCAAGGGAATCACCACCGAACAGCACAACATCGGTGAAAGCTGGGAATTGTCCGGTGTGAGAGGACACGAGTCCGTAGTGGCCAACGGAGAATTCGAAGGCCGTACCATCACTAGCCTCATCGAGGAATTCAAGGGAAAACTCGTCGGCGAAAAGGTATATGCCGGGAACGGCAATGTCTTCCCTCTTCTCATCAAGTTCATCGATGCGAGGTCAGATCTCTCCATCCAGGTTCATCCTGATGACAAGCTGGCTGCCGAAAGGCACAATTCCAAGGGCAAGACCGAAATGTGGTACGTGGTCGGAGCCGATGAGGGAGCGCATCTTCTCTCCGGACTCAAGGAGGAAATCACTCCGGACGAATATGTCAGAAGAATCGGGGACAACACCATCACCGATGTCCTCACGGACTTCAAGGTCAAGGCCGGGGACGTGTTCTTCCTTCCAGCAGGCAGGATTCACGCCATCGGAACAGGCTGCTTCATTGCAGAGATACAGCAGACATCCGACATCACATACAGAATCTATGACTACGGTCGTCTCGGCCTCGACGGAAAGCCGAGGGAACTCCATACAGAGCTGGCTAAGGATGCCATCGACTACAAGGTATATCCGGAATACAAGTCTGAATATAAGGAAGAGGCCAATGCGGAGAACCAGTTAGTCAGCTGCAGGTATTTCACGACAAGCGAATACAATCTCAGCGAACCTGTCTCCAAGGACCTGTCCGGCACGGATTCGTTCCTTATCGTCATCTGCATCGAAGGCCGCGGAACCGTCGTGGACAAGGAGGACAGTGACGAGAGGATTGAGATCCATCAGGGAGAGACAGTGCTCATCCCTGCCTCCTCGAAAGGTGTGGAATTCATTCCGGAAGGCAATATGAAGCTGATTACCAGCTATATAGGATAAATGGAGGGCTACTATGAACAGAAAAGATTTTTTACGGAGCCTCGGAGTGCTTACTGCCGGGGCCACGTTCCTCGGAGGCGAGGAAAGCATGAAAGCCGCCGGCAAGGCGATGGGCGTTACAGCCGAGAGCCTGATGCCTACGGATCCTGAAGTGGATTTCCCTGTCAAGGGACTCAAAGCGTCTGTCAGAAAGCCTGTGACCGTGGTAATCATCGGTGCAGGCAACCGGGGAAGAACTTATTCCGGGTATGCGAAGATGTTCCCTGAGTGCATGCAGATTGTCGGCGTGTCGGACATCCGTGAGAGCCGCAAAAACGCGATGGGCGACAGGTTCAATGTGCCTGAAGAGCACCGTTTCGGAGACTGGAGCGAGGTGTTCAAGGTGCCTAAGTTCGCCGATGCAGTCGTGGTCTCGACCCCTGACGATACCCATTACGGGCCTGCCATGAAAGCCCTTGAGATGGGTTACAACGTGCTTCTCGAGAAGCCTGTGGCACAGTCCGAGAAAGAGTGCACCGACATTGCCGCCCAGGCGCACAAATACGGCGGAGTGGTGGCAGTATGCCACGTGCTGCGATACAGCCCATATTTCAGGGCAATGTACCAGGCCATCCATACCGGAATGATCGGCAAGCTGATAAGCATCCAGCACATGGAGCCTATCGAGTGCCGCCACATGGCGCATTCATACGTGAGGGGCAACTGGAGGGACTCGGATAAGACTACCCCTATCATCCTCGCGAAGAGCTGCCATGACCTGGACATCCTGCGCTGGTTCGTAGGAAAGCCTTGCAAGAGCATCGTAGCTGACGGATCCTTGACCTGGTTCAAGAAGGAGAATGCCCCGGAGGGAGCGCCCCTGCGCTGTACTGACGGCTGTCCTCATGAGAAAACATGCCCGTTCTCCGCAATTGACATTTATGTCAAGAGGAAACAGCACCTCGGAGTATTCGACCTTAAGGATTCACGGGACGAGAAGGAGATAATGTCGAAGATATCCGACCCGAACAACGAATGGGGAAGGTGCGTATATCATTGCGACAACAACCAGCCAGACCATTTCGTGAGCGAGATGGTGTTCGAGGACGGTACCACCGCTTCATTCTCGATGGAAGCATTCACCCCGTTCGGAGGCCGCCGCACGAGAGTGATGGGGACAACCGGATATATCGAAGGAAACGGAAGTGAGTTCACTGTATATGAGTTCCGCTCTGACAAGAAAATCGTATGGAACAAGACGCTGTCCGAAATTCCTGAGTACAAGAATTCAGGCCACGGCGGAGGAGACATGGCGCTGGTATGCGACTTCCTCGAGGCGGTGGATTCCCACGACGAGTCCAAGCTGACGAGCAATATAGACGCCTCCATCGAGAGCCACGTCATGGGCTTCAGGGCAGAGAAGAGCCGTCTCTCCAAGAAAAAGGTGGATGTCAGCAAATAACATTCATTCTTCCGGAAGCGACGGAATCTCGTCAATGTCAATGATGGCTTTTATCGGATGACGGTCACTGTTCCGGGCTCCGAGCCTGATGAGTTTTTTGGAGGTATTGAGGATGCTCTGCCCTCCGGGGTCGAGTTTCCTCTGTCCCTCCGAATATTCAGATTGTGCCCTGGCCAAAGCCTTGCCGAGTGACTCATATCTCTCCATGAACTGACCGACACGGTCAATCATCTCATTTGCAAGCGCATAGACCTTCTCATGATTGTTGGCCTGCGCGACTTGCGTCCATGTCAGGCTGACCATCTTCAAAGCACCGTAGAGGGTCTGCTCATCAGCTATGTACACATTCTTTTCTGCAGCCCTGCGCCACAGGTCAGGCTCGGCATTGAGCGCCGTCCACAGGGCGCCTACGTTCGGAACGAACATTATCACATAACCAGCCGAGACCTTCGGTGGCTGCACATAGCCTGCATAATCCTTGGCGGCAAGTTCCTTCACATGTTTGTTGAGACTGTCGATATGGGCCTTGAGGAATACCTGCCTCTCCGCATCATCTGCAGCATTCACGTAATCCACATAGGCTGTAAGTGACACCTTGGAATCGATAATAACTTCCCTTCGCTCATCCAGATGAAGTATGACGTCCGGGCGCATGGTTCCTCCGGCTGCATTTCGGACGGGATTGCCTCCCGCATCTTTCAGAACCTCCTGGGTATCATAATGTATCCCCCTCGTAAGTCCCTGGGAATCCAGCAGTTCCTCGAGAATGGTCTCTCCCCAGTCGCCCTGCATCTTGCTCCCGTGCTTGAATGCGGCGGCAAGTTCGTCAGCGCTCTTCCTCGCGGCATCGCTGTGCGCCATCAGGCTCTTTATGTGCTCCCGCATCTCACCGTTCCTCTCGGCCTGCTCCTTGCTGCCGTCATCCATGGCCTTCTTGAGCTCTTCGATTTTTTCCTTCAGGGGATTGACAATCTGACCGAGGCTTGCACTGCTCGTCTCCGAGAACTCCTTCTGCCGGGTCTTCAGCATTTCTCCCGTCTCGTCCTTCATCTGGGCTGACACCCTGGCCACCACATCATCGAAACGGGTCTTGAGGTCGTCCATGGCCTCCTTATGAATCTTCTCCCGTGCAGCAATGTCTTCCTCGTTCCGCTTCTTAAGTTCTTCATTGCGGGCTGTCTCGTGATTCAGGTCAGACTCGAGTCGTGCAATTTCCACCTTGTATCGCGCCTCAGCCTGCGCCGTAGCAGACAATGCAGCCTGAGAGGACCTGGTCCTCACGACAGCACGAGCCACGAAAAAGGCTATAGCCGCAGCCAGGACAAAACCCGCAATGAATGACAATACAATCTCCATTTCGATCACCGTTTCAAAATACCTTCCATGTCCTCCCAAGGGAGAGTGACCTTGATAATGCCGAGATAATATGGACCTATCTCATATTGTCCATAGATATAGGTAACGCCTTCCTGGGTCACGATGAAATTGCCGTTAGGTTCTATATCTTTGATGAATAGCGCATTATAAGCATCCGGATCCGGCAGGGATTCCTCCAGGCGGGAAGAAAGCAGTCCGGACAGGGTCTCCCGGTACCCGTCACCGAACAGGTCTGTCTCCGTAAGCAGATTGCCCGAAACATCGAATACCATTCCCGTCTCGGAAGTGCTTCCGTGAGCGCCGCCCGTGTACGAATAGGATGTAACATCGTATGAAATCATGCCCTTATATTCCCCGCAGACAAATCCGCTTACTGACATCTCCCAGGAAAGGCATGCAGAATCATCTCCCTGTTCCCCGAGATAGGAGAGCAACTCCAGATTTGCATCGCGGTACTCCCGTACGCAACTGTCGGCCCATGAATCGGCCGAAGCCTCAATGTCAATGGAGCCATCTGCCCGGAATGCCTCACGGCAAATACTCCCCTTGATGCTGTTCACCGCCTCGTCCGGAATCCCGGCTACAGGATATTCCAACGAGACATTTACTATGACAGAGTCAGCGCGTCCTTCCGCAAGCGCCTCACAACGCTTGAATTCCACATTTTTCATTTTCAGCCTGTCGCGGTCACACCCCGCAAGCATGACGGAAGCCAGGACCGCGACGGCTGCAAACTTCAGGATAAAGTTTTCAAAGTTCAGTTTCATGATATAATCAGTCATTGTTCATTTCCGTGATATCCACCTCTCCCTTCTTGCTGCTTCCCATCAGCCACTCGCTGTAATAGTCAGCCAGCTTCCAGAAGAAGTACTCGTTCATGTCGCCGTATCCGTGACGCTGTCCCGGAAGGAAAAGCATGTCGAAACGCTTGTTGGCGCGGATAAGGGCATTGATGACACGTATCGTATTGGCCGGATGCACATTGTCGTCAATGTCTCCGGTGCAGAGCAGGAGATGCCCTTTCAGGTTCTTCGCGAACTGCTGGTTGGTCTCGATATGATATACGAATGTCGTGTCGCCCTTCTCTATCTTCTCCCTGATACCGTGATGCTGCTCGCTCCACCATCTGTTGTAGATGGAATTGTCGTGATTGCCGGAGCAGGAGACAGCTACCTTGAAGAAGTCAGGATAGGTCAATATCGCAGCCGTGGACATGAAGCCTCCGCCCGAGTGTCCGTGGATTCCTACCCTGTCGAGGTCAATCCAAGGATAACGAGCACCGAGCTGCTGGATGGCATATTTCTGGTCCTCGAGACCGTAATTGCGCATATTGCCGTAGCCATAATTGTGATACCATTTCGAACGGTTCGGATGGCCGCCCCTGTTACCCACCGTTATGACGATGAACCCGAGTTGGGCCAGCCTGTCAGTACGTGTGAACCCGCGGCTCCATTTGATCGTATTGGCCTCAACCTGAGGGCCCGGATAAACGTAATCACATATAGGATAGACCTTTGTGGAATCGAAATCGAACGGCTTGTAGATAGCTCCATAGAGATCCGTGATACCATCTGCCGCCTTCACAGTGAATCTCTCCGGGAACTTGTAACCGGCATCGAAGAGCAGGGAGAAGTCAGCCTCCCCGAGAGTGCAGATACGGCGTCCGGTCGCGTCATAAAGCGCGGAAGCAGGCTTGTAGTCAACACGTGAGTAATTGGCAATGAAATATTTGCCGTCCTCGGAGCCGATGGCCTCCACATTCATGTCAGGCATATCGAGCAGCTTGATCGGACCGCCCTGCAGGCTGACGCGGTAGGTATGCATCTGGTACGGATTCTCGCCCTCTTCCCGGCCGCATGCGCTGAAGATTACATATCCTTCCTTTTCATTGACACTTACAATGTCATCCACATGGAATGCCCCTTCGGTAAGATTCCTCACGAGCGTGCCGTCGGCATTGTACAGATACAGATTGGCCCAGCCGTTGCGCTCCGACCAGTGGATGAGCTGTTTTCCGCCACCTATTATCTCCAGGCCGCGTCCCTCGACATAAGTGTTCATCCTCTCGGATATCACGGTACGGGTCGAGTCGCTGTCCACACCCACATGGCATACATCCATCCTCTTAAGGTCCCTGCTCATCCTCGTGAGATAGAAACCGTTGGCATCGCCATGCCATTTCGGGGAATAATATTCCTTGAAGCTCTCTTCAACCTTGCGCGGAGCCCTCTCCAACGACAGTTCCTGGTCCTTGAAAGCATTGATTTTCACCTTATGTGATGTCCATCCTTCGGTTTCGAACACATACAATGTTCCCTTCGGCCCCGGTTCTCCCGGCATCTGGTATTTGTAGGTCTCGAGAGTCGGCCTAGGATTGCTGAGCGAATTGATCACCCACATCTCCTTCAGCGGACTGGTGTCCCAGCGCATCACGGCAATATGCTTTGAGTCCGGACCCCACACGAGTTCGCCTGGATATGTCCTCGCCGTGGTGTCGGTCTCGGTGTATCCCTTGTAATTGTCTATGCCATAGGCGGATTCCCTGAAACCGTCTCTTGTGATTCGGTGCTCCACGATAGTGGTGTCCTTCGGATTCTTGACTGCCTTGCGCATGTTCAGGGTGTCCATATAGTAGAGGTCGGCATTCTTCACATAGACTCCGACCAGTCCGTCAGGAGATATGCTTGCCCACCTCGGATATTTGTCTTCCTTCTTGTCCGTGGTATAGGTCAGATTCCCGTCGGAAATCCTGTAGCGAAACCTGAACACCAGCTTCTCGTCCTTTTTGTCTTTAGAAGTCGTGTCCTTGCGCTCCTGAGTGCTCGTGATGCTGAACTTGAGATAATTCTCGTCCTCCGGGTCGATTTCAACGCCCCTGAACGGGATATGCCTGGCGTCGAACGGATCTTTGACAATCGCGGTCAGCTTCATGGCAAGCTTGTCCAGGTCGAATACAGGGGTTGTCCTGCCCTGCACCGGATCCGCTATGTAATAATTCGTACCGGAGGACGTCTTCCATTGATACAGGAACCTGTCCCCGGTCCTGAACCACGAAGGCCTGACCTCGGTAGAGAAAACCATCTGGCTGACACGTTTTGCAGAAAAGCGCTCGGCCAGTGCATAATTCGGAGTATGCACATACTCCCTTCCGTCCTCCCGTACCGGGGAAACGGATTGAGCTGAAATACCGGACGCAGCCGTCAGGGACAATGCCAATGCAGCAGCCGCCGATGTCAAATTCTTCATTGTCATCATTTTATGTATAATTTTACTACGAATATACTGAATATGTCACAATAAAAATAATTTTTGTCACATAATTACATTTCACGGCTACAATCGGTAAAGCGCGAAAAGGGCCGAGCCGCTGCCTGACATGGAGGCATAGACGGCACCGGAATCGTATAATGACTGCTTGATGGCCGCCAGTTCCGGATGAGCCTTGAACACAGTCTTCTCGAAGTCATTGATCAGCAGATTCTTCCACTCGCTGACAGGTCTGCGCAGCACATCTTTGAGACGGATTCCAGGCTCCGCCGGGACAATCCCCTTGTATGCCTCGGCCGTGGAGACATGGATTCCCTCAGGGACCACTATCTGAAGTTCGTAAACCTCCTTCCCGTTGCCGTCCTTCCCGGACCGGGATGCGTCCTGCGTCCCTGCATCCACTATCCTGGCAGGAAGATTATACGGAGACAGAATCTCGCCCCTCCCCTCGCCTGTCATCGGCACGTCATAAATGAAAAAGGCACAGTCACTTCCGAGTACGGATGCATATTCGGCAAGAGAAGCTTCCGGCAGGCCGAGCGAGAACAGGCTGTCCAGCATTTTCAGGGCATACGCAGCATCCGCGGAGCCTCCGCCAAGACCGGCCCCTACAGGAGAGGTCTTCTCGAGGAAAATCTTCACCGGAGGAAGATGGAAGTCCTTGTCCAGCAGCATATAGGCCTTGGCGCACAGGTCACTGAGCACATTCCAGTCGACCCCTTCCCTGCGGGCCACGGTAATCATCAGCTTGCCGTCCGGGGATATCCCCTGGGCGAGCTGCGGGACTTCTTCATCAGAAACCCCCTGGACAGCGGAATTCTCCCCGTACAGGGCCACCAACCTCGACAATGTCCTGCTATAATCATCCCCGGCGACAATCTCCAGGGTGTCGCTATACTGCCCGGACTTCACGAACAATGTCTCAAGGTCATGGAAACCGTCCGGACGTTTCCGGAGCACGTTCAGGCCCAGGTTGATTTTTACAGGCGGGTGTGTAATCATGTCAGAAAATTTTTCCGGCAGCTAATTTACACATAAATTCCCGATAAAACCTGACAGTGCGGAGAAATATGCCGTGTCCCCGGCGGGATAAAGGAATTTGTCGGCGATGAAATGCCTGTCACCTTCAATGACATAGGTATGTACCGGCGAGGCCCCTTCAGGACACGAAGACTTGGTGATTGAGCGGAGGAGTTTGACGAAACACTTGTAAGGCACCTGGGTATCCGCCCTGCTATGCATCATCAGGACCGGTTTGCCGGCGAGCCTCGGAGCATCTTCCAAAGGCGTCTCCCTGAACGGGTTCACGCCGAACTTGATACCTGCATACAATGCCGAGGAAAGCTTCGCCGGTGCCGCCAGGACAGGTGTGATATAATGTCCAAGCATCCCGCCCACTACATCCTGGAAAGAGGAAAACGCCGAAAGCGTGACAATGGCATCGACATTTTCATTGACCCCGGCACGGATTGCTATGCCTCCTCCCATTGACAGACCCATAAGGATGACAGGCACATCGGGATAATCGGAAACCGCCTGCCTCACTACGGCATTGATATCCTCTGTCTCCTCATAGGCCAGACATATCCTGTCACCGTCACTCTCCCCATGGCCGCGGACATCCGGCAGATATGAGACGAGTCCTGATTTGCGGAACTCCTTCACATGACCGTAAAACGCTGTCACCGAAGGGTTCTCGATGCCGGAAATGCATATCACGACTCCCCTGGCGCTGTCCTCCGGTGCAATTTTCAGGGTATGGATGCAGAATCCGTCCGTCGTGTTGAGATACAATGTATCCGGCTCCGGAAGCCCGAATTCTTCCGCTGCGAATACTCTGGAATAACTGACATGCTTGTCGCACACGATATTGATTAGTGCTATAGGTCCTGCGATGACAATTACGGCATAGAGAGCCAGAATCGTGACTCCCACCCATTTCAATGCTTTCTTCATATCTGGTTTCATGATTTCCGGCAAAGGTATGTCAATTCATCCGACCGGGCAACAGACCGGATTCCGATGTCCATGCCGTTATAACTCAATATGTTGATATACAAATACTTTATAATAACAATTGTCCACATCCCCGAGGATTCTCCCGCATATATTTCATTCATTGAAAAAAATACATTATATTTGCACCGTTAACAAAACGCCTTATTTTTGTATGGAACCTCCCAGTTCTGTAAATAATGACCGGACAATGCCGGCAGGACAACCTGCTGACGACCCGTTGTCGGAGTTTATTAACAGCGATACATATCTGATTGTAACAAGCTGTCCTGAGGATGATCAGGACAGAAGTTATGTCGTGTGCGAGTATTCCCCGCGCACAGGATTGGCGTACATAGGTACAGGAGGCGGCATAGAATCATAAGACACAACACAATATGGCACTATATCTAAGAAAGACACTTGACAACAAGGCTGAAATAGCAGTCTGGCAGATCACCGAGACCGAAAAGGAACTGAAATCAATGTGTTCGGTCCCTAATGACGAGATGGAGGAAATCTCGTGGATAAGAAGCGAATCTCTCCGTAAGCAGAGGCTTGCGGTAAGGGCTCTTCTCGACCAGCTTTTCGAAGAGAAGGTATATCTCAGCCACCATGACAATGGCAAACCGTTCCTTGAGAATATGGTGACCAACATCAGCATCACCCATACTGACAGGTACGTGGCCATCATCCTTCACGAGAGCGAGGACGTCGGAATCGACATCGAATCCCTCGACAGGGATTTCAAGGCAGTGGAGCTCAAGGCATTGTCAGAGGACGAGATAGACGACCTCGATGACGACAGGCGCAACGAGCAGCTCGCCATCTACTGGTGCGCCAAGGAAGCCATCTTCAAGAGACTGTCCCTGTACAACGTGGATTTCGCCGAGCAGATAGAGGTTGAGCGTTTCCATCCGAGGGGCGAGGGGGAGCTCGAGGCAACATTCATAAACAAGGACGGCCATGAGGAGGAGTTCGAACTCGAATACACCACTTTCGACAGGCACGTGCTTGTATGGGTTGTAGGCTGATTACCAGCCGATTAATCAAATTCTGGAATGAATCACGAAATCATCATTGCAGACCTGAAGGACATCGATTCCGCAGCGGAACGTTTTCTTCAGGAAACACAGGGCAACCGCATAATCGCTTTCTATGCACCGATGGGGGCCGGCAAGACTACATTCACATCCGCAATCTGCCGCAGGCTCGGAGTGCGCGAAGACGCGGTCAGCTCGCCGACTTTCTCCATTGTCAATGAATACCGCACTTCCGACGGGGAATCGGTATTCCATTTCGACTTCTACCGTATCGGCAAACTGGAGGAGGCCTTCGATATCGGATTCTACGACTATATCGACAGCGGCTGCCTCTGCCTGATCGAATGGCCTGAAAACATCGAGGCGATTCTCCCCGAGGAGACTCTCATGGTAAGCATCAGGGTCAATCCCGCAGACAACTCACGCATAGTCTCCTGGGAAGACTGATACCGCCGCCCTGCCGGTGTCACACGGCAGGAGGAACGACTCTCAATGAAGTAATATATCCATTGATTTTCAGGTATTCCAAGCTGTTCCCGCGGACAATCACAGGGTATTCTCCTGGAATCCCCGGAGAGAGTCCCGCATAAAGGACTCCGCCCACGAACTTTCCACAGTCACCGTTCATCATCACGAAAGGTCCGCCGGGTGAAGCGCAGCCGAAATATCCTCCCTCCGACGTATATACAATTCCTGTCACATACTCGCTCTCCCTCGTATAGACGCAGGCAAACTCTTCCCCGTCCATGTAGAAATCCACCGCCCTGCAGTACTCTCCCGGACGGAACTGGTCCGAGCTGCTGAAAATCAGTACGGAATTGAACGTCTGCCATCCGTCATAGGTGACATCAGTCCTGATGGCCACTTTCTCACCGCTCCATATAAGCCGGCAATTCACCAGGCTGAATCCATAGCCTGGAACTGTCATGGAGATAACATCATCCCCTGCGAACAACATCGGGGAATGGAAACTGCCAGGCAAATCCGCCACTATATGCAGCACACCGCCTATCTGCCTGATATCATGCACTTTGGTGATATTATTGTCCAACATTATCTGCTCGGCATGGCCATCCCGGACGACATAATAGGAAGAATAATTCCCGGACTGGGGATCCACGCTCTTCCTGTAGCAGAAGACTTTCTTGCCGCCATCCTCATACAGGGCCCCGGTCGGAGAACATGAATTCAGGATGCTTCCTATCACCTGTCCCGCAGTACTCGAGAAGACGACATCTCCGTTCCTGCGAAGGGACACCCCGCTTCCCGAACGATTCTGGCCCAAAGTGTAAACCTCACCGTCCTCAACCATGAAACCGCAGATCATCTCCCGGCCTGGATATCTGAACAGCTCATTCCCGTCGCAGGATATGACCGTCTCGCGGTCAGTGGAATAGTCCGTATAAAGATGCCCTCCCGCACACCTGTGCATATCAGCGTCCGGACTGGCGTACCAACCCGCTCCGGCCGGGACCTCCACCTTCTTCACCCCGTTCGCATATAACTGGATGACACATGAGGCAGATGTGCCGGAAGAGTCTTTCTGCCATTCATATCCCGACGGATAAGACACGGCCGTGACATATACCACGGTATCACCCTTCTGGGAGTCCGGGACATCGGGATGACGATCCCCGGGAATGCTTCCCGTCTCCCCTCTTGATTTTGAAAATCCCCCATCCCTGTCTATCCAGCCACAGGCCGGCAAGACTAGCAGCGCCACTATCGCTGCGATTGTGGAAACTTTCTTTATCATATCTCAGAAATTTTCCGCAATAAAGCAATAAAAAGATAAAGTCCCGAACACTTTCACCAAGTATCGGGGCTTTATACCACAAATATATGATTTTTAAGTTTAGAATTGCCTTTTAACCCTTTCGGATACGGTCCGGATCTATAAGTCCACCCTGAAACCAAGCTCGAAGTTCATCGTGAACGGCTGCTGCGTGCGGATTGACACCGGCTGGTCGCAGTCGAAATAATAGCGGAAGCCCGGGTCCAGATAAATGCCGAAACGCTTCGAAACTACGAACTCCACTCCGAGGCCCGCCCCCGCCGAGAGCTGGACTCCTTTAACTTTCTCGCTGAGAATGATGTCCTCCGGAGCATTCTTCACCCTGAAGGAATTCTTGACACCCTTCTCGAACGTACCGCCTCCATAGGCGTAAAGCCTGAAATGATTTCCGGAGACGATGTCGTAATACACATTCAGGGGAACTCCTATATAATGAATGCTGTTCCTTACGTCCGAACTGAGCTTCGTCACGGTCTCTCCGTCCTGAACCTTGGTATATACTCCCGAGAATGTCCTCTGGAGGAGAGTATAGTTCACTCCTGTACCGAGTGACCAGCGTTTCGTAAGAGCGACCTTCACGCCAAGCCCGAACGTTACAGGAATGGCATAGGATGATTCGGTCCCTGTCTGTTCAATCCAGGTATCATTGCGAACACCCATGGCCGGAGCCTTGAAGCCACCGAAACGGCCTATGCCTTTCGCATTGCCATTGCCGGAAACATCGCCTCCGAACTCGAGGGATACGCGGTCATAGCTGATTCTTTCTTCCGAAGCATCATCTGACGGCCCGTCCCACCTGCCTTCCTTGAAATCCTCAACAGTTGCCTGACGGACATCAGCTTCCACGACAACTTCCGGAGCCGGTTCTTCGGCCTGCACTTCATCGGCCGTATTTTCATCAACCTGATTCTGTTCCTCCTCCTGAACATTGTCCGCAGACACGAGCTTGACGGATTCCTTGACTGCTCCTGTTTCCGCAACCGGTTCGTACTTTTCGTCAACTATCTGTAAGTCAACATATTCTTCATGATTTACAACAGGTGCTGGCTCCTGTGTCTCCACCATGGCCGTTACATCCGACACCTCTACCGGAAGGACTTCCTGCCCAGGCCAAAGCAGCACGGCGAGCAGCAATGCGGCAGCTGCCGCAGTCATTGGTACCGCCCAGCGCAGCCAGACCGGAACCGGACGTTTTCCGCCCTGCTTGCCGGCCCGGAGGTCCAACTGCCCGAAGACACGATCCGAGAGATACGCAGGAACTTCTTCCTCCGCATCGCCCAGCATTGTCCTGAACAGACTGTCAATATCCTTGTATTCTTTCTGCATCTTATTCATTTTTAATCATTTCCTGCAGCATCTGGCGCGCCCTGTTAAGCTGCGACCTGGAAGTCGCCGGGCTGATGCCGAGTGCCGCCGCTATATCGTTGTGGTTGAAACCTTCTATTACGAACATGTTGAAAACTGTCCTGTAGCCGGCAGGCAGGGACATCACCAGATGCATCAATTCCTTATATCCCAGGGACTGTACGGCGGACGGCTGTCCGCTTTCCATGTTCGAGGCGGCATCAACCGTCTCGGACATCTTGAGAGCATCGTTCTTCCGCAAGGACATAAGTGCAGTATTGACAAAGATCTTTCTCGCCCACCCCTCGAAGGAACCGGTCTCCGAATACGTACCGACCTTCTCGAACAACGTCACGAACCCGTCCTGGAGGATATCTTCTGCGGCTTCCCTGTCTCCCATATACCTGATACAGAGTGCGAACATTTTGGGTGCCAGAGTGTTATACAGTTTGCGCTGCGCTGCTCTGTCACCTTTGATGCAGCCGTCTATCAGACTCCTGTATGCTGGCTTCTCCATGCTCTCCGTGACTTTCGGTTTAGTTGTCCAATAAATAAGATGCAATCCGGCATCAAAATGTTGCACAGCCCGTTGAAAAGTCCGGGCAGGCAATATCCAAAAATAAGAATTTGTAATGATTTTTGTACTATTTTTGCAAATGGAATGGAATATACAAGAGAAAGAATCATGATATATATCGGCAGAATTTTGAAATTTACGGCGGTTGTCATCTTCTCGATGACTTGCTCTCAATATATTTCCCGGGCCCAGGACCATGCAAGAAAAATTGCGGAGAACGGTCTCGTGGATGCCGTACAGATGTACGAGAATGGCAGAATGGCTGATGCAGATGCATTGCTGGAGGCCATCTGCAAGCGTACCCCTGAGATTGACGGGGCCTGGTATTACAGGGGGCTGGCAAGGATGCAGATGAACGATGCGGAAGGTGCGGAGAGATGTTTGAAGAAAGCCGTGAGCCTCGATTCGGCGAATTACTGGTACAGATACATGCTGGCAGGGCTTTATGCAATGACGGACAGGACGGACCTTACCATAGACATGTACAGGTCGCTGATGAAGGATTTCCCGAAGAAGACGGAACTGTACTACAGCATAGCACGTCTATATATTGACCAGAAGAATTTCGACGAGGCACTGAAGACCATAGATGACATTGAGACCCAGTTCGGCAAGAGCGACGGCAGCGTGATGACCAAGTTCAACATTCTCCGCCAGCAGGGCCGCCACGAGGAGGCATTCGCAGTGCTGGACGAATACAGCAAGGAATACTCTTCCCCCCAGGTTCTCTCGATGCTCGGGGACTATGCAATGGGGATGTACAATGACTCTACAGCCCTGGCCCGTTACAATCTTGCTCTCGAGATAGACAGCAGCTATGCTCCTGCCCTTCTCGGAAAAGCCGAAGTATACAGGGTGGTCCGGAATTATCCTGAGTATTTCCAGACCCTTGACAAGCTCATGGCAGACCGTTCCGTGCCTGCCGGTGCCAAGGCGGACTATCTCCAGGCCGTAATCAAACAGGCTGACCGCCAGTTCATCAGGACATTCCGGGAGCAGTTCGACTCGACGATGGCCATTACTTCGGCCGCACATCCGGACGACACCACGATCCTGCAGACGGAGGGGCTGTACTACTATGCTACAGAAAGGAATGAGAAGGCCGTGGATTGTTTCCGCAAGGTCATGGAAATGAATCCGGAAGACATAGGAGCTACGGCAAACTACATCCAGATGCTCGTCTATGTGAAGGATTGGGAAAAAATAGTGAAGGAATGCGGAGAAGCATTTTCAAGGTTCCCGGACGAGCCGGGATTCCTGGATTTGGCAAATATCGGGGAGTATAACCTGAAAAACTACCGGGGAGTGATTGAGAACTGCGAGAAGATTCTCGCAGTCGCACCCGGGGACAGTGCAATGGCATTGTCGGCCTGGAGCACCATTGGAGACATGCGCCATGAGACCGGAGAGACGGCCAAGGCATTCAAGGCTTATGAGAATGCGCTGAAAATCAACCCTGACTATTGCCCCGTCCTGAACAATTATGCCTACTATCTGTCAGCGGAGGGAAAGAAACTGAAAAAGGCCTGCGCGATGAGCAAAAAGACTGTGGAGGCGGAGCCGGACAATGCCACATATCTGGACACCTACGGATGGATCCTGTATCTTCAGGGCAAGGCGGCGGAGGCCAAGCAATATTTCAAGCACGCGATGATGTACGGAGGCAAGGAGAGCAGCGTGGTGCTTTCCCATTATGCGGATGTCCTCGAGGCATTGGGCGAAGATGACCTGTCAAAAGTATACAGGCAGCAGGCAAGAAAAAAAGCAGCGGAGGGAAAGGAATGATGAAGGGAGCAGGGCGGAAGGTAGCCGCATTGTCGCTGGCATTGTTGCTGAGTCTTCCGGGACTCGGCCAGAACACCCGACAGCAGGAGGCGAAAAAGGCTCGTCTCCAAGAAGAGATTGCCCTGATAGACAAGCAGTTGAAAGACAATGCGGCAAAAAGCAGCAACGTCATGAACACACTGTCCCTTCTCAGCAGGAAGATTGAATCGAGGAAGAAACTTGTGGAGGAAAGCGACCGGGAAATTTCCGCTCTGAACGGACAGATTAATGTGAGACAGAAAGAAATCGACAGGCTGCAGAACCGGATTGACACACTGACGCTATATTATGAAAAGCTCATATCCACGGCATACCGGAACAGGGACTCGAAGATATGGTATATGTATATCCTTGCAAGCGAGAATCTCGGGCAGGCATTCCGGAGGATGGCCTATATGAAGAATCTGTCATCCGACCTGAACAGGCAGGGCGAGAAGATCAAAGATGCCAGGGCAGAACTGATACGTGAGACCGACTCACTCACCGTGCTCAGGTCAAAGGCCCAGGAACTGAGGAACAAAAGAGCTTTTGAAATTTCCACCCTGAAAGCGGAGCAGGCACAGTCCGAGAAACTTGCAGGGCAGCTGAAGAGAAACCGGACAAAATACCAGAAGGAGCTGGCCTACAAGAAGAGACAGGTGGATGCCCTCAACAAGGAAATAGAACGAATAATCGCTGCCGCCGTGGGAGGCAGCCGCAGCGGGTCCTCCGGCAAAGACAAGACCGTGGTGGACACGAAGTTGAATGCCGAGTTCGCGGGGAACAAGGGCAGACTGCCATGGCCGGCATCGGGGCCGGTGGTGGACAAGTTCGGACAGCATTACCACCCGGTGTTCAAATCGGTGAAACTCCCGTTCAACAACGGAATAAACATTGCCCTGAGCCCCGGAACACCTGTCAAGGCCGTGTTCAACGGCACAGTGAAGCAGATTGTCGTGATGCCGGGCTACAACAAATGCGTCCTCGTGCAGCACGGAAACTATTTCTCATTCTACTGCAAGCTCGACTCCGTCTCCGTGAAAGCCGGTGACAAGATAAGCACGGGTGACATCATCGGCACAGTCGGCACCATAGACAATATGACCCAGCTCCATTTCCAGATATGGCAGGGAACCAGGCCGCAGAATCCGGAACTCTGGCTGAAAGCCTATTGATGGAAACTTATCAGACAAGCCTGTCAAGAAACCTGTAGCCTGCCGCCTCCGCCAGATGTTCCGTGCGGATGTCGATACCTGACCTGCCTCCGGTGGATACGAATTCCATATCCGCTATGGTCCTGGCAGTTTTCAGGATTCTGGTATATGCCCTCGCGGAAAATCCCATACGCTCCGATATCCGTTCCATGGTCTCCCGGCTTTTCCCGGACAACCTGCAATACCGGTCAATCATGGACGAAGTCATTTCGGCATTGACCGACACTCCGGTCCCGGAATAACGATCTTTCTGCAAGTCCCTGACCGATTTCACCCTATCCGCTATTACCGCGCTCTTTTCCGCCTTTTTACGGCCGACCAGTTCCGAGGGAGAAATCTGATTCACATACAGCTGGATGTCTATTCTGTCCATTATCGGGCCGGATAGACGGGAAAGGTATGACTGCCTCTGCGATGGGGAGCAAATGCAACGGTCTGCCACCCCGTAATATCCGCATGGGCAAGGGTTTGCGGCGGCTACTAGCATGAACGATGATGGAAAGCTCACTTTGGACCGCAGTCTGGATATGACCACGGAACGGTCTTCGAGAGGTCCCCGCAAAGCTTCCGCCACACGGGAAGGCATAAGCGCAAATTCATCTAGGAACAAAATCCCGTTATGCGCTAAAGAAACCTCTCCGGGAAGGATATTGTCCCCGTTACCTCCACCGATTATGGCAGCCATGGAGGCACTGTAATGCGGGGACCTGAAAGGCCTGACGGTCACAATCCCGCCTCCTCCCCCGAGCCCTGCAACAGAATATATCTTTCCCGTCTCTATGGCCTCGTCCTCCTGCAACGGAGGCATGATTCCCGGCAAGGCCCGTGCAAGGGATGTCTTTCCCGACCCGGGAGGCCCGATCATTATGACATTGTGTCCGCCCGACACCGCGATTTCAAGTCCCCTCTTGGCCTCCTCCTGTCCTATGACATCGGCAAAATCCTGACTGCCAGGAGAATCCGATTCGGGAGCCCTGCCGAAACTGCATTCCATCTCAAATTTCTCCGGAGGGACACTGCCTGAGAGCATATCCAGTACATCCGTGACGCTGTGCACACCGAAAATCCTGACATTGCGGAGAGCGGAAGCCTCGTCTGCGGATTCATAAGGCAGGATACATCCTGCAAAACCTGCCTCCCCGGCATACTCCGCTATCGAGATTGCCCCGGGAACAGGCTTCACCGAACCGTCAAGCCCGAGTTCCCCCATTATGATATAGCTGTCAAGCCCGGGCAGCTGGCATTGACCCGATGCAGCGAGTATCCCGAGGGCGATTGGAAGATCATAACCGCTCCCGTTCTTGCGGACATCGGCCGGAGCGAGATTGATGACTATCTTCCGTCCCGGAATCCTGTATCCAAGGCTCTGGAGAGCCGTCATTATCCTCAAGAGACTCTCTTTCACGGCCACATCCGCCAGTCCGACAAGATGTATCCCTATCCCGGAACTGATGTCCACTTCCACTGTGACAGGCACCGCCTGTATGCCCACACATTTGGCACAATAAATGTTCATTAACATAAATCTGAGATTTTTTCCTAAATTTATGGTCAATTCGCCTGCAGGAATTTAAGATTCATGTCAATTTATTTAAGAATCATAAAAATGTGGCGGAAATACCGGATATGTGGAGAAATCCAGTAAAAAGGAGTGAGAAATGGCTGCCAATATATTCAATTCCCTCGGAAAATACTGCCTGTTCATAAGGCAGGTGTTCCGCAAGCCCGAGAGCCGGAAGATGATCCGTAAACAGATTCTCATCGAGACTGACCGCCTGATAATGTCGTCAATCGTCATAGTCGGGGTCATTTCCCTGTTCATGGGCGGAGTCCTGGTCATCCAGACGGCATCTAACATGTCCAATCCTGTCCTCGACAAGATGCTCATCGGGTACATGGTCCGTGAAAGCATGATTCTGGAGTTCAGTTCCACGATGGTGGCCCTGATTCTCGCCGGAAAGATGGGCTCGAGCATTGCTTCCGAGATAGGCAGCATGCGCATTACCCAGCAGCTGGACGCGATAGACATGATGGGTATCAACAGCGCGTCATTCGTGGCAAGGCCGAAGATTATTGCCGCCACTGTTACAAGCCCCCTTCTCTGCCTGCTCAGCTTCGTCCTGGGACTCGTGGGAGGAGGGCTGATCACATGGATGACGGGCATCATCCCGATGGCCAAATACATGACCGGCATAAAATACGCATTTACAGGATATTACATTGTGTACAGCTGCATCAAGACCTCGGTCTTCTGCTTCATTATCTCATCGGTTGCCGCTTATCACGGATATTACGCGAAAGACGGCTCGCTCGGAGTGGGCAAATCCAGCACCAAGGCGATCGTCGCTTCCAGCATCCTGATACTGATGTCCGACCTGATAATGACGCAGTTAATGTTGTACTGAATCCAAATCCAGGCAGACCATGATAAGGGTGAAGAATATTTGTAAAAGCTTCGGGGACAAGACCGTCCTGAAGAATATCAGCATTGATTTCGAACCGGGAAAATGCAATATGCTCATCGGAGCGAGCGGTTCCGGCAAGACGGTGCTGATGAATATAGTGTCCGGCCTAATAAGACCGGACTCCGGCGAGGTATGGTACGGGGATAAGGAACTTACCGGAATGGACAAGGAATCCAGGAAGCTGATTCATCAGAAGATAGGCATGCTGTTCCAGGGAAGCGCCCTGTTCGATTTCCGCACGGTTCTGGGAAACGTGATGTTCCCGATGGATTTCCTCACGGACTGGAGCACGGCCGAGAAGAAGGAACGCGCCCGCTATCTTCTGGACAAGGTGAACGTGAAGGATTCGGAAGACAAATATCCCGACGAGCTGTCCGGAGGAATGCAGAAGAGGGTCGGCATTGCAAGGGCAATCGCCCTGAATCCGGAATATCTTTTCTGCGACGAACCCAATTCCGGGCTGGATCCTGAGACCTCCATCGTCATTGACCGGCTCATTAGCTCAATCACCAAGGAGTTCAGTATCACCACGATAATGAACACGCATGACATGAACTCCATAATGGAAATCGGGGACAATATCGGTTTCCTCTACCAGGGAGACATCATCTGGAAGGGTGACAGGCATTCGATAATGTCCACGGGCTGCCCTGAGCTCGTGGAGTTCCTGTGTTCAAACACATTGGCCAGAAATATCCTGAAAAAATGATGAAAAGCTTCTATAGAAGCTGTTTTGAAATGTTTGCCGCAGTTATTTATAGGGAATTTTCGAGACAGTTTCAATTGCTGAAGAGGGAGCATAGCCGAAGCTATGTGACCGATGAAGCAGAAGAAAATGGCCGAAAAGGCACATAAAGAACAAGAGTAAATATTTCAAAACAGCTTCTACACCTCCACGCAGGAAGAGAACTCCTTGAGGAATCGCATGTCGTTCTCGAAATAGTGACGGAGGTCATTGACCTGCCATTTGAGCATTGCAATACGCTCGATACCCATTCCGAAAGCGAATCCCGAGTATTTCTTGCTGTCGATTCCTGATGCCTCGAGGACATTAGGATCCACCATTCCGCAGCCGAGAATCTCAAGCCAGCCCGTTCCCTTGCAGATGTTGCAGCCTTTGCCGTGACAGATGTTGCAGCTCACGTCAACTTCGGCTGACGGCTCGGTGAACGGGAAATATGAAGGCCTCATCCTGATCTGTGTATCAGGGCCGAACATTTCGCGGGCGAAAAGAAGTATGGCCTGCTTGAGGTCCGCGAATGTGACATTCTCGTCAATGTAAAGGCCTTCCACCTGATGGAAAATGCAGTGCGCACGGGCTGAAATGGCCTCGTTCCTGAACACGCGGCCCGGGCAAATCACCCTGATAGGCAGCTTCATCTTCTCCATCGCCCTTACCTGGACGCTGGAAGTATGCGTACGGAGCAGGAGTGGATTAGGATGGCCGGCGGATACGAAGAACGTGTCCTGCATGTCTCTTGCCGGATGATTCGGAGGGAAGTTCAGTGCCTCGAATACATGATAGTCATCCTCCACCTCAGGACCTTCGGCAACGTCATATCCGAACTTGCGGAATATATTGACTATCTGCTGTCTGGCTATCGATACAGGATGACGGGAGCCGAGCTCCATCATGTCTCCCGGCATGGTGGCGTCGAACGAGTCAGCGGATGATGCTCCTGAAGATTCCACGTTGGCCTTGAGTTCCTCTATCTTGGCCACGGCCTCCTTCTTCAGGACATTCAGCTTCTGCCCGAACTCCTTCTTGAGCTCCGGAGCCACGGTACGGAACTCCTCGAACAACTTCGTTATCTCGCCTTTCTTGCCGAGCAGACGCACGCGGGCGTCCTCTATATCTTTCTCTGTCTTGCACTTGAGGTCCCTGACCTCGGCAAGAATCTGCTCAATTTCCTCTTTCATCTGATGTATAATCTAAACAGACTGCAAATTTAACATTTTCTTTGGATATTTCTCACACTACTTTTCCTGGCGGGTGGCATTGGCCTTCTCCACCTTCGCCTTCCGCTTCTCCCTGGCCTTCTGGTTCTTGCCCGCTCCGCTCTTCAGATAGGCGGCCCACTGGGTATCATTGAAAATCTTCCTGTACGTATTGTCAATCTGCTCCATCCACTTGTCCCTGACGTCGTTGTATATGTCATAGTTGGACACTCGGGACTTCTGGAGCTTCTCCACTTCTGCCTGCCATGCCGCATAGTCATGCTGGAGGGTGGAGTCCACATAGAACACCTGGCCCGGATCAAGTTTCAGGAGAGAAGCGAGACGGTCCGCCTCCTTGGCAGCCATTTCCTCAGGTGTAGGAATCTTGTCATCCTGTTCCTGGGCAGACAAAGAGACCTGGGACACGAATAAAATCGACATTACTGCCAGAATCATTGATTTGAAACCAAAAATTTTCATAGATTTGTAATCATTTTGGACAAAATTAAACAAATAAAAACACAACTGCAAGATGAAAATCAGAACATTACTCTGTACGGCAGCTGCGGCCGGCATGATTATGGCCGAAAGCGGGGCCGAGGCATGCACCAACATCATTGTCACCAAAGGAGCGAGCGCGGACGGCTCTTGCCTTGTCTCCTATGCCGCTGACTCACACTGGCTGTACGGCGAACTGTATTTCAAGCCGGAAGCAGACTGGAGCAACGGTTCGATGCTGAAGGTATTCGACTGGGATTCAGGCAAATATCTCGGCGAAATCGAGCAGGTTCCACATACTTACAAGACTGTGGGCAACATGAACGAGCACCAGCTGATCATCGCTGAGACCACATTCGGAGGACGCCACGGGCTTAACGACCCGGACGCGGTAATGGACTATGGTTCATTGATATACATCACACTCCAGCGCGCCCGTACAGCCCGGGAGGCCATCAGGATAATGGATGAACTGACACAGAAATACGGATATTACTCCGAGGGCGAGTCTTTCTCGATAGCCGACAAGGACGAGTGCTGGATAATGGAGATGGTAGGCAAGGGCGGCGAAAAGTCCGGAGGCAGGAAAGGTTCCGTTTGGGTGGCCGTGAGAGTCCCTGACGGATATATCAGCGGACATGCAAACCAGTCGAGAATCACACGGTTCCCGCTGAACGACCCGGAAAACTGCCTGTATTCGCATGACGTGATTTCCTTTGCCAGGGAACGCGGCTGGTTCAGCGGAGAGGATGCGGAATTCAGTTTCCGCGATGCATATTGTCCTCTGGATTTCAGCGGAATGAGAGGATGCGAGGCAAGGGTATGGAGCGCATTCAACATTCTCGGAAAAGGCAAGTTCGCATATACCGACTGCTGCGGAAAGGATGTAGCGAAGAATGCCGGAGAATATGTGGACTATGCTATGGGGCACAATCCTGGGAACAATATGCCGCTCTGGATCAAGCCTGCCGGCAAAGTGTCCGTGAAAGACGTGGCTGACGTGATGCGCGACCATTACGAGGGAACCCCTATGGATATGACACAGGATATCGGGGCCGGCGGAAACGCACTTCCATACAGGTGGAGACCTATGGGATTCGAGGTGGACGGACAGAAATATGTCAACGAGAGGGCCATTGCGACCCAGCAGACCGGATTCTGGTTCGTGGGCCAGTCGAGAGGCAGCCTGCCTGACGTATTGGGAGGCATCATCTGGTTCGGCACCGATGACGCTGCAACTTCTTATGTGACACCTATTTATACCAATGTCACCACTGTTCCCGAGTGTTTCAGGCAGGGCAACGGAGATCTTCTCCATTATACTTCGGAGTCCTCGTTCTGGATCAATAACCGTATCTCGAACGCCTGCTACAAGATGTACAATCTGATGGCTCCGTTCGTAAGGGAGAGAATCGACGACTTCGAGAACGGGCAGCTCAAGAGCATTGCCGAGAATGACCTCCGCGCTCTGGAACTCTACAGGGCTGCAGAAAAAAAGGCCGTGAAGAAGAATTCCAAGAAGAATCCTTCCTACGACCCGATGACCGACACCGGAGCCTCATTCTCCGATGTAAAAAAATGTCTTACAGAATATTCCGTCAATACCGCACAGGACATCTTCTCTGCCTGGAAACAGCTTGAAGAGACACTCCTGGTGAAATTCATCGACGGAAATGTAAAAGCCCAGAATCCGGACGGCTCATTCAAGCACACCGCGGATTCCGAGCATGTTCCTGATGGTCTCACCCAGCCGGGATACACCGATTTCTGGAAAGAGGCCGTAGCGCACTATCACGGGGATATTGTCAGAGAACCCGCTCAGCGCTGACTTCTGCAGGGATATTCCTGAGGACTATCCCTCCGCCTGACACATCTGCTTCCACGGCCGCATCCTTGCGGACAGTACCGTCAAGGACGGCCTTGGCAAGCTGGTTGACGAGTTCACGCTGCATGACTCTCTTTACCGGCCTGGCTCCGAAAGCCGGGTCGTATCCTTTGTCCACCATGAAGTCCTCGAAGGCCTGGGTGAAGGATATTTCCACATTGTCCTCAGCCAGTTTCCTGCGGAGAGCATCCATCTGGATATGGAGGATTTCACGCACGTCCGCCCTGGTCAGAGGGTCGAACATTATGATCTCGTCTATCCTGTTCAGGAATTCAGGGCGGATGGTCTGCTTGAGTACATCCAGTATCTTACCTCGGCATTCATCGAGGAGCTGCCTTCTCGTGGCAATGGCG
>SAMEA3663026__coassemble_411_pt1 | contig 25568 bp, 19 predicted proteins | sample SAMEA3663026__metabat2_low_PE_017 | metagenome-assembled genome bin SAMEA3663026 (sample SAMEA3663026) | pig gut metagenome | biome: pig gut; feature: pig-associated habitat; material: faeces | place: France | collected 2012
ATTACCGTCCTCAAGGACGCTGCATCAGCTTCCATCTACGGTTCCAGGGCAGCTGCCGGAGTCATCCTCATCACCACTAAAGGTGCGAAGGAAGGAGACCTCAGCATCAACTACAACGGCGAATACTCCATGGTAACCGCTACCCAGTGGGCCGAGTACCTCACCGACCCGTACAACTACATGACCATGTTCAACGAGTATAAGTGGAACGATGCAGGATGTCCGGAAGGTGGTGACTACCAGACCTATCCGAAGGACTATATCGAGAATTACGCCGCCAACAACGCGATGGATCCGATAGAGTATCCGAACTTCAACTGGAAGGACAATATCGTCAAGAATTTCGCCAACCAGCACAGGCACAAGATAAGCGTGGCATACGGAAACAGCATCATCAAGACCAGGGCTTCCGTCGGCTATGAGAATACTGACGCCCTTTACGAGGGTTCCAACTACGAGAGGACTGACGCCCGCATCAGGAACAACATCAAGATTACCAAGCGTGTGAGCGCAGACGTTGACTTCTCGTTCAAGCATTCCACCAAGGAGGATCCTACAGTGACCCCTCTTCAGGCTGCCAACATGTATCCGAGTATCTATCTCGGTCTCTATCCTGACGGACGTGTAGCTCCGAGCAAGACCGGTTCCAACTCTCTCGGTATCATCAGGGAAGGTGGCCAGAAGACCAACAGGAGTGACCTCATCACCGCCAAGTTCGCCCTCACCTACAAACCTGTTGACGGACTCGACATCACGGCTTCATACAGCCCTCAGTATGCCATGACGAAGACCAAGACCTTCAGCAAGGCAGTCCCTTACTATGATGCTTACGACACGAACGTTATTCTCGGATACCTCAGCGGCCACAACACCACTGACCTCACCGAGACCCGTTCCGACTACAATTCCTATCAGATCCAGGCCGTTGCGAATTACAACAAGTCATTCGCAGACGCTCACAACCTTTCTGTGATGGCCGGTTACGAGGAATATTACTATTTCCACGAGTCCCTCACCACCTCCACTACTGACATGGAACTCAAGAACTTCCCGTATATGGACCTCGCCAACAAGGACAATCTCTCAGTCAGCGGTGATGCATACGAGAACGGTTACAGGTCAGTTTTCGGCCGCGTGATGTATAATTACAAGAATCGCTACTACGTACAGGCCAATTTCAGAACTGACGGTTCCAGCCGTTTCGCCAAGGGATACAGATGGGGATTCTTCCCTTCAGCATCCGTGGGCTGGGTACTCTCCAATGAGAAATTCATGGCCAACGTGAAGCCGATCAATCATTTGAAGGTCCGCGCATCCATCGGTACCCTCGGCAACGAGCGCATCGGAAACTATCCTTACCAGACCAGCATCACCTTCAACAATGCCGTGATGTACGACGGAGAAGGCAAGGCTGCCACATCGCAGCTGACCGCTGCCCAAGTTGCCCTCGCAGTCAGGGATATCAGCTGGGAAACCACCTGGACATACGACATCGGAGCAGACATCAGCCTGCTTGACAACAGGCTCAGTCTCACCGGAGACTATTTCTTCAAGGAGACCAAGGACATGCTTCTCGCAGTGGAGATCCCTTCATTCACCGGATTCGGCAACCCTACCAAGAATGCCGGAACGATGCACACCAGGGGATGGGAGTTCAAGATTGACTGGGCTGACCGGAAAGGTGACTTTACTTACGGTGTCGGCTTCAACCTCTCCGACAGCAAGTCCATCATGGGCGACCTGAACGGCAAGGTGGTTCTCGGTGACAACATCATCAAGGAAGGCGAGGAATATCATGCATGGTACGGCTACAAGAGCAACGGTATCATCCGCTCCGAGGAGCAGCTTCTCTCAGGAGCAGGGCAGCTTCTCGCGACAGTCGGATGCGGTGATGTCCAGTACAAGGACCTCGGCGGAAACGTCTATGTGGACGAGAACGGTGTCGAGCACAACGACCCTGACGGAAAGATCAGCGCCGACTATGACAAGACCATACTCGGTAGCTCGCTCCCTCATTATATATTCGGAGGTTATGTGAATCTCGGATGGAAGGGCCTCAATCTCGGAATCATGTTCAACGGTGTTGGCAAGCAGAATGTAAGGCTTGCCGAGTACATGGTACGTCCGTTCGCAGGCCAGTGGCTTTCCGCACCTGCAGTCCTCATGAACGGTGACGGGACCCGCAACTACTGGAGTATGTACAATACCGAAGCACAGAATGCCAAGGCCGAGTATCCGCGTCTGAGCTACACCAGCGCCGAGAAGAACAACTACCAGATGTCCGACTTCTGGCTCGTGAACGGTGCATATTTCCGTGTGAAGAACATCAGCCTTTCCTACACCCTGCCTTCGGCTCCGCTGAAGAAGATCCATGTGAAGGGACTTCGCTTCTATTTCAATGTCGAGGATCCGTTCTGCATCGACAACTATCTCAAGGGATGGGACCCGGAGCAGACCACGAACTCATACATCGCACGTACTTACACTCTTGGAGTTGACCTTAAATTCTGATGATTATGAAAAAGATATATTATATCATAGCGGCGGCACTCAGTCTGGGCTTCCTTTCCGGATGTGTGGATCTTGACATGAACCCGCCATCCTCGGCATCAAGCGAGAACTGGTATTCCGATGCCGATGAGCTTGCCATTTCCCTGAACGACCTCTACAGGAAAGCGTTCTACGGTATCGACATGGAGTTTTGGACTGACCGTCGTACGGATGACTGGGCCCAGAGGGATTATTCCTATGAATTCACGAACGGCAGTGCGACTTCCGCAACCACCGCTTTCTCTGATTATTGGACCAATACCTATCGTGCGGTCAGCCGCTCGATCAGGGTTCTTGAATCCATTGAGAAACTTGGTAATGGCCCTGAATATGAGGTTCTCGCAGCTGAGGCTCATTTCTTCCGCGCATATTTCTATGCACGCCTTGTGACCTGCTGGGGTGATGTTCCGTTCTATACCCGTTCCATCACGTCCGATGAGGCTTACGAGATGGGCAGGACTGACCAGGAAGTGGTCAAGAAACAGGTTTACGAGGACTATGACGCAGCCATCGCAGGTCTTCCTGAAGACAATAACAATGGAGGTGTGAAGAGAGTGGACAAAGGAGCAGCGATAGCTCTCAAGGCAAGGGCAGCCATCTATTGGGGTGACTACGCCGAGTGTGCAAGACTCTGCAAGGAACTTATGGACATGGGGAAATACTCCCTCTATCCGGATTACGGCGAGCTTTTCCGCCAGAAATCCTATACCTGCGAGACCATTTTCTCCATCGCCAACGGATATGAGTACGAGCAGTATCAGGCCATCAAGTCATTCGTGCTCCGTACAGCAGGCGGTACGGCAGTCGCCCAGCCTTCATGGGACCTCCTCGCTGCATACGAGTGCACCGACGGAAAGCTCATCACCGAGTCTCCGCTCTTCGACCCTCACAATCCGTATGATAACCGCGACCCTCGTTGCTGCGAGACTTTCGCGAAGCCGGGCACTACCATTTACGGAGTCGTATTCGATCCGAGTCCGGTCGTGACCAAGGTTTACGATTCTATTCAGGGCAAGGAGGTGAAGAACAAGGATACCAAGACAAACGACAACTATGCACCTTATAACGGTTGCTGCCTAAGGAAAGGTGCACAGGAAGAATGGAGGACCGGTCTGTACAATGACAATCCTCAGATTATCATCCGCTATGCAGATGTTCTCCTGATGTATGCCGAGAGCAAGATTGAGCTCAACCAGATTGACGCGACTGTCCTGAACGCCATCAATGACGTGCGTGCACGTGCATACGGCGTGAAGCGAACAGATACCGACAAATATCCTTCCATCACCACTACGAACCAGAAGGAACTGAGGACTATCGTCCGCCGCGAGCGTCGTGTCGAGTTCCCTTGGGAGGGACGCCGTTACTTCGACCTGAGGAGATGGGGATTGCTTGAGAAGTGCTACAGCCATCATTACTATGGTCTGCACAATGCCGCCAATCTCAAGACATATTACAACAACGGCAATTATTTCTGGGCTTATACTCCGGAGATTGACGAGGACGGTTTCGCTGATTTCACCAAGATGGAGGCTGACGGGCTTATCGTGAAGTATGGTCATCACCAGTACGATCCGAAGGTAGAGCTCTTCCCGATTCCTAACACCGAGATCATCATCAACAAGAATCTCGTGCAGAATCCTGGATATTAGCATTTTCTGAACATGAAGAAATTCATTTACATTTCATCTGTAGCAATCCTGCTGTCCCTGACAGCAGGATGCTCTTCTAAAGACGACCCGACTCCGACAATCATCCAGCCGGGCGGCCCGGGTTCATCCGTGACCGAGACTAAACTTTCCGCATGGACGGAAGGCGAACTTGACATCCATTTCATCAATACCACTACAGGAGAATGCGCATTCATCATCATGCCTGACGGCACGCAGATGCTCGTGGACGTGGCCAGCGCTGTCACTTCGGACGGTAATTCCGGTATAAAGTCAAGATGGAATCCGACGAAGAGAGGCAGCCAGATAATATCCGAATACATTTCCAAGTGCATGGAGTGGACGGGTAACAATACCATCGACTATTTCATGATCACCCATTTCCACGCTGACCACATGGGCACGTATCTCGCTTCCCATCCGAAGTCCTCCCACGGGAACTGGACTCTGAACGGGGCGACCGAGATTCTCGAGAAATACCCTGTCGGCAAGCTCGTGGACAGGGGATATCCGGACTACAATTATCCTTACGACTGTTCGAAGACCTACAGCCAGGTTCCGAACTACCGTACCTGCGCAGACTGGTTCCAGAAGAACCAGGGACTTGAGCGCGAAATCTTCAAGGCCGGCTCTGCCACCCAGTTCAAGGAACTCAGGAAGCCTTCGGAATATCCTGTCACCATCAGGAATATTTCCTGCAACGGCCAGTTCTGGACAGGAGCAGGCGAGAATGTCACAATGCAGTTCCCCAAGCTCGAGGAGATTCCTGCAGGGGCTTCAGGTGCTTCCACCGAGGCCTGCCCTTGCGAAAACTCCTGCAGCGGTACGATCAAGATCACATACGGCCAGTTTGACGCTTTCCTCGGAGGTGACACTTCCGTGAACGGAAAATCTTATTTCGCGTGGAAGGATACCGAGAAGACGATTGCAGGGACGGTCGGCCAGGTGGAGGTCATGAAGGCCAATCACCACGGCAGCGTGGATGCTGACTATCCTGACATTCTCAATGCCCTCTCGCCTCAGGTGATGGTAATCAACGTATGGCAGGATGTGCAGCCTCGTCCGGACAATACCTGGAACCAGAGGATGGGCGTGATGACCGGGACGGATTTCTACATGACCAATCTCGCTTCGTCCAACAAGTCCTCGTTCACGACGGGCCTTTCGCTGATCAAGTCCGAGTACGGACATGTCGTCGTCAGGGTGCAGAAAGGCGGACTCAAGTACAAGGTCTATGCGCTGGATGACCAGAAATCAGACTTCTCTATACTCAAGTCGAAGGAATATACGTCAAGGTAGCTTCCACCGGCATTTGAAAATCGCCGGAAATGCTTATTTTTGCATTTCGGACACTATCTGAATCAAACGGAATTATCTATATGTATTCTTTTATTTTGAGCCTTCTGGCCCTGGTCGCCGGATATTTTCTCTACGGCAGGCTGGTCGAACGGATTTTCGGTCCGGATCCGGCCAGGCCAACACCTGCGGTATCGCATTCCGACGGAGTGGACTTCATAACCATGCCGTCCTGGAAAGTCTTCATGATACAGTTCCTGAACATTGCCGGTACAGGACCGATTTTCGGAGCCATCATGGGCGCCAAATTCGGCCCTTCGGCCTATCTCTGGATAGTGTTGGGCTGCATCTTCGCCGGAGCCGTGCATGACTATCTCACCGGAATGCTCTCCGTCAGGCATGACGGGGCGGGCCTTCCGGAAATTGTCGGCAAATATCTCGGACAGGGTACCAAGAAAGTCCTTCTGGTATTTTCCATCATCGTCCTCCTCCTCGTCGGTACCGTCTTCGTATACAGTCCTGCCCTGATTCTCGGGGATATGGCGGGTGACGGAACCAAAACGGCCATCATGTTGTGGGTGCTCGTGATTTTCCTGTATTATATCTTCGCCACGATGCTTCCTATAGACAAGATCATCGGAAAGATATATCCTTTGTTCGCGTTTGCCCTCCTGTTCATGGCAGTCGCCCTGATGGTGTGCCTCTTCATCAAATGGCCTTCAATCCCGGAACTTTGGGACGGACTGGGCAACCTCGGTGAGGCCAGGGGACTTATATCAGGCCAGACAGTGTTCCCATGTCTGTTCATAACCATCGCATGCGGTGCTGTGAGCGGATTCCATGCCACCCAGAGCCCTCTGATGGCAAGATGTATCCAGAATGAGAAGATGGGCCGTCCGGTATTCTACGGAGCAATGATCACCGAAGGTATCGTTGCTCTCATCTGGGCTACGGTTTCATCCTGGTTCTTCTTCGACGGTGGTGCTGCAGAAGTCGGATCTGACCTTGCGGCAGCTGCGCCTGCTGTGGTCACGAAAGTTGCATCCAGCTGGCTCGGAATCGTAGGAGGCATCCTGGCAGTCCTCGGAGTTGTGGCCGCCCCTATAACCAGCGGTGACACCGCCTTCAGGAGCGCCCGCCTCATCATTGCGGATTTCCTCAAGTTCGAGCAAAAGCCTGTACGCAACAGGATTCTCATAAGCATTCCGCTTTTCTGCGCTGCTTCCCTGCTCCTGTGGTACAATGTAGCAGACGAGAACGGCTTCAACGTGATATGGCGTTATTTCGGCTGGGCCAACCAGACCCTTGCCGTATTCTCTCTCTGGACTGCAGCCGTATATCTCGCAAAACACGGCAGGGGACGCCTCTCATATCTCGTGGCAATGGTTCCGGCAGCATTCATGACAGCAGTCTGCACCACATATATATGCGTGGCAAAGATCGGATTCAATCTTCCGGATACATGGAACTGGCATATCGGGACAGCCACTTTCGTGGTGTCCCTGGTCCTGTTCTATCTGTGGAAATGCAGGAAGGCTAAGGCTCAAAGAAGCTGAAATGAACCCGGCCGTAAACTTTTTCCTTCACGAAATTTTTATGGCCGGTGAATGAATGCTCGCTTCCGTGCTCGAGGATGAGATACCTCTCCGGATATACGAGACCGGCTTCGAGAATCCTGTCAGGAAGAGTCTCAAGACCTTCCAGGGCGTACGGAGGATCGGCAAAGACAATGTCGAACTTCTCCTTGCAAAGAGGAATGAATTCAAATGCATTGTGCCTTACGGCGGTCAGGTTGGTGAATCCCAGTCTGGCCGCCTGGCTTTTTATGAACGAGGAATAGGACGGGTTCATCTCCACTGACCATACGTGCCCTGCTCCCCTCGATGCGAACTCGAAGGATATCGAGCCGGTCCCGCTGAACAGGTCCAGGACCTTCAGGCCCTCGAATTCGTATTCGTTGTTCAGTATATTGAAAAGGGATTCCTTCGCCAGGTCAGTGGTCGGCCTCGCCTTGAAATCCGGCGGAACGTTGATTATCTGCCCTTTGCGGCATCCTCCGATGATTCGCATAGTCAATAATGAAATTTAATTAAGAAATTCGCTGGTCAGATTCTTTCCACGGCCTTGAAGTACCGGTAGAGGGATATTTCCTCTTCCGGTGAAATCGGCGTGCGGAAACATATCGTGGAAACTTCAGGGTTCAGCTGGAGCTTCTTCATCGCATTGAATATGAAGTATTCGGCCGTCGTGAAATCCGGCGCCTTGAAAATGTTGGCAAGCATCAGGCTCCGGCCCTGTGCAATCACAAGATGCAGATATCCGTCTGCATATGAGGCGATTATCTTATTATATTCCTGCACTGAATCCACGGCTTCCAGCAGGTAGTAGAGTTCCGGCAATATCCTTGCCTGATATCCGTCTTCAGTCAGAACGTTCTGTGCAATAACTTTCGACAGGGTCTCGCCGATGCTCCCGGAGTAAACCAGAACGGCTCCGGACTGTCCGGTCCGTACATAGTCCACATGGTCGTTCTCTTTCAGGGCTACCACTTCGGACAATATACTACGTGCGTCTGCAGGGCTGAAGAAGTGTTCCGGTACAAGAGTACACTTGTGGGTCATCAGGGAGATTCTTACGCTTCCGTATCGCTTCTGGAACTCCGGTGTCGTGAAAACACGGTCCGCACTCATCCATCCCGAGGCCCCGGTCCCTTCAGGCCCCTCCACCTTAAAAGAATATCCACTCAAGGAGACTTGAATGGATATCCTGGTATTTGTATTTATATTCTGTATCAAGACTATTCCCAGTTTCCGGCGTTGTTGTTAGGAGCGGAGATACTTCCCACCTGGAGACCTTCGTATCTGTTGGAAGCCCTGCAGTCTGCATCGAGATTGATGCGGAGCTGGTTGTCAAGACCTTTGAGGAGTGACTTGTAAGGCATCTTGGCCTCGAAGAGAGGAACCTTCACACCTGATACTTCCTTGATGATGGCTTCCATGAGGATGGTGTCGCCCTGTGAGTAAGGAATGTACCTGAGGGAGTCGATGCTGAAATCTTTCCTGGAATTGAAGATGGTGTCCTTTACGTTGATCTTGCTGGAGATGGCGAACACGAGGTTCTCGCCTTCCTGATAGAGCTTGAACATCTGCTCAGGAGTGATGCCCCTGTGGGTCTTCTTGAGCTTCTCGGTATTGGCGACAGCTGCTGAGTCGTCCTTGGAACCGATCTGCATGACAATCTCCATCTGTCCGTTTTTGTAGAAATCGGCGAGAGAGTCTGCTGAAGGTGCAAATCTGCCATATACAGACTTGTAGGCCTCCTGGAGAGTACGGAGATCTTTCATTCTCTGGATTCCCGCTGTCTTGCGGAACTCCATCTGCTTGTTGAAGTTTACAGGCTGCATAACGCTCTGGACGATCGCATATACAAGTCCGGCGATCACAAAGAGCAGCACGATGCTGACGATCTTTTTAACTATTCCGTTCATTATTATGAGTTTTTATTATTTTCTCAACAGTTCCGACAAAGTTATGAAAATGATTTATGAATTGCAATATTTATTAGTAAATTTGCGCTTGGAAAATTACAGGTAGTGTATGATTGAGACAACAGGAGATATCCGCAGGCTGGATACCATTATAGAGGAGTCATCGAAAATCGTGATAACGGCCCACATTCATCCTGACGGGGATGCAGCGGGATGTACACTGGCGATGCGCCAGTATCTCGCTTCCAGGGGCAAGGATGCCGTCGTCGTCTATCCGGAACCGCTTCCGGAGACAATCCGTTTCATTTCCGAAGGAGACGACCCATCCTGCATATTGTCCGGAACGGGTGACCCCGGGAAGGCAGCGGAAGCGGTCAGGAATGCGGACCTCATATTCTGCATGGACTGCAATTCTTTCACCCGCACGGGAGTCCTCGAACCGCTGATGAGGGAGTCCGGAGCAGTGAAGGTACTCATCGACCATCATCTTGATCCGGAGAAGGAGGCGTTCACCGAGGTGTTCTCCAAAACCGACATATCTTCGGCATCGGAACTCCTATATAGTATTCTTCTCTCAATGCCGGACATCGCCGGTAAACCGGAGAATCTGCCGGGGACAGCGGGCAGATGCCTCATGACAGGAATGACCACCGACACGAACAATTTTGCAAATTCAGTTTATCCTTCTACATTTGCAATGGCTTCCGCCCTGCTCGCCGCCGGTGTGGACAGGGATGCTATACTTGCGAGACTCTTCAACGAGTATCGGGAGAATCGCCTGAGGCTGATGGGACATCTCCTCTCGGAGAATATGCGAATCACTCCTTGGGGAGTGGCCTATATGATTGTGGATGAAGGACTTGCTGCAAAATACGGTATAGCCGAGGGAGAGACCGAGGGCTTCGTGAACATGCCTCTTGCCATGGGCAAGGTGAAGATGAGCATCTTCCTTAAAGTGGACGGGAACGGGTTCTTCCGCGTGTCGGTCCGCTCGAAGCAGGGCTACTCTTCCAACAAGTGCGCTACCCGTTATTTCCACGGAGGAGGACATGAACTTGCGTCAGGCGGAAGGCTTTTCTATCCTCAGGACGTAGCCGTATGGCAGGATGCCGCAGGGTATATTGAGCGCGTAACGGAAGAATTGTTCAAAGAAGAAGGTTATTATGTGGAATAGAGTCACAAAGGCCATTCTGGCTGCAGGCCTGCTGATATGGGCGGCTTCCTGCTCCAAGGAGGAGAGGAAGTCCCAGCTGTCGCGCCAGGAGACCAACATAGAGTCGTTCATTAACAGTATGCTTTCCAGGGTGGATACGGCTTACGTAGTGAGGAACAGCGGAGTTGACAGGCTCGTGATTGTGCCGGGGGAGGGGGACAGCCTGGATGCTTCCGGTACGGTTTCCTTCTATTATGCCGGATATGTCATGAACAGTTCCACGATCAGCAATTCAAATCTCTTTGCTACCAACAGCCCCGACATAGCGGAATCCGTCAGCTGGGAAGTTTCAGATACGACAGCCTTTGACATCAAGACCTTGAACCTGGCAGATGCGGAACTGGTGGAAGGACTGAAACGAGGTCTTGTCGGTACCAGGGGCGGGCAGGAATGTTATATACTCTTCTCCGGAAAATATGGTTTCGGAAAGAAGACTTTAGGCACGATTCCTGCAAATGCAGCGCTGGCTTATCACGTTTGGGTGGAAAGTATAACAAATGAATGAAGGACAACCTGAAAATTAAAATGAAAATAATGGATAAAGGAATGAGAAATGCTTTGCTGGGTCTTGCTGTTGCAATGATGGCTTCAGCAGGCTGTGCGAAGTCGGAGAAAACCGAGCCGAACGAGTCCAACAAACGCTTTTTTGACGCATGGATCCAGATAAATCATCCGGACCTGACTCCGACGGATCTCGGCGTTTATATCGTTGATGAGAAGGAGGGTGACGGGGAACTGTATGACGGAGAGGCCTATGTGTATGTAAAATATGTGATTTCCAACCTCGACGGAACCATATCTTCCACCAATGTGAAGAAGATTGCCCAGCAGGTCGGTGCTTATAACAAGTCATATTATTACGGGCCTGAGGTATGGGTCAATTCCGAAGGGATGCTTCAGGCAGGAGTTGCCGACGTGCTCGATGGAATGAGGGTAGGAGGTTCCAGGACTGCGGTCATCCCGGCATGGCTCATGACGACAGAAAGGTACAAGAAACCGTCCGAGTATCTCAAGCACGATCCCGAGAGCTCCAATGCCATCTACACCATAGAACTCACCGGTTTCACTAACGATATCATCAAGTCTGAGGCGGACTCCCTCGAGGCTTTCTCCGACAAGTATCTTGACTCGGCCGATTCATTGTCTTACGGGTTCTATTACAAGCAGCTTGCGGAACCGACGGATACGGTTTCATTCCCGTCCGACACGACGATTTACATCAATTACACCGGCCGTCTTCTCAACGGCCAGGTCTTCGACACCACCATTGCGGATACTGCCAAATTCTACAATGTATACAGCTCGTCCGGCACATACGAGCCGGTGGCCATCACATGGTCCGATACATATACCGGCATCACAATGTCTACAGACGGCAGTTCCTCCTCTTCCCTTATAAGCGGTTTCCAGAGGACCCTGTGGCAGATGCGCAAATATGAGAAGGGCGTAGGAATGTTCATGTCATTGTACGGATACGGATATTCCGGCAGCGGAAAGCGCATACCGTCATTTGCGCCGCTCCTGTTCGAAATTGAAATTGTTGACGAGCCATAGAGGAGGAATTGTATGTCTTCAGTACCCGGATCTGTACCCTCAGAACTTGGAGAAAAGAATATACGTCCGCTGCTGATGCAGTATGCAGTCCCGGCCATAATAGCCATGACTGCATCTTCGTTGTACAATATGGTCGACAGCATCTTCATCGGCCATATCCCTGATGTCGGATCCTACGCCATTTCCGGACTTGCCGTCACATTCCCCCTGATGAATCTTGCCACTGCGGTCGGCACACTTGTGGGTATCGGAGGTTCCACTATTCTGTCCGTGCTTCTCGGCCAGAAGAATTATCAGGCGGCCAACAAGGTGCTTTCGAACCTCGTGATGCTGAACGTCATCATCGGCGTGTTGTTCTCGGCAGCAGTCCTTCCGTTCCTGAATCCGATATTGCGATTCTTTGGGGCTACTGAAAACACCCTGCCTTTCGCCCAGGAATACATGTTCATCATCTTGATAGGCAATGTGGTGACTCATCTGTATTTCGGCCTGAACAATGTAATCCGTGCCTCCGGCAATCCGAAGATGGCCATGGGCCTGACGATATTCACGGTGATTTCAAACTCTATTCTCGACCCGGTGTTCATTTTCATTTTCGGAATGGGGATACGCGGTGCCGCATTGGCAACCGTACTCTGCCAGACCCTCGCCCTGAGCTATTCCATGAGATATTTCCTGAACCAGGGCAATTTCCTGCACCTGCCTGCAAGGCTGAGGGAATTCTCGCTTGACATGAGGATAGCAAAGGACTCGCTGACCATCGGCATGGGACCTTTCCTGATGCATGCGGCATCCTGCATAGTGACAATGTTCATCAACCAGCAGCTCCTCAAATACGGCGGCGACCTTGCCATCGGGGCCTACGGCATCGTGAACAGGATTTCCTTCCTCTTCGTGATGGTGAACATGGGGTTCAACCAGGGAATGCAGCCTATTGCGGGATACAATTACGGAGCACGCAAATACACACGTGTAAAGCAGGTTTACAAGCTTACTGTGACTTGTGCCACGGTCGTGACTTGCGCCGGCTTCCTCGTGTCCGAATGCATCCCGGGTTTCGCCGTATCGCTTTTTACCAATGACCCGGAACTGAAGGCCCTTGCAGTCAAAGGCCTGAGAATCATCAATCTGGCATTCCCTCTCGTGGGATTCCAGATGGTTGCCACGAATTTCTTCCAGTGTCTTGGAATGGTGCACAAGTCGATTCTGCTCTCGCTCTCGAGGCAGCTTCTCTTCCTCGTTCCGATGATTTATTTCCTGCCTCTCTTTTTCGGATACAACGGAGTCTGGATGAGTTTCCCTGTCGCGGACTCCCTCTCGATAATTCTTTCCACCACGCTGCTCGTGATGCTTTTCCGGAAGTTCAGAAAACTCAATGACGGTGACGATCCGTCCATCCTCGGCAGCAAAATCTGATATGGTTATGGATAATAGATTGATTATCAATATCGGACGCCAGTTCGGCAGCGGAGGATTGCTTGTGGCCAGGGCCTTGGGAGAGAAGCTCGGCATTCCGGTTTATGACCAGGAACTTATAGAGAAGGCAGCGGAGGAAAGCGGATTCAGCCGCGACCTTTTTGCCAGGAGCGATGAGAGAAGGAGCATACTCTCCTTGTCGGGATATTTCGAGACAGGACGTTTCGGGCAGGCTGACAATTACCTCGGGGACAATCAGTTGTTCTCTCTCCAGAGCCATGTCATACGGACTATTGCCGAGTCCGGTCCTGCAATATTCATAGGAAGATGCTCGGATTATGTCCTGCGCGACATGGACTGCCTCGATGTCTTCATCACTTCCCCGAAGGAGGTGAGGGTCCGCAGGGTTGCCCAAAGGATGGGAATCTCTCCGGAAGACGCTGCTTCCCTGATCAGGAAGAAGGACAGGACAAGGGAGAATTATTACAATTATTACACATTCGGGCATTGGGGAGTCGCATCCAACTATGACCTCTGCGTGGATTCTTCCGTGCTCGGTATCGACGGTACTGCTGAAATGATAATCGATTTCTGCAGACGCTCGGGACTATTGAAATGAAATCAAGATGAAGAAATTCAATATCGGATTGTTCGTTCTTGCAGGAGCCTGCGCATTGGTGGGCCTCTGCGTATCGCTGTCCTCCTCTTCGGACAATGCGGATGATATGGCATCACCTGTGCCTGTGATTCTCAACAAGGTGATAACCAATGAATTGTCCGACACTTCATCTCTAAAGGGAATGGATTCCGAAGTTCGCAGGTACATGGCCCAGTGGAATCTCAGGGGAGTCTCGCTTTCCGTGATGAGAAATGACTCCCTGCTTTATGCGAAAGGATACGGATGGGCTGACACGGAGGCAGGGGAGGAAATGCAGCCGAATATGATAATGCGTGTCGCGTCTGTCTCCAAACTCCTGACAGCCACCGGTATAATGGTCCTGAAAGAGCGTGGCCTCCTATCCCTGCAGGACACCGTGTTCGGCCCACGCGGGATACTCACTGATACTTCATATACTTCCGTCATACGTGATCCTGCCTACAGGAAGATAACCGTGGAAGACCTTCTGCGGCACAAGGGCGGCTTCACTTCTGCCGGGGGAGACCCGATGTTCTCCACAAGGAGTATAATGCTGCAGAATCATCTCGACACTCCTCCTGACAGGACGACCCTGCTCAGGACCCAGCTCAAGCGCCGGCTGCGTTTCCAGCCCGGTACCTCCCAGTATTATTCGAACTTCGGCTACCTTCTCCTCAGCCTCATAGTGGAGGAAGTCTCGGGCGAAGATTATGATACCTTCATGCAGGAGAACGTGCTCAAGCCTGCCGGGTGCCACGGGATGCGGATTGCAGGCAATTATCTGGAGGACAGATATCCGGGAGAAGTGAAATATTACAACGGTGCGGACACCCTTCTCGTTGAGGAATACAACAACAGCGGCAGGCTAGTGGACCGGTGTTACGGGGGCAATGACATACATTCCCTTTCCGGGGCCGGGGCATGGGTGACTTCCACTCCTGAGCTTGCCCGTTTCGTGGCTTCCATCGACGGCCGTCCGGAAGTTCCCGACATCATATCCCCGGAAAGCGTGGCGGAGATGACCAGGTGGATAGACGAGAACACCTATTCCCTCGGATGGAACGACACGAAGCCGGACGGGGAATGGACCAGGACCGGGACCTTCTCGGGCACTAGCGCACTCGTGAAATATTATCCTGACGGCGAATGCTGGGTGATGGTCACCAATACCAGCACATGGAAGGGACCGGGATTCACGCGGTATACGGCGGGACTTTTCAGGAAGCTAAGGGAGAAATATTCACAGGCCCTGCCTTCGAGAAATATGTTCTATGAGCCTGTGGACAAATAGATTACAATGAATAACCACTAATTGATAAATCAATATGAAACAACCAGTATTCGTGACAGCGGACGAGGCTGTCAAGGCAGTCAAGTCAGGAGACCACATCCATCTCAGCAGCGTGGCCAGCGTGCCGCATGTACTGATTCAGGCATTGTGCCGCAGGGCAGATGCAGGGGAGGTGAGAGACCTTCATTTCCATCATTTCCATACGGAGGGCCCGGCCCCTTATTCGGATCCGGCATACGAAGGGATTTTCTTCGACCAGGGATTCTTCCTCGGGCCGAACGTGAGGGCCAATGTCAATGCCGGCTATGCAGACTATCTTCCCGTGCACCTTGGCGAGTCCCAGAAACTCTACAGGAGCGGGGCATTGAGATGCGACGTGGCCATGGTCCAGGTGTCCCTGCCTGACGAGAACGGGATGATGTCCCTCGGAACTTCGGTGGACTGCTCCCTCGCGGCCGTGGAGAGCGCGAAGACTGTCATTGCCGTGGTCAATGAGAATGTGCCTTACGCCTATGGTGACCTCGTGAGCCCGGACCTGGTGGATTATCTCGTGAAGGACAATACCCCATTGGTTACCAAGGACTTCGCCCAGCCTAACGACATAGAGAAACTTATCGGAAAGAATTGTGCCGAACTCGTTCCTGACGGAGCCTGCCTCCAGATGGGCATCGGGGCTCTTCCGAATGCGCTTGCAGTTGCCCTTGCAGACCACAAGGACCTCGGACTGCATACCGAGATGTTTGCAGACGGAATCCTCCAGCTGATAAAGAAAGGCGTCATCAACGGCAGGCGTAAGAAAATCGACACGGGCAAGGTCGTGGCTTCGTTCCTGCTAGGATCCGATGAGGTTTACCGGTTCATCGACCACAATCCGGACGTCCTGATGAAGGATATAAAATATACCAATGACCCGTGGGTTATTGCACAGAACCCTAACATGATGGCCATCAATTCCGCCACCGAGGTGGATCTGACCGGACAGATAAGCGCCGACTCCATCGGTACGAGAATATTCTCGGGAACGGGCGGCCAGCTGGATTTCGTGAAGGGTGCCACGATGAGCGAGGGCGGAAAATCCGTGACTGCATTTGCTTCCAGGACGAAGAACGGCAAATCCAAGATTGTCCCTGTCCTGAACCAGGGAGCAGGCGTAGTTACTCCGCGTGCGGACGCGCATTGGATTGTCACCGAGTATGGTGCAGTGGATCTGTATGGCAAGTCATTACAGGAAAGGGCGAAATTGTTGATCAGTATCGCCCATCCGGATGACCGTGAAGAATTGGACCGTGCTGCCTTTGAGCGCTTCGGCCCTCATTATCACCATTTTTAAATATCCATGAACATTATCTCCGCCGGTGCGCGCTTCTGCTCCAGCAGTTCACGCATCTTGAGCATATAAGGATATGTGTGGCGGTAGAACATCTGCAGGCCGGCGCAGAGGGAATTGAGACCCTTTTCGCCGGTTTTAGTTTTCGAGAAACGGTGTTTCGGGCATTCCCCGTTGCAAAGCCTCACCCATTCGCATCTGCGGCATTGGGTCGGAAGAGTATTGCGCTTCTCGATTCCGAAAGACAGGGCCCCGTCGCATCCGGCGAGGCTCTTCAGGCTGTCCGTGGCAATGTTGCCGAGCTTGTATTCCGGATATACGAAATGGTCGCAGACGTAAACGTCCCCGTTGTGCTCCACTACTATATTGCCTCCGCAGGTCTCCCCGAAGACGCAGGTCCCCGGCATCTCCCCGCAAAGGCAGGCGAGTGTGGCATCGAATATTCCGACGAAATATTTGCCCACATCCCGCTTCACCCAGTAGTCGAAGATGTCGCAGAGGAATTTTCCGTATCCTATGTCGCTGATCGACCACGAGCCGATTCCGTCATTCTCCAATTCGTTGGGATTCACTATCTTTGGCCGTTCGGACTTCACGGCTTTCCCGCTCTCGTTCTTCCTGTAGGCCACCTTCTCGACGACCGGAAGGAACTGCATGAAACGGCTTCCGATGGATTTGAGGAACTGGTATATCTCCAGCCCGTGCCCCTCGGATGCCTTGCTCACGGCCGTAAGCGTGTTGAATTCCACTCCGCCGTACACGAGATTGCGAAGTCCGGCCATCACCTTGCTGAATGAAGGCTCCCCGGCCTTGCTGCTCCGGTATTTGTCATGAACGTGCTCCGGACCGTCTATGGAAATGCCTATGAGGAAACGGTTTTCGGCGAAGAATTCCGCCCATTTCGGCGTGATCAGGGTACCGTTCGTCTGGAGGGTGTTGTGTATGACCTTGCCGTTGGCATATTTCTGCTCGAACTCAATTGCCTTGCGGTAGAAGTCCAGGCCCATGATGAGCGGTTCCCCGCCGTGCCAGTTGAATGTCACTTCCGGCACATCGCAGGACTCTATGTAATTGCTGATCAGTTTCTCGAGCATCTCCTCGGTCATTCGGGGCTCGCGGCCTCCGTAGAGGAATGCCTTGTCGAGATAGTAGCAGTAGCGGCAGTCCAGGTTGCAGAGCGAACCGCCGGGCTTTATCATAAGATTAAACGCCAGCGGACCTGCTATACGTGCAGCATCCGCCAGCGTTATCGTGCTCTTGAAAATGTCTTCAGCCATGTCTTTTACTCAGCAAGACGGGCTTTGATGGCTTTCGTCTGCTCCTCGAAACCAGGTTTCTCAAGCAGGGCGAACATGTTCTTCTTGTAAGCCTCCACACCCGGCTGGTTGAACGGATTCACGCCGAGTATGTAGGCGCTCACGCCGCAGGCAAACTCGAAGAAATAGAAGATTGCGCCGAGGGTCTTCTCGTTGATGCTCTCGACTGAAATCTCGAGCTGTGGAACGCCACCGTCAATGTGGGCGAGCTTGGTTCCGAGCTGGGCCATGGCATTGCAATGCTCCACGTGGCGGCCAGCTAGATAATTCAGCTGGTCGAGGTTCTGCGGATCGCTGCCGATGATCACGCTGCGGTTGCTCTTCTCCACTGTAACAACGGTCTCGAACATCACTCTCGCTCCGTCCTGGACGAACTGTCCGAGGGAGTGGAGGTCAGTGGTATAGACTACGGATGCAGGGTAGATTCCCTTGAGGTCCTTGCCCTCGGATTCGCCGTAGAGCTGCTTCCACCATTCTCCGAGATACTGGAATTTCGGAGTGAACGATACGAGCACCTCGATGGCCTTGCCGTACTCGGAATGAAGGAGATTCCTCATTGCAGCATAAGCTACGGCGGCATTGTCTTCGCTTCTCTCGGAGAGAGCCTTCTCCTCCTCTGTGGCTCCTGCAAGCAGGGCCCTGATGTCGAATCCCGCGAGGGCGATAGGAAGAAGACCTACCGGAGTGAGGACTGAGAAACGTCCGCCCACGTTGTCAGGAACCACGAATGTCCTGTAGCCTTCCTGTGTGGAGAGAGTCTTGAGGGCTCCCTTATGGGCATCTGTCACGGCCACGATCCTGGCTGCGGCCTCGGCCCTTCCGTATGTGTCTTCGATATGCTGTTTAACGATCCTGAAAGCCACTGCAGGCTCTGTGGTGGTGCCTGACTTGGAAATCACGACACAGGCCGTGCTCTTCTCCTTCATGAGGTCCACGAGTTCGGCGGTATATTCCTCGGAGAGATTGTTCCCGGCGAAAACCACGTCCATGGAGCCGCCGTGACGGAGCTCTCTTGCAAAACTGTGGGACAGAGCCTCCACTGCGCATTTTGCACCGAGATATGAGCCTCCGATGCCGATTACGACCACGAGCTCGACCCCTCTTGATTTCCAGTCATCACGGATGTCCTCGCATTCCTTTACGAGGGATTCCGGAGTTCCGGAAGGAAGGTGTTTCCAGCCGAGGAAATCATTGCCGGCTCCTGTTTCCGATTCGAGGACGTCGAATGCCTGGAGCGCTTTCTCAAGATAATTCTTGTACTCTGTTTCTTTTACAAAGGAGGAACAGCCTCCGATATTGATTTTTACCATTTTTTATGAGTATTTTGTCCTGCAAAGTTAATTATTTTATTGATATATGTCCAATAATAAGTATCTTTGTTCGATTTGAAACCGGAATGCCCGGATTCTGGTTTTCTGCGAAATCGGAAAAGCTTGAAATTGTAACAAAATGAAACCAATTTGTATATGTTCGAATCTTTTATGAAAATCTCAGCTGCCGCAGCCATGGCAGTGATGATGCTCCCTGCCACAGCTCAGGGGGCAGGACGCATAAGGATTGCGGCCCACAGAGGATTCTGGGATTGCGAGGCGACCCAGAGGACGGAAAATTCCATCGCCTCCCTGAAATCCGCCCAGGACAACGGTTGCTGGGGCAGCGAGTTCGACATCCACATTACTGCGGATGACAGCATCGTGGTGCACCATGACCAGCATATCGAGGGCCAGGACATCCACAAGAACACCTATTCGTTCCTCAGGCAGTACAAGCTGGCCAACGGCGAGCCTATGCCTACCCTCGACGAATATCTTGCACAGGGAGTCAAATGCCCTGCCACAGTGCTCGTTGTCGAGTTCAAGAAGCAGGACAATGCCGAGAGGGAGAACCTCATGGTGGACAAGACTTTCGAACGCCTCAAGGCTTACGGGCTCTATGACCCGTCCAGGGTGATGTTCATCTCTTTCAGCATGAATGTCTGCCGCAGGGTTGCCGAGCTTGCGCCGGAGTTCACCAACCAGTATCTGAACGGCGACATCGCCCCTGCAGATCTTCACAAGGACGGCATCAACGGAATTGACTATCATTACAAGGTCTTCTATGCCCATCCTGAATGGGTGAAGGAAGCCCAGTCCCTCGGGATGAGCGTCAATGTATGGACAGTCAACAAGGAAGCTGACATCAAGGCAATGATTGCACTCGGGGTTGACTGCATCACCACCAACGCACCTCTTCTCGTGCGCAGACTGCTCGGTACAGAGGAACTCAGGAACAACCCTCCTGCAGAGGATGACCCTGTGGCTGACCCGAAGGCAGTCGTGCTTGCGGGCAATGCCAGATTCACGGTTCTCGGCAGCCGTCTCGTCCGCATGGAATGGGCTGAAGACGGGAAATTCGAGGACAGGGCCACCTTCGGTGTGGTGAACAGGAAAATGCCCGTGCCACAATATACTGTGAAGCGTTCCGGCAAGAAGGTGACAATCCGCACTGCCGACATCGTGCTGACATATACCGGAGAAGGCAGATTTGATGAGAAGAATCTCTCCGTTACATTCACCATGGCAGACCCTGCGGCCAAAAAGGGCGTCAGGACTGTAACCTGGCATCCTGGCATGGACGACAGCGCCAACCTGCTCGGCACCACGAGGACCCTCGACGGATGCGACGGCGAGAAAGTCAAGGAGCCTTATGACAAGGGAGTCGTTTCCCGTGACGGCTGGGCCGTGCTTGACGAGTCTGACCGTCAGGTTTTTACGCCGGTGAAGTCTGATTGGAAGAACTGGGTGGCGAATCGTGAGGAGGGTGACCGCCAGGACCTCTACATGTTCGCCTACGGCCACGACTACAAGGCCGCGGTTTCGGACTTCACCAAAATCGGCGGCCGCATTCCGCTGCCCCCGAAATACACTCTCGGATACTGGTGGTGCCGCTACTGGCAATATTCCGATTTCGAGTTCGTCGGGCTCGGACGCCAGATACGTTCCCTCAGCATCCCGATTGACGTGATGGTCCTCGACATGGACTGGCACGAGACCTGGACCCTCAAAAAGGGCAAGGATTCCCCGAAGGACGAGTTCGGACAGCGCATCGGCTGGACAGGTTATACCTGGCAGAAGAAGCTCTTCCCTAATCCGGCCAACTGCCTCCAGGATCTCCACAATCTCGGTCTCAGGACCACTCTCAACCTTCATCCGGCTTCAGGCATACAGCCTTACGAGGAGCCTTATGACAGGTTTGTAAAGGATTATCTTTCACGCACTTCCGAATATGACGGACCGAAGGGTTATATCAATCCTGACGGTTCCAAAGCCCCTGTGCCTTTCAGGATTGACGACGAGGCATGGGCTGACGCGTATTTCAATTCCGTGATCCGTCCGTTCGAGCGTCAGGGCGTGGATTTCTGGTGGCTTGACTGGCAGCAGTGGAGAATCAGTAAATATACTCCGGGTCTCAGCAATACTTTCTGGCTGAACTATACTTTCTTCAATGACATGGTCCGCCAGAGCGCCAGCGAGGGAATTTATGCCCGCCGTCCGGTCATCTATCACCGTTGGGGCGGAATCGGAAGCCACAGATACCAGATCGGCTTCTCCGGTGACACATACGCTTCATGGAAAGTCCTCGGATATCTGCCTTGGTTCACTTCCACGGCATCCAATGTTGGCTACGGCTATTGGGGCCACGATATCGGAGGCCACATGCAGCCGAAGGGCGTGACCAGCACAGACCCTGAACTCTACACGAGATGGATCCAGAACGGAGTCTTTACTCCTATCTTCAAGACACATTCCACCAAGGACCAGACCATGGAGAAGCGCTTCTGGGTGTTCCCGGAGCATTTCGATGCAATGCGTGACGCAGTCCGCCTGAGATACGACCTTTCTCCGTACATTTACAATGCTGCACGCCAGACATACGATACCGGCATTTCCATGTGCCGTCCTATGTATTATGACTATCCTGAGCTGAACGAGGCATACGATTTCAAGGAGCAGTACATGTTCGGTGACGATATCCTCGCCACTGTAGTGTGCCAGCCTGTGGACAGCGTGACCGCGCTTGCAGGACGTACCGTATGGTTCCCGGCCGGTAATGACTGGTATGATGTGGCCACCGGAAGCGTATATGCAGGAGGACAGGTCAGGGAACTTCGCTATACCGTGAACGAAAATCCTTATTACGTGAAGGCAGGTGCCGTTATCCCTATGGCTGCCGGCAACATCACTTCACTTCAGGAGAAGAGCAATGTGCTGAAGCTTTTCGTGGCACCTGGCGACGGGGAGAGCGAAGTCGCTGTATATGAGGACGATGGCGAGACACAGGCATACAAGGAGGAATATGCGGTTACCAAGGTGTCCAAGACCTCCGATGCTCATGGAGTGAAAGTAACCGTGGCTCCGAGGGAGGGTACGTATTGCGGCATTGACCCGACCCGCAGGCTCCAGTTCGCGTTCGCAGGAGTGTTCGCTCCGGAAGCAGTATTCGTGAACGGTGTCGAGATTCCATATTCCCGTTTCGCGGAGCACAATCAGGAACAGACGTCCAATGTGGCCGAGTGGAGCTATGACGGCACTTCTCTCACCGCAGTGGTTTATCTTCCGGTTGCGCCGGCTTCGGAAGAGAGCGTCGTGGAATGCCGTTTCAGCGACTATGCGGCTTCTCACAGGGATCTGCTCAACGGCAAGAAAGGCTTGATGCACAGGATGATGGACATGACTCCGGAGACCAAGCTCGTCTTCGGCAAATATGTGGATTCATACATGATGCTTCCGGACAGTTTCCTTGCTCTGGCACAGTGCTCGAGCTTCATCAAGGAGGATCCGCAGAATGCCGGCAAGTATCTTGAGAATATCAGTGCCGAGGCAATGATTGACGACCTCAGCGGATATGAGGCATTGCCTGACGGATTCATCGAGAAGCTCAAGGCCCAGGCCGAGATCAGGTAGCCCCTGTTCCGCTAAAATCCTTGTGACAATCATAATGAGGAATCTCCAAAAAAAGCATTATATTTGCCAAATGGAGATTCCTCTAATTATTATTTGGAATTTATTTTTATGAAACAGATTGATACCAAGAATGCGCCTGCTGCCATCGGACCGTACAGCCAGGCCATAGATGCCGGCAGTCTCGTGTTCCTTTCGGGCCAGCTGCCTATTGACCCTGCTACAGGAGCATTCCCTGAGGGCGGTGTGAAAGAGCAGACAAGACAGTCCCTGCTCAATGTCGGAGCCATACTCGAGGCTGCAGGTCTCGGATATGCCAATGTGGTGAAAACCACCGTATTCCTCGCGGACATGTCCTATTTCGCAGAGATGAACGAGGTGTATTCTGAATTCTTCTCCCAGCCATATCCGGCTCGTTCGGCAGTGGCCGTGAAGGCTCTTCCTAAAGGGGCTCTCGTCGAGATTGAAGTGCTCGCATCCAAATAGTTAGGTCCCCGGACATGGCGAAAGGTGCGGCAGATATCGAAGGACAGTGCAGGAAAATCATCACTGATGCCAGGAACGGAATATTCGCTCCTGTCTATCTGCTGATGGGCGCGGAGCCGTATTATCCTGACCTGGTCTGCGAGAATATATTGAAATACGCCCTTTCCGACAGCGAACGGGATTTCAACCAGTCCGTGTATTACGGATTGGACACCGATGCCGGGACAGTGGCATCAGACGCCAGGGGATATCCGATGATGTCCGAGCGGCGTCTTGTCGTGCTCAAGGAGGCGCAGAACATGAAGTCCCTGGAGGAACTCGGGGTATATGCGGCTGAGCCGATGGATACCACCGTCCTGGTGATTCTGATGCACGGAGCCTCGGCGGACAAGCGGAAGAGCCTGTACAAGAATGTCTCCAAGAACGGGATTGTGCTCGATTCGCCCCAGCTGAGGGATTACGAGATGCCTGAATGGATATCGTCGTATTTCAATTCCCGGGGTGTGGTCATAGCTCCTGATGCAGCAGCCCTGCTCGCTGAATATGCCGGAACGGATCTCGGCAAGATTGCAGTGGAGACGGACAAGATGCTCAAAAGCCTGCCTGAGGGAACGAAAACGGTGACTGCGGCCGATGTTGAGAACAATGTCGGGATCAGCCGCCAGTACAGCATCTTCGAACTTACCAAGGAATTGTCCTACAGGAGAGTACAGAAAGCGTTGAAGATTGCATCCCGCATAGGTTCCGGGCCCAAATTCGCGATGCCGATGGCCGTTGCACCGATATTCACGCATTTCAGCCGGATACTCAGGTATGAGGCGGCATTGATGAAGAATCCGTCGATGCAGAAGATGGACAAGGCCAGGCTGCTCGGAGTCAATCCTTTCTTCGTGGAGGAATACGACGCGGCGGTGAGAAACTATCCTGTGAAAAACTGCATGCGCATCATTTCCCTGCTCGAGGAATATGATTTCAAAGGCAAGGGAGGGGAGTGCGGAGAAGCCGGTCAGGATGAGCTCCTCGTGGAGCTGGTGACCAGGATATTGGCTTGATAATTATTTAATTCTAACGATATGGGATTGATTGAATGCAGGGAAATCTGCAAAAGTTTCGGGGAGAAGGTCGCGCTTGACCATGTGAGCCTCGATATACCAAAAGGCCGCATCTTCGGCCTGCTCGGCCCGAACGGGGCGGGCAAGACCACGACTATTCGCATTATCAACCGGATTACCATCCCGAATTCCGGCGAGGTGTTTTTTGACGGGAGGCCTATTACCCAGAGGGATGTTGAGAAAATAGGATATCTGCCTGAGGAAAGGGGACTTTACCGCAAGATGGAAGTCGGGGAGCAGGCCATGTATCTGGCACAACTCAAGGGAATGAGCGCCCGTGACGCCCAGAACGAACTCAAGAAATGGTTCATAAAATTCGGCATACAGAGCTGGTGGAAGAAGAAAGTCGAGGAACTTTCCAAGGGTATGGCCCAGAAGATCCAGTTCATCACGACAGTCGTTCACAAGCCTGCCCTGATGATTCTCGACGAGCCGTTCAGCGGATTCGATCCGGTGAATGCCGAACTCATCAGGAAAGAGATCCTGGCCCTCAAGGAAGAAGGCGCAACCATCATCCTTTCGACCCACAATATGGAATCCGTGGAGGAACTCTGCGATGATATCGCATTGATAGACAAGTCCAAAGTGGTTATTACCGGAGGCGTTGACGAGATCCGCAGGAAATACGGCAACAACAATGTCGAACTCATCTACACCGGGGAGACGCCTGTATCATCAGAGGCAGGCCTCTTCACCGTGCTTTCGGACCGGGACGATGCAGGACGCCATACCGCGGTGCTTGCACTCGAGAACGGCAAGGGCACCAATGAAGTGCTGGCATCAGTCCTCTCGAAGGACGTGACCGTGAATTCATTCAAGGAACTGCTTCCGAGGATGAACGACATTTTCATCAAACTTGTCACCGAAGGTGAATAAAACAGGGAGGACGATATCATGAATCTGCATATTGTAAACATCATCATAAAGCGGGAATATCTCACCCGCGTGAAGAAGAAATCATTCATAATCACCACTTTCCTCGTTCCGGTGCTGTTCGCGGCCCTTTGCACCCTCCCGTCCGTGATAATGCTCATGGCGAAGGAGGAGGCCAAGAAGATAGCCGTCGTGGACCAGTCCGGAATAGTGGCCGGCCTGCTTGAGGACACGGGGACGGTTACGTTCTCCGATTTCAAGGGGGCGGATCCTGTAGCGGTCAAGGCAGGTCTCGACAGTCTCGGGATGGATGTGCTCCTCTCGATTTCCCCTCTTGACAGCGCCCGCAGGACAGTGACTGCGATGACGTATTCTGCCAAGCCTCTCGGAGTGGACATGA
>SAMEA3663026__coassemble_425_pt1 | contig 24295 bp, 21 predicted proteins | sample SAMEA3663026__metabat2_low_PE_017 | metagenome-assembled genome bin SAMEA3663026 (sample SAMEA3663026) | pig gut metagenome | biome: pig gut; feature: pig-associated habitat; material: faeces | place: France | collected 2012
AGTTTATTCGGATGACTGGAAATATATCTCGAGGGCCTACGTTTCGCAGGATGACAGGCTATGGGTGATCGGGGACAAGATTTACTGCTATAATATCGACACATTCCGGCTTGAATGTTCTGTCCCGGTTCCGGAGGGAGGAGGTTTCACTTCCGGCTGCATGACTCCCGAAGGAAATATATGGATGAGCCATGACGGGAAATTGAGTATTTTCAGCACATCGCATGAATCCTTCGTCCCGCTCCCTGCTGCCATTGCCACACACCCTGAATTATCCTCCGCAAATATCTCCAAAATATTCCTTTGCTCCGGGCACATTCTCCTGATTACGGATTCCGAGGTCCATTATGCATATAATCTCTCTGACAATTCTCTTGCTTTGGAGGACGACCCGGATTTCGTCTTCGACATTCCCGATTTCAGCCTGAACACTGTATATGAAGACTCCGACAAGAACATCTGGTGGTGTTCCTATGACCAGGGATACCAGATTTCCTATGCATACAAGGAACGTTTCAGGAACAACATCCTCGATGCAGTACTCGGCGGCAAATCCGTGCTCAGCCTCGACATAAGCGGGAACAAGATTTTCCTTGCAACATTGAGGGACGGTATCTTCTGCTATGATATTGACAAAGGCAGTCTTGCCAGCCTGAAAGAGAGAAACAATATTCCCGAGAAGGACAAACAATATATCGGCTGCATCAGGGCGGACAAGGCCGGAAGACTTTGGATTGGCACGATGAAGAAAGTATTCCTCTGTTCTGTCGATGATGATTGCCTGTCCATACTCCGGTCATGGGACTATCCTTCTGCCATTTGCATGAAACCTGACAACTATGGAAACGTCTGGATAGGTAATTGCTCCGGTTTACTTATGAGAATCAACGGGACCACCCTGCAGACAGATATTGTTGATCTCGGGATTGATGTCAGATTGTACACATTCGTTGGAGGTATCGATTTCCTGCCTTCCGGCAACATTATTGCGGCCGCTTTCAGTGAAGGAATGTACGAAATTGATAGGAACTCATTATCCGTCAAGAAGATAGATATCAGGAAAGATGACTGGGAACAATGTATCACGAGATCGGTATTCATACCTTCGTCACTGAAAACCGACAGGAACGGAGACGTCTGGATAGGCACAGTGGCAAACGGACTGCTGAAATATGAGACCGGTTCCGGGACATTGAGGCCGGTTCCGGGCACTTCTTGTAATGACATCTGCAGCATAGAGGAAGACCTGCAAGGGCATCTTTGGGTCAGCACACAATTCGGATTGTGCGAATATGACCACACCGTGGGGAAATTCATCAATTGGTTCGAGGCCGACGGCATAGGCGGCAACCAGTTCTATGACAGGGCTTCAGGAATAGACCTCAACGGGAACCTCATATTCGGAGGGACTCACGGAGTGACATCGTTCAACCCGGTGGAAGTAATGCACTACAGGAACATTCCATTGATGTTCGAGACACTCAAGGTACATAATGAAGCGGTTACCCCTTCGGAAAGCGGATGCATAAGCAAAGCAATGACGTTCAACCCTCCAGTGAAACTGAAATACAATCAGAACAGTTTCGGTATCTCTTTCACGTCCTTGGACTACAGCGAATATGAGAGAGTCCGCTACTCTTATAAGCTTGAAGGATTCGATACCTTCTGGATTGATGCAAACAACAACCGCGAGGCGAATTATGCCAATATTCCTCCGGGCAAATACACGTTCAAGGTCAGGATTACTGATATAGGGAAATCTGAAACCCTGGCTGAGAAAAGCCTGGATGTCACTATTGACAGGCCTCTGTATCTCTCCTGGTGGGCATGTCTCATCTATACGGTCCTGCTTGCAGGATTGATGTGCCTGATAATCATTTACAGGAACAGGTTGCTTGCGGAAAGAGAGGCCAAGAAGCAGGCGGCGATGGAAAGGGAACAGGAGAAAAAGGTGAATGAGATGAATATGAGCTTTTTTGCAAACATCTCCCATGAGTTCAGGACGCCTCTCACCATGATAGCCGCACCTGTCGCCCAATTGTCCGAGTCTTCCTCAGTCGATGCGGAGGGGAAGCGGCTTCTTTCCATTGTCCAGAGGAATATCTCGAGAATGTTGCGGCTTGTCAACCAGCTGCTTGACTTCAACAAACTGGAAAATGACACATTGAAACTCAAGGTCAGGAAGATTGATGTGGTCGGACTCCTCAACTACCTCGCCGATATCTTCAGGGTCAGTGCGGAAGAGAAGGGAATCAGCCTTGTCACCTGGGGAATTGAAGATGCCCTGATGGCATGGGTCGATGACGACAAGCTGGACAAGATATGCTTCAACCTTCTGTCCAATGCCATGAAATTCACCGGGCAGGGAGGAAAAATCGAGATGAGTCTGGACTGCATCACAGGAAACGAGGCTGAGGCCATTTCAGGAATCAAGGGTTTTGCAGACAAGTCCAAATATCTGAAAATCGTGGTGAAGGACACCGGTCCCGGAATCCCGGAAGATCAGATGGAAAAGATTTTTGAAAGATACTATCAGCTTGATGACAATGTCCGCGGAGCATACAACTGGGGTACCGGCATAGGACTATATTACGCAAGGACCCTGGCCCGGATGCACCACGGATGGCTGAAGGCCGCCAACAGGCCTGATATGCAGGGAGCCATGTTCACGCTTCTTGTTCCGGCCAATGAGTCCTCCTATCCCGAATCCGAGAAAGCCAAGGACACGGACGACAGTTTCGTGACCAAGAAAGCGGTAAAAATTGCCAGCACCCGCGAGCTGGAGAATCCTGACGCACGCAGGAATACCGTGCTGATCGTGGATGACGACACGGATGTGATAAGGTATATGAAGGAACTGCTTTCCACGGAATATAATGTCATCTGCAAATACGATGCTGATTCGGCATTCCTGTCCGTGAAGAAGGATTCTCCGGACATCGTGATAAGTGATGTCCGGATGCCGGGAAAATCCGGTTATGTGCTATGCAAGGACATCAAGAGTTCCCTCCAACTGTCACATATCCCTGTCATCCTTCTCACGGCCAAGGCAAATGTAGATGATCAGGTGATGGGTCTCGACTGCGGCGCCGATGCCTATGTAACCAAACCTTTCGAGCCGCAATACCTTTTGGCCCTGGTATACTCCCAGATCAGGAACAGGGAAAGAATCCGGGCAATGCTGTCCCAGGCCACCGAGGTAAGTTCCCTCGACGAGAACGTCCTGTCAGAACAGGACAATGCCTTCATGAAAGAATTGTACGACCTTATGGAAGCGGAACTGTCAAATGACGAACTGGATGTTACTGGAATGACGGAAAGACTTCATATCTCGAGGACCAAATTCTATTATAAGGTGAAAGGTTTGACCGGAGAAAATCCGAGCGTGTTCTTCAAGCACTATAAGCTCAACAGGGCTGCACAACTCATCAAGGAACACAAGTACAATATTTCCGAGATTGCCGACATGACCGGATTCAGCACCCTGTCCCATTTCTCCACGAGTTTCAAGAAACAGTTCGGAACATCCCCGAGCGAATATGGCAAATAACCAATTATCAATATTGTATGAAAAGAATTGTATCAAGTATTGCCTGCGCGGTTTTCGGCGCATCAGTCATGGGAGCACAGGAACTCATCATGAGAATTGACGACATGGGAGCATTCCATAGCGTGAACGAGGCTTGCTTGGATGCCTATCGCAACGGTATAGCCAAATCAGTGGAAGTCTTATGTGTCGGGGCATGGTTCCCGGAGGCCGTGAAGATGCTCAGGGAGAATCCTGGCCTGGATGCCGGAGTCCATCTTGCAATAACAAGTGAATGGGAGAATGTCAAGTGGAGACCTCTTACCGACTGCCCTTCTCTTGTAGATGACGATGGCTATTTTCTGCCTATGATGTGGCCTAATCCAGCCTATCCCGGCCAGTCCGTACTTGAAAAGGCTGGAAGCATCAATATGGACGAGGTTGAAGCCGAGTTCCGCGCACAGATTGAACTGGCGAGGAAGCATATTCCCCAACTGACCCATATCTCAGGCCATATGTTTTCAACCATGTTCAACAAGGAGGTCAACGAATTGACAAAACGGCTTGCCGGGGAATACGGGCTTGTCTGCACAGATGTGATGGAAGGAATGCAGAACTACTCGTTGGAAATGACTGGATATTCCGGGGAAAGCAAGACTTCAGAAGACAAGACAAGGAGTTTCATAAAGTCATTGGAAGGCATGGAAAAGGGCAAAAGATATTATTTCATCGATCATCCTGCATACAATGACAGCGAGATGCAGACCGTTTTCCACATAGGCTATGAAAATGTCGCCGTTGACCGGCAGGGGGTTACAGACTTCATGACTCACCCGGACGTGAAGGCCATGATAGAGAAACTTGGGATAAAACTGATGAGCATCGCGGAATTGGGACAATGATGCGATGGATTGTAAAATTTTGTCGAAAAAATTAACATTATTATTGTTTATCATAAAATAATTACTATCTTTCGCAAAATTTATAATTCCACAGAATATGATCAGTGAATGGTGGTCAGCACTTGACCTTTTTATGAAAATCCTATGGGGAATAGCAATAGCCACTTCCCTTATATTCATCATCGAGACGATATTGACATTCATTGGAATCGACCATGACATGGATACCGACTTCGACATGAGCGACGGCTCGTTCGAAGGGGACACATCGATGAACCTCTACACGTTCAGGAATCTCGTGAATTTCCTGCTCGGAATGAGCTGGACGGCGATTCTGCTGAAAGAAAGCATTACGTCGACCGCGCTGCTGATGGTCATCTCCGTGGTGGCAGGAGCATTGCTCGTGGCAGCGGTGATGTGGATGTTCAGGTGGCTGAGCACGATGCAGCAGAGCGGCAATATAGATGTATTCAAATGCGCCGTAGGCTGCCAGGGAAAGGTTTATCTGACAATTCCGGCCGCAAGATCGGGAGCCGGGAAGGTGCAGATCACCATCAATGAGACAGTGCGTGAATACGATGCTCTCACTGATTCCGACGAGGCCATCAAGACCGGCACGCCTATCAAGGTTGTTGAGGTCCTCGACCCGTCCACGCTGCTGGTTGAAGAACTTGAGTCCCTGATTGTATAAAGTAAAATATCAAAAACATAATTGAAATGGAAGCAATCTACATCATCGTCATTGCCGTCTTCGTGCTGATTGTCACGCTTGCGGCCATCCTGCACAGATACAAACGCTGTCCTTCCGACAAGATTCTCGTAATCTACGGAAAGACCGGCAAGAACAAAAACGGAGGCATTTCCTCTGCGAAATGTATTCACGGAGGTGCAGCCTTCATCTGGCCTGTGTTCCAGAGCTATGCATTCCTTGACCTGAAACCTATTTCCATCGAATGCAATCTCACCAACGCGCTCAGCAAGCAGAACATCCGCGTGGACGTGCCTTGCCGGTTCACCGTCGGTATCTCGACCGAGCCTGAGAACATGACCAATGCTGCAGAACGTCTTCTCGGACTCAGCATCGACAATATCCAGAACATTGCCACCGATATCCTTTTCGGACAGCTCCGTCTGGTCATTGCGACCATGGATATCGAGGAAATCAACTCCGACCGCGACAAGTTCCTCGCCAATGTCAGCACCAATGTAGAAGCCGAGCTCCGCAAGATCGGTCTCAAGCTTATCAACGTGAATGTCACCGACATACGTGACGAATCAGGCTATATCGAGGCTCTCGGTAAGGAGGCTGCGGCAAAGGCTATCAACGATGCCAAGAAGAGCGTCGCCGAGCAGAACCGTTTCGGTGAAATCGGAAAAGCCGAAGCCGACAGGGACAAGGACATCCGCATCGCCGAGACCCAGAGGGATACCCGTATCTGCACAGCCGACGCCAATGCCAAGGCAGTCGAGGGAGAGAACAACTCGAAGATTGCGATTGCCAATTCCGATGCGATCCGAAGGGAGAAAGAGGCTGAGGCTGCGAGACTTGCGGTAGCCGCAGAGAAGGTGCAGGCAGCGAAAGCCCTGGAGGAGGCCTACAAGTCGGAGCGCGATGCCGAGGCTGCCCGTGCAGAGAGGGAGAAGGCCACACAGACTGCCAACGTGGTGGTTCCTGCACAAATCGAGAAAGAGAAGGCCATCATCGATGCAGAGGCCGAGGCAGAGAAAATCCGCCGCATGGCCCAGGGAGAGGCAGATGCAATATTCGCCAAGATGGATGCCCAGGCGAGAGGTATGCTGGAGATATTGTCCAAGCAGGCCCAGGGTTTCAACCAGCTCGTGTCTGCAGCTGCCGGGGATCCTCAGAAGGCTGTCCTCATGCTTATCGCCGACAAGTTGCCTGAGCTCGTGAAGACCCAGGTGGAGGCCGTGAAGGGCATAAAGATCGACAAGGTGACCGTATGGGACGGGAACGGTGCGGATGGCAAGACTGCCACATCCAATTTCATCTCGAACATGATGAAGTCGGTTCCGCCGCTTGAGGACCTGTTCAATATGGCAGGAATGAGCCTCCCGGGATATCTGAAGGGGGCCGCCCAGGAAGACACCGCCGCCGGGAATGACGGTGCAAGTGAAACTGGAAAGGAGGTTTGATGCCTATCGTAGTGAACATAGACGTGATGCTCGCCAGAAGAAAGATGTCTTCCGGCGAGCTTGCCGACAAGATAGGGATTTCCGCCACGAATCTGTCAATTCTCAAGACCGGCAAGGCGAAGGCTGTCAGGTTCAGCACGCTTGAGGCATTGTGCCGGGCACTGGACTGCCAGCCGGGTGACATTTTGGAATATCGCCCGGACTAGTGGCAAGGATTTTGGTACTTCCATCCAACATAACTTAAGTTTCGCAATCTGCGGATTTTTGTTTTTCAGAGGAATTATCGCGCAATGCGAGCAATGGCCGACGCGCATTATATACGCTACCCTTTTCCTAAATCCCTTTCCTTGGGAAAGGGACTTACCATCGGCCTGAAGGCCTCAAAAAGCAGTTGTTTCGCTCTGCGAAACTTGAGTAATAATCACATTAAAAACCAGATTTATTATGTTGGAAATTGGAATAAAGGGACATGGAAAGCTGACAGTAACTGACAGCATGACAGCAGCCGCCCTGGGCAGCGGCGCCATCGAAGTACTTTCAACCCCGATAATGATTGCCCTGATGGAGAAGACATCCCGGATGAGTATCGCGGATTATCTTGAAGAGAGCCAGCGCACAGTCGGTACTGTAGTGAACATCAAGCATCTCGCCGCCACTCCGGTAGGCATGGAGGTGACCTGCGAGACAGAACTCATCGAGATCGACCGCCGCCGGCTTGTCTTCAAGGTCGCCTGCTACGACAAGGACGGCATCATCGGCGAAGGCCTGCACGAAAGATTCATTGTTGACAAGGACAAATTCATGGAAAAGGCATCCGCCAAGCTGGCTTAGGCCATCCCTGGACGGAGGTCTGTCTCAATCCTCCCGGACGGTTCCGTCATAGGATGCCAGTTTCAGGACGGAACCTGCTTTCACTTCCACGTTCGGATAAATCATCTTGTAGAGGATTTCTCCTGTCGAGCCGTTCTGAAGATTATACAGGAGATCGTAGGTTCCGGAACGAAGCTGCATCTTGATGACCTGATTCCGCGGATATCCCTTCTTGTCCGAGTAATACGGATGATCCGCAACCGTGTACTCTCCGCTCCGGTACACTTCCAGACCGGTCAGATAAACATTTTCAGTCGTGGCAACCTTCAACTCTATATCTCCGGCCGGAATCCTGTTCATCGCCGGAAGGTCGAATTCGGCCTGGAGGTCCTCGTGGTCATAGAAAGCCCATCCCTCAAAGACAGCACGGCCTTGATTGTTCCTGATGACGCCCTTGTACGCCGACTTGTAAATCGGCCTGACAGTGGCCTTCATCTTCATGTTCCCGAAATCGTAATCCCGGGCACAATACTTTCCACTCTTCAGATGCCATACCCAGCTGAAGTCGATACGCTGGTCTGACGTGAATACGGCCGGAATATCCTTCGTCGTATAGCCGCCTGTGTCATTGTTGCTGTTTACTTCATAGTGGACAGCGGACGTGGCAAGTTTTGTCGACATCAGGACGCTCTGGTCAGGTAGCCGCTGGGTCGAACTGGTCTCGTACTTGTACCCGAAAGCGACACTGCCAAGTAATGTGTTGATCCAGGATAATACCCCGGAAAGCCCATCCTTCCTTACCGAGCCGAAAGTCAGTCTCGGTTCAAGGGTGAAGGTCGAGCCCTTCGAATAAACCCAGGTACTGATGGTCGTGGACGGTTCCGGCCTGACGAAGAATTCCGCCGCGCTGTCCTCCAGTTCTTTACCGTCCGGACCAAGTAGCTGGAAATCAAGACAATATTGCGACGGATACCAGCCGCAGATCTTCACTCCCTGATTAGAGCGTTCTGCATAGATTATTCCGTTGCGGCTCATGAGATACCCTTCCACGCAATAATAGTCCCCCGACACGTTGCCGTCCCCGAAAACATAGATAGGGAAAACTTCCAGATGAAGATCCACCGCTGCAGTCGCATTCACTTCCGGCGTATAGAGATAGAAGGTCCCCATGTCAGAGATTTTTCTTTGCGCGATTATATGCTCAGGTATGGAAATGTCATAAGAGCAGCTGACTTTCAGGGTATTGTCCGGATCGTCCTCTACTCTTGAGGATTTGTCGACCAATGCGCCTGCCATATCCAGGTGCAATGCCGTTCGCCTGTTCGCGGAAAGAGTACAATCGATATCCGAAAACTGCTTGAAATATCTCGCCCTGTTCGTCCTGATTTCAAGTTTAAGCGTTGTCAGCTTCTGTGGTATCAGGCATACGCAAAGATTGCCGATCCTTCTTTCCGTAATTGCCAGGTTGTTTCCTTCAGCTACCATGCTGACAGTGGAGGTCGGAGATATCACGTCGTATGTACCTGAAGCGAGATCATACCTGAAATCTCCTGCAAGGGCCTCCCCGTCCTCAGATGTCAGGCTTATGGATGTCACCACCTCATTCCCATCGAGGATCGGAATGTCTTCGATGCTCAATGCCAGATGCGCCACAAGCCTCTTCCATTCCATTGGATATGACTTCCCGCCTTCCGGGCCGGAAATCGTTGCCGTGTGCCCTACCATGACGTCACAACCCGGGTCGAATGTGTCGGTGGCATTCCTTCTGGTCGGAATCTGCCGGTATCCCAGCCTGAAGCGGAAGCCTGTGGCGTCAGACATTCTTTTGTCTATCAGGCAATCAGACGGATACACTCCATGGAAGACCCAATTGCCAGTATGGTCGGACAGCATTGACGGAGGGACAGCGAAATCAGCCTCCTGGCAGTCTTTGGAAAGGACGGTCGGGGAAATGGAGAACTCGGCCCATGTCTCGTCGCTCTGGGCCCCGTAAGCATCAACCCACTGGTTGTTCCGTTCGGCGAAAATACTTATCCGGTCATGCGCCGACCATAGCACATCACTGCCATCCCAATGCGTCTTTGTCTGCCCTGAGACTGCAGAAGCATCGAGCTTAGGTTTCCCTGAATGAAGCAGAACCTGTTCTTCAGAAGAATTAAGACCCCCGGCGCCAGGTTCTTGCGTACAGTAGGAAAAAACTGTCAGAAGGATGGCTATAATCAGCAGAAATGACCGTCTCATACAATCTTAAATCGTATAACCTCAGTTAGTTACCTCCGTTCCTTCATACGAATCAAAGTGGGTGGTCCGGCCGGTCAGGATTTCAGCGGTGTCGATACGGCGGCGCTCATAGACTTTCCCGGTATTTCCATCCTTGATGTCATATTCTACCGCATAAACACCCACAGGAAGCTGGAACCGGACTATTTCGCCCTCCGAAAATGCCGATTTCGAAAAATCTTTGGATTTGCCATTCGAGTCGAACACTACGACATTTCCGACATATCTTGTGTCCGTACTCTTGAGTTCTATGACACCGTAAGGGGTGCGGTCCGGAGGGGTCAGATTGAAAATCGTGATCCTCTCGCTCTCAGGCAATACATGCACGTCGTGCCTGAGATGGCCTTCTGCGCCCCATGTGGCATGGCGGTACATGAAACCGAATGTCGGATCAAGGGTGAAACGGAACTTGAACGCTTTCTTTTCAGAGTCTTTGGTGCCGCTGACTTTCCAGCACCAGCTGGCGAGACATTCCTGATCGGACCTTGCTATCATTGGAACAGCCTTGTTGACATCATTGTCCTTGATGAAATTAAGGCACATATAGTCGTAAGTTACTGAGCCTGTCAATGACGAGTTCCTCATGACCATCTGGTCCGACATGGACTTTTTCGTGCTCTTGTTCCATACGAAGGAACCGCCGACTGTCAGATTTCCTGTCTTGTTGCCTCCTGCGATTCCTCCCTGCCCGGTGACATTGAGTCCGGCCGAGAATGAAGCGGTATAATCCGTACTCCCCTGTGTCGTGCTTGGCATAGGGCTCTTGTAGAAACTAACATCATAACCACTGTCGGCCACAAGTTCGGCTGACCATTTGACATCCTCGCAATACATTGCATGAGCGTAAGTCGGAATTGCCCCGTGCTTCTTCTTGTATGTACCGAACATCGGCCCGTTATAGGAAACAACAGTTGCAGTAACAAAATAATAGTCTCCGCTCTGAGTCCCGTTTTCCTCATAGACGTAGAGAGGGGTTATGGTAAACTTGACAGCCACGTCCGAATGCCTTGTGACACAATCCGGCTTGGAGGATGCAATCTTGCAGATTTTGTAGTCATCCACACCGATTGAGAACTGCTTCTCATATATCTGGCTGTATTTGCTGTCATCAATATATTCGGATAATTCACTGATGTATTCCGCAGTTTTCGAGCCTTCCGAATCATTGCTCTCTTCCACGGTATTCTCATTCAGCCATGCAACCAATGAAGCAAGATGTGAGCTGAGATACTCCACGTCATTGTCGAAATCCGCCGGATCGGAGTCCTGGTCTTTCCAGTTGTCCGAGGCCCCGGCTTCCGAAGCTTTCTCGTCATCCCCGATTTCGATATCTGACAGGTATCCCCTGAGTACGAACGGGTCCTGCAGGCAATAGCACTCGAATTCGTGTATTGCGACCATCAGCAGGCTCTCCGATTTCGGGTCTGCCACAAGAATTGCCGGTCCTCCTGCGGATGTCCAGAAGTCACTGTGCAGGCTCCTGTCCGGAGATACCTCCAATATGATTTTGCCCTGCTCCCAGGCTTCTCGTACTATATCAGACCTTGAAGGGAGGTCGGACGATTTCAATACAATGATTCCAGCCTCATCAGGATTCGTGGTGACAGTCCCGAGATTCATACGCAGGGCCTTGTCGACCGTCGTCGGAAGCGAGCCGGCGATATATACTTTGTCCTTGACTTTTTCCCTGTCTCCCTGCCCTCCTTGAGCAGGCACGGAATCCTTGTTGCAGGCAGCCACCGCCAAGATAACCGCCAGCACACAAATAAATAATTTCTTCATATTATATCAAGCTTTATTCCACCTTGAATTTATATTCCCTGGCATAATCACGAAGAATGGTAAGGCGAAGAGTCCTTTCAGTCAAATCATAGAGAGCGGACCACTGGGTCTGGGATGTAAGTTCTTCAGTAGGAGGCTGGGACACGGCCTTGAGCAGGCTCATCGCGTCATCCGCATTCAATGAATAATTCTTGGAAAGCAATGTGTTCCTCATGGTCTCATAGCGGGCCTTGCCGTGGGATGATCCCCAGCCGTCAACCGTACCTACCATCGAAGGGGCAACGTAGAAATTGGTCACGCAACGGAGAGTGTCATTGGCCGTGAATACTTCCATCTTGCTCGGATGTTTCTCCTCTTCATCCCCATTGTCATCATCGTCATACGTATATTCAACAATCGCATAATCGCCGGTCGCATCAGCCATGAAGAAATGGTAATTGCTGCGGCCATTGCCCTGCATGTCCATATCATAATGCCTGAGCATCTCCACAGCCTCCTTGACAGTGGAAGCCCTGTCGAGAAGCATCCTGATGGCCACGGTGGTTCCTATTCTCGGATATCCGTTATGCTGGGAAGTCTGTTTCTCCTTGAGAGCGAGAACACCTATGGCAAAGCCGTCCTCGTTGATGCCGTCAAGCGCAGCATAAGGAAGACCCATGAGCAGGGAAAGGTCCTTGTTCTTGTCGGTATAGAATCCCTGGCCGAAGTCCAGGTTCATTCCGTCCACCATCGAAATGGATTTCTTGCCGTCTTTCGGAGCGGTGTGTACGAGTATGGCGGCAGTCGGCTTGTAACCTGAATCATCAGAGTGACGGAAATCGTAATTTCGGCCCATCAGGAAATTTATCCTGTCCTTTTCAGGCACGGCGAATGCACTGCAGCCGGCTCCGAAAGTCACCTTCGGGGCCTTGGTGTCAAGATTGTCATACAGAAGATACGCAATATACTTGAACAAGTCATTGACGTCAGTTACTCCTGCCTTGAGGATTTCATCAAGCTTGTAATCCACCGTATAGTCAATCTCATACAGACGACCCGTGCCGTCAAGATCCTTCATCGAATTAAGCATTGCGAGCTTCTCCGGGTCCGTGATATGTGAAATTTTCTTCGGGGCATCCTCCTTGTCACAAGAGGCCATAAATGCTGCTGCCGACAACGCAACCGCCGACAATACTGATAACAATTTCAAACTTTTCATATACATTTTCTTTTCAGTTTCGATATTCGCAACAATCAAAGTTAACGAATACGATTTCCTGGGACAAATACACCTGAAAAGTTTTGACGAAACGACAATGATTTGACGTTCAAGCAAGTCAGTCCGCTTGCCTGAACGTCAATTTGTAGTTTGAAGGTGTGCAGCCTTCTTTTTCCTTGAAGATCCTGGAGAAATGACTCACCGACAGGAAACCGGAAGATTCCGACAAATCCTGGATTTTCATCATAGGGTTTTGCGACATCAGGCGTTTCGCGTATTCAATGCGCAGGCCTGTTACCCAGTCGCGGAAAGTCATCTTGTAAATGTTGTTTATATATTCCGAGAGATATGTGCGGTTGGTACCGAGAAGAGCAGACAATTGGTTCAATGTGATTCCCGGAGTACGGTAGCCCTCACTGTTTATCCATGCGTCAATCCGGGCTGACAGGTCGCAATGGAATCCCGATGCAGCAGGATCCGCCCCGCGATTGTCATCCGGCAATTCCATTCCGCCCAGGCCACCGTCTTCCTCGATGGCCTCCTCAACATCTTCACAGAAGAATATGTAATTCTGATAACTGCAATAGAGATATATGTAGAACGGTATTGACGCGAGAATCCAGATGAAGACGAACCGGTCCGGAAGGAATGTCAGGAGCCCGCATCCGACTCCGTAGCAGACCGCCCAATGCGTGAAAACTGAAAGCCACCGGATATATGCCCCGATGTCATCCGAATGTGTGTTTTCGAACAGTTTGATTGCTCTTCTGTATGTCCTCAGGATACGGGATGTCAGGAGCAGGCCATAAACGACTAAACAGAAAGCCATCACTCCCATCGCATAATGCCTTGCAGGAAGAGGAAACATGTGAACCGCCACGGCTGCGGCGGAATAGACAAGCCAAAGGCACAGATGACGGCTGAAACGCGCAGAGGTGACATAGTTCCGGTCAAGAAGGGTCATCATTGCTGACGTGAAGAGCCAGTAGGTAAGGAAATATGTCGCCACGTTCATCAATATCGTCGCATCGACATCTATATACCTCAACGCCACGACGAGATGAACTGAATAATTGGCGGACAACACCAGCAATGCGGTACCCATCAGGCGGCGGGACAGCAGAAAGTTGGCGATGTTCTTTCTTTCCGGAACACGTGCGAACAGCATATGGAAGCCGAAGAAGAGCATCAACGGCAACGACATATACAACGCAACGCGATAAAGCAAATGTTCCATGACTTTCCTTATAGAAGGCAGGCACTATTTGAACAGGAGCGGGAGGAATTCGGAGAGATATATACCACTGGATATCTGGTTTTTCCGCAAGGGTTGTATCCCGGAGGGGTATATATGCTCATCCTCCTGTCGAATCCTGCAACTTCGCGGTCGTACCAGACCTTCGACACAGTTCCGTGCGGCACATCCCTGACGGTGTAAAGGTCAGCCCTTCCACCCGGCACAATGAACGTGCTGGTCATGGATGCGATGTCACGGTTCACCCAGATATTGTTCATGTCAGGAACATTGAGCCCGTCCACATTGAAAATGTAGCTGTACATCTCCGGAGATTCGACCGGGCCGCCGCCCCACAAGGCCTGCCGCGCATTGAGCACTGATGCTGCAAGAAGAGCAGCCGAAGCAATGATGATTTTCCGTAGCATATATTTCGTTTTCTATTATTCCATGCGGTTCCGGATGTAAAGATACGAAATAATGTTCATAATAGATAACTGTCGATGCAAGGTCCCGACTGAGATTGCATTATATTTCAGAACAGAAAATTTGATATCATGAAATTCAACATCATTATCTGCGCCATTGCCGGAATGGCGGCGCTCGTATCCTGCGGCACTTCACGCAAGGCCGCCTCAACCGAAGAACTCCTCAGCGGAAGCTGGAATATAACAGAGGCCATGGGCCATGCCGTCACTACCCGGGACAATGCAGCCCCGACAATATCATTTGACATCGACGGGAAGCGCGTGAGCGGACACGCCGGCTGCAACAGGTTCATGGGAGGATTCACACTGAACGGAAACGGAAAGAACTCCATATCGTTCACTCCGCTCGCCGCAACGAAGATGATGTGTCCTGACATGGAGACCGAACAGAACATTTTCCTGGCACTTGACGCCGCCTCCAGAATCAAGGGCTCCGGTCACGACTCCATCGAGTTCCGCTCCGATTCCGGAGAAGTTGTGCTGAAGATGGAGAGGCAGTAATTGTCTTTTGCCATTGACCTTTTAATGGCAAGGTGGACGGCATAGTTCCGATCGTGTACTCCGTTATTGATGTTGACCACTTGGAGGATTTTGTATACATTTGTGCTGATAAAACATTGGTATATGAAGAGATTGGCCATCATAATCACGGGAATGCTTGCAAGTCTTCTCGTCGCAAGCGCGCAGAGTTACGTCCGTGCCGGGTGGGCAAGCTGGAAAAGAATGGCTCAATAAAATCAAACTGAATAATAAAACACCACGATGAACATAGCACTTTACACCTTAACTTCATCACTGCACGACAGGAATGCCGTGGACGCCCTCTCCCTTGAGTTCCTCTCGTCAATCGAGACGATTCTTGGATATAGATTCGATTTTAATGGTGACGACTTCTCTGCCTATGGTCAGAGGGACCTGGATGTCATCTTCATCAGGACCGGAGGATCCGAGGGGCTTTTCAAGCAGGTCTTCCCCACCCTATCCGGCAACATCCTGCTCCTGACCTCTGGCAAGAGCAACTCTCTGGCAGCATCACTGGAGATTCTCTCGTTCCTGAACCAGAACGGACGCAGGGGCGAGGTCCTGCACGGAAGCGCAGAGTACATCGCCGGGAGGATTGAGACCCTCGCAAGGGTGAGCCGTGCAAGGAAGGAACTCCGGGGACAGAAGCTCGGCATCATCGGTAAGCCGTCCGACTGGCTTATCGCAAGCCAGCCCGACAAGCAGGCCGTGAAAGAGAAGCTGGGAATTGAACTCATCGAAATAGACATCAGGGAGCTCATCGGCCTTGCCAAGGATACTTCACAGAATCCATTGCCTGATTATGCTACCGACATAGTAACAGGACTCCGAAAAGATGCTCCAGAGACGGTCAGGAAGTACGTGGAGGGTGCAGTGGCAATATATTCCGCTCTCATGTCTATGGTGGATAGCTATGGCCTTTCCGGGCTCACCATACGTTGCTTCGACCTGCTGGATGCCCTTGGAAATACCGGCTGTCTCGCTCTCGCATTGTTAAACTCGGAGGGGATTCCTTCGTCCTGCGAGGGTGATGTTCCCGCCCTACTCTCGATGGTCATTGGCAATGCCCTTACTGGACGGAGCGGATTCCAGGCAAATCCGTCACAGATTGACCCGGATGCGGAAAGGATGCTGCTGGCTCACTGCACCGTGCCTTTCAACATGGTTGAGAAGTATTCCTACAACACCCATTTTGAATCAGGAATAGGAGTAGCCATCCACGGGGAGATGACAGAAGGCGATGTCACGCTCTTCAAGACCTCGTCTGACCTTGTACGTATGTTCTGCGAAGAGGCGACCCTCGTGGAGAACCAGTACGGACGCGACCTGTGCCGCACCCAGGTGCTCCTCCAAATGAAGAATCCTGGAATCCTCACGGAGTATTTCCTCAGGAACCCTATCGGGAACCACCACATTGTCTTCAGCGGAAAGCACAAGGAGGTATTTGAGGAGTTCATGAAGTGGATTTGACAGAACGCATCATTATATTTTGCCGATATCGGCAAAATATGTATATTTGCGGAAGAAGTCGGACAGAAAGTTGCCGATAAGTTGGATATGAATTATATCTCAGTTACAGAATTCGCTTCAAGACACGGGATTCCGGAAAGGACTGCCAGGAATTATTGCTCCATTGGAAAGATTGAGGGAGCATTTCTTGTCGGCAAGACCTGGAACATCCCGGAGGATGCGGAACTACCATCAAAGAAGAGTCGCAGAGGAAAGGAATATCCGCTGCTCCGAGTGTTTCGTGAACAGAAGGAGATGAAGATGAAAGGCGGTATCTATCACCGTACACAGATAGATCTGACATACAACTCGAATCACATCGAAGGCTCCCGGCTCACGCATGACCAGACAAGATACATTTTCGAGACCAATACCATAGGAGTGGAGGGAGAGAGCATCCATGTGGATGACATCATCGAGACTGTCAATCACTTCCGATGCATTGACCTCATCATAGACAGGGCGGAAGAAAGATTGACGGAGAGTCTTATCAAGGAATTGCACGGCATGCTCAAATCCGGGACATCGGACAGTCGCAAGGACTGGTTCGCAGTCGGAGACTACAAGCGGCTTCCGAACGAGGTCGGAGGCAATGCAACGACTCCTCCGGAGAATGTGCACAAGGCCATGAAGGCTCTCCTGTCAGGGTACAATTCAAGGAAGCTCAAGTCTTTAGAGGACATAATTGAACTGCACCAGAGATTTGAAAGCATCCATCCATTCCAGGACGGCAACGGAAGGGTCGGGCGCCTGATAATGTTCAAGGAATGCCTCGCAAACGGCCACGTCCCGTTCATCATCACGGAAGACCTGAAATTCTTCTACTACCGCGGCCTGAAGGAATGGAACAATGTCCGGGGATATCTAATTGACACCTGTCTGGCTGCCCAGGACAATTTCAAGGCCATGCTGGACTACTTCAGGATCAAATACTGATTATTCTCAAAAATAGTTTACATATATGATGATTTATATGTCGGGAGATCCAACAATGACATTATCGTAGAACCCGGAGATAAGGGCTTGTTTGAACGGCATAATTTCTTAACTTATAATGGCAACGATACAGGAAGAGTTAGCAGAGTCAATCGCGGTACTCAAGGCTGACAAATGTGAGTCTCCCGGAAGAATTCTGGAGTGTTTTGAAATAATAATGTGATATGACCAAAGTATACGTAATGTCAACCTGCCCGGACTGCTTTGAAGTCAAGGCAAGGCTCTCGGACAATCCGGACTTCGAGATTATCGACATCGGCGAGCATGTGAGGAACCTCAAGGCGTTCATCCGGCTTCGTGACACCTCACCTGCATTCGACACCGTCAAGGCTGACGGTTCCATCGGTATACCGTGCTTTGTCGCTGAAGACGGACAGATCAGTTTTGACACTGAAAGATACATCCCAAAGGGATACTCCTCTGGGGCATCTTGCAGTATTGACGGCAAAGGGTGCTGAGATGGCTAGGAATGTATTTGACATGACCTTCCTCTGCCCGGAATTGAAGAGAAGGTTGCTCGGCATGGGAAAGACCTCCCGTCCTGACATCACGGACATTGACAACCTTATGGTTGAGTTCACCGATGAAGACTATCAGGAAGGGAAGAGTATAGAAAATCACCTTATCCTCAGGAGGCTTAACGGACTACTGATGTAGCGAAAATTCATTTCACTGTCCCGAATACCGATGTCTGCAGCCCTGCTGTTTGTGCATTCAAGCCCGGTCATCTTCTGGACTCTTTACTTGTTGTGCGGGCTATCCGATGTACTTGACGGAGCTATTGCCCAAAGAACAGGAACAGTAAGCCGGCTTGGTGAAAGGCTGGATACATTTGCTGACATTGTGTTCGTGGCAATATGGATTGTCATCTTTATTCCGGCCATCAATGTCGGCGACTGGCTCTGGATTTGGGTTGGGCTGATTGCCCTGATAAAAGTCGTGAATGTGATATCAGGATTCGTAATGAAAAAGGGCTTTGCTTCCAAGCATACTATTGCAAACAAAGCCACCGGGGTTCTGCTGTTTCTGCTGCCAATGATGATTCAGCATGAGAGCATAAAAGTCCCTTCAATAATCCTGGCCTGCATTCTGGCGTCTTTCGCTGCAGTACAGGAGGGACACCTTGTCAGGACAGAATAAATCGGCATCATGAATCTCATCGGCAACGCCCTTACGGGAGCGGATTTGACAGAACTCTACGGGAGGTCATCGTGGATTGAACACTGGACATTCCCCAATAGGTTTTATATTTCATATAATCAGCCCTGTCGCTCTCTGCCGGAAAGAAATCTGCAAGCTGAATTGATCGCAAGTCCCAGCAAATTATTTCCTTGGATTTTTCACAGAAGAATGTCATCAAGTACCAGTTTCGGGACGTAGTGGACGCCGTCCTTGTCGTAATAGGAGAGGAAGTCCGGGGAGGGGCTGCCGGTGTCGTCGAGAGGGGCGTCGGACATGGAAACGGGCTTGAGGAAAGCGCTTTCGTCAGGTTTGCCGACGGCGAGAAGGGCCAGAGGATGGAGATTGGAGATGGAGGCGGCGCGGTCGGGATGGCCGGCAGAAACGGCATCAGACAGTTCATCAGGGCGGACATTGCCCATCATCAGACAGTTGTAGCCGAGCTCCACGGCCTTGAGGGCCATGCTCTGCAAGGAGATCCCGAGGTCAATGTCGATGTATCGCGCCTCAGGCAATGTGCTGAATATCACTATGAATGCTGCAGGAGGGACTCGCCGGGCCTGCCCGTGGGAATAGATGCGGCACAATGCGTCGTAGTCCGGATGTCCGCTGCCAGTCATATTGCCGCACTGCCGGTCGGATTCCGGGCCGGAAGATGACGGCCTGCAAACAATGGCGAAACGCAATGTCTGCCTGTTCATCGCGGAGGCAATGCGGGTGTTCACCTCGACGATTGTCCGGAGATGCTCAATGCTGACCTCGGCATCTGTACGGAAACGCCTGATGCTGCGGTTCTTGACAAGAAGGGTGTTCAGGGACGGGCCGCCGTGTTTGACCACTTTCTTCGCGGTTCCGTTCCCGAACACCTCCTCGTAACGTTTTTCAAGATAATTGTCTGCCATAACTACTCGGCCGGAAGGAAGCCCTTCTGGAGCAGTACCTCGGCAATCTGGACCGCGTTGGTTGCGGCCCCCTTGCGGATATTGTCGGAAACGCACCAGAAATTGAGGCCTGACTTCACTGAGAAATCCCTGCGCAGGCGTCCTACGAATACGTCATCGTGTCCGAGGGCAAAACGAGGCATAGGATATACCTTCTCTGCGACATTGTCCTGAACTGTCACGCCCGGGGTCTCCTCCCAGATGCGGCGTACGTCCTCAAGCTCGAAATCTTTCTCAAACTCCAGGTTCACGGACTCGGAATGGCCTCCGATGACAGGCACGCGGGCAGTCGTTGCGGAAACACCTATCGTATCGTCACCCAGAATCTTATGGGTCTCGTTGACCATCTTCATCTCCTCCTTGGTATAGCCGTTCTCGGTGAAATCGTCGATATGAGGAATAATGTTCTGGTCAATCGGATAAGGGAATTTGGCAGCATACTCACCCCAGGCTGCCCCGCCTCTCTCGGCTTCCATCTGGGCCACTGCCCTGTTGCCGGCGCCGGTCACGCTCTGGTAAGTGGAAACGACAATACGCTTGATGCGGTATTTCCTGTGGAGCGGCGCTAACGGCAGGAGCATCTGGATGGTGGAACAGTTCGGATTGGCAATGATATAGTCGTCAGCCGTGAGGACATCTGCATTGACCTCAGGCACAACGAGTTTCTTGGTCGGGTCCATTCTCCAGCAGGAGGAATTGTCAACGACGCGGCAACCAACGGCCGCAAATCTCGGAGCGAGTTCCCTGGAAGGGCCGCCGCCGGCGGAGAAAATCGCGAGGTCAGGTTTCGCTGCAATGGCGTCATCCGCGCTGATTACTGTATATTCTTTTCCTGCAAATGTGACTTTGCGTCCTACGGAGCGCTCTGAGGCTACAGGTAAAAATTCGGTTACGGGGAAATTCCTCTCGGCGAGGACTTCCATCATTCTGGTGCCGACCAGGCCGGTCACACCAACAACTGCTACTTTCATACTTTTTATGCGTTTTTTAGTTTTTCATTCCGTTTTTGCAGCACGCGGAGGCCAGAACTTCGAAGGAAGGCAGCGTATGAAAGTATTCTCGCTTACCCCCATTGCTTCGCAATCACCCCGAGGGGTATTGCGGATGACCTTGTCATCCGGCGCTTCGCAGCTTTTATGCGTTTTTTAGTTTTTCATTTCGTTTTTGCGGCGTGCGGGCCTTACATCAAAATATCATTCAGGACACCTGAGGCGGTCTGGTAAGCACCGGCACCGGCACCCTGCACCACGAGAGGCGAAGGATAGAACTCAGTGCGGATCAATGCGGCATTGTCAGTTCCGCAGAGCGAATAAAGCGGATTGTCCGGTCCTACCGAACGCAGACCCATCGACGCCTTGTACCTCACAGTCCCGTCCTCTCCGCGCTCAGTCACGAGCGATGCCACGAAACGCTGCCTCAGGCCCTTCGATGCAGCCTCCCTGTAGGACGCCGCAAAAGCCTCCTCATTGGCAGCCAGCTTCTCGAAGAACTCCGGCACCTTGCCCTGGAAGAACTCCGGACCGAGAACCGGATCTATCTGTACATCAGCCTCATCTATCTCGGCCCCTGCCTCACGGGAAAGAATCAGGAGCTTCCTCAATACATCCCTTCCGCTCAGGTCAAGCCTCGGGTCAGGCTCGGAATAACCGGCCTCCTTGGCATATTTCACCACATCGTAGAACGTCTTTCCGTCCTCTCCTCCCTTATATGTACTGAAAATATAATTCATCGTTCCTGAAAGCACAGCCTCGATGCTCCTGATCTCGTCCCCGCTGTTCACGCTCCTCGCAATGGACTCGAGAATCGGCAGGGCCGCGCCTACAGTCGTCTCGTATTTCAACGATACACCATTCTCTACCGCGCTGGTTTTCAAGGCCTTATACTGCACATACGGAGCAGCGAACGTGATCTTGTTGCTCGCTACCACCGAATATCCCCTCTCGAAAAGATTAAGATATTTGTATGATATGTCGGATGAAGCCGTACAGTCCACGAATACGGAATTCTGCAGCGACACCTTCGCAAGGGCCTCGAAGAAAGCATCGTTCGCCGCGGAACGCCCTTCTGCAAGCTGCCCTTCGATATTGTCGAACTTCAGGCCCTGCTTGTCGAGGATGAATTTCCTACTGTTCGAAAGTCCTGCAAGATGAAGCCTCTTGCCGGTACGCTGCGCAATCTTGTCCCTGTTCCGGGCAATGATGTCCACCAATGCCTTGCCCACGGTACCGTAGCCTGCTATGAACAGATTGATATCCTTGAACGATGACTCCTCGAAGAACTCCTTGTGGATATAGCGGATTGCCGGCCTGACATCCTCGGAAGCAAGAATCACCGAAATGTTCCTCTCTGAAGATCCCTGGGCCACGGCCCTCACGCCTATGCTCCTGCGCCCGAGAGCCGCCAGCATCCTGCCGGTGGTACCCCTCTGGTTCAGTATGTCGTCACCCACGAGGCAAACAATCGAGAAACCGGTCTCCACCTTCAGAGGATTAAGCTTGCCGAGTGAAATTTCGTAAGCGAAACAAGCGTCGGCAGCCTCCTTGGCCATCGCAGCATCCTTCTCCGCCACCGCCACGCACATCGTGTTAACCGAAGAAGCCTGTGTAATGAGGATAATGCTGATATTGTGCTCGCTGAGCGTCTGGAAAAGCCTGTAGGAAAATCCCGGCACGCCCACCATTCCACTGCCTTCGAGAGAAAGCAGGGCAATATTGTCCGAATTGGAAATGCCGATAATCTTGTTCCTGCTCTTTCCCCTCGGCGGATTCTGCTCGATGAGAGTTCCCGGTCCGTCCGGGTCGAAAGTACATTTCACATATATAGGTATGCGTCCGGCAACGACAGGCTGGATGGTCGGAGGATATATCACCTTGGCCCCGAAATGGGAAAGCTCCAGGGCGGCCCTGTACGAGATATGGCTTATGAGGGAAGCCTGCGGTACGATTTTCGGGTCCGCTGTCATCATTCCAGGAACATCCTTCCAGGTCTCAAGCGAACGGGCCTTGCTTCCTACCGCGAAAAGCGATGCGGAATAGTCAGAACCGCCGCGTCCGAGAGTCACCATCCGGCCTTTCTCGTCCGATGCGATGAAGCCCGGGACGATGAACAGGGACTTGATGGGATTGGAATCAATCATTGCCTGGACATTGGCGTAGGTCACGGCAGTGTCCACCACATTGCGGCCGCCCTCGCTGCGGGTCCTGATTATCTCCCTGGCATCCACCCATTTGGTAGGAATTCCGACTGACGCCAGCTTGGTGGCCAGAATCCGGCTTGACAGAAGTTCTCCGCATCCCTGTATGGCGTCGAGACTTGCAGGGCTCAGCTCGCCGAGCAGATATACTCCCTGCGCAATTCCGCGCAATGATGCGAACGTCTCGTCACAGCTCTCACATGACTCCTCGTGCTTCTCCACCGGAAGCAACTCGTGTATGATCCGGCGATGATCTTCCTGAAGCCCGTCCAGAAGCTCCACGTAGGAGCCGTCGCGGGCCGCCGCCATATTGCCGATCTTTATCAATGTGTCGGTGCATCCGAAAATGGCAGAGGCAATGACTATGGTCCTGTCCCTATCCACGGCACGTGCTATGATATCGGCCGCTTTGAGCATATTGACGGCATCTGCAAGAGAACTGCCCCCGAATTTGAGTACTTGCATATATATTGTTGATTTTAAATACTTTCCAGAACCGGACCCATTACCGCGACAAGCTGGTCATTCTCGAGCAGGAATCCGTCGTGGCCGTAATGGGATGTAATTTCATGATAGTCCGCACCCGGAATCATTGCGGCCATCTTGACAATCTCGCAAGGAGGAAAAATCAGGTCGGTGTCGATGGATATCACCGTAGACTTCGCCTTGATCCGTGCAAGAGCTGCTGCCTCGCCTCCCCTGCCGCGGCCGACATTGTCGCTGTCCACGCTGTATGAGAGATAATAATAAGAATAGGCGTCGAACCTGGCCGAGAATTTCCTGCCCTGATAACGCTGATATGAGCATGCCCTGTCCGGGAACATCACATCCTCGGACTCCTCCCACTGCTTCCTGTCATATCCGTCCTCGCATCTGTAGGAGAGCAGGGCGATGGTCCTCGCACATTCGAGACCCTTCTTTCCGCCCTCGAGACTCTCGCAGGCACGGAACGTAGGGTCAGCCTCAAGAGCCATCCTCTGCGACTCCTCGAAAGCGGTCAGCCACGGACGGACACGGGAAAGGGTTGCGATATAGACCGCGTTCCGGATGACGTCAGGGCACATCACGGACCATTCCAAGGCCTGGAAGCCGCCGATGCTGGCCCCGACGAGCAGGTCGATATGGTCTATGCCTATGTGCCTGCGCACCTCGTCCAGTCCGTTCACGATATCCCTCACGGTAACTCTCGGGAATGTGAAATAATAAGGCTTTCCGGTGGCCGGGTCAATGCTTGACGGGCCTGAGGAGCCGTAACAGGAGCCTATCATATTGCCGCAGACTATGAAATATTTGTCCGTGTCGAAGAATTTCCCGGGGCCGACAAGATCAGGCCACCAGTCTTCCGCATCGGAATCGGCAGTAAGGGCATGACAGATCCAGATGACCTTCATGTCCTGTGTATATGGTCTGGGTGATGTATGGTATGCGACCTGAAGCCCGTCAATGCTTCCGCCCTCCTCGAAAGTGAATTTTCCGTTATGTATGTAAATATGTTTTTGCATTTTGTCTATTCGTCAGCCAAACTGCAAATATAGGATTTTAGTTTGAAGATTCCTAATTAATTATTCAAGTTTCGCAAGC
>SAMEA3663026__coassemble_426_pt1 | contig 24255 bp, 24 predicted proteins | sample SAMEA3663026__metabat2_low_PE_017 | metagenome-assembled genome bin SAMEA3663026 (sample SAMEA3663026) | pig gut metagenome | biome: pig gut; feature: pig-associated habitat; material: faeces | place: France | collected 2012
GTCGGGAGCGTTCAGCAAAAGCCCAGTGGTCTTTTGCAGCGAGCAGGTTCCCGGGAAAGGGATTTAGGAAAAGGGTAGCGTACATTATGCGCGTGGGCCTTTGTTCGCATTGAGCGACAATCCCTGATGAAAGGACTCAATTTGCGGCTTGCGAAACTTAATCTTATTCTTATGGACGACAGACACAAGGAGATATTGCTCCGTACAATGCGTGATTTCATGAAGTTCTGCGATGCTGCGGGGCTTGACTGGTATCTGGCCTTCGGAGCTTCTATAGGTGCAGTGAGACACAAGGGCCTGATTCCCTGGGACGACGACATCGATGTATATATGCCGAGGCCTGATTATGAGAGACTTCTGACCATGAGAGGACGTGTCCGGGAGATTGCCGGGGACATCCTCGAAGGAGAGTACGACCTCTGCGGCCCGCGTGTGAGTGAAGAGGACATGCCGTTCTCCATCACCAAGTTCTGCGACATGAACTCCACCATCTGGGAGCAGGAACGATATCCTTCCGTATATGGAGTATTCATCGACATTTTTCCTTTGGATTCATTTGACGGGAACATTGCTGCCGCCCAGAGATTCAAGGATGAATATCATTCGGCCTTCAGGAAATACCGCAGGAGCTTCCGGCGCCATACTTTCAGGGCTTGGGGCGAGTCGTTGCTTGAAGGCAATTTCCACTATTGCTCCGGAGCATTGCTCGACCTTCTCTGGTACAGGCCGCGCCGCAAGTCGCTGAAAGCCCGTTTCTGCAGCATGGACCGCGCATTGGCAGCCGGCAGAGGAGACTGGAGAATCACATATTCCGCATTTTCCCCGGCTGAAAAGGTCTCATTCCCGGCTGGATGTATATGCGGCAGGACATTGATTCCTTTCGAGAACATGATGGTGCCCGTGCCTTCAGGAAATGACGAAATCCTGAGGCGCATCTACGGTGACTATATGCAGATGCCGGCCAAGTTCGAGCGCATTTCCAATCACGGCAGTTTTTTCATGGATTTCACCAGGCGCATGACAATCACCGAGATACGCTGTGAGATAGACAACGGGTTCAGGGACAAGTACCCTAATCAGTGACGGACGCCCTATGAGAGTGCTCTGGCTTACCAAATCCCCTTCAGGATATGCTTCCCGGTCCGGTGACTACAACGGATACGGCTGGGTCTCTTCGCTTGAGAGGCAGATTTCATCGACTGTTACGCTTGCAGTGTCTTTCGTCAGCAACGATGCCTGCGGGCCTGCAGTGAAAGACGGCGTGCAATATTTTCCGGTACCGGACCCGTATGATTCGGGCCGGACATCCAGAATCAGGAGGCTGTTTTCCGGAAATGCCGCGCAACGGTCCTGGATTCTAACTTCTTTTGTGAAGATAATAAAGGAGTTCCGTCCTGACGTCATAGAGGTATTCGGCTCGGAATATCCGTACGGGCTTGTCGCAGAATATGTTGATATCCCAGTAGTCCTGCATGTACAGGGCATTCTGGATGCTTGTGTGAAGGGCTTCCTCCCTCCGGGGATGAGCCTTTTCAGATATTGCCTTTCCGGAAGAACCCTGCGGGGCATCGCCGGGAAATATTATCATTGGCTGAACATGAAGAGACGGGCTGCCGATGAAGCGGAAGTCCTGAAGACAGTGAATTTCTTCATCGGTCGTACGGCATGGGACAGGGAAGTGGTGAAAACCTGCAATGCTGATGCTTCGTATTTCAAGGTGAATGAAGTCCTGAGGCCACCATTCTATAAGATGGCCGGGACGTGGAGCCCTTCAGGCCGGATGAAGATCGTGTCCACGATTTCAGAGGCTCCGTACAAAGGGATGGACCTGATTCTCAGGACTGCCTCCCTGTTGCGCTCACGCTACGGACTGATGTTCGAATGGAAAGTATTCGGCAATGTGGATCTGTCTTTCTATGAGAATTTTACGGGAGTCAATGCAGAAGATTGCGGAGTGATGGCCGCCGGGGTAGGAGGGGCAGAGGACATTGCTTCTGAACTTGTTTCGGCATCCGTATATGTCCATCCTTCCTATGTGGACAACAGCCCGAACAGTGTATGCGAAGCCCAGATGATAGGTGTTCCGGTGGTGGCTGCTGCAGTCGGCGGGGTGCCGTCCCTTGTGGAAGACGGAGTGACCGGACTTCTGGCTGTTCCCGGGAATGCGGAGGATTTCGCGGAGAAAATCCGGAGCCTGATTGTTGACGCGGACCGGGCCGCAACGATTGCCGGAAGAGGGGCTGCTGAAGCTGCCTCGAGACATGACGTCCGCAGGATAAGGGAAGACATGTTCTATGTTTACAGTCAGTTAAGTCCGATTTGTCATTGACATCAATTATTATTATATTTGCAGGATTAGTGTTAAAAACGATAAGCAATGGCGCTGGTAGATATAATCAAAAAAGTGTTCGGCACGAAGTCCGACAGAGATATGAAGCATGTGAAGCCTGTGCTTGACAAGGTTCTCGCTGCTTATGAGACGATTGACAAGCTTTCGAACGATGAGCTCAGGGCCCGTTCCGAGGAATTGAAGAGGCGTCTCCGTGAGGTTGAGGAACCGTTTGAGAACAGGATTGCCGAGATCAAGTCCCAGCTTGAAAGCGACATTCCGGTCAAGAAGAAGGAAGAGCTCGCCACCGAGTCCGACAAACTTGTGAAGGATGAGGATGCTGCAATAGAGAAAATGCTCGAGGAAATTCTTCCCGAGGCGTTCGCGATAATGAAATCCACGGCACGCAGGTTCACCCAGAATCCAGTGGTGGAGGTCACTGCATCAGAATTTGACCGTCACCTCAGCGTGTCCCACGATTTCGTGACCATCGAGGGTGACAAGGCCCTCTGGCAGAACCATTGGGTTGCCGGAGGCAATGAGACTGTCTGGGAGATGGTACACTATGATGTGCAGCTCATCGGCGGTATCATATTGCATCAGGGAAAGATTGCGGAGATGGCCACCGGAGAGGGCAAGACCCTCGTGGCTACCCTGCCTGTGTTCCTCAATGCGCTCGCCGGCAAGGGTGTGCACGTGGTGACAGTGAACGATTACCTGTCCAAGCGAGATTCCGAGTGGATGGGACCTCTCTATATGTTCCACGGGCTTTCAGTGGACTGTATCGACAAGCACGAGCCTAACAGCGACGCCCGCAGGAAGGCCTATGAATGTGACATTACATTCGGAACCAACAACGAGTTCGGTTTCGACTATCTTCGTGACAACATGGCCTCGAGGATGGGCGACCTCGTGCAGCGCAAGCATCATTATGCCATCGTGGACGAGGTGGACTCCGTGCTCATCGACGATGCCAGGACTCCGCTCATCATTTCCGGTCCTGTGGCCAAGTCCCAGGACGACGAGCAGTTCAAGCAATTCCGCCCTTACGTGGAGAAGCTCTACTCCAATCAGAGAGCCCTCATCACGAAGACTCTCAACGATGCGAAGAAGGCCATAGCCAACAAGGACGAGGCTCTCGGAGGAATGCTTCTGTACAGGTGCCACAAGGGACTCCCTAAATACCAGCCGCTCATCAAGTTCCTCAGCGAACCGGGAATGAAGCAGCTGATGCAGAAGGCGGAGAATTTCTATATCCAGGACAACGAGAGGCAGATGCCGGAGGTGACAGACCCTCTGTATTTCGTCATAAACGAGCAGCAGCATTCAGTGGATATGACCGACAAGGGACACGACATGCTTGCGGCTGAGGTTTCCGATCCGGATTTCTTCGTGCTGCCTGACGTCGGTTCACAGGTGGCTGCCATCGAACATTCCAATCTCATGCTCGCCGAGAAGCAGGCCAAGAAGGATGCCCTCATGGAGGATTTCGCCCTCAAGAGCGAGCGTGTTCATACCATGATCCAGCTGCTCAAGGCCTACTCGATGTTCGAAAAAGACGTGGACTACATTATAGTGGACGGCAAGGTGAAGATTGTGGACGAGCAGACCGGACGTATAATGGAGGGAAGGCGCTGGAGCGACGGTCTCCATCAGGCAGTGGAGGCGAAGGAGAACGTGACCGTGGAGGCTGCGACCCAGACATTCGCCACCATCACCCTTCAGAATTATTTCCGAATGTACCACAAGCTGGCCGGCATGACCGGTACGGCCGAGACCGAGGCAGGTGAGTTCTGGTCTATCTACAAGCTCGACGTGGTGGTTATCCCGACCAACAGGCCGGTCATCAGGAAGGACAACGACGACCTCATATACAGGACGAAGAAAGCAAAATACGCCGCCGTCATCAACAAGGTGGCAGAACTTCGTGCCGCAGGACGTCCGGTCCTCGTGGGTACCACCGACGTGGATACATCCGAGCTCCTGAGCCGTATGCTCAAGATGCGTGGCATTCCTCACAATGTATTGAACGCCAAGCAGTTCGCAAGGGAGGCCGAGATTGTGGCACAGGCCGGACAGTCAAGTACCGTTACCATTGCCACCAACATGGCAGGACGAGGAACCGACATCAAGCTGTCCCCTGAAGTAAAGGCGGCGGGCGGACTTGCCATCATCGGTACCGAGAGGCATGACAGCCGCCGTGTGGACCGTCAGCTTAGAGGTCGTGCAGGACGTCAGGGAGACCCGGGTTCTTCGACATTCTATGTATCCCTCGAGGATAAGCTGATGAGGCTTTTCGGCTCCGAGAGGATTGCTGCAGTCGTGGACAAGCTCGGAATGACTGATGAGGATGCTCTCGAGTCCAAGATGCTCTCCAGCAGCATCGAGAAGGCACAGAGGAAGGTTGAGGAAAACAACTTCGGTATCCGCAAGAGGCTTCTCGAATATGACGATGTGATGAACTATCAGCGTGAAGCGATATATTCCAGAAGGCGCAACGCGATGTCCGGAGAGCGAATCGAAATTGACGTGATGAACATGATGATTGACGCTTCCGAGGTCATCGTGAACAATAGTGACGGGATGAATTATGAAGATTTCTCCTCATATCTCATGGCCCAGCTGTCAATAGATCCGGGATTCAGCGAGGAAGTCTATTCTTCAGCGAAGCCGGAAGAACTCAAGAACAAGCTCACTCTCCACATGAAGGAGGTCTATGACAGGAGGATGGAAGCGATGATCACGAAGGTCTATCCGTTCATCAAGGACGTGTACGAGAAGCAGGGGGAGAGATGGCAGAACATTGCAGTTCCTATCACCGACGGACGCAAGGTGCTGAATCTCGCGTTCAACCTGAAGAAGGCTTACGAGTCAGGTGGCAAGGAACTCGCCAAGTCCCTCAGCAAGACCATAATACTCTATCAGATCGACGATCACTGGAAGCAGCAGCTCAGGGACATGGACGACCTCAGGCAGTCCGTGCAGAATGCGGCATACGAGCAGAAGGACCCTCTCGTGATTTACAAGCTGGAGAGCTACAATCTGTTCGCCGCCATGCTCGAGTCCCTGGACAAGGACGTGCTCTCGTTCCTGTTCCGCTCCGCAATCTATCTGCGTGACCCGGAGCAGGCACAGCCGGCCCGCGAGCCTCAGCAGCCCAAGACTGACATGAGCAGGATGAACACCCAGCACGGTGACCTTTCCACCAACTCCGGACAGCCGAAGACAAGGATGCCTGTCCATGTGGAGAAGAAGGTAGGCAGGAATGACCCGTGCCCGTGCGGTTCAGGTCTCAAGTACAAGAACTGCCACGGAAGGGGACTGGTATAGTCCATTTCTTCAGGAAATATGTCAAGCCGGTGGCCAATGCACCGGTATTACGGATCGCAAGGACTTGGCTCACTTGCAAATGATGATGGAAATGAGTGTTAAACCACAAACTCCTGTTGTCAATGCGAACGAGGTCAGCAGGATTTCAACAGGTTCGGTCATAAAAGGTGAAATATCCTCTCCGAACGACATTAGGATAGACGGAACATTCGAGGGCAGGATTTTCTGCTCCGGCCGTGTCGTGGCCGGAGAGAAAGCCGAGATCAAAGGTGATATTGTATGTGAGAACGTGGACTTCTGGGGAAAGCTCGAAGGTAGTCTTTACGTGAAGGACACGCTCGCTCTCAAGGATACATGCAGCGTGAACGGTGACCTGCATATCAAGCGGCTCGTTGTCGAGCTCGGCGCACATTTCAACGGAACCTGCAAGATGTTGTCTGAAGGCGAGTTCGAGAAAGTTGCAGGAGCAGTGACCGGACAGAAGCCGGCACAGCAGCCCAAGCCGGTCGTGCAGCCTAAGCCCGCCGCAGCATCACAGACTTCAGCTCCGGCCGTTTCATAGCCAGGTATCATGGCACATTCTTACGAAGAAAAGCTCGCGCAGTTCGGTCGTGTACTCGACATTATGGACAGGCTGCGTGAAAAATGTCCGTGGAACGGGGCCCAGACCATGGAGTCCCTGAGGCCTATGACCATTGAGGAGGCGTACGAACTGAGCGATTCCATACTCAAACAATCCGACAAGGATATCGAGAAGGAGCTCGGTGACGTCCTCCTTCACGTCGTGTTCTATTCCAGGATTGCGCAGGAACAGGGCAAATTCGATGTTGCAGACGTCATGGAAAGGCTCTGCGAGAAAATGATTTTCCGTCACCCTCATGTATTTTCCGATACGAAAGTTGCTGATGCAGAGGAAGTTTCCGAGAACTGGGAAATGCTCAAGACGAAGGAGAAAGGCGGGAACAAGAGGATATTGTCAGGAGTGCCGGATTCCCTTCCTCCTATATTGAAAGCCTATTCGATGCAGGACAAGGCCCGCGGAGTGGGATTCGACTGGGAATGTCCGTCCCAGGTCTGGGACAAGGTCAAGGAGGAGCAGGGTGAATTCCAGGCCGAGCTAGAGGCAATGGCTGAGGAGGAAAAGGGAATCCCCGTCAATGTCAATGAGGCTCCTGCCAAGGGTTCCGCCCGTGACAGGGCAGAGGAGGAGCTCGGAGATTTCATGTTCGCCGTTGTCAATGCCGCCAGGCTCTACGGCCTGAATCCTGACACTGCCCTCAACCGTGCCTGCGATAAGTTCCGCCGCAGGTTCACCTATCTCGAGGAGAATACTATCCGCAAGGGCCGGAATCTTACGGACATGACTCTCGCCGAAATGGATGCCATCTGGGACGAGGCCAAGGCCAAAGGCCTGTAATTCATAATATATATGTCAGAGAATCAGGACTATGTGTTTCCTGCATGGCAGGAGCGTACCGGGATGCTTGTGGGTGCTTCCGGGCTGCATACCCTGTCGGAAGCCCGTGTGGCAGTGATAGGTGTAGGCGGTGTGGGAGGCTATGCAGCCGAGATGCTCGTGCGTGCCGGAGTAGGACATGTCCTGATATTGGACAGCGACGAGGTCTCCGTCTCGAACCGGAACCGCCAGCTGATTGCGCTCGGCTCAACTACCGGGCGGCCGAAATGCGAGGTGCTCAAGGAGAGGCTATTGGACATAAATCCGGATATCGATATCGTGACAGTGGAGAAATTCATCATTTCCGAAGGTGCGGTGCCCGATCCAGGGTTCGAGGACAGTTCGGATACCCCTGCTGCCCTTCTTGACGGATATCATTTCGATTATGTGGTGGATGCCATCGACACCCTGAGCCCTAAACTTGAACTCATCAAGTATTGCATTGACAGAAAGATACCGCTCGTCTCCTCGATGGGGGCGGGTGCAAAGTTCGATGTTACAAAAATCCGTATAACCGACATCTCCAAGTCATTCCAATGCCCATTGGCCCACATGGTCAGGAAGCGTCTCGGGAAGATGGGAATCCGTACCGGTTGCAAGGCGGTGTTCTCAGAAGAAATTCCCGACCGGTCTTCCATTGTATTGGAGGCCGGCCGGAACAAGAAATCCCAGGTTGGGACCATTTCATATATGCCTGCCGTCTTCGGATGCGCGTGTGCACAGACGGTCATTACGGATCTTCTTAAGGTTTGACCTTGGTCCATGCGGAGTTGCGCCCGAGGGCAGGGACTCCGACATATCCTCTCAGGGTGAGGTCTCCGTTGGGCTTTCTCTTGATGGTGGCCTTGTAGGTGTTGCCGCTTTCCGGGTCGTAGATGGTACCTCCTTTCCATTCTCCCTTCGCTTCGTCGAATGTCATGTTCTTGAGGATTACTGTTCCGACAAGCACTTCGTTTCTCTTGCTCTTGTCAGGATTTTTGACATCGAGGGCGCCTTCGTCCTTGGTCCAGATGAGTGTTCCGATGTATTTGCCTTCGGCTTTGGTGACATCCACCTTGCCTGTCCCGTTTTCGGAAAGATATGTTCCGATGATGTCATCCGCCTTGGTCTGGGCGTTCAATGCGACGGCTGAAATTATCATTGCCGCGAGGATGGTGATTACTTTTTTCATCTTTCTGTTTCTTTTGCGCCAGTGTGTCCCGAAAATTGTCCGTTCGGGTCACAAAATTATTATTTTTGACTTCTATTCGCGAAGATACTGAATTATCGCCTATTGTCAGAAAAATAATGTATTTGCTACAATGTGAATATTTTCTTAATTTTGTAGGTTAATTGCTAAAACCCAGCTTTAAGGGTCGACGTTGTACTGAACAGAAATACATAAAGTATGCCTGAAAATAAACCTTGTTACAGAATCGTAGAGGTCAGAACCCGCAAGGAATTGAAGCAGTTCATAAAGTTTCCTGATGAATTGTACCGGAATTGTCCCCAATATGTTCCGCCTCTTCATGTGGACCAGGTCGAGAGCCTGACGAAGGACCCGGCTTTGGATTATTGCACTCACAAGATGTGGCTTGCGATGGACGGGAAGAAGGTCGTGGGAAGGATCTGCGGCATGATCAATCCGAGATATAACGAGCTGTATTCCAAGAAGCGGGCGAGGTTCGGCTGGTTCGATACTGTCAATGATATCGAAGTGGCGCGTCTCCTGCTGGAAACGGCCGAGGCATGGGCGAAGGAGAACGGGATGACAGAGGTTCACGGGCCGTTGTATTACAACACTTTGGGCAAGCAGGGAATGCTCGTTGAGGGCTATGAGAACATCCCTCCGTTCAACTGCCTGTACAACTATCCGTATTACAATGACTTCGTCACTTCCCTCGGCTATGAGAAGGAATGCGACTGGCTTCAGTACAAGATGATTTCGAATCAGGGGTGTCCTGACAAGATGACACGGATTGCCGGAATGCTGAAGGAGAGGTACAATCTCCATGAGGGGTGTTTGGCGAAGCTCAAGAAGGACAAGGCTTTGGTGAAGTATTTCTTCAAGGTGTACAATGAAAGTTTCGTTTCCGCCGTGTACAATTTCATCCCGTTCACGGACAAGGAGATAGAGCATGAGGCGAAGGTGTGCATGCCGTTCATCAACGACAAGGTGAGCAGCATAGTGCTGGATGAGGAGAATAAACTGGTGGCGTTCGGGATTGCTTTCCCGTTCATGTCCAAGGCTTTGCAGAAGGCGAAGGGCAAGTTGTTCCCGTTCGGCTGGTTCCATCTCCTGAAGGCGATGCACAATTACGAGACGGTTGACCTGATGCTGAACGGCGCAGTTCCGCAGTGGCAGAACAAGGGTGTGAGCGCGATTTTCCATTGTTCGATGGCGGACAAATACAAGAAGAGCGGAACGGTGTGGGCGATATCGAATCCGCAGATTGAGACGAACGGGGCGGTAAACGTCTGGGGCAAATATGACCATGAGCTCTATATGAGGCGCCGCTGCTATGTGAAGAGTCTCGTGTAAGGTGAATAATTTTAATGGCCGTGCGGCCGATTTTAGGTAATTATGGCAGATAATAATACGTTGCTTGAGAAGGTGCTTGGCCTTCAGGATAAATACCAGGCTCTCCAGGCTCAGTTGTCGGATCCGGCAGTGATGTCGGACATGAAGAAGTTTGTGCAGCTGAACAAGGATTACAAGGAGCTTGAGCCGATTATCCAGGCGGGTCTCGAGTACAAGAAGATGGTGGAGGAACTTGCTTCTGCCAAGGATATCATGGCCAATGAGAAGGATGAGGATCTGCGCGAGATGGCTCGTGAGGAGATTGCCGAGATAGAGCCGAAGATTCCGGAAATGGAGCAGAATATCAAGTTGTTGCTGATTCCTTCCGATCCTGATGACGGTAAGAATGCGATGGTGGAGATCCGTGGAGGTACTGGTGGTGACGAGGCGGCGATTTTCGCAGGTGACTTGTTCAGGATGTATTCGAAATATGCCGAGAGCAAGGGCTGGAAACTTGAGGTTTCGGACCAGGCTCCGGGTACTTCGGGAGGCTACAAGCAGATTGTGTTCAAGTTGTCGTCCAATACTGACGGGGTTTACGGGACTATGAAGTATGAGTCCGGAGTGCATCGCGTGCAGCGTGTGCCGCAGACGGAGACTCAGGGCAGAATCCAGACCTCTGCTGCTTCTGTAGCGGTGTTCCCGGAGGCGGACGAGTTCGATATTGACTTGGATATGAATGATATACGCAAGGATACGTTCTGCTCTTCAGGTCCTGGCGGACAGGGCGTGAACACGACGTATTCTGCGGTGCGCCTGACGCATATCCCTTCGGGTATCGTGGTCCAGTGCCAGGAGGAGAGGTCCCAGCTGAAGAATCTGGACAGGGCGCTGGAGGAGTTGCGTACTCGTCTTTACAATATGGAGCATCAGAAGTATCTTGACGGTATTGCTGCGAAGCGCAAGACAATGGTGTCGACTGGTGACCGTTCCGCGAAGATCAGGACGTACAATTATCCGCAGTCTCGTGTGACGGATCATCGTATCAACTGGTCGATGTATAATCTTCCGGTTTTCATGGACGGTGACATCCAGGAGTGCATTGACCAACTGCAGATCGCCGAGAACGCCGAGCGCCTGAAGGAAGCGGGGGAATAATTGCCTTCTGTGAGTCGGGTTATAGTGGCGACGGTGGAGGCGTGGTCGCCCGTGACCTCGTGAACGGGAGGGGCCCAAGCGCAAGCTTGGGAGGGATGAGCGAAGCGAACCTCCACAGTCGCCATTATACACCGGAGGCGTAGATTATTGATGCTGATTACTATGCCTGAAGGGCGGAATGATACCTCATTTCTCCGGACCAGGCCCTCCCAAGCTGAGCTTGGGCCCCTCCCTCTAGTGCCGAGGGCGGCAAGTCCTCCAAAATGTGGCATCATTCCGCCTTTAAGTCGTTGCTTCGTCACGGTTTGTTTAATTGACAATAGGAATTACAGTGTGCTTGTTAACCACTTAAAAAACAAGAAAATGAAAAGCAAAGTATCAGTAACCTTCATGCTGATGTCCATACTCTTCACAGTATGTCTCATCGCATCAAACCTTTTCGCGACAAAAGTATTCGCATTGGGAAACATCACCCTTCCCGGCGCCGTCGTGATATTCCCGTTATCCTACATTCTCAACGACTGCTTCACCGAAGTCTGGGGATACAGAAAAGCCCGTCTCGTGATATGGACAGCATTCGCGATGAACTTCTTCGTCGCCGTTGCCGGACAGCTGGTAGCATTGCTCCCCGGAGCATCCTTCTGGGACGGAGCGGAACATTTCAACTACGTCTTCACCATGGCCCCGAGAGTAGCCTTCGCCTCTCTCCTCGCATTCCTCGCCGGCTCTACATTGAACTCCTTCGTGATCAGCAAGATGAAGATTGCCTCGAAAGGCAGGGCCTTCTCAGTCAGGGCAATTGTATCATCCATCGCGGGCGAGCTGCTTGACTCCCTGATATTCATGCCGATAGTCTTCTGGGGTACTCCGTTCAGGGCTCTCGCCTGGATGATGCTCGCACAGGTAACGTTCAAGGTATGCTATGAGATTGTCATCCTCCCTGTGACCGCAGCTGTCGTCAAAGCCCTCAAACGTTATGAGGGAGTGGATGAATACGATGAGAATATCTCATATAATCCGTTCAGAATCACCGATTTATAATAATTGTACGAATTCCCGCCGGTCATGGCACACTGCCGGCGAAAATAATTTTTCATGAATATGTCAGAAGGAAGAGAACTTGAGGGACTCCAGTCCCTTGGAAATAAGACCGAATACAAGATGGATTATGCTCCGGAAGTGCTGGAAACTTTTGAGAACAAACATCCCGACAATGACTATTGGGTGCGTTTCAATTGCCCGGAGTTCACCAGCCTTTGCCCTATTACCGGGCAGCCCGATTTCGCCGAGATACGCATCAGCTATGTCCCGGACCGCAGGATGGTCGAGAGCAAGAGCCTGAAACTCTATCTTTTCAGTTTCAGGAACCACGGCGATTTCCACGAAGACTGCGTGAACAAAATCATGAAGGACCTGATCAGCCTGATGGACCCGAAATACATCGAGGTCACCGGTCTCTTCACCCCTCGCGGCGGCATTTCCATATACCCTTACGCCAACTACGGCCGTCCCGGCACCAAATGGGAGCGCCTCGCCGAGCAGCGTTTCGCCACGCATGAATAACCTGTCAAGCCCTTTCAGGTCGTTAGCATGCGGCTTCTCTCAGCACACTATCCACTTCTCTATCCGCCGCAGCGAAGAACTGAAGTTGGCCCCGACCTTGATGACTGTGCGGCCGTCGGCCTGCCAAGGAAGGGCGTAACCTTTGTCTTCAATTAGCCTGAGGGCCTCTTCGGCTGAACCGTCGTACTTGAGCTCCATTATGTAGATGTATTTGTCCGTCTTCAGGAGCAGGTCAATGCGGCCGTTGCTGGTCTGGTGCTCGGCCTCGATATACAGGCCGCAGAGGCTGGTCACGATGAAGACCACGTTCTGGAACCAGTTCTCGGTGTCCTTGGCAATCTGGTCAGACTTTGCACCGGCGAAGAATGACTGGAGGCGCTGCATGAAGCCCTCCGCATTGCCGGATTTGATGTCTGCCACGAATTTGCTGATTTCGAATGCGGATGAGGTATTACGCTTTGCCGTATAGAATGGCAGGAGGAATTTCAGGAATCCGTTCTCGACCTCCCGGTTCGGGAAACCGAGCTTGTAGAGTCCGAATTCGCTATCATAATCCTTAATCGTAAGATACCCGCTCTGATAGATGACAGGAATAGGATTGTCGTCATTGAAGATGCTCCCGAGTGTATCGGCATCAGCCTCCATACTGGACATCTGTTCCAGATTGAAGTCAGCTTTCTGGAGAAGTTCGACGAGGAATGTCGGTGTGCCGGTCTCGAACCAGTAGCTGCCGTATCGCTGCTTTGAAAGAGTGTTCAGGATACTGAACGGATTGTACATCCCCGGGGTATCATAGGTGAAATGATATCCGTCATAGTCAAGTCTCAACTGTTCGCAGGCCTGCTTGAATGTCTGGCCGTTTGCACGGGCGAGACCGTTTATTTCATCGTCAAAATATTGATGCAGGTCGGCTTCGGAGATTCCGCAGAGGTCATAGTAGCGGTGGTCCATCGAAATGTCGTTGAGATTGTTCAGGTCGCTGAACACGCTGACTTTCCCGAACTTGGTGACGCCTGTCAGCAGGGCGAACTTGATGCAGGAGTCCATGCTCTTCAATGCCCCGTAGAAACCCTTCAAGGTGCTGCGGTACTCCTGCAGGAGCGCCTCATCTCCAATGGCCTGGAGCATCGGTTTGTCGTATTCGTCTACGAGGATGACCACGTTGCGGCCTGTCTTTTCCTTGGCGCGGCGGATGACCCTCTCGAATCTCATCGGGAGGCTCAGGTTCGACCCGCAGCAGCTATATTTCTCCTCCCAAAATCTCAATACTTCAGAGATTTTATTATAAAGGACCTCTGGAGTATCGTATTTTTCAGTATTCAGGTCCAGATGCAGAACCGGATACTCCACCCAGTCTTTCTCCAGTTCCGCCACAGCCAGCCCCTCGAACAATTCTTTCCTGCCGAGGAAATACGCCTACAATGTACTGATAAGCAGGCTTTTGCCGAAACGTCGCGGCCTCGAAAGGAAATAGTACTACCCTTCTTTCACCATCTTGTACATCAGTCCGGTCTTGTCTACATAGACATATCCGTTCTCCCTGATTTCAGAAAAACTCTGTATTCCAATCGGATAAAGCATAATTCCTCCTTTCTTGCCGATAATGCAAATCTACATAAAAGTATTCAATTTGTCGTAAATCAAATCTCCAACTATCAGTGCAGGATATGTTAAAACAGCCTATATTATAAAAATGCCTGGCTGATTTTCTCAGTCAGGCATTTTGTAAAGGTCGGCAGTCTGGATGTGACGGCCGTATGGGTTACTCTTTCGGGATGAGGGCGAAGGTGAGTTCGCCTTTGCAGCAGAGCTTTCCACCTACTTCGAGCTTCGCGGCGCAGAAATAGAGGGGGCCGCGCTTTTCGATGAGCCTGGCGGTAATCTCGCAGACATCACCCGGCTTCACCGGATTCTTGAAGCGGACCTTGTCGATTCCGGCGTAGAGAGTGAGATGGCCCGGGATATCCTCTTTGACCATGATGGCGCAGCTCTGGGCCATGATCTCGCACTGGATCACGCCAGGAACGATAGGATTGCCAGGGAAATGTCCCCGGGTGAAGAATTCGTCTTCCTTGATGGTGTACTTGCAATGCGCAAGTCCGTTTTCGTCAATCTCGGCCTCGTCGACGAGGAGCATAGGCTCCCTGTGAGGCAGAAATTGTTTGATTTCTTCTTTGTCCATTTTATACAGGTTTTAGTACAGTCGGTCATTATTCTTCGTATTTTCTGAAGGCCACGCATGCATCGTGTCCGCCGAAACCGAGAGAATCCGAGATGCCGAGATTGATGTCGGACTTCACGGCCTTGTTCGGCGTGTAGTCCAGATCGCACTCAGGATCAGGAGTGTCGAGATTGATGGTCGGAGGAACGATGCCGTTCTTCAGGGCAAGGATGGTCGCGATGGCCTCGGCAGCACCGGCAGCACCGAGCATGTGGCCTGTCATCGACTTGATGGAGTTGATGTGGGCCTTGTATGCGAAGTCACCGAGGGCAATCTTGTAAGCCAGGGTCTCGGCTGCATCATTCAGCTTCGTTCCAGTACCGTGGGCGTTGATATAGAGATTGTCCTTCTCCTTGTCGAATCCGGCCTCCTCGAGAGCAAGCTCGATACACTTGGCCTGAGTCGTTCCGTCCGGCCTCGGGGCCGTCGAATGATATGCGTCGCAGGTATTGCCGTAGCCGACCATCTCGGCGTAAATCTTCGCTCCGCGGGCCTTTGCATGCTCATATTCCTCAAGGACAATGATGCCTGCACCGTCTCCCATCACGAACCCGCCCCTGTTTGCATTGAACGGAAGCGAAGCGTATTTTGGATCCTCGGCGCGCGAGAGGGCCTTTGCATTGGCGAAGCCTGCGATTCCGAGAGGAATTGTCGCATTCTCGCATCCTCCGGCGATGATAGCGTCGGCATATCCGTGCTTGATGGCCCTGAAAGCCTCTCCTATATTGTTTGTGGAGGTCGCGCATGCAGTCACTACGTCAATGGTAGGGCCGTTCGCATGATGCTTGATGGCGATATGGCCGGCTGCAATGTTGGAAATCATGGTAGGGATGAAGAGCGGAGAAACCCACTGTCCTGAAGGGTCCTCTATCATCTTGGCGGTCTCCCTGTACTGAATCTCGAAGCCACCGATGCCGGAGCCTACATAGACACCGAGCCTGAACGGGTCTATATTCTGGTCCTCGCCTTCAGTCTTCAGCCCGGACTGCTGCATTGCCTGCCAGGCCGCTGCAACTCCGTACTGGGTGAACAAATCCTGTTTCCTGCTGAAAGGCTTGTCGATGCCGTACTCCTCAGGCTTGAAGTTCTTCACTTGGCCTGCGATTTTCACCGGAAGCTTGTCGGTAGGGAAAGTGTCGATATAATCGATACCGCATACACCGTTCACAAGGCTGTTCCAGTATGTCTCGATATCATTTCCGATTGGGGAGATGATACCCATTCCTGTTACTACTACTCTTTTTGCCATTATTTTTTCAGATTAAATTACAAGTGCCGGAAACTCAAGCGAGAAGCGCAGGTGCATTTCTCAGGAGTTTCTCGGCTCCTTCCATTATGTCTTTCACTATTGCCTCCGCAGGCTCGGTCTTGGTGACCATTCCGGCCACCTCACCGGCAAGGAAGCTGCCCATGCTGTTGTCGCCGTCGAATACTGCTTTGCGGAGAGAACCCTTGCCGAACTCCAGCACTTCCTCCTTGGACACTGCAGGGTCGTATTCCATCTTGAAGAATTTCTTCGCGAACGGATTCTTGAGGCAGCGAACTGCATCGCCGAATGATTTTCCGGTGACCATCGTGCTCACGTCGGAAGCCTTGATGAGCTTTTCCTTGTAATTAGGATGTACGCAGCATTCGTTAGCCACGAGGAACCTCGTTCCTACCTGGACTCCCACAGCACCGAACATGAATGCGGCAGCTGCTCCTCTTCCGTCGAAAATCCCTCCGGCTGCGAGTACCGGGATGTCGAGTGCGTCAATGATCTGTGGCACGAGAGCCATCGTATGGTTGTCTCCCACGTGTCCGCCTGATTCTGCGCCTTCAGCAACTACGGCGGTAGCACCGAGTTCCTGCATCTTCAAAGCATATGCCACGGATGCCACTACAGGAATCACCTTGATGCCTGCTGCCTTCCATTTCTCCATGTAGGCGGAAGGGGAGCCTGCTCCGGTTGTGAGAATCTTCACGCCTTCCTCGATGACCATGTCGGCTATCTCGGCTGCGTTAGGTGCGGCAAGCATGATGTTGACTCCGAAAGGTTTGTCTGTAAGTTCCCTGCATTTGCGGATTTCTTCCCTTACGGCTTCAGTGCCGAAGTTGATGGATGAGATAAGGCCCAGTCCACCGGCGTTTGATACGGCGGCGGCAAGCTTTGCATCGGCTATCCAGGCCATTCCTCCCTGGAACAAAGGATATTTTATCCCAAGGATATCACAAATTACACTTTTGATCATAAGATATAGGTTTTATTACAATCTGCAAAGTTACAAAAATTATTTTTTCTACCATTCGAGGACTGCTGCTGCGGACAGGAGTCCGGCCCCGAATGCGCTGAATACCAATATGTCACCGCTTTTGAAGAGCCCTGCCCTGTTGCACTCGTCAAGCAGGATGGCGCAGGATGCGGAAGACGAATTTCCGTGGTCCCTGATGTTCACCGGGAACTTGGAATCAGGCTCGTCGAGGTACTTTTTTATCGCGTCGATGATGCGCAGGTTGGCCTGGTGCACCATATAATAGCTGACATCCGACTTGATGAGACCTACCTCTTCGAGAAGGGCCTCGACCTCGGTCGTGGATGCGCCCACGGCGAACTTGAATACCTCTTTGCCCCTCATCTGGAGAGGTACGTCGGACTCCTCCTTGGTGACGTACGGGGTAGGCATGAGTGTGCGTTTCTGCCAGATCTTGGAAGAGTCCGGCCTGGCATTCAGCCTGATGCCTTTCAGGTTGTCACCCTTCGTGAATACGGCCGCTCCGGCTCCGTCCCCGAACAGAACGCAGGTGGACCGGTCAGCCCAGTCCGTCATCCTGGTCGGTTCTTCTGCGCTGACTATGAGTACGTTCCTGACTTTCCCGGCGAGGAAATGCGTCTCTGCAATCTCCATCGCATAAATGAAGCCCGGACATGCGCAGTTGATGTCGATGCACGGGCATGTGAGGCCGAGCTTTTCGGCGATTATGCAGCTCAGGCTCGGGGTGATATATTCGTTCACGACATTTGAGCAGATGAAAAAGTCTATCTCCTCAGGCCTGAGCCCGGCCATGTCCAATGCTTTGCGGCAGGCATCGGCTCCAAGATCCTCCACTGTCTCGTTTGTGATAACGTGTCTGCTTTCAATTCCGGTGCGGGGAATTATCCATTCGTCCCCGGTGTCGAGGAATTCTGACAGCATGGCATTTGTCACGACTTTTGATGGAATCGCGCTTCCAGTTCCGATAAGTTTCATTATAGTCCTGTTGGTTCTATTGTTGCATATTTATAGTTGTACGGGTGCAAATTTATTCCGAATTCCGCCAACTGTGAAATGAATGTGGCGAACCCGGCCGGTTTGGGGCGTCCTTTTGGCGAGATGGCCGGATAAGGGGTGAATTTCGTTGCCCGACACATTGTTTTAGCCGGGAAATTGCTATATTTGCTATCGAAAATGTATGGATTATGGCAGACAGATATAAAGTTCCGAGCTATTTCAGGCAGAAGTACCAGCTTGTCGCGACAGTGACATTCACGGCGTTCTTCTCCTTGGTTTTCATGCTTGTCAGCATACCGTTCTCGCACAATGTCTGGTTCGAACTCGGCCCGTCGAAGGCCTTCATGTTCACGGCGGCGTTCTTCATTCTCGGCCTTCTCATCATCATCTTCAGCAAGCGCCTTATGTATTCGACCCGCATGCACGACATGAGCTATCTGCAGTATGTGCTCTGGGATTTCGCGGAGGTCATCGTCATCTGTTTGCTGTATACCTTGTTTTCTCTCAAGGGAGATTCTCTCGGAATCATCGAACTTTCCAACAACTCGTTCATCCGCATTTTCCTGAACGCCTTCATATATTGTTTCGTCTCCCTCATCATCCCTTATATAATAGCCGGGATGTATTTCGCCATCATCGACAAAAACAATACAATCCGCCTGATGAACTACGCAAATGTCGTCTCGGACGAGCCGATTCTGCCGAAGGACGAGCAGAAAATCACCCTCTTCGACAGCAGCGGTGTGCTCAAGCTCTCATTGAGGCTGTCGAGCCTGTATTACATCGAGTCGGATGACAATTATATTATCGTCTGGTATTCGGACAGCAAGGGAGAACTGAAGAAATACATGCTCAGGTGCCGGCTTAAGACTGTCGAGGAGAGTTTCAAGGGCAGCAGCCTCGTGCGCTGCCACCGCAAGTACATTGTCAATATGGACAAGGTGAAAGTGCTCCGTAAGGAGAAGGGCGGATATGAACTTGAGATAGACAATGACCTCATTTCCACGATTCCGGTGACGCCTACCTATGCCGAGAATGTACTCGGGCTTCTGAAGAAGGACGAGGCCTGAACTGCGGCTGAATCTTGATTATTTCTTTCTCCTCTTTGCGGAGCGGAGCCTGTAGGCGCTCTCCACGAGAAGCTGGTCGGCAAGTATTCCTCTCGCTGCGAGGAAGTTGAGGATAACGCAAACAATAGGGAACACCGCTGATACTTTGAAGACGAGCCCTGTTCCCCTGCATGAGAAGAAATCCACGGCCAACCATATCTGGAGTGCGAGCGTGATGATTGCGCTCAGGACAGCAGTCCTCATCTGGAATACCCTGAACTTGTATGTGGTGAGGGCCAGAATGTTGAGAAGAAGTATCACTATCAGGAGAATGGCATACGGGATGTATGCGAAATATTTGAACTCTTCCACGGATGTGCCGTCAGCCCCGTACAATGCCGCTTTGACTCCGAAGACCATCACCGCCGTGAGTATGGTGGAGATGGCGAGGTATAATGTCTGTATTCTTTGCCACATGGTTTCTTTCGTTTTTTTGAATTTGCGGATGCAAAAATAGGAAATTAACCATTAAAAAACTAACTTTGACCGCAGAGGGGACGCAATTTGTCTCCTGCTTTCGGAAAATGGATAAAGAACGAAGCATTGACAGGCTTGCCAGGTACATAATTTACGGCATAGGAACGGTATTGACACTCGTCCTGTGCTGGTATCTCAGGAGTGTCCTCCTGTATATCGTGCTTGCATCCGTGGTATCGCTGCTCTGCCGTCCTGTGATGACGGCACTGTCCCGAGTCAAAATCGGACGTTTCAGGATGACCCCTGTACCTGCGGCGGTGCTGTCGCTCATTGCCGTGATTCTGCTGTTCCTGCTGATAGTCACCCAGATTGTCCCGGTAGTGACCAACATAATAAGGACAATCTCCGACAATATCACAATGTCCGACTATTCTCTGCCGGTGGATGCATTCAAGGTCTTCATGGCGGACATAAACTCCTGGCTTATAGAACATTTCCCTGATTTCGGCCCGGATTTCAGAATAGAGGCGGCAGTCGGAAAATTCATCAAGAAAATGTTCGATGCAGGCTCGTTCTCGGCAGTCGTCGAACACGTGGCATCTTTTTTCGTCTCCTTCGGCGTGGGAATATTCTCGGTGGTGTTCATCTCGTTCTTTTTCATCAAGGACCCTTCTCTGTTCGGCAGGATAGTTTCCTCGTTCGTGCCTGACAGGCTTGAGAATGACGTGATATCGGCCATTTCGGACATAGAGCATCTGCTTTCCAGATATTTCGTAGGACTGGTCATCGAGGTCCTCGGCGTGGCACTCCTGAATTTTCTCGGCCTGTGGCTCGTGGCGCGCATAGGCATATCCGCCGCAGTCGGTATCGCATTCATTACCGGAATGATGAATATCATCCCGTATGTGGGCCCACTCGTGGGCGGCATTATCGGGACAATCCTGTCCATAGTGCTGAAATTCACCGCTGCCGGATTCGGAACGGTGAATTTCTGGGGGTTCGTCATATTGCTCGTTGCGGTATTCGCCGTGACGCAGCTGGTGGACAATTTCCTTTTCCAGCCGCTCATATATTCTACCAGCATCAAGGCCAGCCCTTTGGAGATTTTCATAGTTCTCCTCATAGCCGGACATATAGCCGGGATGCTGGGGATGCTTGTCGCTATTCCGGCCTATACCGTGGTCCGCGTCATTGCCGGACATTTCTTTTCGAGGTACAAGCCTATCAGGCGGCTTACCGGAACCGGACAGGCTACCTGATGGCAGCGAGTTTCTCAAGAGAAAGCTGTACGAGTTCCCTGACGCGCGGCTTGTAGTCCGTGTTGCTGCTTTTCAGATATCTGTTGGCTATAGCGCAGCATACCGTGCCGGCCTGATGCCCGAGGTGGGCGGCGAGGCCTGCGACAGCCGAGCTTTCCATTTCGAAATTGGTGATCCTGTATTCCCCGAATCTGAATGATTCGAAAGTGTCGAGCATGTCAGGCATTGCAAGCGGAAGCCTGACAACCCGGCCTTGAGGTCCGTAGAAGCCCTGTGCGGATATTGTAACTCCTTTCACGGTGCAGTCCCTGAACGCTTCGGTGAGTTTGTCCCCGGCTTTCACGAAATAAGGCGATGACAGATGGCTGTCCCATCCTGTATGCTTCTTGAACGCTTCCTCCATCTCGCTGATATTTATCTTCTCGCGGTCTGCATACCAGTTGAGGAGACCGTCGCAACCTACTGATATTTCGGAAAATATGAATGATCCGACAGGGATGTCAGGCTGGATAGCGCCCGTTGTGCCGATTCTCAATATGGTCAGGGTGCGGTGTTCCGGTTTGATTTCCCTTGTGGTGAAATCCACGTTCGCAAGCGCATCCAGTTCGGTCAGTACAATGTCAATGTTGTCCGTTCCGATTCCCGTCGAAAGCACGGTGATGCGTTCTCCTTTGTATTTTCCTGTAATGGATACGAATTCACGGGACGCGTTGCGGAATTCCTTCTCCTCGAGAAATTCCCCGACCATGTCCACTCTTCCAGGGTCTCCAACGAGGATGACCTTGTCGGCAAGTTGTTCCGGTTTCAGGTGGATGTGGAAAGCCGACCCGTCACCGTTGATTATCAATTCTGATTCTGGTATTCTCATGTCAATATGTTTTTAATGTTCCATATTTCAGCTGAATCAAATCAGCTATATGCAAAAATAGGAAATTTTGTCAATAAACAATCATCCCGGTGAGTTCTTCCGCATTGTCCGCGATGCCCCACGGCTTTCCGGCCTCGAGTTCAGCCCTGGAACGGAATCCCCATGAGACCCCTATGGTCCTGACCCCGGCATTGGCCCCAGTCTGCATGTCCACGTCAGAATCTCCTATGTAAATTACCTCATCTTTCCCTGTTCCGGGCATTTCCGACATTATCTGATATACGATTTCCGGGTCCGGCTTTATAGGCTGTCCTTCACGCTGCCCGAGTATCTTCACGAAATCGAACTCCCCGAAGAAATGCCTGACGAGCTTCTCGGCACCGTCCTGATATTTGTTCGATGCTACTGCCGGGCGGATTCCCGCCGATGTGATCTTGCGCAGCATTTCCGTGATTCCGGGATACGGCCGGGTGAAATCGCATTTGTGTTCATCGTAGTACGGAAGAAATAGCTCAGCCATCCTTTTAACCATGGCTTCATCTGTTTTACCCTCAGGCAAAGCCCCGCGGAAAAGGTTGTAGATTCCTCTGCCGCACAATGTATAATAGTCCTCTATCGGATGCTCCGGGAATCCGCAGACCCCCAAAGCATGGTTCGTAGCCCTTCCGAGGTCCTGCACTGTATCGAGCAGGGTCCCGTCCAGGTCGAATATTGCAATTTTAGCCATAAAATAAGTGAAAATTAATTTAAATGTGCAATAGTTTGGCACAAGCTAATGCTAACTTTGCATCAGAAAACAAAAATACTTGCAATATGAAAAGCACAGATTTCAACCTCGAGGCTCTCAGCAGCCTGTTCTCGTCAGAAAACGCTTACAGCGAGATGATGGATATGGTACGTGACCTTGGTCTTGTACTCACCGAAGTCAGTGCCGGCGCGTAACGAGGGAAACAGCGATGCTTTCCTTGTCGCGAGCAAGGCTGATTTTCAGCGTGCGCAAGGATGCTTCACCTTTCTTCTTGCTGTTGAGCACCCTGTCGGAAATGATGAACTCGGATACCGGTTCCTCGATGTATTTCATGATCGCACGTTTAAGCGGTCTGGCCCCGTAATTCGGGTCGTAGCCGGCGTCAGCGACGAATTTTTTCGCGGATGGTGTCACGTTCAGCTTGTATCCTGCATCTTCCGCACGCGTCCGGAGGTCTCTCAGCTCGATGTCCACTATCTTCTCTATGTCTTCACGGCCGAGCGGATTGAAGAACACTTTTTCGTCCACGCGGTTCAGGAACTCGGGAGAGAATGCTTTCCTGACAGCCTTCTCAAGTACTATCTGCCTGTCCGTCACCATGTTCCTGCCGGAAGTGCTGAACCCGATACCTTTTCCGTATTCCTGGATGTCGCGGCTGCCCACGTTTGAAGTCATTATGACTATGGTGTTCCGGAAATCAACGGTACGTCCCTCGCTGTCGGTCAGGCGTCCGTCGTCAAGCACCTGTAGCAGGATGTTGAAAATATCCGGATGAGCCTTCTCGATTTCATCCAAAAGGACTACGCAATACGGTTTCCTGCGTACCCGTTCGCTCAACTGCCCTCCTTCTTCATAACCTACATATCCCGGAGGCGCTCCGATAAGTCTGGAGACATTGAACTTCTCCATATATTCGCTCATGTCGATGCGGACCATATTCTCTTCAGAGTCGAAAAGATATTCGGCGAGCCTCTTGGCCAGTTCGGTCTTGCCCACTCCGGTCGGTCCGAAGAACAGGAATGAGCCAATAGGCCTTCCCGGATCCTTGAGCCCGGCACGGTTCCGCTGGATTGCACCGACTATGGTGTCGATGGCCTCGTCCTGGCCTATGATGCTGTTCCTGAGGCGTTCCCGCATCTTCATTATCCTGTTGCCCTCCGACTCGGCCACCTTGTTGACAGGGATCCCGGTCATTTTGGAGACTACTGTGGCAATGTCTTCCGCCGTGACTGTCCCGCTGCCTTCCGGCTGGCGCAGCCTGATCATGGAGCCGGCTTCGTCCATCGCGTCTATCGCCTTGTCTGGCAGGGATTTGTCGGAAATGTACCTGTCCGTGAGCCTGACGCATGCCTCTATGGCTTCGTCGGTATATTTCACCTTGTGGAATGCCTCGTAATTTTCTTTCAACCTTTCAAGAATCCTGACGGACTGCTTCACGTCAGCAGGTTCAACGACTATTTTCTGGAATCGGCGGTCAAGCGCCCCGTCCTTCTCGACGATTTTGGTGAACTCGTCCATCGTGGTGGCACCGATGCACTGGATTTCTCCCCGGGCAAGAGCCGGTTTCAACATATTGGCCGCATCCAGGCTGCCTTGTCCGCCGCCTGCACCCACTATAGTATGGAATTCGTCGATGAACAATATCAGGTCAGGGTCGGAACTCACTTCCTTGATGATGGTCTTGACACGTTTCTCGAAATCGCCGCGATATTTCGTGCCGGCAACCACTGATGCAATGTCCAATGAAATGATCCGTTTCTTGGCGAGCACTGGGGAGATCGAGCCGTCAGCTATACGGAGGGCGATTCCTTCCACGATTGCCGATTTTCCCACTCCGGGCTCCCCGATGAGCATAGGATTGTTCTTTTTCCTTCGTCCGAGAATCTCGATTACCCTGGAAATCTCATTGTCGCGGCCTACAACAGGGTCCAGCTTGCCCTCGGCGGCGGCCTTGGTCAAATCGACCCCGAATTCGGTTATGTCTGCCCCCTTGTCCTTATGCTGTTCCTCGGAACTCTCCTGCAGTTCCTCTCCGTCATCGCTGGTGTC
>SAMEA3663026__coassemble_427_pt1 | contig 24237 bp, 22 predicted proteins | sample SAMEA3663026__metabat2_low_PE_017 | metagenome-assembled genome bin SAMEA3663026 (sample SAMEA3663026) | pig gut metagenome | biome: pig gut; feature: pig-associated habitat; material: faeces | place: France | collected 2012
GACGTCAATGCATGGATACGCTCCAGAGGCGTGAAGATGAAAGTCAATTTGGAGCAGGAACGTCTTGACAAGATTATAAATATGGTCAAGGCCCAAAGCAGAAGAAACACGAAATATGAACAGTAAACAGATAACAGCAATCACATTGGCCGCAATCCTGGCTTTACTCGCAGGTAATAGCGGCCGGGTATGGGCACAGGCCCTCACGGCGGATTCCCTGGTGATACGCCAGTCAGCCGTCCTCGACTCCGCCCTGATGGGAAAATCCGTATTCAACATGCTGGGCGGCAGCTCTTCCGGCGAAGGTGACGTGAAGATTCACCAGTCGCAGGCCATCACGGACGCAATGCGCAGGCACATTGAAAACAACCCTTCCAGAAAACTCAGCGGATACAGGGTGAGGATATTTTTCGTGAACAGCCAGAACGCGCGCAACACTTCCGAGCAAGTCATGAAGAAATTCGCCCTCGCCTATCCGGGAGTACCGGCCTACAGGAGCTACCAGAACCCGTTCTTCAAGGTGGTGGCCGGAGATTTCAGGACCAAGTCTGAAGCCATGGAATTCCTCCGGAAAGTGAAACCGTCCTATCCTGACGCCATCGTGGTCAGGGAGAACATAGAGTTCCCTGCACCGGACAGGAAGCACACCTACACTGTTGACACAGTGAAGGTATCCAGATCATTCCCAGACAATCAATAAACCCCGATTATACAATGCTCAAACAGGAATTAACCCTCAAGCAGGTCCAGAAGCTTTCACCGCTCCAGATCCAGACCATAAAGCTCATCGAGCTTCCGGTCCAGGAACTGGAACAGAGAATCCGTAAAGAGCTCGAGGAGAATCCTGTACTGGATGACGACGTTCCGGAGAGCAAGGACGATACTGACGATGACAACCAGCCGAGGGAAATCTCCCTGTCGGAAATCAAGGATGACGATTCGATTCCGGAATACCGGCTGAGGGTGAACAATTACGGCAAGGACGAACGGCCTCAATACAATACTTTCTCCGTCAAGGAGAGTTTCACCCAGAGCCTCATGGAGCAGCTCGGATTCCGGAATCTGTCCGAACACCAGTACAACATCGCGGCATTCATCATCGGGAGCCTGGATGACGACGGGTATCTGAGAAGGGACATTGACAGCCTCGTGGACGACCTCGCATTCAGGATGAACATCAATACCGACGAGGACGAGGTGCTGGAAATACTGAAAGTGATACAGGAGTTCGATCCGCCCGGAATCGGTGCCAGAGACCTCAGGGAATGTCTGCTGATACAGCTCAAGGGATTGAAACAGACTGAGGACGTGACGAATGCAAGGAGAATCGTGAGCGAATATTTCCAGGAATTCTCGAATAAGCATTTCCAGAGGATAATGAGCCGGCTCGGGCTGGACGAGACGGAAATGAAGGCGGCGATGGCCAGGATTGTGAAACTGAATCCTTCTCCGGGAGGACAGATTGACGATTCGTACAATGACCAGGCCCAGCAGATCGTCCCTGATTTCGTGCTCGAACTCGAGGACGGGGAGCTGAAACTCAGCATGCCGAGATTCTCCATCCCGGAGATACGCATCAACAAGAAATACGCTGACCTGCTGATGGAGGCGTCCACATCGTCCGAGAGACAGAAGAAAGAGGCAGCCACATTCGTGAAACAGAAGATGGACTCCGCCAAATGGTTCGTGGAGGCACTCAAGCAGAGGCACAACACCCTGCTGAGCACCATGCAGGCCATAGTGGACTACCAGCACGACTATTTCATGAGCGGGGACGAGGCCAACCTCAGGCCTATGGTGCTGAAGGATATTGCTGCGAAGACAGGATTCGACATATCCACCATCTCGAGAGTGGTGAACAGCAAATACATAGAGACCCATTTCGGAATTTTCCCGCTGAAATATTTTTTCTCCGAAGGACTTGAAAACCAGCAGGGAGAAGAGGTCTCCACGAGGGAGCTCAAGAAAGTCCTGCAGGAATGCGTGGACAATGAGGACAAGCACAAGCCGCTCACCGACGACCAGCTCGTCAGCATCATGAACGAGAAAGGCTACAAGGTGGCGAGAAGGACGATTGCGAAATACCGCGACCAGCTCGGCATACCGAAGGCAAGGCTACGCAAAGAGCTCTGACACAGACACTAATGACATTAAAACACGATAATTATGGAGCAGTACATACTCGCCCTTGACCAGGGCACCAGTTCCTCCAGGGCGATTGTCTTCGACCACGGTGGACGTATCTGCGCATCTGCACAGAAAGAATTCCCGCAGCATTTCCCGAAACCGGGCTGGGTGGAGCATGACCCGAAGGACATCTGGTCCTCCGAGGCTTCCGTGGTGGCCGAGGCCATAACATCGATGGGCATCAACGGCCTGGACATTGCCGGAATCGGCATCACCAACCAGCGCGAGACCACCATCGTATGGGACGCCGAGACGGGTGAACCGGTATACAACGCCATAGTCTGGCAGGACAGGAGGACATCCGAGTACTGCGATTCGCTCAAGGACCAGGGACTTACCGGATTCATCCGCGAAAAGACCGGCCTGATTATAGACGCATATTTCAGCGCCACCAAGATAAGATGGATCCTGAACAACGTGCCCGGCGCGAGGCAGAGGGCAGAGGCCGGAAAACTGCGTTTCGGCACAGTGGATACATGGCTGATATGGAATCTTACGAGAGGCGGATGCCACGTGACCGATGTCAGCAACGCCTCGAGGACAATGCTTTTCAACATCCATACGCTCAGCTGGGACAAGGAACTGCTGAATCTGTTCTGCATCCCTGAGTCAATGATGCCGGAAGTCCGTTCATCCAGCGAGATCTACGGGTACACGAAGACGACGATATTCGCCCATGAGGTTCCGATTGCCGGAATAGCAGGCGACCAGCAGGCCGCACTTTTCGGACAGATGTGCACTACCCCGGGATCTGTCAAGAACACTTACGGGACAGGATGTTTCCTCCTGATGAACACAGGTGAGAAGCCAATCCTGTCAGAGAACAACCTCCTGACCACCGTGGCATGGAAGATTGGGAACAAGGTAAACTACGCCCTGGAAGGCAGCATTTTCGTGGCCGGTTCGGTCGTACAGTGGCTGCGTGACGGACTGGGAATAATCAAGTCATCCTCCGAGGTAGAGGCACTTGCAATGACGGTCCCTGACAATGGAGGAGTGTATTTCGTACCGGCCCTCACCGGTCTCGGGGCCCCTTATTGGGACCAGTATGCGAAAGGCTGCATATACGGACTGACACGCGGGACCACGGCCGCACATATCGCCAGGGCCGCATTGGAGGGCATTGCATTCCAGACAATGGACATAGTCAATGCCATGGAGAAGGATGCCGGAGTGAAGCTTGCCGAGCTCAAGGTGGACGGTGGAGCTTCGAGGAACAACCTGATGATGCAGTTCCAGGCCGATATCCTCGGCACGAGGGTGATTCGTCCGAAGGTGACTGAAACGACGGCCATGGGAGCCTGCTACCTTGCAGGTCTTGCCACCGGCTACTGGAAGGATCTCGACGAGATCAAGCAGCAGTGGTCGGCCGAAACCGAATTCAGTCCGCTCGCCCCTGCCGAGAAGGTCATGAATCTCAGGAACGGTTGGAGGGACGCTATCGGAAGGGCCCTCTCGGGAAAGAACGAATAATATCTGAACAGCAATATGGAACTGACACTTTTCGACAAATGCGTGTTCGAGTTCATCGGCACGATGGTGATGATTCTCCTCGGAGACGGTGTGTGCGCCGCCTGCACGCTTGAGAAATCCAAGGCCAAGGGTGCCGGCTGGATAGTGATCACGATGGCCTGGGGATTCGCCGTAATGTGCGGCGTCTTCATAGCAGGCCCTTATTCCGGGGCGCATCTCAATCCTGCAGTAAGCCTCGGATTGGCGGCTGCCGGGAAATTCGAATGGGGATTCCTGCTGCCCTATGCCATAGCCCAGATGCTCGGCGGATTCTGCGGAGCCCTGCTCGTATATATCTTCTATTCAGACCATTACAAGGCATCCTCCGGCAATCCTGACGGAATGCTCGGAACATTCTGCACCATGCCGGCAATCGAGCACAAGAGTGTCAATTTCCTCAGCGAGTTCATCGCAACCTGCCTTCTGGTGTTCATAATCCTCGCCCTTGGCACGTCCGGCAACACGGCGAACATCATGGGCACAACGATTTCGGAGGGTGGCCTGGGAGCATTCCCTGTCACCTATTTGATCATGGCTCTCGGCATGTCCCTCGGAGGCACTACGGGATATGCGATGAATCCCGCCAGGGATCTCGGTCCGAGATTCGCGCATTTCATATTGCCGATTGAAGGCAAGCGGGACAGCGGATGGGGCTACAGCTGGGTTCCGGTGGCCGGACCTCTTCTCGGTGCAGTTGCAGCAGCCGGGCTGTTCCTGGTTGTATATTGATACTTACGGATTGACTTGCAATGCAGGTATTCTCCGTCATATTGTCATTATTCCTGGCCCTTGTGATTCTGGGGACAGTGATAGTCATCATATTCGATGACGGGGACTCCTCCAAGAAGATTGCCTGGATACTGGTCATCACACTGCTCCCGATTGTCGGCCTCGTTCTCTATCTTATGGTGGGAATCAACCTCAGGCAGTCGTGGTTCTTCAAGAAGAAGCACAGGAAATTCATTGAGGTGTTCGGGACGAGGGCCGGTGCACAGGTGCATGAACTGCTGTTCGGGCATGGAGCGGACAATCTCGTAAAACGCGAATACAAGACTCTCGCAAAGCTTCTGTCCACAGAGGCCTCCACTTGCGTGACGAACGGTAACAGTCTCGAAATCATCACGTCCGGAAGACGGAAGTTCGACCTGCTCATAGAGGACCTGAGGAATGCAAAGGAATATATCCACATGGAATATTTCTATTTCCGTCAGGACAAGGGCAGCCAGCAGATCAAGGAAATGCTGATGCAGAAAGCCCGGGAAGGAGTGAAGGTGAGGTTCATACATGAAAACATCGCCAACATTGCAATCCGTCCGAGGTACTACAACGAAATGAAGAATGCCGGGGTGGAAGTGGTGAAGTTCACCAAGCCGAGATGGCCGCTCGTAAATCTCGTCACGCAGCTCAACTACCGCGACCACAGGAAGATAGTGGTGATAGACGGAAAAATCGGATATACCGGCGGAATGAACATCAGCGATGACTATTTCGTCAGGTGGAGGGACACCCATCTGCGGATTACAGGCAATGCCGTGGCAGGCCTGCAATACAGTTTCCTGAACACGTGGATAACGGCCGACGGAGAAGTCGACGAGGATTTCTCAAAGTATTTCCCTATGTGCGCCACTTCGGACCCCTCATGCACTTCCATGGAAATATCTGAATCCCAAGCAGATAATCCTGCGGATGACATGGAAGGCAACGGCATGGCGGAAGCTCTCGCAAAGGCCCCGATTCACAGTCTCGACATGAATTTCAAGCTGAAAGGGAATGACATCCTGATCCAGATTGTGCCTGACGAGCCTGAGTCAAGATGGGGTATTATCCACATGGGGGCCGTATGGGCCGTCCAGCACGCCAGGAAATATATCTATATCCAGACGCCGTATTTCGTACCTCCGGAGCCGATGCTCCAGGCCCTGCAGTCAGCGGCTTTGAGCGGAGTGGATGTAAGGGTGATGGTACCGAAGAAGGCTGACCTGTTCTTCATGGGGCCTGCCAACAGGTCATATTTCACGGAATGTCTCAAAGCCGGGGTGAAGATTTACGAACGGGAAGGCCGTTTCATACATTCCAAGACATTTGTCAGCGACGACTATCTGTCCGAGATTGGTTCTGCGAACATGGATTTCCGCAGTTTCAACCTGGACTACGAACTCAATGCCTATATCTATGACATTACTGCAGCCAAGGTCAACAAGGCCATTTTCCTGAAAGACATGGAGGCCTCAAAGGAGGTCACCCTGGAAGAGTGGATGAAAAGACCGCTGTACAGGAAAATCGTACAACGCATTATCAGGCTGTTCGCGGCTTTGCTGTAACTGGCCCGGCCGATTTATTTCCCGAGGAACTTGCTGTCGAGATATGCCTGGAACACTTCCTTGTACATATCCCCAATCGGGACAATCATCCCGTTCTGAAGCGACACTCGGCCGCGGGACACCTCGTTGATTTTCTTGAGGTTGATGATATAAGACTTGTGGATGCGCATGAACGAGGACGGAAGACGGTCCTCCAGTTTCTTCATGCTCATCAGGATGACATACTGGGAGTCCTGTGAGTCGGTGTGAATCTTGAGGTACTCGCTCATGCCCTCCACGCATATTATCGAAGGAATGCTGACCCGGACCACCTTGTAGTCCGTCTTGAAGAAAATCGCGTCATCATAGTCTGCACCTGAAACCGAAACGGCCCCGGAACGCAGGATATACTGCAGCCTCACCTTCTCGGCAGCCTTTATGAAACTGTCTTGTGAATAAGGCTTGAGAAGATAGTCAGCAGCGTTGAGCTTATATCCCTCCAGGGCATAGTCCGGCTTGTCGGAGATGAGCACCAGAATAGGAGGGGTGACGAGGGAACGTGCAAGCTCTATTCCGTTCTCTCCCGGAAGATTGATGTCCATGAACACCGCATCCACGATATTCTCCTCGATATACTTTCTTGCGGACACGGCATCCCGGCACGAGCCCACAAGCTGAAGGAACGGGACCCGCGTGATATATGTCTCCAGCCGCTTCAGTGCAGCAGGCTCCGCATCAATCGCTATGCAACGTATCATAGATTACGGTTTTAAAAAGAGGTGCCGGGATACACTCACCGCCACCTCTTTATCAGGTTAATTAAAATGCATATCTGATGCTGATAGTCGGAATGAATCCGTAAGATATTCCGTCCTTGTAGAATTCGCTGTCGCAGAATCCGAATGTAGGACGGAGATCAGCTGAGAGCTGCAGCGGGAACCAGAACTCGTACTCGAGGCCGATCTGTCCGACCAGTCCGAAGAAGAATTTGCCGTTCTTCTCGTTGTACGCCGTAGTTCCGAATGTCACTCCGGGACCTGCATACCATGACCAGAAGCCTCTGGGACTCCATGCCGGCTGTGCAAACACGAAATTATAGATACCGGTAGCCTTGAATCCGATGTCGCTGAGACCCCAGATTCCCGCATTGATCTCCAGGAAGTTAGGGTCACCGAGATAATGCTGGTAACTGGCCTCGATACCATAGCCGAGACGGCCTCCGATCGCCTTAGGCTGTGCGGATGCAGCAACTGCAAAACCGAGGACAGCCGCAATGATAATTAGCGTCTTTTTCATAATTGCCCAAATTTAAATTAAACAATCTATGAGGATATCACAACCTCAAAGAACAAATATAAGCATTATCTGCCGTATTGCGATGTCCCAAAGGGGTACAATTATTATACAATCCCGGAAAATCCCATGAAGGCCATGGCGAGGATGCTGACAGTCACGAGGGCGATAGGCACTCCCTTGAAGGCTTTCGGCACATCATTGAGGGCGAGCTGCTCACGCATTCCGGAGAACAGGACCATTGCGAGTCCGTAGCCCACGGATGTGGCGAGAGCATAAACGACTGACTCCCCGAGGTTGAGCATGTGGGCCTCGCCTCCGAATGTGAACTCCTTGGTAACCACCGTGATAGCCACACCGAGGACGGCGCAGTTCGTAGTGATGAGCGGGAGGAATATTCCGAGGGCCTGATACAGGGACGGGCTCACTTTCTTGAGCACTATCTCGACCATCTGCACGAGGGCGGCGATGACCAGGATGAAGGATATTGTCTGCAGGAACTCAAGCCCGAGCGGGACAAGCAGGAAGTTGTTGAGCAGATATGTGACTATCGTCGCAAGTGTGATCACGAAGCAGACAGCTGCGGACATTCCGCTGGCCGTGGAGAGTTTGTTGGACACTCCGAGGAACGGGCAGATGCCGAGGAACTGCGCCAGGACGATATTATTGACGAATATCGCCGATACTATGATAAGTAAAATCTCCATAATCCTTTATTGTTTCTTGGCAATCTTGTTGAACAGAACCATCAGGTAGCCCAGCACCAGGAAGGCGCCCGGAGCCATCACGAATGCGAGGATACCGTCACCCGGAATGAACTTGAAGCTGAATGCGGAACCGCTTCCGAGAATCTCCCTTACGAGTCCGATGACAGTGAGGGAGCAGGTGAATCCGAGGCCGACACCGATTCCGTCGAGGGCGGAGTCGAAGATGCCGTTCTTGTTGGCAAATGCTTCAGCTCGTCCCAGGACGATACAGTTCACCACGATAAGCGGGATGAAAAGTCCGAGGGTGGCATAAATTCCCGGGGTGAAAGCCTGCATCAGGAACTGGAGCACTGTCACGAAAGTGGCAATTACCACGATATATACAGGGATATGGACCTTGTCCGGCACCGCAGGGGCGATGGCTGATATGGCCATGTTCGAAAGGACGAGCACGAAGAGGGTGGCAAGTCCCATACTGAGTCCGTTGACCGCCGATGTGGTGGTGGCCAGGGTAGGGCACATTCCGAGGAGCAGGACGAATGTCGGATTGTCCTTGATGAGGCCCTTTGTTATAAGCTGTAATTTTGTCATGATTTTGTCCTCCTTCATTCTGCCTGTGAATCCGAAATAGGCATCGGAACGCCCGCAAGAGCGTTCACTGCATTCTTCACGGCAAGTGCATAAGCCCTGGAAGTGATGGTGGAAGCCGTGATGGCATCCAGGTCGCCGCCGTCTTTCCTGACAGTGAGCTTTCCGTTCATTGCATCATAATTCCTGAACTGTCCGTAGAAATTCTCGTCAGTGGTACACTTGGCGCCGAGGCCCGGAGTCTCCGAGTGGGCAAGCACTGAAGTGTTGTACACTATGCCTCCCGGAAGCACGCCCACCATCAAGGTGAGAGGGCCGCCGAAGCCGATTGTGGTGGATTTCACCGCGAATGCGATGGTCTCGCCGTCCTTTACGCACTCATAGTACTCGGACTTGATTCCGCCCACTTCCAGTTCACGGGCTTCGGAAATCTCTCCGCCCTCAGGGAGAACCTTGGAGATGGAAGCCTTGAGGATGGCGGCATTGGTTTCCGCGATAGGAGCAGCCGTAAGGGCATAAACTCCTGCAAGGACTGCAGAACATATAAGGCAGGTGCCGAAAAGGCAGAGTGCCATGTTTTTGAGGTTTGAAGCAGCAGCCATGTTATTTCCTCCCGTATTTTTTCTGATGGAACCACCTGTTGATAAGCGGAACCGTCGAGTTCATGATGAGAATGGCGAACGACATTCCTTCAGGATATGAGCCGAAATAACGGATCATCATCGTGATGAAGCCGATGCCGATACCAAATACAATGCCTCCCTTGACGCTCATAGGCGATGTGACATAGTCGGTCGCCATGAAGCATGAGCCCAGGATCATACCTCCGGAGAGAAGGTTGAATACAGGGTCTGTGAACCTGGAAGGATCGGCAAGCCAGAAGATGAGCGAGGTCACTGCAACGGCAGCCCAGATGGAAAGGGTGATGTGCGGCCTGATGACCTTGCGCACGAGCAGATATACGAATCCGGCAAGCAGGGCCAGGGCTGAAATCTCTCCCACGGAGCCGCCGACATTGGCAAGAAGCATCTGCCCATAGCTGAAACCGTTCTCAGCCATGATGTCCTGAATGCCCTGTCCTGACATGATTCCCTCGTTGATGAGACCGAGAGGCGTGGCTCCGGAAACCGCGTCGATACCGAAGAGGCCGCCAGGAATCTGCCAGTTGGTCATGTAGGCAGGGAAGGAAATGAGCAGGAACACACGTCCCGCAATTGCAGGGTTGAAGAGGTTCTGTCCGAGTCCGCCGAACGTCATCTTGGCGACGGCGATTGCGAACAGCGCACCGAGGAACACCACCCACCATGGTGTCGTGGAAGGCAGGTTCAGCGCGAGAAGAACTCCGGTCACTATGGCGGACCAGTCCCCTACCGTGCAGCTCTTCTTGAGTAAATATTTAGTAATCAGATACTCGAGCAGCACACAGGAAATGACGCTGACGCCGAGTACGATGATTTCACCGAGTCCGTAGAAGATGACCGACACGATCACCGCCGGCATCAATGCAATCACCACATCACGCATAAGCGACTTGGTGGAGACCGCTGCATGGAGATGCGGATTCGGGGATACCAAAAGACTGTTCATTATATTTCAATGGTTTATTGTTCAACTTATTTCTTCTCGGCCTTGGCAGCTGCGGCACGTGCCCTGATGATTCCCATTACCTTGACCTTGCCCTGGCGGATGATGTCAAGAAGCGGGATGTAGGCAGGGCAGCTGTAGAGGCAGCATCCGCATTCGATGCAGTCCTGCACGGCGTTCTCCTCCAATGCCTCTGCATTGTCGAGCCTTGCATATTTCTGCAGCAGGAACGGCTCGAGTCCCATAGGACAAGCCTGGGCGCATTTGCCGCAACGTATGCAGTTCGTCTCAGGCTGGCGCTTCGTCTGCTCAGCAGTAAGGAACAGAAGTGCAGATGTGCCCTTGAGTGTGGCAGCATCGAGATTCGCTATGGCTTTTCCCATCATAGGGCCGCCGCTTATCACCTTCACGGCATTCTCAGGCATTCCGCCTGCATGCTCGATGATATATGAGAGCGGGGTTCCCACCCTTACGAGGAAATTGTGCTGGCGGTCCATAGGGAGGCAGTCTCCCGTGACGGTCACCGAATTGTCCACTATAGGTTTGTTCTTCTGGACGGCGTCATAGACTGCGAGGGCAGTGGCCACGTTCTGGACCACGGCACCTACGTCGATAGGAAGGGCCCCGGACGGAACCTGGCGTCCCATGACAGCGTCAATAAGCTGTTTTTCACCGCCTTCCGGATATTTCTTCATGAGACTCATCACGGAAATTCCCTCGAATTTAGGGGACTTTTTCCTGAGTGTCTCAAGGACGGAAGTGATATGGCTGATGGCCTCCGGCTTGTTGTCCTCTATGGCAATGGTGGCCTTGTCCACTCCGAGCACCTGCTTGATGATGGCCACACCGGTCACCACCTGCTCTCCTTTCTCGAGCAAGGTGCGGAAATCGGAAGTCAGATACGGCTCGCACTCACATCCGTTGATGATGAGCATCTCGCATTTCTTTCCCGGAGGAGGGGCGAGCTTCACATGGGTAGGGAACGTGGCGCCGCCGAGTCCTACGACTCCGCCGAGCCTGATCTTATCCATGATCAACTTGTTGTCATCCGTGAAATCGGTAATAAGAGTGTCGGAAGTATCGATTCCCTCTGCCCACTCGTCACCCTCGACCTGAATCTCGATGCAGGTCTGCCAGTTGCCGGCAAGGTCCTTGCGCGGGGCAATGGACTTGACAGTTCCGGAAACGGATGAATGGATATATGCCGAGACGAATCCGCCCGGTTCCGCGACAGGCTGACCTGTCTTCACTTTGTCACCCGGGGCCACAATCGGTTTGGCAGGAGCCCCGATATGCTGTGCCACGGATATATACACCACAGGCGGAGTCGGAAGCACCTCGATGGCGCAGCCTCTTGATATCTTGCTGTCAGCGGGATGGACACCGCCTATTGAGAATGTTCTTTTCATATTTCCTCCTCCTTATTCTTTTACTGTCGGTTCTGCAGCAGCCTTCGCAGGAGCGGGAGCAGCAGTCTCTGGCTGTACTGGTACAGGGGCCGGAGCAGCAGCCGGTGCTGCAGGTTTTGCAGCCGTGGCAGCAGGCTTGGCGGCCGGTTTAGGGGTCCTGTCCACAGGCTTAGGGAAATTCACGTCATGGATGGCTCCGGTAGGACATGCAGCCACACATTTGCGGCAGAGTTTGCACTTCGCGAAATCAATATATGCAACATTTCCTTCCACGGTGATGGCATCGTGAGGACAGTTCTTCGCACAGATTCCGCATCCGATGCAGGCAGCCTTGCAAGCTTTCCTGGCTACCGGGCCCTTGTCCTTGTTCACGCAGGAGACATAGACACGCATTCCGCGAGGTCCCTTGTTGCGCAGCTCGATGATACCCTTAGGGCAGGCCTTCACGCATGCTCCGCAGGCAACGCACTTGCTTTCGTCCACTACAGGAAGTCCGGTCTCCTCATCCATTGAAAGAGCCCCGAACTGGCAGGCTGACACGCAGTCCCCGCATCCGAGACATCCGAATGCGCACGCAGTGTCACCGGCATAGAGAGCGGCTTTCACCTTGCAGGATTTCATCCCGCCATACTCATTGATTTTCGGCCTGTTGGCACAGGTACCGTTGCAGCGGACAACTGCCACCATAGGCGCTTTCTCCACCATCTCGTAGCCGAGGATGGATGCGACCTTCTGCATCACGGCATTGCCTCCCACGGGACAATAGTTGTTGTCCAGATTCGGAGCCTTCACGGCCGCTTCAGCAAAGGCACGGCAGCCTGCAAAACCGCATCCGCCGCAGTTCGCGCCAGGCATCGCCTTCTCCACTTCATCGATTCTGGGATCCTCCTGGACCTTGAACTTTTCAGCCACAAGGTAGAGGACGACCGCCAGCACCAGTCCGAGAACGGCGATGATCACGATAGTCCAGATAATTGTTGAAGTCATCATTGTTGATATTTAATTGTTTTCCTTTCTGACTGTAAATGCATATTCTCCCGCTATCCGTCCTTTGGACAGATACAGGCATAAATAATACAATGCTACGCCGGCAAGACCCGAAAGGCCTGTGTAAAGTTCGCCTATCCCGGTATAGGACAGGCCGATGCACAGGGCTACAAGTACCAGCAGCGGGGCGACGTATGCGGCCAGCACTGCCTTGAGTCCCATCGAAGGAGCCAGCAATACGTCCACGGTCTCCCCCGGTGCAAATGATGCAGGATCGGCTACCGGCACCTCCACCACCTTGGATACGGCTTCGGACATGCTGCACAGTCCCGACGCATGACAGGCGGAACAGGCCGACTGCGAGATTATCTCGACAGACACCACGTTCCCCTTCACTTCCAGGACCTTTCCTTTGTGCGATATTTCCTTTCCTGCCGCCATATTGTCCGCGTTCAAAAGCCGCTGCCGTCGAACTCGCCACCCGATGAACCGAAGTCGTCCGGCATGGACTGGTAGTCGCTGTTCATCCTGGACTCGAAGGTATTGACCAGGCTGTCGCTCTGCGAGCCCTTGAACTTCATCGGAATGGTGTCAATCTGACCGTTACGGTTCTTTGCTATTATGATTTCTGTATATTCCTTGTCCTCCACCGTGTCCCCCAGGCCGATGGCATCAGGCCTGTGCACGAACAACACGATGTCCGCATCCTGCTCGATGGATCCCGACTCACGCAAGTCGCTGAGCATAGGTCTGTTGTTGCTGTTTGTCCTCTGCACGGAGTTTCGGGAGAGCTGGGAAAGTGCCATGATAGGGATTTCCAGTTCCTTGGCAGTGCCCTTGAGCATCCTGGATATGGCCGCCACCTCCTGCTCACGCATTCCGCGCAGCTCAGGAGGTCCCTGCATGAGCTGCAGGTAATCGACCACTATGAAACGTACTCCCTTGGACTTGACGAGACGCTTCGCCTTCGTGCGGAATTCCATTATGGAGATACCGGGAGTATCATCGATATAAATAGGAGCCTTGGCCAATGCCTTGAGACTGTAGTCCAGCTGTGCCCAGTCCTGCTTGGCGAGCTTGACTCCTCCCTTGATCTTGTCCGCATCGAGTCCTGACTCGCTGGTCATCAGACGCTTGACGAGCTCCAGAGCCGACATCTCGAGAGAGAATATGGCCACAGGCATATTGTTGTCCACAGCCGCATTGCGCAGGACATTCAGAGCGAACGCCGTCTTTCCGACCGAAGGACGTGCCCCGAGGATGATGAGGTTGGACTTCTGCCAGCCGAGGGTATATCTGTCAAGAGACATATAGCCGGACGGGACTCCGCTGATTCCGGACTGTTCCTGCAGCTCCTCCAGCTCATTCATGGCTGTCTTGAGCACAGATCCCACGTCCTGTACGTCCTTCCTGACATTGTTCTGGATGGCCGCGAAGACCTTGGACTGAGACATGTCGATCAGGTCATCGACACTCTCCGAGTCATCGTACGCCCCTTTGAGGATATCGTATGCAGCAGTGATCAGATCCCTCTGTATACACTTCTGCTTCAATATCTTGATATAATACTCGACATGCGCCGCCGCTCCGATTTTCTGGGACATGGCAGCGAGAGCCAGAGTGCCTCCGACCGCGTCCAGATTCTTCTGCTCCTGCAATTTCTGGGACACCGAAAGGAGATCCAGGGCGACGTGCTCGTTCACAAGAGCCGTCATGGCCTCATAAATCATCCTGTGCTTCGGGTCATAGAAACAGCTCGGAGTGAGCTCCTCCATGGCTTCGTCCACACATCCAGGTTCAATCAGAAGCGCACCGAGCACCGCCTCCTCGAAATCCAGGGCCTGAGGCGGCTTGTTGCCCATCTCAAGTCCCAGTGTCTCAAGGTTGACGTCCTTGGCGGCCTTGGTCCTGCTGTTTTTCTTTCCTTCCGGCATACCCTTTCAGGATTCAAGCCTCCTCGGATTCGATGGTGTTGCTCACAATGATACGCCCGCAATGCTCGCAGATGACGAGCTTCTTATTGGAAGCGATATCGATAAGTCTCTGGGGGATAATGGTATTGAAACATCCTCCGCAGGAGTCGTTGTTGAACACGCTGACCACGGCAAGGTGATTCCTCTCGCTCTTGCGGATGCGCTCGTATGCACTCATCGTACGTGCATCAATCTTCGCGGCGCAGGACTCCCTGGCAGCAAGAAGAGCTTTCTCCTCCTTGGCGGTGGACTCCACAATCGTGGAAAGTTCTTCTTTCTTGGCCTTGAGGTCCTCATTCCTTACGGAAATGTCCTCCTTGAGGTCTGCAAGTTCGACTTTCTTCGATGCAATCGCCTCCTTGGTATCCACCACGTTCTTCTGCGCAATTTTCTTCAGAAGTTCCTGGTTCTCAACCTCTTTGGAGAGAGAATCATACTCACGGCTGTTGGTGATGCTGTCCATCTGGGCCTTGTACTTGTCGATGGCCGCGTCACACTCGATTATCTCGTGCTTGAAGGTAGCGATGGAAGCATTGAACGCCTCTATCTCGGAGGTAATCTGAGCTGCGGAGGCCTTCATTCCTGCCACCTCGCTCTCAAGATTCTCCACCTCGACAGGGAGTTCCCCCCGGAGCTGAAGGATTTTGTCAATAGCTGAATCCGCTTTCTGAAGCGCATAGAGAGTCCTGAGCTTCTCCTCGACGCTCAGTTCCGAATCAGCGAAATTCTTCTGGATTGATACGAAAGTCTCCCTCTGGTCAATCGGAGTCTCGACTTTCTTTATTTTTTTGGCCATATCTAATATAATTATATTTCTGTCCCAGGCGTCCGGGCTACAGGTAATGCACCGGATTGCTTTCCATCAGTGCCGGACTGATGCGAACTGCAAAGTTAGGAAAATTTTTCCGTATCAAAGAAAATAATATTTGAACTATGTCCACTTCACTCTCGAAATGGCCTATGTCCATAATCATGAAGTCATTGTCCGTGAAGAAATTATGATATGCTATATCCCCGGACAGAAAAAGCTGCGCCCCGGATTTCACCGCAGCCGGAATCAATGATGCACCGCTGCCACCGCACATCGCCACCCTGCTCACCGGAACATCCGGGAACTTCGAGCAGCGGACCACTTTCAGAGAAAATTTCTCCTTCACTATCCTGACGGCTTCCTCCGGGCTCACAGGTGACGGGAAATCCCCCACTGTACCAAGGCCCGTGCCTTCCCCGTCCTCGTCAAGTATCCTCACATTGACCAGTCCGAGCCTCGATGCCATGGCTCCGCTGACTCCAGCAATCACCTTGTCCGCAGTCGTGTGGGCCGCATATACGGCAATACCGGAGCGCACGGCCTTCATCACGGCACGTCCCGTCTGTGTCTCACCGTTTATCCGCTTCATTGCATGGAATATCAGGGGGTGATGCGTGACCACCATGTCGGCTCCCCACTCCGCTGCCTCGTCAATCAGTTCCGGGGTGCAGTCGAATCCGAGCAATACTTTATGCACCTCGTCTTCCGGAGAACCAATGATGAGACCGCTGTTGTCCCATCCCTCCTGTATGCCAAGCGGGGCAAAAGCCTCTATGACATCTGTTATATCCTTGACTATCATGACTTTTCTATTGAATTTCTCTTATAATGAATCCCTGATTTCCTTCAGCTGGCTGCGGATTTCCTTGAGGCAGTCGATGGCTTTCACCCTGTCCTCCACTCTCTTCCTGTCGGAAGCCAATCTTGATGCAGCCCCCTGGAGAGTCATCCCGTTCGACTTCACGAGAAGATGCACCTGCTTAAGCACCTCCACGTCATCCGGAGTGAACATCCTGTTGCCTTTTCCATTCCTGCGGGGCTTGATATATTTCGAGAAATAATCCGACCAGAAGCGCACCAAGGATACATTCTCCCCGAGCATCTGGGCTACTTCACCGATAGAATAATACAGACGTTCCATGCTATTGTGTTTATTAATCCATTGACTGTCCAGTAGTTGCTGACATGTATGCAGCCTTGGTATACTCCTCCGGGGTAAATGAGGCGAAAAAGAAATTCACAGGATCCATCAATTCCCCGTCCCTGTATATCTCATAATGGAGATGCGGGGCGAATGAATTTCCCGAAATCCCGACGCATGCTATCTTTTTTCCTGTCTTCACCCTCTCCCCCTTGCGGACGACGATGTCCTGCAGATGCGCGTAACGGGTCACGTATCCCCCGTCATGGGTTATCTCCACCACATTGCCGAGTCCTTTCCCGGACTTGCTCACGTCCGTCACGACCCCATCTCCTGCTGCCAGAACCGGAGTACCCTGTCCTACAATGAGATCCACCCCGTTATGCTGGGACATCACCTTGTAGAATGGATTGAGCTTCTGGCCCACGGAAGCCCCCACCTGAGCGAATTTCAGTTCCGGGAGCGGGACGGTCACTGGAGGCATCGGGCATTTGGCGGCGCATGAGAAAATCTTCAGGAAACCCGAATCGACAGATTCCGCAGCACGGGCGAGGAGCGCAGCCTTTCCGCTGGTGTACTCGACCATATCCTTGTCCGGTATCGAATCGCCCGCGAAGACGAATGACATGGAGCCCATCGGATCCATCTGCGGAGCCTGCGCATGGAAAAGCCTCTCGTATATGGCGTCATCCCGGAGCCTGAGATCCTTGATGACATCCGATATCAGCTGCTCCTTCTCCTTCATCTGCGGATAAAGTTTCTCATACATGCGGTTCTCGCGCTTGAGACGCCTCTCCTCCTCAGTGTTCAGGAAAAATGAAAATACAATGTAATAGAAAGCCGCGAGGGAAACCGTGGCCACGAGCCATTTCAGGGTGGTCCGGACCATTCCCCATACGGAATGAGTCACCTTCCTGAAATTGAAATCCTTGTCGAATTCATAACGGGTCTTCATCGGAAACCTCCTGATTGCCTGACTGTTACCTGTAAGGACGGAACCTTCCGGAAATTACGTTTTCCGATTCATCGGCGACCTTGCTCACCATCGACGAATACTCGTCAAGCGGCATTGTCATATCGAAATAATTGTATGGATTGACATAACGTCCCCTGTACATGACTTCATAATGGAGATGAGGTCCAGTGGACCTTCCGGAATTGCCGGTCTCCCCGATGCACTCCCCGCGCTTGAGCTTCATTCCCTCTGACACATATACCATCTTCAGGTGGGCGTAACGGGTCTTGTATCCGAATCCGTGGTCAATGAGTACAGAATTGCCATACCCGAAAAACTCGAAGCTGACAGACTCCACCGTACCGTCACCCGTGGCATAGACCGGATTGCCGGGCTTGCAAGCGAAATCGAAGCCTGTATGCATCTTGGATACTCCAGTGATAGGATCGGACCTGTAGCCGTACGGGCTGGACAGCCTGTATTTGGACTTGTCCGGGGCAATCGGAGGCACGGCCGGAATGCAGGACGCCATGTCGCCAGCCTTCTTGGACATGGCCTCGATCTCGTCATAGGAACGGCTCTGCACATAAGTCTTCTTGGTGAGCACGTCGAGGCGGACCGTGGTGCTCCTCAATATCGAATTCTCAGGAAGGACGTCGAGAAACTCGTACCGGTTCACTCCGCCGAAACCGGCATTGCGCACCTCGTCCGGTATGACGTTCATACCGAAAATGTTCCTGTATATTTCATCATCCCTGATGCCGAGTCCCTCGAGAGATGCGTCATAGATGTCCATCTGCCTGTTCATCAGCTCCATCCGTGAAATCCACCTGGCATTGGTCTTCTTCAGGAGCACCGTCTTCGGGAGCTCCAGTCCGAACACGTCGGTCGCGAGCCAGAAATATACTGACGACAACGCGATGCTTGCAGCAACAAGCATCACGATTTTCACCGCACGGGACTTGGCGGATACCTTCTCGATTTCGTAAAGAAGGGTCTCCGGATTGAGTTTATACCTTTTAAATTCAGACATATTTTGCAAATATAATCTTTTTTGAGAAAAAAGTTATAATTTTGCCATTTGTTCGGGTACCGGGCGGTGCCTGCGGTACGAAAACCGTGCCTGAAAAGTGACATATATTTATTTTTTGACGGATTTATATGATTACATCTAACGAAATAAGACAGAAATTCCTGGATTTCTTCGCATCCAAGGGGCACACCGTAGTGCCATCTGCACCTATGGTCGTGAAAAACGACCCGACGCTCATGTTCACCAACGCCGGAATGAACCAGTTCAAGGATATTTTCCTCGGCAATGCCGCTCCCAAGTCAAGCCGCGCTACAGACTCGCAGAAATGCCTGAGAGTCAGCGGAAAGCACAATGACTTGGAGGAAGTGGGCCATGATTCATACCATCATACCATGTTCGAGATGCTCGGCAACTGGAGCTTCGGGGACTATTTCAAGACCGAAGCCATCAGCTGGGCGTGGGAGCTCCTCACCGAGGTGTACGGGATAGACAAGACGAAACTGTATGCCACCGTATTCGAAGGCAGTGCAGAAGACGGCACCGAAATGGACGAGGAGGCAAGGCAGACCTGGCTTAAATATCTTCCTGAGGACCATGTGCTTCTCGGAAACAAGCACGACAATTTCTGGGAAATGGGAGACACCGGCCCGTGCGGACCTTGCAGCGAGATCCACATCGACCTCAGGAGCGACGAAGAGATTGCCGCCGTACCGGGACGCGAGCTCGTGAACAAGAGCAATCCGCTCGTCATCGAGATATGGAACCTCGTGTTCATGCAGTACAACAGGAAGGCAAACGGGGAACTCGAGCTTCTCCCTGCCCACAACATTGACACAGGAATGGGATTCGAGCGTCTCTGCATGGTACTCCAGGGCAAGAAGAGCAACTACGACACGGACGTATTCACCGGAATGATCCGCAGGATCGAGGAACTTTCCGGACATTCATACGGAGAGTCGGACAAGACCGGAGTTGCAATGCGCGTAATCGCAGACCATATCAGGGCCATCAGCTTCTCCATTGCCGACGGACAGCTTCCTTCCAACGTGAAGGCAGGTTACGTCATCAGGAGAATCCTCAGGAGGGCTGTCAGGTACGGCTACACATTCCTCGGGTTCAACGAACCGTTCCTCTGCAGGCTCGTGCCACAGCTCGTGGAAGACATGGGAGGGGCATATCCTGAGCTCAGGAGCCAGCAGAAGCTGATCGAGAGCGTCATAAGGGAAGAGGAATTCGCATTCCTCCGCACCCTCGACAGGGGCATCAGGCTCATGGACGACTATCTCGAGAAGGCAGCCGGCACAAAACTCATCAGCGGCAAGGACGCATTCATCCTCTACGATACCTACGGATTCCCGATTGACCTTACCGAACTCATCGCATCCGAAAACGGCTACAAGGTGGACCTCGACGAGTTCAATGCCGAGCTCCTCAAGCAGAAGGAGAGGGCACGCCAGGCCACATCCAACGAATTCGGGGACTGGATCCAGTACCACAACGGCGAAGCGGTCGAGTTCCTCGGATACGACTGGACGGACATTGAAGGCGTAAGCCTCGTGAAGCAGCGTACCGTGAAGCAGAAGAACAAGGTGATGTACCAGCTCGTGTTCGACCGCACCCCGTTCTATGCCGAAATGGGCGGACAGGTAGGTGACACCGGATATATCGAGTCCGAGAGCGGAGAGAGGATCAACATCCTCAACACCGTCAAGGAGAACGACCTCACAATTCATATTGCAGAGAGGATTCCGTCTGACTGCACAGAGGCATTCTCGCTTCACGTGGACAAGGAGAGGCGCCTGAAAATCACGGCAAACCATACTGCAACCCATCTTCTCGACCACGCCCTCAGGGAGGTGCTCGGAACACATGTAGAGCAGAAGGGTTCATTCGTCGGCCCGGATTATTTCCGCTTCGACTTCTCTCATTTCTCCAAGATGACGGACGAGGAGCTCGAAAAGACGGAAAGAATTGTCAATGAGCTCATCAGGGCGAATTCTCCGCTCGAGGAGAAGAGGGATGCAACCATGGAGGAAGCCAATGCAATGGGAGCAATCGCATTGTTCGGCGAGAAATACGGGGACACCGTCAGGGTGGTGAAATTCGGGGATTCCGTGGAGCTCTGCGGAGGTACACACGCCCAGGCTACCGGACAGATCGGAATGTTCACAATAGTTTCCGAAGGGGCCGTGGCAGCCGGCGTAAGGCGTATCGAGGCGCTCACGGGAGATGCTGCATGGACGCATTACCGTATCATGAGGGAGTCCGTGAGAAATGCCAAGGCCTTCTTCAACAATACCCCTAACCTCAGCGAGGCCATCAAGAAACTCATAGACGAAAACACCGGCTACAAGAAGGAAATCGAGGACTTCCTGCACGAGAAGACGGCCCAGATGGCCGAAAAGCTCGGAAAAGAGGCAAAGGAGGTAAACGGCGTGAAAGTTGTGGAATTCTCCAGCCCGGCCGACCCGAACATCATCAAGAACGCCGCCGCCATTCTCCAGAAGAAAATGGAGAATTTCATGTTCGCGGCAGCATTCGAATATGAGGGCAGGCCGAATCTCGTGCTGATGTATTCCCCTGACCTCGTGGCCAAGGGAAAGAATGCCGGAAAGGACATCCGCGAAGCCGCGAAATGCATACTCGGAGGCGGTGGCGGACAACCGGGACTCGCAACGGCCGGCGGAAAGAAAGCCGAAGGCCTCAAGGATGCCCTGGCCATGATGACAGAGCTCGGCACACGCTGAGCACCTGCCAGGGTACAATTTAATACGACACAACGCATCATTGATGAAGAAACTCGACCAGTTCATAGTGAAATCCTTCGTGGGACCGTTTGCCGGAATCCTGCTGATTGTCGTTTTCATCATGATGATGCAGTTTCTGTGGGTTTACATTGACGAGCTCGTAGGCAAGGGCCTGGGGCTCAAGATAATACTGGAATTCCTCGGATGGGGCAGCGCCACGATGCTGCCTCTGTCCCTGCCGCTAGCCACCCTGCTGGCTTCCGTGATGACGGTGGGCCAGCTCGCGGAGAACAACGAGCTGATTGCAATGAAGGCTGCGGGAATATCCCTGACAAGGATTCTCACACCGCTCATCATCTGTGCATCAATCATTTCAGTGATAGCCTTCTTCACCGTGAACAACCTGGTCCCGGTAGCCTTCAACGAGATTTACACTCTCAGGGACGACATCGGCAGGACAAAGGAGGAAATCAACATCCCGACAGGCACGTTCTATGACGGAATCGAAGGATATGTGCTTCGAATCGACCTCAAGGACGACAAGAGCGGGATGATGCACGGGGTAATGGTATATGACCATACCGGGGGAAAAGGCAACACGAGCGTGACGATAGCGGATTCCGCGATGATGAAAATGTCGAAGTCCAAGGACTATCTGACATTCCAGTTATACAGCGGTATCAACTATCAGGAAACCAACAAGATATCTTTCCGGGACACATCCCTCCAGCTGCAGAAGATCACATTCTCCCGGCAGGAGATGATCATCCCTCTAGAGAACTATGCATTCCAGAAATCCGAGGATGCCAAGTTCGGCAACCAGGTCAAGGCCATGACTCTCGCCCAGCTCAGCCACGGGAAGGACTCACTGTCCCGGCTCAACGATTCCACGAGAGCTGTCAACAGGGCGGAATTCCTCAGCAGGAAGCAGCTGCGCTTTGCCGACCAGCTGGACACCGCATCCCATTTCCAGGGGACGACTCCGTTCACGGCCCCGGGCATCTGCAAATGGAAGGATGACGCCTCGGAGCTGAGGGCCTACGAGACTGCGGCAAACGTCGCGAGGGAAATCCGCCAGCAGGTAATGGGCTATGAGAATGACGTTTACAGCTATGTCTATCTCCTCCGGAGAACGGATGTAGAGTTCCTGAAGAAATTCGCGGAGGCCCTGGCCTGCTTCATCCTGTTCTTCATCGGGGCACCTCTCGGGGCGTTCATCAGGAAAGGAGGACTGGGAGTGTCGGCCATCATCGCGGTTCTGTTCTTCGTACTTTACTGGGTGGTGGACATCACGGGAACGAAACTGGCGAGGGACGGGGCCATCTCGGCGGCCTCCGGAGTATTCATATCCACGATTGTATTGTTCCCTCTCGGCCTTTATTTCACATGGAAGGCCGTGCATGATTCAGCCATCATCAACACCGAGAACTTCGGGGCATGGTGGAGAAAACTAAAGAGCAGATTTATGACGACATTCAGAAAGACACGCATAGTATATATGGGCACGCCGGAGTTCGCTGTCGCTCCACTGAAAGCCCTCATTGAAGCCAAACACAATATCGTGGGCGTAGTGACCGTGGCGGACAAGCCGAGCGGACGCGGACTCAAGATGAACGAGAGCGCGGTGAAGAAATATGCTGTGGAACAGGGAATTCCTGTGCTTCAGCCGGTCAAGCTCAAGGATCCGGAATTCCTGAAGGAACTCGCCGCCATGAAAGCGGACATGTTCGTGGTGGTGGCGTTCAGGATGCTGCCTGAGGAGGTATGGGCAATGCCGAAGCTCGGAACGTTCAATCTCCATGCAGCCCTCCTGCCGCAATACCGCGGAGCCGCTCCTATAAACTGGGCCGTAATCAACGGAGAGAACATGAGCGGCGTGACGACCTTCATGATAGACAAGGACATAGATACCGGAGGCATCATCCTGAGACAGGAATGCCGCATATCGAAGACCGACACTGCCGGAGACCTCCATGACAAGCTGATGCCAATAGGGGCTGATCTCGTGGTTCAGACAGTGGAAGGCATTATCGAGAAAAACGTGGAGACGAGGGTACAGAGAAGCTTCATCCAGGGTTCCGAAGTGCTCAAGCCGGCTCCGAAACTCACACGTGAGCTATGCCATATCGACTGGAACGACACAACAGCCTCGATTTACAATTTAATACGCGGTCTAAGTCCTTATCCAGCAGCATTTACGGAGATTGTTCCGCGCGATGGAAACGGGAATGCTTTACAACTGAAAGTCTTCTTCGGAGAACGGGTTGAAGGCGACGCTTTCAAGGAGATGCTTGTAAAGGCCGGAAGAAATGAGGGACAATTATATACCGTTCCGGGAGAAATCCTGACCGATGGAAGGAATTTCCTTGCGGTTACCACTGCTGATGGGGCAATTTCGATCATGGACCTGCAACTGTCCGGGAAGAAGAGGATGGAAATAAAAGCCTTTCTTGCAGGGTTCCGAAATCCAGAGCTATATACCACTACATCAGGCACTTCCAAAGAAATTATCCTGAAAGTCAAAAATTCTGTTTAAGATATTTTAGAGAATTTTTGACCTCGATTTTGTCCTATCTTGCGCATTTATGGAATGTTCGAAAAGTCGAAAATATTTGCGCCATAAAAAATTTAACCTAATTTTGCCGATAGATGTTAATTCTTCTATGAAAAAGTCGTGTACAAAACACCTCGTATGGCTGTACGCCTATGTCCTGACGACTGTATCCGCATGCGCAAGCATCGATACAATCGAGACTGACATTGACCGTGACGGCCCGGTCCGGGTGGCATTCTCCACTTCCCAATCCGGAACCAAAGCCGAGCTGCTTCCTTCTGAAGGCAAGTTCGCATGGGAACCGGGGGACAAGGTCGCAGTTTGGGCAGACAGCCGGGACGGCTCACAGGTTCTGGCAGGAAAAGAATTCTACATGTTCGCACGTCAAAATGACACGAAGGCATATTTCACCTCGGCCCTGGACGCCCCTATGGAGGACGGAACATATAAATACTA
>SAMEA3663026__coassemble_456_pt1 | contig 22283 bp, 17 predicted proteins | sample SAMEA3663026__metabat2_low_PE_017 | metagenome-assembled genome bin SAMEA3663026 (sample SAMEA3663026) | pig gut metagenome | biome: pig gut; feature: pig-associated habitat; material: faeces | place: France | collected 2012
CACGGCAATAATCCTCAGGAAGCTCCTCCTCCTGACGCTTCACCTGCGGCTTGTCCGGAGCAAGCAGTTCCCTGACCTTGTCCTCAAGCTGGCGAACGGACCATCCGTTCCTGATGACCAGGTCACAGAGCTGCTCCTGGGCTGCCGGTTCCTCGATGCCGAGAAGTACTTTTGCATGTCCTACGCTCAGAAGTCCGACTTTGAGGTCATGCTGAACCTTTGCCGGAAGACGGAGAAGACGGAGATAATTGGTCACCGAAGCGCGTTTCTTCCCTACCCTGTCAGCCATCTGCTCCTGAGTCAGGCTGCATTCCTCGATGAGTCTCTGATAGCTGAGAGCCACTTCAATAGGATCGAGATTTTCCCTCTGGATGTTCTCCACGATAGCCATTTCGAGCATCCCCTGGTCGCTTGCATCCCGGATATATGCCGGAACCATGTCCATCCCGGCGAGACGGCAGGCCTTGAAACGGCGTTCGCCACTGATTATCTGATACCTGTCCGCACTCTTTTTCCTGACGGTTATTGGCTGGATGAGGCCGAAGGTACGTATGGATTCGGAAAGTTCCTGGAGGGCTTCCTGGTCAAATGACATCCTCGGCTGGAAAGGGTTCGGCTCAATCATGTCCACAGGAATACGGAGGATGTCCGCGGTGTCCTGAGGATCCTTCGCCCCCACCACAGCCTTGTTCACATATCCTACAGGCGAACGCAGGGTGTCAATGCTTGATGAATCACCCAGAAGTGCGTCAAGTCCTTTGCCAAGTCCTCTTATCGGTTTGCTCATAAATAATCTGATTAATTCTTGTTTTTCTCGAGGACTTCCTTCGCAAGGTTGAGATAGTTGGATGTGCCGTTGCACATGACGTCGTAGAGAATGATCGGCTTTCCGTGCGACGGAGCCTCGCTCAGACGGATGTTCCTCTGTATTATAGTATCGAATACCATGTCCTTGAAATGTTCCCGGAGCTGGTTCAGCACCTGGGTATGCACCTTCGTGCGGCCGTCATACATGGTCACCACGAATCCCTCGATAGTGAGCACCGGATTCACTCCGTTCTGCACGAGCCTGATGGTCTGGAGAAGCTTTCCGAGACCTTCGAGGGCGAAGAATTCCGGCTGCACCGGTACGATTACGGAATCCGCAGCGGTCAGGGAATTGACGGTGATGAGGCCGAGGGACGGGGAGCAGTCAATGACAATATAGTCATACCTGTCACGGACAGGTGCAATGGCATTCTTGAGCACGGACTCCCTGTCAGGCACATCGCGCATCTCGATCTCGACAGCCACGAGATTGATATGGGAAGGGACCATGTGAAGGTTCGCTATCTCAGTCTGTATCAATGCATCCTCGATGCCGATAGTGCCTATCATGACCTCGTACAATGTCCTCTTCTGATCATTGTCAGGAGAAAAATTAAGGCCGGATGTCGTATTGGCCTGAGGGTCTGCATCTATGATCAGCACTTTCTTCTCGAGAACTGCGAGCGAAGCTGCCAGATTGATGGCGGTGGTGGTTTTGCCTACCCCGCCTTTTTGATTTGCTATAGCGATAACCTTTCCCATTCGATTATTTTTAACCTGAACTACAAATTTAATAAAATAATTCTTATTGCAGGCAAACAGACATCTGTTTTTGAATTTTTCTGCACTCCGGTTCGTCAGCACCCGCTACGGGTCTACATCCAACACTATGTTTCCGGCACATTGACGGACCCTGCAGAATTCCTGTACCGTCGCGTCCAGCCGCCTCTTCATGCCAGCAAGTTCCGGGCCCTTCTTCATCAATATTCGTATATGCCTGATATACAAATCGGAAACCTTGTCCACCGCCGGAGGATAAGGGCCCATCACCGACACTGTGCCGGATCCGCCACCTGCCTGACAGGGCACTCCGTATTCCTTCATCAGGACGCCCGCAAGTTCGGCCGCAAGATCTTCAGCGGCCTTTTCCTCCCTGTCACGGACAATCACCTGCACTATTCTCGAAAAAGGAGGATAACCGAAGGCATAACGTTCCGAAAGCATCTCCTCGGAAAGGTCTTCATTACGGTAATCCCCTGAGAAAAGCCTGTATACAGGATGGGAAGGACGGGAAGTCTGTATCACGAAGGTACCTTTCTGCCCGCGTCTCCCTCCCCTGCCCATGAACTGGCCGAGCATCTGGACCGCACGCTCATCCGCCCTGAAGTCCTGCTGTCCGAGAAGGGAATCAGCCTGGATGACTGCAACTAAGGACAATCCTCCGAAATCGAATCCCTTGGTCACTATCTGGGTGCCTACCAATATGTCTATCTTCCTGTCCGAGAAAGCCTTGACCACATCCTTCCCCGCTGATGCACTGGAGGAAGTGTCACTGTCGAGTCTTGCAATCCTCGCTCCCGGGAATAGCTCCCGGGCCTCCTCCTCCACTCTCTGCGTTCCCGCCCCGAGAGGCTCGAGAGGAGCTCCGCACCGCCCACATGCACCCGTGTAGCTGAATCTGGAACCGCAGTAATGGCACATCATGACCCCCTCCTGCCTGTGCCAGCTCAGAGGAACGTTGCAATGCGGACAATGAGGAATATCCCCGCATCCCGTACATTGCAATGAAGGGGCATAGGAGCGCCTGGCCCTCAACAGCAGGACCTGACCGCCCGAAGACAATGCCTCATTGACCTTCGCTATGAGCCTGAACGAGAAACTTCCCTTCATACCCTTCTTCCTGCGTTCAGCTGACGTGTCGATGATTTCCACCTCGGTGTCGGTGTTCCCGAAATACTTTTCCGAAAGCATGACTTTCACGAAACGCCCCGTCCTGCAATTGTACAGGGATTCGAGCGAAGGAGTGGCAGTCCCGAGAATCACGTCCGCCCCGTGTATCCTGGCCAGCATCAGGGCCGTGTCCCTGCCATTGTACCTCGGCGCCGGGGCATCCTGCTTATATGAAGGGTCATGTTCCTCGTCAACAATCACGAGGCCGAGATCCCTGTGCGGAAGAAACACCGCGGAACGAGTCCCTAGCAGCACATATCCGCCATGCCGGACAGATTCCAGCACGGAATATCTCCTTGCCGGCGTCTCCTTCGAATGAAATGTGAGAAGCCTGCTGCCGAACACTGAAGTGAGCCTGTCCTCGAGCTGACGGCTGACAGCTATCTCCGGGACAAGGTATAGGACATTTTTTCCACGAGAAAGAGCCTCCAGGGCCAGCACAATGTATATTTCGGTCTTCCCGGAACCGGTCACTCCGTCAAGGAGCACAGGCTTCTTATCTGACATTCCCGCTTTTATGCGTCCGAGAGCTTCTTTCTGTGCATCACTCAGTGACGGGACATGGAGCGGCTGTTCATTCCCCTGGACGTCATCAACTTCCGGACTTGCCAGTCTCATAAGCTCTTCCCCCAGGCGAAGAGCCTCCGCCTCATATTTCCTTACATCCTCGGCATACCTGTCCTTCACAGCCTGCTTCACCGCCCTCGCAAGCAGCTCTTTCCGCCGGGCCAGGATGGTCCCGGTTCTCTCGAGCCTTGCCCTGACGGCCGCAACCTTCTTGTCAACAACAGCCCGGGCCCTTTCCTTGGACCGAAGGGATACCAGTTCCCCGTCAATCTTCACAGCCGGATATGCAGCCTTGTACACCTCCCCCACGGAACACAGATAATACTCCGATACAAACTCCCAGAGCCTGAGTTCATCCTCCGTGACCGGAGCCATATCCCTCACGATATCAAGGATTTCCAGGATTCGGGATTCATCTATGCCAGGAACGATTCCGGTAGCCCTGACTACACCCGTATATTTCCGGCCCGCGAAACGTACAGACACCCTGTCCCCACGCGCCACAGGACCTTCGCCCTCCGGCACGAAATAGCAGGGATTCCACTCGAGCCTGAGCGGAAGAATCACGGATATGTAGGTCCCGACTTTTTCCATATTGCGAATTTACTAAGGATTTTTCAAAAATCAACAGAAAGCTGGATCCGGCACTCCGCCCTCGCCGGACGGTCTCCTGACGTTCCTTCCAACGACCATGGACATGCAGTGTATCCTGCCCTGAAATAGACCTTCATGTAGCAGGAACCGAGACGGAACCTGTGCCTCGCAGCCAGCGAGACGGCATATCCGCGGCCGTAATAGGTAGGAACATTGAACGTTCCCGGAGCATCCCTCTCGTATGAATACAGGCGGTCATCCCAGCTGTCGGCGACGAACAGTGTCCCCCTCAGGTACACGGCCCCGGCCCCATGCACATATCCCTCTTCAGCATAGGCGAGCCATGCGAATCCCGAACATTTCAGCAGATCCGCCCTGAGCACAGTCTGCCATCCACTGCAAGTCCATTTAAGGTCCGTCCTTGCCTCAGTCCTGGACTTCTCCCCGTATGACCTCAGCCTTCCAGTCAGCCTGACGGAGAGGACCAGGGCGTCAGCAAGCTTAAGCGGACAGTTCAGGAGTAGTTTCAGCTGCCGCGACCTAACATCAGCATCCGGGAATGCCAGGTCAGCAGTCAGGCCTATCTCATTGTAAAACAGGCCTGCAGCAGCACCGGCCTCCACCTTCTTTCCGGAGAAAGCCCTGACCGGCGAGCTGTATGCCAGGTCATACCCGTTCTGGATCCAGCGTCCCGAGCCGGCAACCTTCCACCTTTCAGCAAACGGTACACAGAACCCTCCAGTCACTGCCCCGGCACGGTTAATCAGATCAAAAGCAGTTTCCGCAAACAGGTCAGTCCCCTTCACGCAGAACCTCGCATCAGCGGATACCTTTGCCGCAGCGAGGCGTCTCCCATCTGCAGGGCATGCCGCACAGACTCCGTAAGCCGTCATAGACACTGCTCCTGTCCTTGAAAACCATCCGGCATTGAATCCCGGCATCACGGAAATGTCGGGCGGTTTTCCTGACTCACACCAGTCCCTGAGCCCCGGAAATGACACGAAGGCCGAGATGTCCAGATGCCCCGAGGATACCCTTGCGGCAATCCCCCTGTGGCTGGTTCCGGCTGACAGTGAGCGGGATGGAGAGATTCCAGTAGGACGTTTCCAGAATGACCTGTCCCCGGAAAATCCGCCCATCTGGTATCCGCTCCACAAAACCAGGCCCTGACCGAAACGGAGAGCATAATCCCCGATCAAATAACTTGCTTTCCGACGTCTGCCGGAAATTTCCAGAAAACAGGAATAGGATGACGGTTTCATAAAGGGAGCGTCATATCCTTTCTTGGCTGACAAGCCGAAATCCACCCTGTCCCCGTCCCCCGCCCGGAGCTTGTGCCACATTGATAATGAAGTACCTGTCCCTTCAACATATTTAAGAGACAGATTCGTATCGGAGGAGACATCTGCCCGGGGACCTTTCTTCCGATCTCCCGGCGGACCTGAAGAGCCCAGTTTGACGAAATGCGAGATTGCCTCCACGAAAGCCTGCGGGAAACCGTCCACTGAAGCCAGCTCAGTGAAGGACAATATCTCACCGGTCCTGTTCCGGTATTCCGTCAACGAGGCCACCTGGTATTGTGAGAACAAGCCTGACGCAAGGAGCCTGCTCCGCGAGGCGCCGTTCAGGTCCAGAGGAGACCTTTCCAGTTCTTCGTACCGTTCTATCTCATCCTCCCCGAGCGACTCCATTCCAGTCTCCCCCGTCAGGTAAAGCACGGCCCTGATGAACCCGTCCCTGTCCGGTTCCCCCGGCCCTGCCGCAAATGAAACAACAGCAGATGCCCATAATGCCGCCTGCACAAATACCGCCATCCCGATGCTTTCCAAATTTCGCATTTCCCTTCCCGTGTGAATTTCCGGTCCAAGATAGAGATATACATCCGCATTCGGGGTGGCTTTTTTCCCACGTTTGAAGATTTTTATGTTTTTTAAACATATTTATATTATTTTTGTGCGCTCTTGATAATGAAAAATTTCGAGAATATGCAAAAGATAAATCTTTATGACAAGACATTCCGGACCTTCATTCCGAATGAGAAGATCGAAGAGGCAATCGACGGGGTTGCCGCGAAGCTGAACGCCGACTTCAAAGGCTGCAAGGACATCCCGGTCCTGATATGCACCCTGAACGGAGCCATTATGTTCACTGCAGAACTGATGAAAAGGCTTGAGTTCGACTGCGAGCTGGTCTCCATGAAACTGTCCTCCTACGTCGGCACGAAATCCACCGGCACCGTGAGGCAGGTGATGGGACTGACAGGGGACATTTCCGGAAGGAGGGTCATCATTATAGAGGACATCGTGGACACGGGCAACACCATCGCGGACCTTATTTCCATCGTGAAGGAGAAGGGTGCATCCGAATGCAGGATCTGCACAATGCTCCTGAAGCCTGAGGTTTACAGCAAGGACATAAAGCTCGACTACGTTGCAATGGAGATTCCGAACAAGTTCATAGTCGGCTTCGGATTGGACTACAACGAGCTCGGACGCAACTACAAGGATATCTACATTCTTGACGAATAAAGACGAATTAAAAATGAAGTATTACATTCTTTTCGGGCCTCCGGGTGCAGGAAAAGGCACTCAGGCCAGCGCCATGGTGGAGAAATACAATCTCCGCCACCTTTCTACGGGTGAGCTCTTGCGCAAGGAGATTGCGGAAGGCACCGAACTCGGCAAAAAGGCAAAATCCCTCATCGATGCAGGCGCACTCGTTCCGGACGAAGTGGTGGAAGGCATGATTGACAATGCATTCAAGACCACTGAAGGCGTGGCAGGTTTCCTTCTCGACGGTTTCCCTCGCACCATTGCACAGGCAGAAGCCCTCGACACGATGCTCGCCGCTTCAGGAGAAGCAGTTACATCAGTCATCTCAATCATGATTCCTGACGAGATGATCAAGGAGCGCATCCGCCACAGAGCCTCCATAGAAGGACGTGCCGACGACGCACGTGAGGAGACCATCAACAACAGAATCAGCACATACCATGAAAAAACCGAGCCTCTCGTAGATTTCTACAGAAAGGCCGGCAAATATGTCGAGATTGACGGGACGGGCACCATCGAGGAGGTCCGCCAGGCAATCTTCAATGCAATGGATTAAGATCTGAAAGGAACCATCCGATGAACTTCCCTATCCCCTCGTGGAGAGAGGTCGTCGGCCGGTATCCGTAATCATTCTCCAGCCGGGAGGTGTCCGCGTAAGTCTCGTAGACATCTCCCGGCTGCATTGGCAGCATTATCTTCTCTGCACTGCGGCCGAGAGCGGATTCAATCTCATTGATGAAGTCCATGAGCTTCACTGGATTGGAACAGCCTATATTGTACACGCTGAACGGGACATCCCCGTCCTTGCGCTCTGTAGCAGGGCTCTCGCACACGACTTTCACAGTACCCTCCACGATGTCATCAATATAGGTGAAATCCCTGAGCATGTCCCCGTTGTTGAATACCTTTATCGGCTCCCCCGCACTCATGGCCTTCGCGAAAAGCATCGGAGCCATGTCCGGCCTGCCCCACGGTCCGTACACGGTGAAATACCTCAGGCCCGTGCAACGGAACCCGTACAGTTTGCTGTAGGCATGGGCCATCAGTTCATTGGACTTCTTGGTCGCCGCATACAGGCTGACCGGCATGTCAGCCTTGTCCGACTCGGAATAAGGAACCTTGGAATTCAGTCCGTACACGGAGCTGGAAGAAGCGAAAACAAGATGCTGCACATTGTTGTTCAAGCACGTTCAGGAATCCCTCAACATTGCTGTGAAGATAAGAGTAAGGATTTGTTATCGAATACCTTACACCAGCCTGGGCGGCAAGATTCACCACCACGTCGAACTGGCCGTCGCGGAAAAGAATGTCCATCGCCTCCTTGTCGCAGAGGTCCATCCGCACGAAACGGGCGTTCGGGAAAATGTCACTTGCCTCAGGATTCTTGAATATGAACGGACGGTGAAACCCGCACTGCTCGAGCCTGCCGTATTTCAATTCCACTGCATAGTAATCATTTATATTGTCAAGGCCGAGCACATCCACTCCTTTCCCTGCAAGCCTGTAAAGCAGCCTGGAACCGATGAATCCGGCAGCTCCCGTTATCAACACTTTCATAACCAAAAAGTTCCACAAGCGCTCCGGAACCGCCTGTAAATTAAGCAAATCTATATCTTCCGCAGTCCCGGAAACCGCGGCAATCCTATCTCAATCCTGACGGAACGTCACCGCACAATATGGGCCCGAGAACGTGCAGGTTCCCCTCTCATTGACAATGCGCATCAGTTCTTCTGACTTCTGCATCCTGTCAGCAGTTATGAGCAATGTCAGAGGAGCGCTTCCCTTCGTCCTCGAACCCAGATCCTTGATAAAGGAATCCACATCTTTCCTGTAGTCGGTCACATCCCGGCCGAGATACACATCCATATTTTCCGGACGCCTCATGTAGAGGACTGCGACATCGGAGTCTCCCGGAACCGCAGAGCATATCGGACCATAACCTATATATGGGTTGACCTGACCTATGACACAGGAAGCAGCATAAATCATCAGCATCATCGAAGCCCCGGTCAGGAATATCGGAAGATTCCATATCTTCTTGAAAACCAATACATAAAGCGCAAGGGCATTACCTGCAAACAGAAGCAGGACAGCTATCTTCACCGATATTGTGGAAACGAAAGGATATTGCTCCAGAAGGGCGTCAAGAGCCTCAATACGGACAAGCCCGGACAATGCAACTGAGGCGGCAAGCCCGGCAACTACAGGTATGCCTATGGCCCAACCCATCCATCTCCGTCCTCCTGTCCTCTCGAGAACCATCGGGAAAAGATAGACCATGAACGGGAATATCGGACAGAGATATACAGGAAGTTTCGAACTGAACGACGAAAGCATCACAAATGTGGCTGCAATGACGCATACGAACAGGACTTCGGCGTCCGACCTCACTGCCGAAGCCGGTATGAAATCACACCTTTCTCCCTGTGGATGAGACTTCCTGCCGGCCGGAAGAAGCGAAGTGACGAAAGCGCCGACGAGCAGGAGGCAATACGGTGCGACACTCCACCAGATGGCTGCCAGATAGAACCAGAAAGGCTTGTTGTGTGTGAACGCATTCACTGCACGGCCTACGGTCTGCTTGAAGAGGAGATTGTTGATATATTCCTTGCCGCCGTCGAGAAAGGCTGCCAGAATCCACAATGCGAAAAGCACAGCAATCACTCCCCAGGTCTTCCAGCCGAGATAACGCCCTGTCTCACGCCATTTCCCCTTGACAACAAGAAAAACAAGAATGCCCAGAGGCGGGACAATAAGACCCACCGGACCCTTTGTGAAGAGCGCCATGAATGTCCATACTGGCAGCATCCATGACTCCTTCCCGGAGACATCCTCCCCGGTGTAGATTCTATAGAAGGACCTGAGCGCCAGCACGATGAACATGCACATCAGCATGTCCATGCGAAGCACCACGGCAGTCCCGAGGAACATCCCGCATGTGAGAAGCATCATTGCGGCTGCCATCCTGTCGGCAACAGGCGCCTTCGACATCACCCATTTGTCCATGACATTGACAATCACGAAAGCCGGGACCAAAGAGAAAAGCGAAAGGGCGAAACAGCTGTGATGGCCGAATATGAGCCTGCACAGCATCACGATCCAGAAATATAGAGGCGGTTTGTCCGCATAAGGGACTCCGTGATTGGTAAATGCGAAGATATTTCCACCGGCAATCGCCTCGTCAGCTATGCTGAGATAACGCAGTTCGTTGGACGGAGTGAAATCCCGCAGCAACATTGCCGGAAACAGGCAGATGAATGCGAAAAGGCATACTGCAGCAATCGGATACTTCTCTATTATTTTATTGATTTGCAGTTTGTTGTTCATCATTTCCAATACGTTTTTTCGCTTTGAAGCCAATCATCAGGTTGCGGACATAAGCCACGAAACCGAAAGACTGGCCGAGAATGAGAACCGGGTCGAGCCTGAATATTCCGTATGCTATAATGACTCCTGACCCGAAAAGGCTGATGGCCCAGAATCCCATCGGCAGGGTCGAACAATGCCTTCTCGCCGAATAGAAATACTGATATACGAATCTGAGAGTGAATATTATCTGGCCGGCAGAACCGAAGACCACAAGCCAGAACGGTATTCCGTCATTGTGGAAGAAATTCCTTGCAAACTCGCCCGCGTCACGAAGAAGCAGGAGAACTGCCACTACCGGTGTAGCTATGAGCAGGACCTTGACGACGGAGACGATACGCTTCCAGATTCCCTTGGCCCCGAGATTCCAAAGATATACATAATAGGAGATGAACTGCCCGAGGATAATCGAGAAGTCATCCCTCATGACTCCGTAAACGAACATCAGATATGCGCCAGCCACGCTCAGAATCCAGTAACCTGCAGGAGACTCGATGCGGCGTGCCTTCTCGGATTTCATCCACTGCAGCAACGTACGCAGCGAAAAAAATATCTGGGCGAGAAATCCAAGAGCAAATACTATCCATGAAGGTATGCTGTGCAACATGTTCCGGACGCTTACAGATTATTCTCCCCTACCTTGTAATTGATGTATCTCGGCTTCATCCACCTGTAGGCGAAACAGTCGGCGAACGGCCCCCACAGACGGTTCCAGAGATGGTATTTTGACACGCCTGCCGTCCTCGGGAAATGTCTTACCGGGACCTGGCCGTATGTGCAACCGTCCTGCAGCAGCACCAATGCAGCGAAGAATCTGTGCATTCCCTTGAACATCGGAATTCTGCGAGCGACTTCAGTACGCAGCACTTTGAGCGGACATCCGGTATCGACAGCACCGTCATGCGTCATCATTTTCCTGAAGCCGTTGGCAATCCTGGACTGCATGCGTTTGAAGAATGAGTCCTTTCGGTTTGCGCGTATTCCTGCCATCATGGCATGTTCCTTCATTCCCGGAAGGAGCAGATTGAAATCCTCCGGAGTCGTCTGCAGGTCAGCGTCCATATAGCCCACATATTCAGAGCAGACATAGTCGAAACCGGCCTTGACGGCTGCGCTGAGTCCGGCATTCTTCACGAAACTGATATAGAAGAAGTCCTCGTGGCGTGAGCACACGTCCTGTATCCTTGCAAGGCTGGAATCCGAAGATCCGTCGTTTACGAAGAGAACGCATGCGCTGCAGAGACAATGCGGAAGATAATCCGCAAGGGTTTTCTCGAGATTGGCGATATTGTCCTCCTCATTATATACCGGAACCACAATGGTGAATCTGTATTGTCCTGTCTTGTTCATATATGACTGATTTAGCGCGATGCCGGCATGTATGGGCGGCATTGTCATGCAAAGTTACTAAAATCCACAGAAAAATTTAGCTATATTTGCATTTATGAACTGAAAATGTAAAAGTCGGTATTTATGTCCGGAAAGACGATTTGGGACCCGCTGCGAAGGAAAGACGTGCCCCTGACTCCGGAAGAGAGAGTCAGGCAATGGTTCATCGGCGTCATGCATTCAGACATGCACGTGCCGATGCACATGATGATGAGCGAGGTGGGATTCAAGTTCGGAGACGGACCTGTACAGAAGGATTTCAGGGCTGACATCGTGGTATATGACAGGAAGCCCGCACCGGCCATGATAGTGGAGTGCAAACGCCCCGACGTGGAGCTCGACGGGCAGGTCATGGAGCAAGCTCTCAGGTACAATGCAGTCCTGAATGTGCGTCATATCGCCGTCACGAACGGATTGAAGACATTTTTCTTCACGAAAGGCGGAGACGGCGTGTTCCGGGCGGCGGACAAGATACCGGACTATGAGGAAATTATTGCACAGGAGACTCGTAAATGACACGTACAGAAGGATTTCTCGATGCCCCGGTATTCCGGATTGTGTCGGAGGCAGCCCGTACAGCAGGAGTGAGGGCATTCGTGATAGGAGGTTACGTAAGGGACTGTTTTCTCGGCAGGCCTTCGGGAGATATTGACATAGTGGTCGAAGGAAGCGGCATCGAGCTCGCCAAGGCCGTGTCGGACCTCATCAGGAAAAAGGAAGGAAAGGGATGCCATGTATCCTATTTCAAGAATTTCGGCACGGCAATGCTGAAATATCACGGACAGGAAGTGGAATTCGTGGGCGCGCGGAAGGAATCCTACAACCGGAATTCCCGCAAGCCTGTCGTGGAGGACGGGACTCTCGAGGATGACCAGAAACGCAGGGATTTCACCATCAATGCCATGGCATTCAGCCTCCAGGAAGAGGATTTCGGTTCGCTCGTGGACCCGTTCGGCGGCATCCGCGACCTGGCAGCAGGGATAATCCGCACCCCTCTCGATCCGGAGACGACATACAGCGACGACCCGCTCAGAATGCTCAGGGCAATCCGTTTCGCCACCCGCCTGAGCACTCCGGAATGCACGTTCAAGATTGTCCCGGAATCGATTGCGGCAATGAAGAAGATGAAGGACAGGATGGTGATTCTGTCCAAGGAAAGGATAGCCGAAGAGCTGAACAAGATGCTGCTCTGCAGGAAGCCTTCGATGGCGTTCAGGCTTCTCGACGAGACAGGCCTGATCGAGTATGTCCTGCCGCAGCTCTCCAAGCTGAAAGGCGTGGAGACGGTGGAAGGCCACGGGCACAAGGACAATTTCTCGCATACCCTTCAGGTGGTGGACACATTGGTGGAGAACGAGTTGGCGGCTATCGCCGAGGGCAGGCTGCATGACTACACCCCGGCTGAGGACGGTGACGGATTCATGGAGAACGTACGTACAGAACCGTATCTCTGGCTCCGCTGGGCCGCCCTGCTGCATGACATCGGAAAACCTGCCAGCAAGCGCTTCGAGCCGGGGACCGGATGGACGTTCCACGGACATGAAATCATAGGTTCCAAGATGGTGCCGAAGATTTTCCAGCAGCTCAAGATGCCTCTGAACGAGAAGATGAAATACGTCCAGAAGCTTGTAAGCCTGCATCACAGGCCGGTCGCACTCGTGGATGACGGAGTGACCGACTCGGCTGTCAGGAGGCTGTTGTTCGAAGCGGGCAATGACATTGACGACCTGATGCTTCTCTGCAATGCGGACATCACTTCCAAGAATCCGGTGAAGGTCGAGAGACTGAGGCGCAATTTCACGCTCGTCCAGCAGAAACTCGTGGAGGTGGAGGCCAAGGACGCAATCAGGAATTTCAAAAACCCTATAACCGGAGAATACGTAATGGAGGTGTACGGAATACCTCCTTGCAAGGAAATCGGCATTCTCAAGGAACATGTCAAGAACGCGATACTCGACGGCGTAATCGGCAATACTTTCGAAGAGGCCGACAGGATGATGAGGGAATATGCTTCAGAAATGGGCCTCGTGGCAAAGGACGAAAATTAAGCACTCAGGCAAAGAATGCTCACGGACGATTTCATAGGATATATCAGGGGTGTGAGACGTTATTCGGAACGCACCTGTGAAATCTATTCTGACGTCCTTGCGCGATTTTCTGCTTATATTTCCGGTGAGGGGCAATGCATCTCCGACGAGGAACTCGTGAAGAGTCTGGAGCCGGCCATGATACGGAATTATGAAATGCATCTCAGGGAAGACCTGGGCCTCGAAGCCCGCACGGTGAATCTGCATTTCTCGGCCATCAGCAGCTTCTGCAAGTATATGCTCGGAAGAGGGATTCTCCAGGCCAATCCTGTCAGGCATCTCAAGCGCATGAAGGAGAACCGGCGTCTTCCGGAAATCTGCCGCCGGAGCGCTCTCGAGGATTATATGCAGGAAACTTCGTGGTACGCAAGCCGGGAGGCACTTGAAGAATACAAAAATCTCAAAGATTCCGCCCAGGAGGGGGATTCGGCCGTAAAAATGCTCCACGACTTTTACTCCAGAAGAGTCTCCAGGCTGATAATCAGCATATTGCATCAGACAGGCATCAGGCGTTCGGAACTGATAGGACTGCAGATACGGTCAGTGGATCTAAAACGTTCAGCATTGTCCGTACAAGGAAAGGGAGACAAAATGCGTGAAATTCCTCTTACTTCATCAATATCTGAAGAAATTTTACTATATTTGAATGCAGCTGAAACGATGGTGGGAAGGGCGAGGACTCCTGACGAGCCTCTTCTGGTCACGGACAAAGGCAGGGAACTGTATCCGGTGTACGTGGACAGGGTGATCAAAAGGGAGCTCGGGCAGACCGGCGGAATGACAGGAAGGAAGTCTCCGCACGTGTTGAGACATTCTCTGGCGACAGAGTTGCTTGACGGCGGTGCAGACATATATTCCATCAAGGAAATGCTCGGACACTCTTCTCTCGCAGCGACTCAGGTGTACACGCACAACTCCATCGAGAAGCTGAAAAATGTTTATTCAAACGCCCACCCAAGGGCAAAAAGAGGAGGTAAAAATGGAGATTAGAGTTCAGTCCCTCAAATTCGACGCAGACCAGAAACTTCTGGATTTCGTGGAGAAGAAGGTTTCAAAGCTCGGCAAGTTCGACGAGAACATCACTGGTGTGGAGGTCGTACTCTCGCTGCTCGAGAAGCCGGAGAACAAGAATGTGAAGCTCATGGTACACGTTCCGGGTGGTCCCCAGGTGATTGAACGGAACGCACGTTCTTTCGAAGAGGCTGTCAATGATTGCGCAGATGCAATGAAAGAGAAGCTCACCCGTCACAAGGAGCGCAGAACAGAAGCATAAAAATCAGACCGCAACAGGTCAAAACAGGAGGCTGGCCCCATAAAGGTCAGCCTCTTTATATGTTTAATGACTGATGGAAGGAGGTCCGAAGGGTGACGTCTGGAAAACCATGGTCGCCCGTGACCTTGTGAACGGGAGGGTGCCCACGAAGTGGGAGGGATTTAGTTTTCCGGACGTCACCCTCCGGAGCTCCTCCTCAATCACTAATCATCCGCCAATATCTTCTTGTACTCGACTGGTGTGACCTTCAGGAACTGCCGTGCATGAAGATCCCAGTCGTCGAGAATCATTGAGGCGACAGTGCTTCCGGTATAACGGAGATGCTTGCGGAGAAGCCCCATGAGCTCTTCGCGGTCACGGCTGTCCTCAAGAAGAGAGAGCTCGATCATGTCCATGTTGCAGAAATAGTCAAAAGTCCCGTCCGGATCCCATACATAGGCGATACCGCCGCTCATGCCCGCAGCAAAATTGCGCCCGGTCTTGCCGAGTACCACAACCCTTCCTCCGGTCATATATTCGCATCCGTGGTCACCGACACCTTCCACCACGGCAACCATTCCGCTGTTCCTCACACAGAAACGCTCCCCGACAACGCCGTTTATGAACATCTCTCCGGATGTCGCTCCGTATCCCACCGTATTGCCGGCAATGATGTTCTCCTCAGCATTGAATTCCGCCTCCGGAGAAGGTGTCACTATGATCCGACCTCCGGAAAGACTCTTGCCCATATAGTCGTTGGCGTCACCTATCAGCTTGAACGTCATACCCTTGCAGAGGAACGAGCCGAAACTCTGGCCCGCTGATCCCGTGAAATCCACAGTAATCGTGTCATCAGGCAGGCCTGCAAGCCCGTACAGCCTCGTTATCTCTCCGCTTATCATTGCGCCCACGCTTCTGTCCGTATTCTTTATCGGGACCCCGATGCTGAGCTTTAGGCCATTCTCGATGGCAGGCCTCAAGACGGCCATCAGTTCCGTATCCTTCACATTGCCAAGATGATGCTCCTGCGGAGTAGTGAAGAATCTCGCATTGTCCCTGCAACTTTCAGGAATGTAAAGCACCCTGTCAAGAGACACCTTTCCGGCCTTTGCCGTTTCCGGATACGAACGTTTTTTCAGAAGGTCGGCCCTTCCGACAATCTCCTGCATCGAGGTATAACCCATGTCTGCAAGCAGTCCCCTGACCTCCGACGCGAGGAAACGGAAATACGTGACAATGTCCTCCGGCTTTCCCTTGAAACGCTTCCTCAATTCAGGATCCTGCGTCGCAATACCTACCGGACACGTATTCCGGCTGCAATTCCTGCACATCACGCACCCCTCTGAAATCATCACGGCAGTTCCGAAACCGAACTCCTCCGCACCAAGCAGGGCCATGAACAGCACGTCACGGGCACATTTGAGACCTCCGTCCACCTGAAGCCTGACCTTTCCGCGAAGATCATTCATCACCAATGTCTGCTGTATCTGTGCAAGACCGGTCTCGGCAGGACTTCCCGCATGCTTCACACTGCCTGCAGGGCTCGCTCCCGTACCACCGTCTGCTCCGCTGATCAGAATCACGTCAGCCTTGGCCTTGGCAACACCTGCAGCGATAGTCCCGACACCGGCCTCTGACACCAGCTTGACGCTGACCCTCGCCGAAGGGTTCACATTCTTGAGGTCGAAAATGAGCTGCGCAAGATCCTCAATCGAATAAATGTCATGATGAGGCGGAGGGGATATCAACGTAATTCCCGGTATCGAATGACGTGTCCTTGCGATAAGTTCGTCTACCTTGAATCCCGGCAATTGACCACCCTCTCCCGGCTTTGCACCCTGGGCGACCTTGATCTGAATCTCGTCAGCATTGACAAGATAATATGTATCCACTCCGAAACGGCCTGAAGCCACCTGCTTGACGGCACTTCTCACACTGCCTCCGCCAGGAAGCGGATTGTTCCGCTCAGGGTCCTCCCCGCCTTCACCGGTATTGCTCATTCCCCCGAAACTGTTCATGGCCAATGCAATGGTCTCGTGAGCCTCCTTGCTGATGGCACCGAATGAAATGGCCTCGGCGACGAAACGCTTCATTATGCTCTCCTCAGGCTCCACAAGGTCTATTGAGACAGGTTTCCTGTCACTCTCGATTTCCATCAGGTCCCGGATATTCATCGGACGCTCCCTGTTCTCCGCGACGTCGCAGAATTTGCGGAAAGCCTCCACATCCTTGTTCCTGACGGCATTCTGGAGCAGGCGCACCCTCTCAGGATTCCAGAAATGGCGTTCACCGTCCTTCCTCCATGCATAGAAACCATAATCCACGAGCCCGTCGTATGCGGATTCAGGCTTGTCCGGAGCCACCTCGCGGGAAAACGCGTTCTGATGTGCAGACACAGCATCCCCGGCCACATCGTCGATGGTAATTCCCTCTATCTGCGATATTCCACCGCCCATATATTTGTCGAGGAGAGACGAACTTACTCCGAGCGACTCGAAAAGGGCCGCTCCCCTGTAGCTGCGTATCGTGGAAATGCCCATCTTCGAAAGAATTTTGAGCATGCCCTTGTTGATAGCTTTGACATAATGCTCCTCCGCAGCCGGATAATCAAGCTGTATCTCCTTGTCCCTAACCAACTTGTCCAGAATCGCGAATGCCATGTAAGGGTTCACCCCGCTGGCTCCGTAGCCGGCGAGCAATGCCACATGCATGACCTCGCATACTTCCCCGGACTCGACAATGATGGCGGTCTGCGCCCTCTTGCGGCAATGTATGAGATGATGGTGGACTGCCGAAAGGGCCAGGAGAGAAGGGATCGGAGCATGGTCTGCATCAACCGACTTGTCACTGATTATCAGATAATTGTACCCGGCATCTACAGCCTTGGCGGCATCCTTGCAGAGCTTTGCGATGGCGGTTTCCATGGCAGCAGTCCCGCCTGAAGCCTCGAACAGCATAGGCAGGGTAATGGTCTTGAACCCCTTGTAACGCAGGTTCCTCAGAGTCTCCATCTCCCCGTTTGTCAGAATAGGAGAGGTGAGCTTGACCACCTTGCAGAGTTCAGGAGAAGGCTTGAGGATATTGCCCTTGACGGCTCCCACATAGCTCGACAACGACATCACCGTGGATTCTCGTATCGGGTCGATAGGAGGGTTCGTCACCTGGGCGAACTTCTGCCGGAAATAATTGAAGAATCTCTGGGGCTTCTCCGAAAGCACTGCGAGAGGCGTATCGTCGCCCATCGCGTAAAGCGGCTCGGCACTATTCACCGCCATCGGAATCAATATCCTCGATATATCCTCACGCCCGTATCCGAACGTGTGCAGCATCTTGTCATAATCCGGAACCCCGTGGTCCACCTTTCTTCCGCTCTTGATGTCTTTCAGGATTATCCTTCCGCGGTTAAGCCAGTCAGTATAAGGATGTTCCGCCGCAAGGGCATCCTTGATGGTGTCATTGTCGAGAATCTTTCCACGCTTGGTATCCACCATGAGAATTTTTCCCGGATACAGCCTCCCCTTCCGGGCAATCTCGGACTCCGGTATATCGCAGGCCCCTGTCTCTGAAGCCATTACGAGCAGGCCTGTCTTTGTAATGAAATAGCGGCAAGGCCTCAGGCCGTTCCTGTCAAGCATTCCTCCTGCATATCGTCCGTCGGAGAAAAGAATGGTAGCAGGGCCATCCCAAGGCTCCATGAAAATGGAATGATATTCATAGAAACTCTTCATGGCCTGACCGAGAGGATTGCCTTCACGGTAACTCTCAGGTATCAGCATAGAGAGGGCGTGCGGCAATTCCATCCCCGCCCTGACAAAGAACTCCAGGACATTGTCGAAAGAGGCGCTGTCGCTCATGCCCGGCTGGATTATAGGGCTTATGTTCTCGCTCACGCTTCCGAGGTTGTCAGCCTTCAGGACAGACTCCCTCGTCTTGATCCACAGGCGGTTACCCCTGATAGTATTGATCTCGCCGTTGTGTCCGATCATCCTGAACGGCTGTGCGAGGGACCATGTCGGGAACGTGTTCGTGGAGAATCTAGAATGCACCAATGCAATCGCGCTGGTGAAATAAGGGTTCGTCAGATCAGGAAAATACTCTCTCAGCTGAAGAGTGGACAGCATTCCTTTGTAAACCATCGTAGTGGTCGAAAGGCTCGCAATATAGCATCCGACCTTGTCCTTTATGGAAGAATCCAGGACCTTGCGTTCGATGGATTTGCGCACTAAATACAGTTTGTCTTCCAGTTCCTTCCTGTCATCGCATCCGGTTATGAAAATCTGCCTGATTTCAGGTTCCGACGCAAGTGCGTCCTTTCCGAGAATGGAACTGTTCACAGGCACCTGCCTGCTGTGCATTATACCGAGATTGTGAGCCTCCACGCACTCGGTTATGATTTCGGTAAAACGGGCATTGTCCCGGGGGTTCTTGGGCAGGAACACCATACCCACCCCGTAACGTCCCTTCTCAGGCACGGGAATGCCATTGAGCAATATGAATTCATGCGGAATCTGCACCATGATGCCAGCTCCGTCACCAGTCTTGAGATCACCTCCCTCTGCGCCACGGTGGGCCATGTTCTCCAGCACCGCAAGACCTTTCTCGATAATGTCATGGTACTTGCTGCCGTTAATGTTCACCACAAGTCCGACCCCGCATGCATCGTGTTCGTATTCAGAAGAATAAAGGCTTTTTGTCTGTTCGTTGTTCAGTTCGTTCATTGTTATGATATTAGGTTCTAATTCTTTCTTATTCCATCCTTGACTTTATCCACGCCGCGTCCGAAAGCATCTTTCACTGCTGCCGCACCTTCCGTAACTCCCTCCTTGACCTTTTTCTTGGCCTGATAAAATTTCGTAGGATTTATCTCCGCGATTGTCCTGGAGAAAGACCTTGTCCAGAAACTGCGGACTCCGGCCCCGCTGCCTTTGCCCTGCATCGGCCAGACGTCGAGAACTTCCATTGTCTTATTGTCGAAGAAGACATAATAATATGTACCGTAACCGGTCTCTTTGTTCAGCTCGCCTGCTGTAACGACGAGTCCGAGTCCGTCTGACGGCTCGATGTCGAGGTCGAGAAGAGTATAGGACAATTCCTCTTCAGTGAACGGTCTCGCGGGAGCCTTTGCCACCTTCAGTTCTACACCGTCAATGGTCTCGATACTTTTGAGGGCATATTCGATCTTGACGTCCGAAATCCTTATCTTCAGATGTTCCGCGAGCGGGTCAATATATTTTTCAGGTTCCGAGAGGAAGAGCGAATTGATGCCTCCGAAAGCCTCGATGAACTCCGAAGCACCTTCCTCGGCTCCTACCACCTGCGCAGGAGCGAAATCAATCCCGTAGAATTTCAAGCTCTTGTAATCATCGAGCGAGAATGAATCCTGGGCAACGGCCTGCCGGCAGAAAATAAATGCAGCCGCAACCAAAAGCAAACGTCTCATCATAGTAGCAGTCATTTGAAACCGAAAGTTAATGATTTTTTATATTGTTCACAATAGTTGTGTTTACTCAACCTTGATATAATAATGAAGCGGCTCCCCTTCCCCGGGCAGGACTCCTGGATGGAGGATATGGACCAAGTCGCTGAGTATCAGGTCTGGGCGCATTGCACCGGACTCCCAGAAATCGTTGCCGCCGCCAGAATTCTGACGCAGGATATTGTTGTAGATTTCTTTTATGCCGAAGCTTCTGAACACTGGATTTTCGCCCAATAGGGCTTCTTTAGTCCTGGCCCAGCCCGGATTGAGCCAGTATCCGGCTTCCCTCGACAGTGAAAAAGCCTGCTCGACTGAAATGATGGAAGATTCCGTCGAGCCGGGTACGGAACCGAGTATCATGCCGCCGGCGTCGCGCACGAGACGGGACATGTAATTGTCCCCGCCCGGGACGTACCAGGCATCGGCATAAGGAATGTTAACCAGTACCTTTTTCATGAATTCGCCTCCCTGCCGCATTTCCTGATACCTTTTGCAGGAATCTTCCACCGCCGACGCAATCCTGCGATATTCCGAAGACACCTTATTATATATGGAATCGGCCCTTTCCACCTCCCCGGCAAGTGCCCCGAAGACCTTGACATATCCGGCACGTGCCAGAGGAGCATGTTCTAGATAATCCTGCAGCACGAGGACTGGAATGCCGTTCCGCCTGAGCATTGATATGAACTCGTTTCCGGCCGACTGGAGAGAATATGTCACGACAACGTCCGGCTTGAGAGAAAAAATGGTCTCATACTCGGGCGCGGAATCATACCCGGCCTCTGCTATCTTTCCCTCGGATATAAGCCTCCGGACCAAAGTATCCGATACATATCTTGTTCCTGAAACCGCACAGACAGCATCAGCACGTCCCAATGCGGAAAGATACGCAACATAGCTCGTCGACATGCATACGATACGCCTGCACGGGGCCGTGAATGAGAATGTATCGACAGCATTGCTGCCTGGTCCCGATGTGATGACCGAAGTAGTCCCATCATTACGTATTATCCTGAAATACAAGGCTGTATCTTCCACTGATGACATTACATCCGGCCTGAGTGAAATTCCGGGACGGCCGGCGCATGATAGAATCAATGCGGGAGATATTATGGAAATGATGATGTGACGGAAGGCTCTCATAAATCTGTTGTCTGTTCTGTTTCCGGGACAAATATATCTTTTTTCCGCGAAAGAGCCGCAATTCTTTCCTTTATGTTTCGATTTTATACTAATTTTGCAAGGTATCAATTATTATACAAAATGAAACTGACTACCATTGGATTATTCTCGGCCGCGGCGCTCAGCATGATGACGGCCGAATTATCGGCCCAGGAATGGAAATGGACTCCTGAGGTCATCGAAGAACGGCTTAGGGAATGCGGAATAGCGGAAAGCCTGCCGGCTCCCGAAATGGACGTGGAATGCAGCATTTTCATCAGGAAAGAAGGACGGGCAAGGCCGCAGCAGGGTATGGAAATCTACGGAGACTGGATATTTTCCTGCGAAGACGGAGGGCACGTGAACCTGTACAGTTTCAGCCGGGCTGACGGGAAAGTCGTGGGAGGCTTCGATCTGGCATCATCCAGACCGGACAATCATGTGAACAATGTGGAATTCGGACCACGCAATGCGAAAGGTTCAAAATTCCCTCTCCTGTATATCAGCAACGGCAAGGTGGGAAGCGAAATAGAATGGCAATGCGCAGTGGAGCGCATATCGGAAAAGCACGTGGAATGGTCATCCGAACTGGTACAGACAATAACGCTGAACATAAGTCAATGGGAATCAAACGGATACACGAAGATATTCGGTGCGCCGAGCTGGCTCGTGGACAAGAAAAGAAACCACCTGTGGGTATTCTCCGCAGTGAAACGTACAGTTTCCAAGGTAACGACTGACCCTGCAGAAAACCGCTACGTGGCCACCAAATTCAGGATTCCTTCACTAAAGGAGGGAAAGGAAGTGGTCCTGGGAGCCGCGGACATCCTGGACCAGGTGATATTCCCATATGACGTCTGGTTCACCCAGGCGGGATGCATGTATGACGGAAAGATATATTACGGCTACGGCATCGGGGATTATGACCCGTCAAGGCCGTCCTGCATCAGGGTTTACAATACCGACAACGGACAAATCGAAGCGAGATACGAGCTGAAGGACAGCATTATATTCGAGATAGAGGACATTGTCCTGAAGGATGGCTGGCTGTGGGTGAACTGCAACAACAATCCGAAAAGGAC
>SAMEA3663026__coassemble_473_pt1 | contig 21195 bp, 13 predicted proteins | sample SAMEA3663026__metabat2_low_PE_017 | metagenome-assembled genome bin SAMEA3663026 (sample SAMEA3663026) | pig gut metagenome | biome: pig gut; feature: pig-associated habitat; material: faeces | place: France | collected 2012
CGATCTCTCCGCCGTGAGCCTTGGAGAATGTATAGGTCATGCCGCCGCAGAGGATGAGCTTGTCAACCTTGCCGAGGAGATTCTCGATGATGCCGATCTTGGAAGACACCTTCGAACCGCCCATGATGGCGATGAAAGGACGTTTGATGTCGCTGAGGACATTGTTCACAGCCTTCACTTCCTTCTCCATGAGGAGACCGAGCATACGGTTCTCAGGGGTGAAATAGTCAGCGATGACAGCTGTGGAAGCATGTTTGCGGTGAGCTGTTCCGAAAGCGTCCATCACCCAGCAGTCAGCATAGGAAGCGAGTTTCTTGGCGAACTCTTTCTGGGAAGCCTTCATGGCCTTCTTGGCAGCCTCGTATGCAGGATCCTCCTTGTCGATTCCGACAGGTTTGCCTTCCTCCTCAGGATAGAAACGGAGGTTCTCGAGAAGAAGAGCCTCGCCCGGCTTGAGAGCTGCAGCAAGTTCGTCTGCCTTCTGGCAGTCAGGAGCGAACTTTACCGGAACGCCGAGTTTCTCGCTCACTGCATCAACTATCTGGGACAGGGAAAGTTCCGGCTTGACCTTTCCTTTCGGCTTGCCCATGTGGGACATGATGATGAGGGAACCGCCCTTCTCAAGAATGAGCTTGAGGGTAGGAAGTGCTCCGCGGATACGAGTGTCGTCTGTGATTTTGCCGTCCTGGATAGGGACGTTGAAATCGACTCTCACAATGGCCTTCTTGCCATTAAAATCGTAAGTGTCAATGTGCTGTTGCATATTCTTGATATTAAAGTTGTTTCTGTTCAGTCCACAAAGGTAGCAATTTTCTTCCAAAGTTGGACATTATAGAGCGAGTTCCACCACCCGGTCAGGAGAGACACCGTCGTATGGCGGTAGGGTGACATGCACTCCGTGACGGCAATTGTCGAACTGGACCTTCGCTCCGGTAGAGAAATCCACGGCACTCTTCACCTTGGTCCCCACAGGGAGGAAGACCTCCCGGGTCTTGCCGTCGAGGACGTGAACAAACAGCCTGTCGCCTTTCCTTGTAGTCACTCCCCAAGGCTGCTCCGGGATATCGCCCGCGGTCGTCCCGTAAATCGTATCTCCGTATTTGTCAAGCCATTGGCCAATGCCTTTGAGTCTTTCGAGCGCAGCCGCAGGAAGGCGTCCGTCAGGCTGCGGGCCGATATTCATGAGCAGGTTTGCACCTTTTCCGGCAGCCCCGACGAGAAGACGCACGAGCTCCGGAACGGACTTGTAGTCCTGGTCGGCAACCTTGTATCCCCACATCCCGTTCATCGTCTCGCAGGTCTCGAGAGGAAGGGCGCTGATGTCCTGTCCGGAGAGACCGGCCTTGTTCTCGCCAGGCAGATCCCTCTCGAAAATCTGGAAATCCTCACCCTCGAACGGGGTCGTATGATGGTTGTTGGCCACGAGGCAGGCAGGCTGGAGACTGTGGATCAGGCGATATTGCTCCTCAAGCTGCCAGTCGAAAGGAACCGGGTCGCTGTCGTGGTCCCAGAAGCCGTCGAACCATATCGAGCCGATCTTGCCGTAATTGGTCAGAAGCTCGGTCAGCTGGGCGTTCATGAAATTGTAATATGAGTTCCAGTCAGCTTTGGACGGGTCCCTGCCCGTGCCGTTGCCTGTCCTTCCCTGCGGATAGTCCTCCCTGCCCCAGTCGAGATGGGAATAGTAGAGATGGAGCCTGATACCCTGCTTGTGGCATTCGTCCGCAAGTTCTTTCAGGACATCCCTGCCGAACGGTGTCGCATCCACGATATTGTACGGGGACTGCTTCGTGTGGAACATCGAGAATCCGTCATGATGGCGGGTGGTGAAGCAGATGTAGCGGGCCCCTGAAGCCTTGATGGCGGAGACCCATTCCGCAGCATTGAATCCTGCCGGATAGAATCCGGAGGCAGCCTTGGAATATTCCTCATGCTTCAGTCCGTCACGGTTCAGATACCATTCTCCCTGAGCGAACATGCTGTAGATGCCCCAGTGGAGGAAGATGCCGAATTTGTCTCCCGCGAACTCTTCACGGGCCTCAAGATTTTCAGGAGCAGGGACATAACCCTGCGCCCAGGTCCTGCATGGCAGGATGGCGAGCATAAGCCCGGCCAGTATTGACATTGACTTCATAGTATTTGCCTGTTTGACATTCTGCTAAGTTGGGAAAATTTGTCAATATTTCAAAACCTGGCACACGCGCAATTTTGGTTTTTTCCAGAATTTTTTCGTATCTTGACCGGGTTAAATGAATAATTATACTATATGATGAGCGAAATCAGGAATCCGGAACTCTGGAGAGAAGGGGAATTGAAAATCGAATGGGTGAGGAGGCACATGCCCCTGCTCGCGGGACTCGAGGAGGAATTCAGGAAGACAAAGCCTTTCGCAGGCAAGAAAATAGCGCTTTCAGTACATCTTGAGGCCAAGACGGCACATCTCTGCGAGATTCTCGCGGAGGGAGGAGCGGAAATGTACATCACAGGCAGCAATCCGCTTTCCACCCAGGACGACATTGCCGCAGCCCTCGTGCATGAAGGCCTCAACGTATTCGCGGTACACGGAGCCACCGAAGAGGAATACATGGACGGGATACGCAAGGTGATTGCAGCCGGCCCGAACATCATAATCGACGACGGAGGAGATCTCGTGAACATGATTCATACCGAATACAGACATCTCATACCGGACGTCATTGGAGGCTGTGAAGAGACCACCACGGGCATCCTCAGGCTGGAGGCGATGGACAGGGCCGGGAAACTGGAATTCCCGATGATGCTGGTCAACGACGCGGACTGCAAACATCTGTTCGACAACCGTTACGGCACGGGACAGTCGGTATGGGACGGTATCAACCGCACCACGAACCTGATAGTGGCCGGAAAGAATGTCGTTGTCGCAGGATACGGATGGTGCGGAAAGGGTGTGGCCATGAGAGCCAAGGGCCTCGGTGCGGATGTCATTGTGACAGAGGTGAATCCGATACGTGCGATGGAAGCGGTGATGGACGGGTTCAAGGTAATGCCGATGAAGGATGCGGCTCCGGCCGGGGACATCTTCGTGACAGTCACAGGCTGCGCAGGCGTCATCACGGCGGAGCATTTCCTGGCCATGAAGGACGGGGCAATCTGCTGCAATGCAGGACATTTCGATGTGGAAGTGGACGTGGCCAGCCTTAAGAAAATGTCAGTTTCGCATGCCCCTGCAAGGAACAATATCGAAGCCTATACTCTCGAAAACGGCAGGAGGATATATATTATTGCTGAAGGACGTCTCGTAAACCTCGCGGCCGGAGACGGCCACCCTGCCGAAATAATGGACATGTCGTTCGCCATCCAGGCCCTGAGTGCCAAATATCTGGTGGAGAACGCCACGGAAATGGCGAGGGAACATGGCAGGATGCTGCACGCGGTGCCGGCGGAAATCGACTTGGAGGTGGCACGCAGGAAACTCGCAGGATGGGGCGTGGGAATCGACAGCCTCACACCGGAACAGCATGCATATCTTTACGGAGGACATTAATTTCAATACGGAGATATCATTATGTTTGAGAAAAGCATCTACGTCAGAAGACGCAAGGCACTGATGGACAAGATGTCCGCCGGTGCAGCAGAAGGCAGGCGGGGCATCGCCCTGTTCATAGGCAATGCTGAAGCTCCTGCACAGTACAAGGACAACTGTTACAAATTCCGCCAGGACAGCACATGGCTCTATTATTTCGGAATTGACGAGCCGCTGTTCGCCGCAGTCCTCGATTTGGACGAAGGGACGGAGACAGTATTTGCAGACGATGTCGAGATCGGAGACATCATCTGGATGGGCCCGCAGCCGAGCGTAAGTTCGAGGGCAGAAAGCGCAGGTATCTCATCCTCAGCTCCTTACAATGCTCTTGACGGAGTTGTGTCCAAGGCATTGGCTTCAGGCAGGCCGGTACATTTCATCAAGCCTACCAGATATTACAACAAGATCAAGCTCGCCAGCCTGCTCGGTTGCAGACCTGAAGAAGTGAACGGGAAATATTCCGAGGCTCTCACGAAGGCCATCATTTCCATGCGTCTCGTCAAGGAAGCCTGCGAAATCGAACAGATTGACGATGCTTGCGCTCTCGGCTACGAGATGCACACCGTCGCCCGCAACAACGTCAGGGTCGGAATCATCGAACAGGAAATCGTGGGTGCCATGGTCGGAGTGACCCTCGGCAAAGGCTGGGGCGAGTCCTTCCCTACCATCCTGACCCAGCACGGAGAGACCCTGCACAACCACAAGCATGACAAGATCGTGGAGCCGGGCAAGCTGATGGTCATCGACGCCGGAGCGGAGAACAACATGCACTACGCTTCCGACTTCACCCGTACTATCCCAACCGGTGGCAAGTTCACAAGCAAGCAGAGGGATATCTACCAGATAGTATGCGACTGCAACAATCTGGCATTGGAGCTCATACGCCCGGGAATCACATACCGGGAAGTCCATCTTAGGACAATGCACCTGATGCTGGACGAGCTGCGCGCCCTCGACATCGTTCGCGGAAATCTCGACAACATGGTGGCCGCAGGAGTAGCCGGGCTGTTCATGCCACACGGCCTCGGACACAACATGGGTATGGATGTACATGACATGGAGGATCTCGGTGAGGATCTCGTAGGATATGATGATGACCAGAAGAGGTCCGACCAGCTCGGCCTCGGAAGCCTGAGAATGGCGAGGAAGCTCGTTCCGGGCAATGTCATCACCGATGAGCCGGGAATCTATTTCATCCCTGCCCTCATAGAGAAATGGAAATCAGAGAAGGCTGACCACGGATTTGTCAATTACCAGAGACTCGAGTCATACTATGACTTCGGAGGCATAAGGCTGGAGGATGACGTGCTCGTCACTGAAGACGGGTCACGGCTCACAGGTCCGGCAAGACTGCCGATCAATCCTGACGATGTGGAAGCCGCAATGGAAAGATAGGAGAATCCCGACATGGAGGTAATCATCTGCATTCTGGCAGTGCTTGCCGGAATCATCGGTATCATAGGCAGCGTGGTCCCGGCCCTTCCGGGACCGCCTATCAGCTGGATTGGGCTGTTGCTCATGTATTTGTGGGGAGGGACGAACGGCTCCGGTGAACCGATGGGAACCGATACCCTGCTGATCTGGCTCGGCGTGACGACATTGGTGACCGTGCTCGACTATGTGGTCCCGATGTGGTTCACGAAACTGACCGGCGGAAGCAAATATGCCGGATGGGGAGCAGCAATCGGCCTGGTGGTCGGAATGTTCGTGCCTCCGGTGGGAATCATCCTCGGGACCCTGCTCGGAGCGTTCGTGGCGGAACTGGTATTCGCGGACAAGGATTTGTGGTCATCCGCCAAGTCCGCTGCAGGAGCTTTCATCGGATTCATCTGCGGGACAGGAGCGAAACTTCTCTGCTGCGGGCTGATGCTCTGGCAGATAATAGTCTATATGTAGCTAATGGGAAATGAAAGATGCGGCAAGGTTCACAGATGGTGCAGCCTTGCCGCAAAATGGTACAGAAATGCAAGGCCGAGGGCCATTGCCCAGAGCCTGATGCCGTCGTTGCTTGCGGTCACCATAGCCGCAGGAAATACCGGTTTCAGGATAATACCCGCCGTCGTGGCCGTATTCGGGGTGCTCTGCGCCCATCTCGGGATGAATCTCGCGGATGACTGGTTCGACTACAAGACCGACATGCTTTCGGACAGGGACAGGGTCATACGCAAAGGTTTCAGGGCAATGATGACGAAATACTCCTATCTGACCGACGGGAGCGCAAGCCCTGCGGACCTCGCTGCAGCCATATTCACATTTTTCGGAATAGCGGGGGCATGCTGCGCTACCGTATTCATTTACTGGGGGATGCATTCAGGATTCTTCACCGTGGACGGGAGCTGGTGGGTAGCCGCAATCACCGGAGCATGCGCATTCCTCGGGCTGTTCTATTCCGCCCCTCCTCTCAAACTCGCTTACAGGGGACTCGGAGAGATTGTAATTGGCATCATCTTCGGCCCGCTGCTGATGTGCGGAGTGCATTATTCCGCATGCGGGACAATCAGTGCAGAAGTAGTATGGATATCCGTTCCCGTGGGATTGCTCGTCCTGAACATCCTGTTCACACACAGCTTCATAGAGAAGGAAAGCGATGCGGAGTCCAACAAGATGACCCTCGTCAGGCTCATTGATTCGGACAGGGCGAACATGGCCGCGGTATATATCATTAATTTCCTGCCTTTCCTCATGATTGCCGGAGCAGTCGCAGCCGGGCGGCTCCACCCTGCATATCTCGCAGTGATGCTGATGGTTCCGCGCTCATGCTACCTGTGCTCGTCCCTGGGAGGATTCGCACGAGGGGTGACAGAAGCACCTGAAAGGCCTCCCCGCTGGCTCGGCCCGATGCCCGGATGGGAAGGGATAAGGCAGAGGGGTACGGACTGGTTCCTCCTCAGATGGATGACTGCGAGGAACATATTGAGCGGATTCTGCCTCATCATATTGGCCGTCAGGCTGTCGCTCATAGCAATTGAATATTTTATCTGAACTTGGAAAACTGCCATATGAATATTATCGGACAATCACTTTATCTTCCGTTCTGGTGGCTGAGGGCCAAGGCGGGCCGCAGGCAGCCTCTGCAGAGCGTCATCTTCATCTCTGACAGATGCAACCTGAGCTGCCGCCACTGCAGCGTCTATAACCACGTGAACCCGTCGGTCAAGACCTTTGCACAGATAGAGGAGGAACTCCGATATTGCTATTCTCTCGGCTCGAGATTCGTGGATTTCGAGGGCGGAGAGCCTTTCATCTGGAGAGACGGAGACTTGGCTGTCAATGACTTGTGCCGTCTTGCCAGAAAAATCGGTTTCTTCTCCTGCACCATCACGACCAACGCCCAGCTGCCGTTCGACGGAAGCGTGGCTGACAGCATCTGGGTTTCGTTCGACGGAGTCGGGGAGGTGCATGAGCGGATCAGGGGGAAAGGCACGTTTGCCCGTCTCGAGAAGAATATCGCGGACTGCGGATGCAGGAATCTCAGCGCGAACATGGCCATCAACAAGCTCAACTGTGACGGCGTGGCGGATGCGATAGAATATGTGGCGGCGAATCCCGCATTCAAGCTGATATCACTGAACTTCCATACTCCTTTCCCGGGCACGGAAGAACTCGAGGTACCGATGGAGAAACGCGCGGAAATCATTGACATGATTCTCGGCTACAGGAAACGCGGATATCCGATAATGAATTCCGCAAGCGGACTCAGGAAGATGAAGACCAATGACTTCCGGAAACATTGCTGGATGACGAACTTCATATATGCTGACGGCACGAGAAGCCCTCAATGCAACGGAAAGGATGCCGGAGTGTGCGACCGGTGCGGATTCTGCATGGCGGGAGAGGAGTCGGCCGTGATGGAACTCCGTCCGGACACAATCCTGTCAGGGCTCAACCTGAGAGTGTGACGGGGCCGGAATCCACTCCCCCGTCATTTCATCGAATTGATGACTCCGATTTTCACGGAGAAGAAATTGTCCGGGCCGGCCTCCATGATGCGGTATTCCCCGTGATTGCCCCATGATGCAGGACGGTCATGGATGCTCATGTCCTCACCGGTGTCATTGCTCACATAATCACGTATCTTGTCCTGCCAGGCCTTGATGCGGGCCATGCTGGCATCGGTGTGGAAGAGGTCTTTGGACGGGTCGGCAAGTTCGAGCAGGGCATCCTTGTAGATTTTGCGGAACTCCTCGAAGCTCATGAGCCTCTTCATGAGAAGCCCGACATTGCCCCATTCGTACGGATTCTGCCGGCCGGCATCGATTATCCCACTGGTTCCCAACGTGTTGTCATAATCGTAAGGAATGAAGAAGAACTTGTAGTCGTAGAGGTCCGTGGAATTGAAATAGACATAGAAATTGTTCCCGTTCACCCAGTGGTCATCCCACATTCCCACGGCCACGTTGACCGCATAGGTCTTGAGGAGCAGTTCCACGTCACATACTTCCTTGATCCATTTGTAGAAACTGTCCTCGCCCTTGCCGGTCAGCTTGAGGATGAAGTCCTGGAACTGGGCCTTGGCAGCCTCGTATGCAGCCTCCTCCCCTTTGTATTCATAGGTATGGTTGCGTCCGTCATCCGTGTCCAAGGCCCAGTCCCCGTCGATTCCGTCGAGATCGGCCTGATTGCCGTTGTTCCCGCATTTCCAGAGATTGCCGGCATCGCTGCCGAACATTCCGTTCAAGCGTTTCTCGACATATTTGTCATCAATCGGCTCAATCATCTGATAGACACCGTAATATGCCGGAGCGGCATCCCCCTCGACGTGAATCCAGAGACGGCAGTAAGTGTCATAAGGGGCAGTCCATATCCCGTAACGGCGGAAGAGGTCATAGCAATACAGTTCCCGGACATAGGCCGCGTCATCCTTGAACCATTTCAGGTTGACCTTGCGTATTCCCTTGACTGTATGGGCTTTGTCCTTGTTGAATTTGCGGAAATTTAGCCCGAAATGACAATGGTGCCAATCCGTTGAGCCGGCCGTGTGCATCTGCCCCGAACTTCCTTCAGGACGGCGTCTCGATGTATTGCCCCTGATCCTGAATCCTCCGTCCTGTATCGAGGTGACTTCATTCCCTTTCCTGTAGGTGAAGTCCGCATGGAAATAGTCGGCATTCTGGTCATATTCGTCGTACCTTGCGAGGAAGGCGTTCCACTGCTCGAGGGAGACCTTCATCGTGATTTCCGGTATCACGGTATCGTCCCAGACGTAGGCAAGGCCCTCGTCCGAAATTACCGGAGGAACATTCTCCCCTCCGTTCTCTTCATTCCCGCCTTCGTTCCCGTTTTCATTTCCGTTTCCCTGCTCCGTATCATTCGACCCGGAGCCTTTTACGAACTCAGGCTCACATGAAACGGCAATGAATGTCGCGGCTATGGCTGCAAGTATGATGTACCGGATTCTGGCAAGACGAGTCATATCGTTATGTTTTGGTTCACACAAATTTATCGAAACATCCCGACAGTTCCAACAAATTCCCGACAGACGGCAGGATTTCCAGGACGAGAGCTTGGATTTAGAAGCTGTTTTGACAATAAAGACAATCAGGGAGGGGCGGCAAGAAGCCATCCCCTCCCTTTTGTTCACATGCAAGAAGATTATTTATTGAAACTTAATGCATTCGTTTTGGTTACAGAACCTTTGACATGGGCAGTCAAAGTCGTACGGATATCACGTGAGGAGGCTCCGAGCATGAAACTGTATTCTCCCTCATCCACAATCCACGCGTTTTGGGATTCGTTGTATGATGCAAGGTCAAAATTGTTGATTCTCAATGATATCTGCTGAGTCTCACCCGGTGCGAGATCATTTGTCTTGGCAAAGGCCCTGAGCTCCTTCACCGGCTTGTCAATCCCACCGGAAGGTGCCGCCACATACAGTTCAACCACCTCTTTGCCGTTACTTGAACCGGTATTCTTTACGTTCACGGTAACTACAGTCTCCTTGTTTCCAACCTTTACAGAAGCCCCGCTCCATTCAAAAGCAGTGTATGAGAGTCCATATCCGAAAGGATAGGAAACAGCAAGATCCTGTTTGTCGAACCAGCGATATCCTACATAAATGCCTTCTTCATATTCAGTGTAATCAACATTCCTCTGAGGCTCGGCATCCTTGTCCTTGCCGAACATTCCGAAACTCAGGTCTATAGGGAAGTTGGCCGAAGAAGCGTGATCGCTGTACGCCATAGGGAAGGTCATTGTGAGCCTTCCCGAAGGAGAAACAACACCTTTGAGGACATCGGCAACGCTGTTTCCTCCCTCCTGGCCTGCCTGCCATGCACAGAGAACGGCATCCGGCACAGTCTTCCAGGAAGAGGTCTCGATAACACCTCCGATATTGAGGAGAACGACCACCTTCTTGCCTGCGTCATGGAACGCACCGCAGACTGCGGTGATCAGGCCGATTTCTTCATCGGTCAGTGTAAAATCCGCAATCTTCCTGTCGAGGAACTCGCCCGAATTACGGCCCAATGTAATGATTGCCAAATCATTAGCACCAACAGTCCGTTCAAGCATCTCTGCGGATGGGACAAATTCTCCGGCACGCACTTTAGGGATGAACATTGCCATCATGTCGTCACTCTTCGGATTGAGCCTCGCAGTTTCCTCCTCAATGTATTTGGAATATATCCCGGACAAATCGGCATCGACCGAATAGCCTGCATTCTCAAGTCCCTCAAGCAGCGATACCGTATATGCACGGTTAACATTTCCTGAGCCGGTTCCTCCGGCAATGAAGTCATAGGAGGTCGTACCAAAAAGAGCAATGTTCCTGACATCGGAAGCAAGAGGAAGCACTCCGTTGTTCTCAAGGAGAACCATCCCTTCCGCAGCTGATTCCCTTGTCACTTCCGCATGCGCCTTCAGGTCAGGCTTGTTGCTGAATTCATATCCTTTGAAACGAGGCGACTTGAGAATGAGTTCCAGAACTCGTCTTACATTCCTGTCAAGAACTTCCTCCGGAAGACGGCCTTCCCTGACACCGTTTACAATATCCTCGAACTGTCCCGGACGTCCTGGCTGAAGCATATCATTTCCTGCCTCCATCTGCGCAACGGCATCCTGGCCACCGAACCAGTCAGTCATTACCATTCCCCTGAATCCCCACTCGTCACGAAGCATTGTGGTCTGCAGGTCCTTGCTTTCAGAAGTGTAAACCCCGTTTACATAATTGTACGAGGACATTACAGTCCAAGGCTGGGATTCCTGAACAGCAATCCCGAATCCTTTGAGATAGATTTCACGTACGGCTCTCGGGCTCACATGCACATCATTCTTCATACGGTTGGTTTCCTGATTATTAAGAGCATAGTGCTTGATTGAGGTTCCTACGCCATTGCTCTGGATACCGTTCACATAAGCCGCTGCAATCTTGCCGCTGATCAGCGGGTCTTCGGAATAGTATTCGAAATTACGGCCGCAGAGAGGATTGCGATGTATATTGAGAGCCGGTGCCAGAAGTACGTCAACTCCATATTCCAGAACCTCCTCTCCGATAGCGGCACCTACCTGTTTCACAAGTTCAGGATTCCAGGTGGATGCGAGGAGAGTTCCAATCGGGAAATGAGTGCAGTAATATGTATTCTCATCCCCTTCACGGACAGGATTGATTCTTAGGCCGGCCGGACCGTCTGCAAGAACAATTGCAGGAATGCCGAGACGAGGTATCGGATATGTTGTGCCGGCTGCGCCCGGAACGAGATTTCGGGTTTCCCCGACTACCGGTGCTTCTCCTGAGGCTCCTGCCATACCTGTGCCTATTACGAGATGCGCCTTCTCCTCAAGCGTCATTGCGGCAATCACTTTGTCAATGGATGACTTCCCGAGCTGGGGATCTCCCTTCGGACCGCAGGACATCATTGTTGCCGCAGCCATTATTACCAGAGTCGATTTGATGATCTTCATTTCAGTTTATGGATTACAAAATGGAACTTATTTGAACAGAAGCGGAACGAACTCCGAAAGATATATTCGCCAGTTACGCCATATATGGCCACCGTCAGTCTCCATATATTGGTATGGATAGCCTGCCTCCTTCATCTTGGCCATGAATTCAATGTTTGCCTTGTACAGGAAATCGGTATTGCCGCATCCAATCCAGAAGAGGGCAGGTTTCCTTCTGAAATATTCAGCCAGCTTGGCATCAGGATTCTCATAGAGAGGAGTCATCTGCTGCTCGTTTACTCCCATCGCAGCTGAGAAGAGTCCGGTGTAGTTGAACATGTCAGGATAATTCAGGCTGATATACAACGAGTGGAAACCACCCATGGACAGGCCGCATATGGCCCGGCCCTGCTTTTTGGCAATGGTCCTGTAGTTGCCGTCAATGAATTTCACGATTTCCGGGAACGAAGTCTCGAAAGAGCCCTCCATTGTCTTGGGCAACTGCATTGTAGGACGGATGTAGCCTGTGGAGTTCTCGCCCGGGGCAGCCTCCTGTGAGATATTGCCGTTGGTAAAGACCACGATCATAGGCTTTGCCTTGCCCTGTGCAATGAGGTTGTCCATTATCTGTGCCGCCCTTCCCTGCTCAAGCCATGCATTCTCGTCCCCGCCTATTCCGTGAAGCACATACAGGACAGGATAACGAGTCTTTCCGCAAGGGTCGTATCCGGCTGGGGTATAAACGCTGAGCCTGCGGTCGAATCCGGCTACTTCACTGTCATACCATACTTTCGCCACTGTTCCGTGAGGTACGTCCTGAATGGTGTAGAGATCGGCTCTTCCACCTGGAACGATGAATGCGCTGGTCAGTGAAGAGACGTCACGGTTGACCCACATATTGTTGTTGTCAATGACATTGTTGCCATCCACATTGAATGTATATGTGTACATTTCAGGCGCTACCTTGAAATCAGTCGTGTATTCCCATACGCCTTTCTCGCCTTCCTTGAGTTCAGCCACTCCCGGGCCGTCAAACTCGCCGAAAGGAGTCTGGATTTTCCGGGTCGGGAGAAAATCTCCCGACACCGTCACTTTTACTGCCTTGGGAGCGAAATAGCGGAAAGTCACCGTCCCGTCCTGATTCACTACAGGAGACTCTACCTGAGCTCCGCCCCAGAGGGCCTGCTGTGCGCCGGCAACAACACATATAGCCAGCGCGACTGATGAGATTATAAATTTCTTTAACATATTTCGTTTAATTAGAGAGTTAATTTTCCAATGAATCTGGCATTGACAGTTGAACTTACAAGTGCAATGGTATATACATCTCCGTCAACTGACACATTTATTGTGCCGTCAAGGACTTTTTCCGCCGAAGTGACGCCATCTTCCACAGTCCACCAACAGGTTCCCCAATTGAAGAACTGCATGCCCCACATCTCCGTATCAAATCCGATTCCGAATTCACCTTCGCCTACTGCCCCGCCGGCCGCACTGGCTTTGTACTCACCAGGGCTGAGCGTACCGTCAGCGCTGTAGATGTCGATGGCAAGATAATAGCCTGAACCGGAGTATATTATCTGGGAAGTAGCAGTATTGAATTCCGAGGACACGTCTTCAGTAGCGAGCTGGAGTGAGAGAATTCCGGTGTTCGGTGAAACAGAGAGGCATTTCGAGAGTTCCTTGTATTTGATTTCTCCTGCCGAGTCAGGGTCGGTAAGTTCAGGTATCGCACCTGTGAATGTCGTCCAGAGCATATCCTTTCCCTCTCCGCTCTTGAGTTCGACAGTCCAGTTGTTGCCGTCCCTTTCTACAGTCACTGTTCCCGAGAGCACCTTCTGGGCGGTCGTCGTCCCGTTGGACACATACCACCAGCAGGTTCCCCAGTCCTTCATTTCCATAGGGCCCCATCCGAAGTCCACTGTCGTGTCATAGCCGATCCCGAATTCGCCCTCACCGACAACTCCGCCTGTCGCACAGGCCCGGTATGTCCCTTCGTGAAGATATCCGTCAGGGCTGTAAAGGTCAAGTGCAAGATAGTAACCCTCTCCTGTCCAGGAAGTTGACCAGTCAGGATTAAGTGTCGAGGAAATTCCTTCCTGTGCAAGCTGAAGTGAAACCAATCCTGGATTCCTGGAGCATGAAAGAACATTCACAAGCTTTACAGGTTCCGGATCAGGCTCATATAGAATTTCGACTTCGGATTCAAGCCTGATGACATCCGAATTGGCAAGCCAGATGGCTCCCGAGATAGAATATACTCCGTTCTCCGAGGATACGGATATTCCGCCGTGGTCAAGAGCTATGATCTCGGTATTTCCGGAATTAACGCGTGTGAATGTCGATCCGCCCTCACCTGCGACATAGAATCCTTTCTTGACCGTGCCATCAGCGGCAGAAGTGTACGTAGCATTGTCAAGATAGTATTTGTCACCGTAGAACTTGATGTTGAGCACGGATCCGGTACCGGAATAATTTCCATCGGTCCCGTTCACTCCTTCAGTTGCAATTTCCACCGTGAAGCAGCGGACTTTTTCCAGTTTCTCCACCGGACTTGAGAGAAGCTTGGTCATCTTGATGTCCTCGGGTTTCGGATAGAGCCCCTGCATCGGATCAATTGCATCCTTGGCGCAGCCTGCAAGTACAGCCGCGGCAGCCGCCAATATTATATTTCTGTATTTCATACTTTCTGTCATTTGAATTATTTCCAGCCTTCATTCTGCTCAATCGCCTTGTTCAGACGGATTTCAACTCCAGGATAAGGAAGCCTGTTGTGCTTTGGTTTGAAACCGTATTTTGAAGGATCTTCCCCATTGTATTTCGTATATGTCACATTTCCGTTGGATTCGAGGGCAGGGCATCTTGAGCCATTGTCCTTGAGCCTTTTCTCCGCATCTCCCCAACGTACAAGATCCTGATAACGAAGGCTTTCGCCGCACAGTTCTATGCGTTTCTCAGTCTTGATGTCATCAAGGGTAACCGAACCTGCGAGAGGGGCTTTGGCTCGGGTACGTACCCTGTTGAGATAATCTGTTGCCTTCCCGGTATTCCCGGCCATGAGATGAGCCTCCGCTCCGCAAAGAAGGACTTCAGCATAACGCATCCAGCGCGGGTTGTTGGTGTCCATGAAGAAAGCCATACCGGAAACATACTGGCTGAAACGGCTCTTTGTCCCTCTCCATTTCCACATGAAGTAGCCCTCGCTGATAATGCTCTGGCCCACATTCACGGAATGGCCGCGATCTTTCATCTGCTCGTATGTCTTTAGTGTGCAATTGAGACGGTATCCGTCCTCGCCTTCCACTTTCACGAAGTCTTCGTAAAGGCTGCGGGTCGGATTCAGGAAGCCCCACCCGGTGTCGGCAAGCTGGTCACCTTCTCCAAGAGTCATCTTGTCTGTCCTGTAGTGAATCATGACTCCTGTCATATCGAAATTGTCCCAGGCATTGTTGACATCGTCATACTTTATGCTCTCGAACAGGCTCTCGCAGTTCTGCTTTGCCTCAACGCATAGAATGTTCTCATAATCTCCGTAAAGCTCATACAGGCCGCTGTCAACCACGAGATCGAACTGTTCCGCGGCCTCCTGGTATTTTCCCTGCCAGAGATAAGCCTTTCCGAGAATGGCCTGTGCGAACTGCTTAGTGATTCTCCATGTCTTGTCATTGAGAGAAGTCTTTTCCGAAAGACAGCCTGATGAGATGGCCTCGGCCAGATCCGTCTCCACAAGCCCCCAGAGTTCCTCAGTAGTACCATTAGGCTTCTGATACTCACTTGGTTCCAGTTCATGATCGACAAGTGGAGGATTGCCCCACATGGAAATCAGTTCAAAATAAGCCCAGGCACGGAACACTTTGGCTTCAGCCTTTGCACGCGCCATCACAGGAGAATCCCCTGTCACATGGCCCAGGACGACATTGGCCTTGTAGACTATCTGGTAATAGCTCTCGAACATTCCCTGAAGCATGGACTGGTCAGTTCCGAAAGTAAATTCATTGAGCTGCTCGAGTTCGGCATTGTCATTACGGCCACCGCCGCCTGCCCAGAAATCATCCGTGAGCATATTCTTGCCGAGGGTATAGTTGTAGTTCAGGCCTCTCATCTGAAGGTAGCATGCGATGATGGCACTCTCCGCATCCTCATCCGTCTGATAGTAGGTATCATAGTTGAGGACTCCGTGCTGAGGAATGTCGAGCTTTTCAGCGCAGGAAGACAATGTGATTGCAGACACTGCGGCAATCATCAGTATATTGTTTAATTTCAGTTTCATAAGTCTATATCATTTAGAATGTTATACTTACGCCAGCGACAATCTTCCTGGAGTTCGGATAACTTCCTTTGTCGACGCCGAGAGCATTTCCGATTCCGGTAACCTCAGGATCAAGTCCCGGATACTTCGTAAAGACGAAGAAGTCATCCAGGGATGCATAGATGCGGAGATTCTCAACCTTGATCTTGCTCATCCATTTGGCCGGGAATGTATAGCCGAGCTGAATCTGCTTGATCTTGAAATAGGAGCCGTTGATTACGCTTGCAGTGGAGAGATAGAACTTGTCCATATCATTGGCTCCCGCCCTAGGCATGGTGCCGTTTTCATGTCCTACCTTCCACCTGTCCTCGGTGAAATAAGTGAGTTTGTTGAGAGTGTAGTCGGAGCGGTTCAGGCAGCAATATATGTCATTGCCGATGGAGCCGGTTCCGAATACGATGAGGTCGATACCTTTCCAGGCAGCGGTCAGGGTGATACCGTAAGTCGCATCAGCCATACCTTTGCCGATCATGGTCTTGTCACTGTCAGTGATGGAACCGTCATTGTTCTGATCCTTGAAAGTCGGATTTCCAGTAGCCTTGTCAATGCCGGTAAACTCATAGCCATAGAAATACCAGGCAGGTTTTCCGACCTCGAACCGGGTAATGGCGCCGTAGGTGTGGTATGTGGCACCGTCTATCGCGCTAAGCGTAGGATGGATGTAGGTCACCTCGTTCTTCAATGTGGAGATATTGCCCCTGATGCCATAGCTGAAATCACCCGCCATGTCCTGCCAGCCGAGTTCTACCTCGAATCCGGTGTTCCTGATATTGCCGGCATTCACCGGAGATGCGGTGTTTCCGACCACGGTCGAAGGAGTGATTCCGGTAACGATGAGGTCCTTGGTCTCCTTCCTGAACCAGTCTGCGGAGAAGATGAGACGGCTGCGGAAGAATCTTGCGTCAATTCCGACATTGGTCTGCTCAGCAGTTTCCCATTTGAGCTCTTTGTTGCCGGTAGCAGAAGGAGCATAGCCTACTTCGTAGGACGGACTGTCAGATGATGTAGGATAAGATCCGGTGGAGGCTATCACATTGGCATACTGGTATCCGCCAAGGCTTGCTGTGGAACCGTTCTGTCCCCAGCTTGCGCGTATTTTGAGATGATTCAGCCATGCCTGTGAATTCTGCATGAATTTCTCATTGGAGATAACCCATCCGGCCGATACTGCAGGGAAATATCCCCAGCGTTTCTGGACAGGAAGGACGCTGCTGTCCGCAGCATCTGCGCGGAGTGATACCTGGACCATATATCTGTTGCCATACTCATAGTTCGCTCTTCCGAAGTATGACAGCTTCCTGCCGTATGAAGGCTCTCCGCCGCTTACATCCTTTGTCGCATTGCTTACGGCGTATGCAAAATACCAGAACAGAGGATCATCTTTCTTGAATCCGAGGCCGGCATTCTCATTACCGCTCTTGGAGCCGGAGACGCCGAATGAACGGGATTCACTGAAGCTCGTTCCGAGCATGATGCCGAAATTGTGCTTCTTGATCTGCTTTGTGTAGTTGAGGAAGTTTTCCCACTGCCAATATGCAGCATTGCTGCTGCCTGCGGATACGCTCAGGTACTTGTTCTGGATCTGCCCGCTGGCATAGTAGTCATGGCTGATGCCGTAGTTCTCATATGAGCTGAGGCGATATCCAAGTCGGGATGTGACCGTAAGGCCTTTCACCGGCATGAAATTGATGTAGGTGGTTCCGTTGATGTTGAAACCCCTGTTGTACGAATCGGAGCTTCCGAGCATTATATACGGATTGACACTTTCGCTGGTTACATAGGCGGACACTCCGTATATATTGCCTTTCCCGTCACCGAGCATCGGTGCATGCGAAGTATCATTGTAAATCTGCTGCATATGTGCCGGGAGAGCATTCTCAGGGTACATCGGCTTCGTGAGAGGGTCAAGTGTGAGAAGAGAAAGGAGATAACTGGAATATTCCGACCCTTCTGCCACGGAAGCCGACTTGTAATACTCCACCTGGTTGTTGGTACCGATCTCAAGCCATGGCTTGACTTTCCAGGAGGCATTTATCATACCCGTCAATCGCTTGTAGTAATCCTTGTCCCCGACAACGATACCGTCATTGTTCAGGTATGTTCCCGAGATATAGATTGACTTGTCAGAATCTCCGGCGGAGAAAGTGAGATTGTGCTTATGCATGTTGGACTTCTCGAATCCGGCCTTTATCCAGTCCGTATTGGTTTCGAAATCCCAGTTGTTGTAGAATTTCTCCAGGGATATGAGATTGGCCTCGGTGTAAAAGTCAATGAACTGCTCGGAGTTCATCAGATGAGGAACTTTGGACACGCTCTGGCTGGAATACTGATAGTCGTAAGTGATTTTGCCCTTTCCTTTTCCCTTTTTTGTCGTGATGAGCACGACTCCGTTTCCGGCTTCCGCGCCGTAAATTGCAGCAGAGGCACCGTCCTTGAGGACTTCCATGGATTCGATGTCATTCGGATCAATTCCGGAGATATCCTTGGCAAGTCGTCCGTCGACAACATAGAGAGGGTCGCTTGAGTTGTTCGAGCTGACACCCCTGATGCGGATTGAAGGAGAAGCACCCGGCTTGGCAGATCCGCTGAGGACCTGCACTCCTGACGTCTTGCCCTGAAGGGCCTGTCCCGCTGATGTAATTGTCCTGGCCTCCATATCTTCAGCCTTTACCTGTGATACGGAACCCGTAAGAGAGCTTTTTTTCTGGACGCCGTAGCCGACCACCACTACCTCCTCGAGGATCCTGGTATCCACTTCCATCTGCAGATTCATTCCGGCTGCTGCAGGAAGTTCGACTGATGTGTAACCGATGTAGGAGAATTCGAGAACCGCACCCTCAGTAACTTCCATTGACCAATTGCCGTCAATGTCGGTCATTGTACCGTTGTGCGTACCCTTCTCGATTACGCTGACTCCGATCATCGGAATCTTGTTCTCATCGATTACCGTACCGCTTGCCGTGACCCGTTCCTGTGCAGAAAGATTCACGCAAGCAAAAATGAGAAGCACTGCGAAAAACAGGGCTTTCATTCCATGATTGATTGATCTGGTTCTCATTTTAATAGAATTGATATAATGTGGTTATGTAATAGGCTTGTTTCAGAATCCTCTCACAGGATAGCGCATTGTGAAGTCTATCAGTTCCTTGTCGTGATTGCAGGTCACTTTGCATACATTGTCGAAGAACATCGTGGCCCTGTTGTTGCACTCGAAAGGTTCCCATTCCGGCAGGCCTTCCGCCGACGGCTTTCCGGTCCGGGCGAAATTGGCCCAGCATCTGCTCATTTTTGAGGCCAGCTCCAGTGCCTCCGGGCCGCCTCCTGTCATGCTCGAATGCCTTGACGCATTGTTGAAGACGAAAGGTATTTCCATACAATGGGTGCTGCGGAGGATTCCGTCAAGAACCGGAGACTCCCAGGTAAACAGGTACATGTAGACCGGAGCTCCTCCCTGGCGGGATTTGCGTATAGCCTGTTCGACAGCCCCGGGGCGGAAAACGAAATCAGCATCTATCAGGTCTGCCGGTTTATATCCCGGATATGCCTTGCCGAAAAGCTCCAGGAATTTTGGAGTTCCGTCCCCGTATCTGTTCTCGAGAAATTTGACAGCATCCTCCCGGGTTATATTGCGGAGAGACGGGACATAGGTTGTCATCGTGAACTCATGCCGTGTGGTTCCGATAATCATAGGTATATCAGCAGAGATTGCCGGAGCCTGAGGATCAAACGGCTGGGAAGGCAGGGCAACGGAATCCACCGTCGGGGCCCAGCCGAATATGAAAGTCGAGGTTCCGTCTTTCCCTGCCTCGGATTTCACCTGTTCCACGGCCTTCTCGCCAGCGGCAAGGAGCTCTTCATAAGGCACATCAGCAATCTTGTCGATGTCGGATGCATTCAGGCCGAGGTTCTTGACAGTGGCGACTCCGATTTTCCTTGAGTACCTGGACTCCATGGTGCGAAGCATTGATCCGCTCTGCACTATTGCCTTGTGGAAAAGGCCTTTGGCTGATGGCATGGCAAGCAGGGTCGTGACCTTTCCACCGCCGCCCGACTGACCGAAAATCGTCACATTGGACGGGTCTCCTCCAAATGCGGCAATATTGTTCCTGACCCATTTGAGGGCAGCCACAATATCCAGCATCCCGGCATTTCCGGAACTGGCATATTTCTCCCCGAATGCGGAAAGGTCGAGGAATCCAAGCACATTGAGCCTGTGGTTGACGGTTACCACGACTACATCTTCTGATGCGGCAAGAGAGCTACCGTCGTATGAAGGAAGTTCCTGGCCTGAACCGGCAGTGTACCCGCCTCCGTGAAGCCATACCATGACAGGACGCTTCCCTGAATCTGCAATATTCGGAGTCCATACATTGAGTCTGAGACAGTCTTCCGAGCTCCAGCCGTCATTCCAGTTGAAAGCAAATGCAATCTCGTCGTTCGCCCATCCCTGTCTTGCAGGCTGAGGGCACACAGGTCCGTATTGGCGGCAGCTTCTGATTCCATCCCATTCGTCCGTTTCCTCAGGTGCCCGGAATCTTTCAGCCTTGGCGTACGGGATACCCTTATATATATAAACGCCGCCCTGAATATATCCCGCAACTTGCCCCTTTGCGGTACGGACAACTGCGGTTGAAGACGATGCATTGATTTCCCCTTCGCCAGGAGTGGCATGCGACACTGAACCCGTACCGCAGGAATTCATCAATGCGGACAGGCAGACCATGCCGAAAAAAGTCAGGATTGTTCTCATGTTTGACAGCATTATGTGGTTTACTGCTGCAAAGTTCACCATTAATCCGCCATCAGCCTTTCTGATACGTACATATGTTTTTCCTGCCGGTTCAAAAGGTTTTCTATTCGTTCAATTGTTTATTCTTATGTTCAAATCTTATTGTCCGATGATGTCCGGCCCGATTTTTTATGTATCTTGCATAAGAATTTGAACCGACCACATAATGAAGAGATTATTGATTGCAGCCATATCATCATTATACGTGATAATGGCCTGTTCTCCAGCGGATGCATCCGCGGACGAATATGTCGCAGGCGCAGGCTCCACAGCGTCGAATACATTATCAAACAAAAGAATAAGCTCCATAACCCAGGACCGGCACGGTCATATATGGATAGGGACATTCCGGGGACTGAACCGGTACGACTCCCACGAATACCACCAGTATTTCTGCAGCAACGCTGACAATGCCGGGCTGCCGGACAACCAGATACAATGTCTGCACACAGATCTGTCGGGAAGACTTTGGGTCGGCACAGTAAACGGAATCTGCCGGTACCAGGATGACGACTCGTTCAAATTCATTCCCATGTATGGAGTCAAGAGTCAGAATATCGTACAGATTCTTGAAAGCCGCAGCGGGCGGATTATCATAAACACGGCCGATGCCATCAGCATATACAATCCGGAATCGGAATGCTTTGAAAGCCGTCT